>Ga0247727_10005633_pt1 | contig 25227 bp, 17 predicted proteins | sample WisWelCaveWW1625_FD_202498 | JGI IMG/M metagenome (GOLD analysis project Ga0247727, IMG submission 202498) | Biofilm microbial communities from Wishing Well Cave, Virginia, United States - WW16-25 | ecosystem: Environmental > Aquatic > Deep subsurface > Groundwater > Cave microbial mat | place...
AAGACATTAAGATCCCCCTCCTTTCCAAGGAGGGGCTAGGGGTGGTTGAATCCGTGCTAATGCCAACTGAAACGCGACGGCCGCTGCGGGTTTACAACCAAAATTAATCCGCAATTAACGCGACTCTGATGAACGTACAAAGTATCGCTAACGCAACAAAAGAAAACCAACGCCATGGATGCGCGCGTGACGCCGATAAGTTTACAAACCTGCAACCCCGCCCTTAGCGCCGACTGGGACGCCTACGTCCGTCACCATCCCGACGGCACGTTTTTTCATTTGTCCGGCTGGCAACGGGTAATGACCGAGGGCCTCGGCCACCGCAGCCACTTTCTCTGTGCCCGGCGTGGCGAGCGCATCGTCGGCGTTTACCCACTGGCAGAAGTCCGCAGCCTGCTGTTCGGTCACCATCTGGTGGCGCTGCCGTTCTGTGTTTACGGCGGCATTCTCAGCGACGACAGTGAAGTGCAACAAGCGCTGGACCGCGAGGCGCAACGGCTGGCGCAAGCCCTGAATGTCGATGCCCTAGAAGTGCGCAACCGGCAACCGGTACACCAAGACTGGCCGCGCAAAGCCCTGCACGTCACCTTCCGCCGCGCGCTAAGCGGCGACCCGGAAACCGATCTGAACGCGATCCCGCGCAAACAACGCGCCATGATCCGCAAAGCCATCAGCAACGGCCTTGACCACAGCATCGATACCGAGTTGCACGACTTCCTCGACTGCTACGACACCAGCCTGCGCAATCTCGGTACGCCGGTATTTCCGCGCCGCTATTTCCGCGCCCTGCGCGAGGTGTTCGGCAACGACTGCGAGATCCTGACCGTACGCAAAAACGGCGCCCCGGTCGCCAGCGTCATGAGTTTTTATTTCCGCGATGAAGTGCTGCCCTATTACGGCGGCGGCGGCCAACTGGCCCGCCAACTCGCCGGCAACGACCTGCTGTACTGGGCCTTGATGAAACACGCTGGCGAACGCGGCGCCCGCCTGTTCGATTTCGGCCGCAGCAAGATCGACACCGGCGCCTACCACTTCAAAAAAAACTGGGGTTTTGAACCAAAACCGCTGGCCTATGAATATTTTCTGGTCAACGCGAATCAGATGCCGGACGTCAACCCGCTCAATCCAAAATACAAACTGTTCATCGAAACCTGGAAGCGACTGCCGTTGCCAATAGCGCGCTTGATTGGGCCGATGTTGTCGCGGCATCTGGGGTGAACACGATGTCAGCCAAAACCATAACGTCACCTCAAGCCTTTGGACTGTCGGTGCGCGGATCGGACCTGCCGGGAATCAGAGTCGCACGCGCCGCGCCGCGACAACTGGCCGTTTTCGGAAATGTCGGCGCAGTAAAAATGTTGAACCAGACGATAGGGTAGCACCGGTAGAAGTGATCATTGTAGGTCGGGCTTCAGCCCGACAACCGCCACCGGCTATCGAGCCAATCAACGCGCATTTGTTCGAACCCGTGCAGGTTGGAACCGCGAAGCGTTTCCGACGGATGTTGAGCTTTTGGAAGCGCATGCGGCGGTAAACCCTTCTGGGGTTCCGCCCTTCACGAAAACGAGAAGAGCGGTGTCAGGACGTAGAACTCGTAGGTCCGATTAGCGAAACGTAGTCGGGCGGATTCTCGCTATCGACAGGCGGCCGAAACCGCTAGGCGGGTTCGGACCTACTTGAGAACCGGGGTCTGGATTTACATTTGACGGGTGTGTGAGATACGGTGGCTGGGTTAGTGGCTTTATGGTTCGACAAGCTCACCACGAACGGCGGCAGGGGATTGATGAGGGCTCCATTAGGTAAGCGCCCTTCGGATCTGAACCGATTTGGCGGCGAGCCAAGCCCGGGAAATACCTGAACGCAATGGCTGAAACAGGGATGTTGAAAATGGGCAGTATTGATCTGGGGTAAGGCATGATCGATTCGACGATAGTGGCCGGCGCAACGGCGAGCCGGCACTGGCGCAACACGCTGGCGGTGCTGCTGGTTTCGGTACTGCTGTTGATTATTTTTCAGTGGCAACTGGCGACTGATCTCGCCAGCATTTATTGGCGCTCAAAAACCTTCAATCATTGCCTGGTGATCCCGCTTATCAGTGGCTGGTTGATCTGGCAGCGGCGCCAGCAGGTGCTGGCAATGACGCCGCAGGCCAGCGCCGCCGGGCTGTTGCTGTTAGCCGCTGCGGCTGCGCTGTTGCTGCTGGCCGATCTGGCCGGTATTGCGGTCGCGGCGCATTTCGCCTTGGTGCTCAGCGTGCAGGCGCTGGCCTGGACGCTGCTTGGCACTAACGTATGCCGGCAGCTTTTGTTCCCGCTGCTTTATCTCTGGTTTGCGGTGCCGTTTGGCGAGTTTCTGGTGCCGAAACTGCAAGACGTGACTGCCGATATGGCGGTGTATTTGCTGCGCCTGTTTGCGATACCGGTGTTCCGCGACGGCCATTTTATAGCGCTGCCCAACGGCGATTTTCTGGTAGAAGAAGCGTGCAGCGGCATTAGTTATCTAATCGCCTCGCTGGCACTCGGTACGCTGTTTTCCTATCTTTACTATCGCTCCTACTGGCGCCGCGCCGGTTTCATTGCGCTCAGCATCGTGGTGCCGATTGTGGCCAACGGCGTGCGCGCATTCGGCATCATTTTGACTGCCCATCTGACCAATAACGAATATGCGGTCGGCGTCGATCACCTGATTTACGGCTGGGTCTTTTTCGGCTTCGTGATGTTCCTGCTGTTTGCCGTCGGTCGCACCTTTGCCGATGGCGGTCCGGACACTCCGGTAGCGACCGGCGACCCGGTCACCACCGCCCAACGACTACCGGCGGCGATTCTTGTTGCCGCCTTGACGCTGGTCATCGGCCCGTCGCTGCTGACCCGGCAAGCTGCCGAGCACGGCCAGCCGCACTTTGCGCCCACTACGTTGTCCGCCGCGTGGCAGCGACAGACAATCGATCGGATCGGTGTTCAGTTAGTCGGTGCCACCGAGACGGTGATGCTCAGCGACGGGGTGCTGGACGTTGTCATCGGCTACTTCCCGGTCGATAGCCGTGGCCAGGAACTGATTAACTCCAACCACCGGCTGTATGAAAAAAGCCGCTGGCGACAACTGAACGCGGACCAGCGCGTTATTGCCGGCGTCAAGGCCGATGGCTTGCGGCTGGATAACGGTTACGACGACGTGGTGTTGGTACATAGCCTTTACGTTTTTCCCGAGGCCGTTCAGGGCCTGCCCTGGCTGGCGAAATGGCATCAAATGCAAGCGCGTATTGGACGCGCTCCGGCACCCGCGCTGTATCTGATGGTGGCCCGTGCCGCGACGCTTGACGATCAGGAACTGAACCGGCGGCTCGCCAACTTGCTGCCGGCGTTGCAACAAAGTTTGCGTGCCAGACCTGAGCAAGCGAACTTTGAGCAACCGGACCCAACGCCATGACCGATTTGCTTGCCGCCAATTTACCCACGACAACAGATCAGCGTCCACTGTTGGCCCATGTCCTGTTCCGGTTCGCGGTGGGCGGATTGGAAAACGGTGTGGTGAATCTCATCAATCATCTGCCGACCGATCGCTACCGCCACGCCGTCATTTGCGTCACCGATCACGATCCGGAATTTGCCCGGCGCCTGCGCCGCAGCGATGTCCAGGTCATCGAGTTGCACAAGCAGCCCGGTCTGGATCTGGCGGTCTGGTGGAGGCTGCATAAGGTGTTGCGGCAGTTGCAGCCAGACCTGGTCCACACCCGCAATTTGTCGGCGCTGGAGGCGTTGCTGCCGTCGTGGCTGGCCGGCGTGCCGGCGCGGCTGCACAGCGAACACGGCCGCGATGTCAGCGATCTGCATGGCAGCAAAAAGCGTTACCGATGGCTACGCCGGCTGTTGCTGCCGCTGGCGCACACGGTGGTTGCGCTGTCGCAGGATCTGGGCGGCTATTTGCGCGAGTCGGTCGGCATTGCCGAAAACAAGATTCAAGTGATCTGTAATGGCGTCGATTGCAATGAGTTCAGCCCAAGCCAAGCCGATCAAATTCCTCAGCACGATCAGATGCTGCGGTTTATCAGCGTCGGTCGCTTGCAGGATGTCAAAGATCCGCTCAACGTGCTGCGTGCCTTCGCTGCCATCAAGCAGTTGCGGCCTGAGCAGCCGATGCAACTGGAACTGGTCGGTGACGGTCCGCTGCTCGATGCCTGCCAGCAATTTGTTGCCGCCTTGGGCCTTGGCGATTGCGTACAATTGCCGGGCGCCGCCAGCGATATCGCCCAGCGCTTGCGCCATGCCGATGTGTTCGTGCTCGGCTCCCGCGCCGAGGGCATTTCCAACACGGTGTTGGAAGCCATGGCCAGCGGCTTGCCGGTGGTCGCGACTCGGGTCGGCGGCAACGCTGAACTGGTCGATGACGGCGAAACCGGATTTCTGGTACCGGCGCAACAGCCGGAGGCGCTGGCCGCCGCCCTGCGCCGTTATGTCGATGACCGCGCCCTGCTCGGTCGCCACGGTGCGGCGGCGCGCGAGCGTGCGGTCGCGCAATTTAGTCTGGCTGGCATGATGGCGCGCTACCAGGCACTGTACGATCAGCTTCTGACCACTCATCCAAAAGGAATTTGAGCGAATGTGCGGTATTGCCGGCGTGTTTCATTTACAAAAAGGCCAGGTGCAGAGCACTGACGCACGAACATCAGCCGTCGTGGACGAGGGCCTGCTGCGCCGGATGACCGACAGCATCCAACACCGAGGCCCGGATGAGTCGGGGCTTTTTCGTGCGCCGGGCGTCGGCCTCGGCCATCGCCGCTTGTCGATTATCGATCTCGCTTCCGGCCAACAACCTATGTATAGCGATGACAAAAAAGTCGTCATCACGTTCAACGGCGAGATCTACAACTTCCTCGACTTGCAAAAAGAGCTGATGGCGGCTGGCCACCGTTTTCACACCCATTCCGACACCGAAGTGCTGTTGCATGCCTGGCTACAATGGGGTGAGGACTGCGTGCGCAAGCTGCGCGGCATGTTCGCTTTTGCCCTTTACGACAGCCGGCACGACTGCCTGTTTCTGGCCCGTGATCACCTTGGCAAAAAGCCGCTCTATTACGCCGAACTCGGCTCCGGCGAAATTCTGTTCGGCAGCGAAATGAAAGTGCTGCTGAGTCACCCGTCGATGCCACGCCGGCTCGACCCCAACGCGGTCGAAGATTACTTTGCCTATGGCTATGTGCCGGAACCTCGCACGATCTTTACCGCCGCCAAAAAGTTGCCGCCGGCATCGACACTGCTGATCACCCGCGATCGCGTTCATGCGCCGAAAACTTTTTGGGATGTGCCATTTGAACCGGTTGCCGTTGCCAGTGAAGCCGCTGCCAGTGACGAACTGGCGGCCCGGCTGCGCGAAGCCGTCAGTGTCCGGCTGATGTCGGAAGTACCGCTCGGCGCCTTTCTGTCCGGTGGTGTCGATTCCAGCGCCGTGGTCGCGATGATGGCGAAGGAAAGCCGTGAGCCGGTCAACACCTGCTCAATCAGTTTCGGTGATCCAAAATTCAATGAGTCGGAATACGCCAATCAAATCGCCCAGCGCTACCAAACCCGGCACAGCGTTCGTCAGGTCGATCCGGAAGACTTCTCGCTGATTGATGAACTGGCGCGGCTTTATGACGAGCCTTACGCTGACAGTTCCGCGCTGCCTACTTACCGAGTCTGTCAGCTCGCCCGCGAGCGGGTCACGGTGGCACTGTCTGGCGATGGCGGTGATGAAAATCTGGCCGGCTACCGCCGCTACCTCTGGCATATGCGCGAAGAGCAAGTCCGACAACGCTTGCCACTGGCGTTGCGTCAACAGGTGTTCGGCTTTCTTGGCAAGGTCTACCCGAAACTTGATTTCGCGCCGCGTTTCCTGCGCGCCAAAGCCACCTTTCAGGGCCTGGCTCGCGACAGCGTCGAAGCCTACTTCCACGCGGTCAGTATTTTCAAAGACGATATGCGGCGCGACTTGTTCCGCCCGCAATTAAAAAGCCGGTTGCAAGGCTATGGCGCGCTGGACCTGATGCGTGGCCACGCCGCCAACGCACCGACCGACCACCCGCTGTCATTGATCCAGTATCTCGACATGAAAACCTATCTGGTAGGTGACATCCTGACCAAAGTCGACCGCGCGTCGATGGCGCACGCGCTGGAAGTGCGGGTGCCGTTTCTTGACGTGCGTTTTGTCGAGTGGATGTCGGGGCTGCCGCCGGCCATGAAACTGCACAACGGCGAAGGCAAACATCTGCTGAAAAAAGCGATGGCGCCGCATCTGCCGCAGGATCTGATGTACCGGAAAAAAATGGGCTTTGCGGTGCCGCTGGCCGGCTGGTTCCGGGGCCCGTTGCGGACGCGCATTCGGGCCGAGTTACTGGAAGGACCGCTCGCCGACAGCGGCCTGTTTAACCGTCGCTATCTGGAAACCTTGCTCGACCAGCATCAATCGGGCTACCGCGATTTCAGTGCCCCGTTGTGGACGCTGATGATGTTTGCCCGCTTCCTCGCCAACACCAACCCGGAATTGAATTGAAATGTGTGGCATTTACGGACAACTGCGGTTTGATGGCCAGTCGGTGCCGCGCGAACGGCTGACCGCAATGGGCACAGCGATGATCCATCGCGGCCCCGATGATGAAGGCGCATTTGTTGCTGGAGCAGTCGGCATCGGCATGCGGCGCTTGTCCATCATCGATCTGACCGGTGGCCACCAACCGTTCACCGCGCTCGATGGTCAGCTCGCGCTGGTCGTCAACGGCGAGGTCTACAACTATCAGCAACTGCGCCGCGAACTGGAAGCGGCAGGTCATGTCTTTCGCTCCCATTCCGATTGCGAAACGATACTCTGGGGTTATCTGCAATGGGGCCTCGATGGCCTGCTGCAAAAACTCAGTGGTATGTACGCGTTCGCGCTCTGGGACGCGCGCAGCGAGCAATTGATCGTCGCCCGCGATCGCATTGGCATCAAACCGCTGTATTACCATTTCGATGGTAAAGCGTTCAGCTTTGCCTCGGAAGCCAAAAGCCTGTTTCCGGCCGGCGTACAGCCCGCCCTGAACAAAGAAGCGCTGCCTGCTTATCTCTCGCTTGGCTATGTGCCGGCACCTCAGTCACTGTTCGCTGGTGTGCAGAAATTGCCAGTGGCCACGGTTGCCATCATCAAAGCGGGCGAACTGCGACTGAAAACCTACTGGTCGATTGGCAGTTCGCTGGCGAGCTATAACGAGGCGCAGTGGCAGGAAAAAGTCCGGACCGAACTGGACCGCGCAATCCAATCACAAATGGTTGCCGATGTGCCGCTGGGTGCGTTCCTGTCGGGTGGCATTGACTCCAGCGCCGTCGTTGCCTACATGGCCAAACACGCCAGCGGTCCGGTCAAGACTTACGCCATCGGTTTTGACGGCGATGCCGCCAGCCGCTACTACAACGAGTTGCCGTATGCGCGCAAAGTGGCCGACCTTTTTGGCACCGAGCATCACGAGATTTTGGTCAAACCGGATGTCGCCGGCTTGCTGCCGCAGTTGCTTTGGCAGCTTGACGAACCGATGGCCGACTCGGCTTTCCTGACCACCTACCTGGTGTCGGAATTTGCCCGCCGCGACGTAACCGTGATACTGAGTGGGGTCGGTGGCGATGAATTGTTCGGCGGCTATCGCCGTTACCTCGGCGAACATTACGCCGGCCGCTATCAGAAATTGCCGGCGTTCGCCCGCAGCGGTTTGCGCGCCCTTGCCGACAAATTGCCGGCCGACCGCCACAATCGCTGGCTGGATCTGGCGCGGCTGGCACGCGGTTTTATTCTGACGGCGGAACTACCGTTTGAGGACCGCTATCGCAGCTATATCCAGGTTTTTGGTTCAGACGCGATCAACGAATTGATAGGCCCGGTACAGCAAGTCAACAAGAACAACCGCGATCCGATCCACGAAGCGTTCGCCCGCGCCAACAACCCGGATCAGATCAACCGTTTGCTGCAAGTGGATGCCCAGACCCAGTTGCCCGATGACCTGCTCTTGCTGACCGACAAGATGAGCATGGCGGTGTCACTGGAATGCCGGGTACCGTTTTTGGATCACGAACTGCTGGAGCTGGCGGCAAGCATGCCGGCGGCAATCAAGGTCTGCGGTGGCGAACTGAAATCGCTACTGAAAAAATCGCTGCGTGGCCTGCTGCCGGATGAAATTCTGTACCGCAAGAAACGCGGCTTTGGCGCGCCCATGGGAGCCTGGTTGCGCGGCCAGTTGCTGCCGCTGATGCAACAGGTGTTGTCACCGGAAACGGTGGCCGCGCGTGGTCTGTTTGCACCCGCTGCGGTGCAGCGGGTGATGCAGGAACACTTGAGTCAACAGGCCGACCATACCGACCATCTGCAAGCGCTGCTGAATCTGGAATTGTGGTGCCGGCTCTATCTCGACGGCCACAGTGTCGAACACGTAAAAGACGAACTGTTGAAGGTCGCCGCATGAAAATTGCCGGGAAAGTCCTGACCCTGTCGAATAATCGAAAAACACTGTCGTCCCGGCGAAAGCCGGGACCCATTTTTCTCATTCAAAATGGATGCCGGCTTTCGCCGGCATGACAGAGCCTTCACTTAGTCCGGGCCTCCTTAAATGAAGATTCTTTACATCTGCCACCGGTTTCCGTTTCCACCCAAGCGCGGTGGCAAGATCCGGCCATTCAACATGATCAAGCACCTGGCACAGCAGCATGAGGTGCATGTCTGCTCGTTGGCACGGTCACCAGCCGAAGCGGATGAGGGTAAGGGCCTGCGCGAGCATTGCGCGCATACCGAATGTGTGGTCGTCACCGAGCCGTGGCAGACACTGCGCATGATTGCCCGGCTGCCGCTGCCAACGCCATCGTCGATGGGCTATTTTTACTCGCCCGAGCTGAAGGCCCGAATCAATGCGCTGCATGCCGAACATCACTACGATCTGATCTTTGTCCACTGTTCGTCGGTCGCCCAGTATGTAGCCGACATCAGCGATGCGGTCAAGGTGCTGGATTACGGCGACATGGATTCGCAGAAATGGCTGGAGTACGCCCATTACAAACCGTTCCCGCTCAATCTGGGTTATTGGTGGGAAGGCAAAAAAATGGCGCGGGCCGAACGGCGCTTGGCGAGCAAATTTGATCTTTGCACGGCGACCACGCGGATGGAACTCGGCACGCTGCGTGAGCTGGCACCGGGCATTGCCAGCGACTGGTTTCCCAATGGTGTCGATCACGACTTCTTCGCACCGGAGGGTGACCGGGCTCATGCTGAAAACTACGATGCCGACACCATCAGCTTTATCGGCAGAATGGACTACTACCCGAACCAGGAATGCATGCTGCGCTTCTGCAAAGAGGTCTTGCCCACGATCCAGGCCCAGCGAGCGAGCGCAAAACTCGTGATCGTTGGCGCCGATCCGACCCCGGAAATTCGCGCACTGGGTAAACTGCCCGGCGTCACCGTCACCGGCTCGGTGCCGGATGTGCGGCCGTTTGTTCGCCGTTCGGCGTTGATGGTCGCGCCATTGGCCATCGCGCGCGGCACCCAAAACAAAATACTCGAAGCCTTGGCGATGGGCGTACCGGTCATCACCAGCTCGCTGGCGGCTGATGGCGTTGACTGTGTGGCCGGCGAACACTTGCTGGTGGCCGATAGCAGCGACGCCATCGCCAGCAGCGCGCTAGGGCTGATGCAAAACCCGAGCGAACGTCAGCGTTTGTCGGTAGCCGGGCGGGCCCGGATGCTGTCGCATCACCACTGGCCGCAGTCGATGCAACGACTGGATGGCATTCTGTTGGCAGCACAGAAACAAGCAGCGTTGCGCCGGGCTCCGGGGTCTTAAAGGGGTCGGGTCTTAAAGGGGTCAGAGCCCTTAAAAGGCTGGTGAAACGCTTGATTCGAGAACGCTTGGTCTTTTAAGGGCTCTGACCCCTTTAAGACCCCCCAAACAAAATGGATAACGGCGTTCGCCGGTATGACAGGGTTTGAAGTTAGTTGGCAAAAACAGGAAAACGCATCATGAACATCAGTATCTTCGGTTTGGGTTATGTCGGCGCGGTGTCGCTGGCCTGTCTGGCACGTGATGGCCATCGCGTCATTGGTGTTGATATCGATCCACACAAGCTGGCATTGATCCGTGCCGGCAAATCACCCATCGTCGAGGAAGGCATCCAGGAGCTGATGGCTCAGGTGATCGGCAATGGCCGCGCCACGGTCACCGACCAAGTCAACGAAGCGCTGCGCGAAACCGATCTGTCGTTCATCTGCGTCGGCACGCCGTCTTCGTATAACGGCAGCCAGGATCAGGGCGCCTTGCTCAGCATCGCCCGGCAATTCGGCGAAGCGCTGAAGGCCAAGAACCGCCATCACGTTTTCATTTTCCGCTCGACCGTGGTGCCTGGCACCGTGGAAGAGTTGTTGGTACCGCTGATCGAAAAGCATTCCGGCAAACAACGCAATGTCGATTTCTCGGTCGGCTTCCAACCGGAATTTCTGCGTGAAGGCAGCTCGATCAAGGATTACGACAAACCGCCGTTCACCATCATCGGCACCGACTCCGATCGCGCCACCGAAGTGCTCAAGGATTTGTTTGGCCACCTGCCCGGTCAGTTCAACCGCACCAGCATCCGCACCGCCGAGATGGTCAAATACTGCTGCAATAATTTCCACGCGCTAAAAATCACGTTCGCCAATGAAGTGGCGCGGCTATGCGAGTCACTAAAGGTCAATCCGTTTGAAGTGATGGAACTGGTATGTCAGGACAAACAGTTAAATATATCAACCGCCTATCTGAAACCGGGTTTTGCTTTTGGCGGTTCCTGCCTGCCCAAAGATCTGCGCGCCACCATGTACATGGCCAAGAATCACGACATCGACCTGCCGCTGACCGGCAGCTTGCTGCCGTCCAACCGCGTGCATATCGATCACGCCATCAACAAGGTACTGGCGCTCGGCTCGCGCAAGGTGGCCTTGATCGGCCTCGCGTTCAAACCAGGCACGGACGATCTGCGCGAGAGTCCGTTAGTCACGCTGGCCGAACGCCTGCTTGGCAAGGGAATACAACTGGCCGTGTATGACGGCGAAGTGCACCTATCGCGATTGCTCGGCGCCAACAAACGCTATATCGAAGAACATATTCCGCATATCGGCGAACTGCTGCGGCCAACACTGGAAGAGGTGGTCGCTCATGCCGATGTGTTGGTGCTGGGCAGCGGCGACAAGCGGGTCCATGCCGAGTTGAAACCGCTGCTGAAAGCGCAGCACAAATTGGTCGATCTGGCGCCGCTGCAAGACATCAGCGATCTGCCCTGCCAATACCTTGGATTGTCCTGGTAAGTGCAAGTGGTCGCCAACCGACGCTTTGGGTTACGGATTGCCGGCATCGTCGCGGCGATGCTGGTGTTGGCGCTCGTGGTCGTGCTGCCGATTTTGCGCGACCAGCGCGGTAGCGAAATCACCCGTTACCGAAATGCGTTGTTGGCAACGCGCGGCAACGCCGCCGATTTTGCCTGGACACCGGCCAACTGGCCTCGCGATTTTCAACGCGAGCGGGTGGAAGTCCCGGCGAGCTTGCAGCAATGGCATGGCTTGCAAGTGAACCGCGACGCGACGCCGTGGCAACGGACACTGAGTTTCGCTCGCGCGCTGACCGAACAGCCGTTCATGGGCGGCGTGATTGCCAGGCCGACGTTAGAGACTCTGCAACTGATTGAAACGACCGGCACTGGCTATTGTGCCGATTACACCAAAGTACTGAATGCGCTCGGCTATGCGGCCGGTATTCCGATCCGGCAGTGGTCCTTTTCGTATGACGGCTTCGGCGGTCGGGGCCATACCTTTAACGAGATCTGGGATGAGCAGAACCAACGCTGGCGCATGATCGACGCTTTCCATGGTTTTTATCCGCGCGATCTCAGCAGTGGTGAAGCCCTTTCTGCGCTCGACTTCCGTGACCGGCTGTTGACGGCACCCCACACGATACGCTGGCAGTGGCTAAAGCCCGAGCCGTCAGAATTTACCAATGATGCCGAAGCGCTGAAGTATTTCCAGAAAGGCGTCAACGAATGGTACTTGTGGTGGGGCAATGATCCGCTCAGCTACGACGCCAATTCACTGGTCGCGTTTGCCGGCCGTTTCGGCCGGTTACCGGAACAAGTTGCCGGCTTACTGACGGGCGCCCTGCCGGGCTTCAAGATCCTGGTGACCCAGGACAACGAAGCCGCCGTCGTCCGGATTGAAAGACTGAGAGTTTATTTATTGGCGGCGGCAACGGGAGAAATGTTGCTGCTTGTGCTGCTGATTTGGCAATTGTTGGCATGGCGTAATGCTGGACGTCGCACGAAATGGTAAACAACTGGCATGTGGGAGCGGGCTTGCCCGCGATTTCTTCGCCTTGGTGAAAAAGCATCGCGGGCAAGCCCGCTCCTACACAAGCAGCTTAATTCCTGCGGTTGTTAATAGGGAAAGCCAACAACTTATGCGCATATTGCATGTTTTTGATCACTCGCTGCCGCTGCAGAGCGGTTACACCTTTCGCAGCCGCGCCATCCTGCGCGAACAGCGCGCGCGCGGCTGGCAAACCGTGCACGTTACCAGCAGCAAGCATTACGATGCGAAGGCCGACATCGAAGAGTTTGACGGCTTACGTTTCTACCGAACGGCGCCCGGAATGTTGGCCACACTCCCGGTCCTGAACCAGTGGGATGTGGTGCGAACACTGAAATCTCGCTTGCGCGAAGTGCTGGACCAGGAAACGTTGAATCGAGAACCGGTTGATCTGATACATGTCCATTCACCCTGCCTGAACGGCCTGGCGGCAGCGAGCATTGCCCGTGAACGCGGCTTACCCTGGGTTTACGAAATGCGCGCATTGTGGGAGGACGCCGCCGTCGATCACGGCACCACCCGCGAGGGCAGCTTGCGTTACCGCGCCGCACGCGCGCTGGAAAGCTGGACCCTGAAACGCGCCGATGCCATCACCTGCATTTGCGAAGGCTTGCGCCGCGACATCATCAGCCGGGGCGTCGCTGCCGAACGGGTCACGGTCATTCCTAACGCAGTCGATATCGGGCAGTTTCAATGGCAGGGTTTGGACCCGTCACAGCGCGATGAAACACTGGCGGCCCAACTCGGCTTGCAAGGCAAAACCGTGCTCGGTTTCCTCGGCTCGTTCTATGGCTACGAGGGCCTTGATCTGGTCCTGGCGGCACTGGCGCAATTGCAACACCGGTTTCCGGATCTGTGTGCGCTGCTGGTCGGCGGCGGCCCGCAGGAGGCCGCGCTGAAAGCGCAGGCACAGGCACTCGGCATTGCCGACCGCGTGGTCTTTACCGGCCGGGTCGGCCATCACGACGTCACTCGCTATTACAGCCTGGTTGATGCGCTGGTGTACGCCCGTCACCGCATGCGCCTAACCGAACTGGTGACGCCGTTGAAACCACTGGAAGCGATGGCGCAAGGCAAGCTGGTGCTCGCTTCCAATGTCGGCGGTCATCAAGAATTGATCCGCGATGGCGACACCGGTTTTCTGTTTGCCGCCGATGATGTGCAGGCGCTCGCGGCCTGCATTCAACGGGCACTGGGCTCCCGCTCACAATGGCCAAAGATGCTCGGCAATGGCCGCCAGTATGTCGAGCAGGAACGCACCTGGAGCCGCAGTATCGCCCGTTATGAAACGGTTTACGCCGACGCCAGCCGGAACGCCAAACGATGACGGTCCCGACGCCGGAGCCAGCCGTTAGGTTGGCGTGCCATAAATGACTGGTAACATTTTGAATAGGGGCTCACGCGAAGCCGCGAAGAACGCGAATGAAATGAATCGAGCAGGTTCCACTTTCGCGTCTTCGCGTCTTCGCGTGAACCGCATTGAATCAGAGCACGTCTAGATGACGCACTACAATAACGCCGCACAGCCCGCCACCGTGACCTGCGCCAGCGCGCCCGCCCGCGTGCTGGTGGTCGGGCCGTTGCCGCCACCCAATGGCGGCATGGCCCTGCAAACCGAAGCGCTGGTACGCTGCTTGCGCGCTGAAGGTATTCAGGTCGAAGTCGTTGCCAACAACGCGCCTTACCAACCGGCCTGGATCGGCGGCGTGCCCGGTGTCCGAGCGCTGTGTCGTTTGCTGCCGTATTTGTTTCGCTTGTGGCGGGCCTGCGGCCGCAATGACTTGGTGCATGTATTGGCCAACAGTGGCTGGGCCTGGTATTTATTTGCCGCACCCGCCGTACAGATTGCGCACTGGCGCCGACGACCATTGTTATTGAATTATCGCGGCGGCCTCGCCGAACACTTCTTTGCCGTGGCGTGGCCGCGCGTGCAACGATCCTTGCGCTTGGTCGATAGTCTCGCCGTGCCCACTGAATTCTTGCAGGATATTTTCGTCGCACGCGGAGAACTCGCCAGCATCGTCCCGAACATTCTCGACAACGATCTGTTTCAACCGGCGACAAGCGCACCGACCAGCTTGCATATTGTCGTCACCCGCAATCTGGAAGCCCTGTACGACAATGCCAGCGCCGTGCACGCCCTTGCCTATATCCGCCAGGAGGTTGTTGACGCCCGCCTGACATTGGCGGGCGAAGGCCCGGAACGCGCCGCGTTGCAACAACTTGCGGCTGACTTGGGGCTGACCGGCGCGGTACATTTTGCCGGTCGGCTACCGCGTGAGCAGGTTGCCGCCCTACTGCAATCGGCCCGGGTCGTGTTGAACCCCAGCACCGCCGACAACAGCCCGAATTCCCTGATCGAAGCGATGGCGGCCGGCGTGCCGATTGTCAGCACCGATGTCGGTGGCGTCGCGCAACTGTGTCGGCCGAATCAGGAAGCCTTGCTGGTGCCGGCGAAAGATCCGGTGCGGATGGCCGCCGCGCTGCTGCAATTGCACCGCGATGAAAATTTGCGCCAACGGCTGATTGCCGCTGGCCTGCGCCGCGCCACAGAATTTTCCTGGCCCGCCGTTTGGCCACGACTACAACGCTGCTATCACGCTGCCACGGTCCATCGGAGTCAGCGTTATGCGTGATTACCTTATTGCGCTCCTTATTGTCGGCGTCATGCCGCTGGTTTTGATCAGGCCGTTCTTTGGTCTGCTGGTCTGGTGCTGGGTTGCCTATCTGGTGCCGCACAAACTGGGCTGGGGCCTGACCGCGCATTGGCCGGTTGCCATGGCGGTCGGCAGCTTGTTTCTGGTCGGTTATCTGTTCAGCAAAGAACCGAAAAAGCTGCCGATGAACAGCATCGTCATCGTCCATCTGCTGATGGTGTTGTGGTGGATTGTCACCTTCTTGGTCAACGATAGCAGCGAGTACGCCTCGATTCAGTTCGACAAGATCTTGAAGATCCAATTGTTTACCTTTATCACCATCATGCTGGTGACTACGCGTGAGCGTTTGACCCAGTTGATTGCAGTCATCGCCTTGTCGATCGGATTTTTTGGCGTGAAAGGAGGATTCTTCACCTTGGTGACGGGCGGCGGCTCACGGGTGTGGGGGCCACCCGCCGGATTTTTTGAAGGCAACAACGAATTGGGACTGGCCTTGCTCACCGTGCTGCCGCTGCTGCGTTTTCTGCAATTGCAAGTCAGTAAATCGTGGCAGAAACACGGCTTGACCGTGGTGATGCTGCTGTGTTTTGTCGCCACACTCGGCACCCAATCGCGTGGCGCGCTGCTGGCCGCGATCGTGATGGCCGCCTATTTCTGGTGGAAGAGTCCGCACAAACTGCCGATCTCCCTGGCGGCGATCATTCTGGTGCCGATGTTGTACTTCTTCATGCCGGCAAGTTGGCACCAACGGATGGCGACGATGAACGTCAATGTTGAGGCTATCGAAATTACCCGCAGCATCGATACCTCAACCTGGTGTGGTCGAATGACCGCCAAGATCCAAAGCCATGATCCCTCCGCCGGCGGCCGGGTCAACGCCTGGTGTTATGCCTTTAATCTCGCCTCGGACCGAATTGCCGGCGGCGGCTTCGATGCCTTTACGCCGGAGCTGTTCGAGCGTTATGCACCTGACCCCAAAGATTTTCACGATGCCCACAGTTTGTATTTCAAGATTCTGGGCGCGCATGGCTTTATCGGCCTGTTCCTGTTTTTGCTGCTGATTGGCATGGCTTGGGTCCGTACCATCAGTATCCGGCGGCTGGCACTACGAAGTCAGCAACTCTGGGCGGCACAGTTAGCGGATATGCTTCAGGTGTCACTGCTGGCCTTCTGCACCGGCGGCGTGTTCCTCGGTTTGTGCTATTTCGATTTGCTCTATCATCTGATTGCGATTGTGGTGATCCTCGATGTGTTGGTCCACCAGGCACCGGCCGTAGCGGGCAGTGTCAACAAACCCCGATTCGCCAACGCCCTGCAACCGGCGGTCTCGATGGGAGCCAAGCGTTAATGGCGCCCTACACCCGGCTATGCAGTTCCGTGCTGTTTCCGCTACACGAACGGCTCAAAGGCCATCGCAGCGTGCTGCTACGCCAACAACTGGAAAAAAGTCAGTGGCTTGACAGCAAGGCCTTGCAGCAACTCCAGCAAAAAAACCTCCAGCAATTTGTCGAGCGCATCGTCAGCGAAGTTCCTTACTACCAGCAGCTATTCGCCGAGCGTGGTTTGCGCGCACATGACATCGCCAGCAAAGCCGATCTGGTCAAACTGCCGCTGCTCGACAAGCCGACCATACGCGCCCATACCGAACAGTTGAAAGCGCTCAGCGCGACCCGACTTAAGCGTTACAACACGGGCGGCTCCAGCGGCCAACCGCTGATTTTCTTTCTCGGTGAGCGCACCGATCACGATGTTGCCGCGAAATGGCGCGTGACGCGCTGGTGGGATGTTGATATCGGCGACCGCGAACTGGTGCTATGGGGTTCACCGATAGAAGTGAACAGCCAAGACCGGGTCAAACAGCTTCGCGACTGGTTACTGCGCAGCCAACTGGTGCCGGCATTTGATCTGGCCGAGCCGGGCATCCGCCATTTTCTGAGCGAGTATGGTCGGTTCAAACCGGCGATGCTGTTTGGTTATCCGTCGGCAATGGCGCGAGTGGCGAAATTTGTCGAACAACAAGGGCAGACGCTGAGCAATGCCGCACTGAAAGTTGCGTTCGTTACCTCCGAGCGACTGTATCCGGAACAGCGCGAGCAAATTCAACGGGTGTTTGGCGCACCGGTTGCCAATGGTTACGGCAGCCGTGACGCCGGCTTTCTCGCCCACGAATGCCCGCATGGCGGCATCCATATCATGGCCGAAGACGTCATCATCGAAACGATCGGCGCCAACGGCCTGCCGACCCCGCCCGGTGTTGCCGGTGAGGTGACGGTCACCCATTTGCGGACCGGCGATTTTCCACTGGTCCGTTACCGCACCGGTGATGTCGCGGTACTGTCGGACCAGCTTTGCCGCTGCGGCCGCAGTTTGCCGCTGATCGCCAATATCGAAGGCCGCAGCACCGACTTTGTGGTTGCCGAGAACGGCACCGTCATGCACGGCTTGGCGCTCATTTATGTGGTTCGCGATATTGATGGCGTCGAGGCTTTCCGGATCATCCAGCACAGCATCAACCAACTGGAAGTGTTATTGGTTTGTCCGCGCTGGGATGCCAGCAAGCAACAGCAGATCGTTCGCGGCATGCAGGCCCGCCTTGGCGCTGGCGTTCAGGTCAGCGTCAATATCGTCAAACATATCGCAACCGAGGCAAACGGCAAGTTTCGATACATCATCAGCAAAGTGGCCAGTTGAACGACCAGAAATATCGCGCTGGTATCGGGTGTTGCACGAAGCGCGCTTGGTCAAGACGGTTCACGCGAAATTCGCGAAGAAACCATATTTTGAAGAATTCTCTTTCGCGTCTTCGCGTCTTCGCGTCTTCGCGTGAGGGTCTGTTCAGTATTTGGTTGGCTATTGGTGACGCACCACACCAGCTTTATAGTCTTTGCCAACCGGCATACCGGCAAACCGGGGCGTCGTGGACTTGCGCTTTTCAGCGCTACGCTGATCTGGCCCCAGTGCCAGACGCATGCTGTATGCCAGCCAAACGATGCCAACGACGTAAATCAGATTCCAACGCCAATACAGCACGGCAATCGGCAGTTTGTCGACCCGGTTGGGGCCGAGCAAAAAATCCAGTGCCGAATATTCCACCGTGCCATATTTGACAAAATGGGTCACTTGCGCGCCATTTATCAAAAACCACGAGCAGGAGGCACTCGCCAGTATCAGTAGTATGGCGCGAATGATGTGTTTTTTATCAAGACAAAATGTCAGCGCGAGTTTTGCTGAAGTAATCGCCAGTAAAACTGTCAACGCATACAAATAGATGCCACCACCCCAGCCAAAAAATGCATCCACATCAATCAGCTCATTGAGATTATCGGTAGAAGCATGATCAAACGCTACCCACTTGCTGGCCCATAGTGCGGGCAACAGCCACAGTGAATTCAGCAACACTGATCGCTTGGCGGCGGATTTGAACCAGTACAGGGCAAGCGCCAGCAGCAGGAACGCCGGCAGCCACAATGCCAAAAAGCGCAACGCATGCTCAACGCTGTCAAAAAGCGCCGCCGGCATGGCAGTTGCCAACCACACGCCCGACTCACCCCAAAGATTTCGCTTGACCAAAAACCATCTGAGGTTGGCGGAGCCGGCAATATCTGCCAGGCTTTCATCGGTGATGCAGGCCAGCAGCAGGGCATAAAATATCAACACCGCACCGATCGCATACGGCATCAGCCACGCTGCCGATTGCTGCTTGACAGTCAGCCGATTGGCCGCCCACGCACAACTGTAACCAAGCCAAAGCATTGCCAGGACAAAAATCCACAGTGCCGCAAACCACGGTAAAAACAGCTCCTTGATGTTATAGGGGATATTCGGCAAGCGCAGGATGAACGCCAGCAAAAACGCCAAGCCGAGGGAACTCAGTAGTGCGAAGGTAAACCTGCCGGTATTCAGGCGCGCGATCCCGACCGCAACGCGGCTTTCGGGCGTTCCGCTCGCGGCGACAACAGCGCCAGAGTGAAATACATTTGCCAGCAACGATGACCAAAATTCCGGGCCTGAGGATCGATAGATGGCGTCCAGGTTGAGCCATTTCGCCACTGCTTGCCGGCCCATTGCAAGCACCATCAGGGCGGCCAACAGGGTGATAAAGGGCGCGGTGGTATCGGGATGACGACCCGCCAGCAGAAGTTGCGCCGCTTCGATCAATGCGTGACTGATAAAGGTAACGACTATTGCGGCAGCAGCCGAATGCGTGATGGTGTACAGCAAACTAATCAGTATTGCTGTTATCAGCAGGGAGGAAATCAGGCTGGTCATGGACCAAAAGGCATCACCGGTCAACAACCCGGAAAAAGGCAGCCATTCGATCGTGTTGAGTGTCGCAGCCACTTGCCACGGCAGTAGCGCCGACAACGCGTAACACAGCAGGGTAATGCTGAGTAGCACTTTATAGTTTCTGCTCAGCGTAATCGATATCAGCAAGCCGACCAGCGCCGCGATCAGATCGGCGACCAGCAAGAAATTGCCACGCATGAATACCGAGCCCAACACGATCAATCCTGTCATCAGGCAACGAAAATTCAAGGCGGTTCGGGCAAAGCACAGGCTATTGATGGCAAGCCATGCCGGAATGGCAATCGCTACATCAGCAACAACATCAGCCCATTGGACGGTCAATCCCAAGCCTTTGATATTGTCGATCACCAGGCTCGGTTGCAGCGTCGGCACCATCGGAAACCAAATCCAGGCCACAGCAATGGCACCCAGCACCAAGCGGGTGAGTTCGTCTTTGTTCAGCATGTTGAGTTTGAACCGGGAACCGGCGATACGCCAAAAGGCATAGCCGAGAGCCAGCCCAATGACATTCCAGACCATATCAATCAGTGCCGGATTTCGACTCGGCAGATAGATCTGCGCGACCTGGGCAATCCCGGCCACCAGCACACCCACCAGCAGCCATGGCCAGATCCGGCGGTTCAAATTGATGCGGCCCGCTGACAATGAACTCATTGACCGGGAGCTACGATGGGCCGCGCAAAGCAGTCCATATGGAAAGAAAAGCAATAGGTTGGCGGCAGCGTCACTGCCTGAAATGCGCTGACCGAACCATTGCAATGCCGTGGTCGGCCACTGAAAATCAAACGGATAAAGGGAGCCGTAAAGGACAAATGCCAACAATACGCACATGAGCATGGCGGAAGGACTTGCTCGGCTATCCGGTGCAGTCATACGTCATCCTGTTTTCGGCGAGTTGAGCGGGCATTTGTGCTGAGCACCGCGTTGACCACTGCGCAGGATTTCATTGTATCATCCTGGAAATCACGTGAGAGACAAGGCTATGCCGACTGCGGATGAGGTTCTGATCACCGACCTGGCCCTGGTGCAACACGGTGATATTCAGGAGCTGTCGGCACAGGTCGATGGCGAACGGCTCTGGTTCCAATTTCCGGCGTCACTGCCACTGTGCCTGCGCGCCGAATTGTTTTTTCCGGTCGCACTGCAAGAAGCGATGGTGCGCGGAGTACCGCTCAGGTTAGCCGAGCCCTACACGATTTCGGACCGATTGCTCGACAATCTTGCGACGCTGCAAGCGATTCTGACTACCTGGAACAGCGAAGACTTTCGGGTAGTGCCCATACACGCTGCCAGCACGTCGGCGGCGCAGGCGCAGGCGCAAGACTGGACCATAAGCTGCTACTCCGGTGGCATCGACAGCTCGTATACCTACAGCCGCCATCGCGATCAAATCAGCCATTTGCTGCTGGTTCAAGGCTTCGACAGTGAAAGCGATGACGATAGCTGGCGCCAGAACATTGCCGCCAGGCGCGCGTTCGCCGAATCGGAAGGCAAGCAACTGATTCCGGTCGCCTGCAACGTGCGTCAGTTCATCATGCAGCGCAAACTGTCCTGGGGTGTCAGCCACGGCAGTCTGCTGGCTGCACTGGGCGTTAGCCTGTCGGCCAAGCGATTACTGATCCCCTCTTCCTTTACCTACAGTGAGTTGTTTCCCTGGGGCTCACATCCGCTGCTGGATTGCTGCTGGAGCACCGAAGCCACCGAGGTGATCCATCATGGCCTGGAGGCCAGCCGAACCGAAAAAACCGAGTACATTGCCGCCCACCAGAACATCCTCGATCACCTGCAGGTTTGTTGGCGCAGCGTCGATCAAAACTGTGGCAACTGTCCGAAATGCGTGCGCACCTCACTGGCATTGCACCTGCTCGGCAAAAGCTCGCGTAGCCTGCCGGTCTATCAGGACATCAGCCAACTGCGTTGGCTCAAACCCGGCAATCATGCTTCGTTGGCGTTTACCGACGACTTGATTGGTTTCTGTCTTGAGCGCGGTGCCGACGACCTGGCCCGCCAGCTACTCCGCTACCGCAAACACTACCTGCTCAAATATCACAGTGCGGAAATCATAAAGGTATTGTTCGGCCGACTCGCCCGCGCCGTCTCGCGCCGTTTCTGGCCCAAAGACTGGCATCAGGATCGCGCCAAGATCCACGCCGGCAAATCCTGGAATTGAACCGCAATCAAACCAGGAACGCGTTGATAGCAATCCAATCAGTGAAAACCGATCAACCCCATACCACCCCCAGCCCCTCCTTTCAAAGGAGGGTTTGGGGTGGTTGAATCCGCGCTGAAGTCTACTGAGAAAACGCGATTGCGGCGATTTTGCAACCAGAATTGATCCGCGACTAACGCGACTCTGATTACGCGCTGTCGTAAGCGCGCTGGATGGCCACCATGTCCAGCTTGGTCATTGTCATCTTCGCAGCAAAACTCCGCTGGGCAGCCGCGCCTTCCGGTGAGTTCAAGAGTTTGCGCATGGTGCGCGGCACAATCTGCCACGACACGCCGTATCGATCAATCAACCAACCGCATTGACTTTGCTGCCCGCCTTCGCTCAGTTTCTGCCACAAGCTGTCCAGTTCTTCCTGACTATCGCAACAGGCCACGAGTGAAACGACGGGCGAGAACTGGTATTGAGGGCCGCCGTTCAACGCCATGTATTCGGCGCCATTGAGCGTGAACTGGACAGTCAACACCGAGCCCGCCGGTCGCCGCGATCCTTCCGGGTAATAGCTCGTAGCGAGGATATGAGAGTTCGGAAACAAACTCAGATAAAAATTGACGGCGCATGGGCCTGGTCATCGAACCCCAGACAGGTGCTGACAGTTGACATCGGTTACTCCTTCGCGTTGTTCGCGTTGTTCGCGTTCTTCGCGGCTTCGCGGCTTCGCGGCTTCGCGGCTTCGCGAGAGTCTATACTCCGCAAATGTTTCGTTACTTATGACGCCTTACACCAGATAGCTATACCCATGTAATTAGCCACCTGCACGGTCAGGCAGGGTCGACCGCATCCGGTTCGGCAAATTCGCGCCAGGCATCGTAATCGCTGCCGCTGGCATCGAGCAGGGCAAAACCGGCACAGTGCGTTTTCTCCGCGCTGTTGTCAGTCGCTGGCGGCGATTGACACCAGCGCACTTCCGCCGCCAACAAAAACCTGACTTTTGATGTTTGCAGCTCGACCACCACATGCAGAATGCTGCCGACTGCAACCGGTTCGCTCAACAAGGCGCGAAAACCACCGCGCGAAATATCTTCGGTTTCAGTCAACAAGGCGGCACCATCACCGAGCAAAACTCGGATGTAGGCGCGCTCCCGCCGGTGCAATCGCGGGTCGTCGCGTTGATCACTTGTCGTCACCGCCATTCCTCCATCCGCTGCCGGTTATCGGCAACAATTTGTTGCAAGGCATCGTCCAGTGCCCGGCCGTAATCGCGGATGCGCAATTCGCCGCGCATCATATGCGCGGCCAGCGTTTCCACATCCGCTTGCAGGATTTTTCGACCGTTGCTGTCGACAAAAAGCAGCTCGCCCGTGCGATTCAAAATGACGGCCAACTGGGCTGAGAATTCACTGCCCTCACGGCGTAATTCGATCCAGGCGCCCGCTTGCAAGCGTTTGCAGTTCTGCCTGCATTCCGCCAGCAAGCGTGCTGCGGCTTCGGCGTTCGCCTGCGCTTCCCGTTCGGCTTGCTGGCTCGCCAGCGCTGCAGCTTGCAGCGCTCGCAACTGCGCTTGTTCGCGTTGCAACCGGCTTGCTTCTTGTTGCCGTTGCTGTGCGCTCAGTTGCTGCGCATCCAATTGCAATTGCAAGATCCGGTTTTCCAGTTCCTCAATGAAAATCGGCAGCGCCGAAATCATCATCGGCCTGGCGTCGACGATACGTAGCGTTTGCTCTGCAAATTGGTTCGCCAGGGCTTCCACTGGCAACCGTGCCACCCGCAATCCGGACAAGTTGGCAAACAGATAAATCCCGTGCTGGAGATCTTTTTCGATCAAACGGGCGCGTACCGAACCGCTGTCCAGCGTCAATGCGACCCAGTCGCCCTCGCGCAGCGCCCGCGCTTTCAGTAGCGGATCGCTGGTCTTGGTCCAGGCCTGGTCGCCCTCGCTGCGCTCTGCCCATGCTAGCACTGGCAGCGACGGCGTCTGACCATGGAGTCGGCTCAGCAGATAGAAATCGAGGTTATCGAAAAAACTGTCGGCCGCTTCCTGATTGTGGTGAATGGAACCCAGTTGATCACGAAGCCATTGCGTGGCGGCCTGGACGCGATTGCCGTAGGCCGTTTTCAGCGCCTCGGGTTCGGCATCGGCCAATGCCCAAACCAGGGAATCGATTGCGGTCAGCAGTTGCCGCCATTGCGCGCTGGCTTCACCATTTTGGACATGAGTGATTTGCAGCAGTTTGCGCAGTTCGCCGTCGAAAAACTCAACTGCGAAATCCGGCAGCGAGTGACTGCCGATATGATCCTGGAGCGCCCTGGTGGCGCTGCGCATCGCGTCCACTTGTTGCCGTTGCTGCCGCTCCTTGGCAATCAACTGCTGCTCCAGCGGCCGAACTTCTTGGGCATGATGGTGCAATATTTCGCCAAGCTGACGACAACCGGCGGCGGCATCGATGTCAGCCCGCGCCGTCGCGGCAAGAACCTCGACAATCTGCTGCGGCAGGCCGTCGCTCCGACGCCCGCTGAACGAATCAAAACCACGCAAGGAGCCGATGGCGAGCTCAGCAAGCTGACGTGCCGGATCATCGCGCTGTGCCCACGGCTCTGCCCCTGCCGCCACAGCACTGGCCAACACCGTCGGTATCGCGGTCAAGGTGATTCGCAAGCGCTCGTCCAGATCGGCGCACTCGGTCAACCAGCGCCGGCACGCCGTTTCCAACCATTTGCCGCGCCAAGCCAGTCGCGCTGCCGTGGCGAGCGCCGGCTGCGCGCGCGCAGGCATCAGCAGCGCATCCGCTTGCGCCAGCGAGGCTTCGAGGCGGGCCGAAAGATCGTGCATCAGAGCGGACGGGTAGCTGGGTAGTACCAAAGCCTAGCAAATCGCCAGCGCACGGCGAATGGACCAACGATCAAACCGCACGCCGCCAGCGCTGCGAGATGGCGGCAACCACCATCCGTTCCAGACCCGCTGGTTGGCCCGCCAGGCGCCAGAGCAGCGCGATGACCAGCAGATAAACCGGCGCGGCGATCAGCACCGCCAGCGCCAGGCGTGACAAGGCCGCTTTGATGCCGGTCACTGGCAGCAACGGCAACAGCCACCACAACATCAGCGCCATCACCGCGACCGCGACATACGGTCGCCACGTCCGCCGTAGCCACTCCCATACGGTGAAATGCAGGGCTCGTCGGATCAACCAACTGTCGATACCCACCTGGATCACAATGGCCGCCAGCACCGCCAACGGCGCCCCGGCCAGGCCCTCCGTACTGAGTGCGAAGTACATCAGCAGCGGCCGATAAACGATCATCGCCAGTGCCCGCAGAAACAACCCGCGCATCCGGCCCAGTGCCATCAATAACGGCACGCTGCTAGCGGCCGAAAGCGCCACCACCTGAGCCAGCGCCAAACCCTGAATCAAGCCGGTGGTGGCCAGCCATTTTTCACCCAGCAATAACACCACGGCGGCATCCGCAACAAACACCAAGCCGACCGCCATCGGCAAAGCAAGGGTCAGCAATCCGCTCAGGGCCTGCAAGTAGGTATCTCGCAGCCGGGTCGGTTCGTTCACCAGTGAACTGAATCCGGGGAACAAGGCGCGGCTGATCGGCATCACCAGTTCGACGGTCGGCAGCGAGGCCAGCATTTGGGCGTTGGAATAGAAGCCGACACTGGCTACGCCATGCAGCCGACTAATCAGGAAATAGTCGGTCTGCTGGGCGATCCGGACCGCA
>Ga0247727_10005634_pt1 | contig 25222 bp, 21 predicted proteins | sample WisWelCaveWW1625_FD_202498 | JGI IMG/M metagenome (GOLD analysis project Ga0247727, IMG submission 202498) | Biofilm microbial communities from Wishing Well Cave, Virginia, United States - WW16-25 | ecosystem: Environmental > Aquatic > Deep subsurface > Groundwater > Cave microbial mat | place...
ATGGAGTGAGCGCCGCCCAGAGGCACCATCGTGTCAACTCCCATTGCAGAACGTAACTCAGGGTAGTCTTCCGTCCGGTGTTCAGGGCGAACAGATAAAGTTGGCTTGCGAAAATGATTCCGATCAGTGTCCAGATGAAAAGAAAACAAACAATTCGAATCCATCTTTTCTGCCAGAGTATTTCGAAGTGAAGGCGATCAAACTTCATCAGTACATTTTGTTCCGGTATGTGGTTTTTCTCAACCATTCAGTGGCGAACGAACCCTGAATGAAGCTAAAGGGTCACATTCTGGTACAGTCAGCGCGCACGGGGAAAATGCCATTCACCATGATAAGTGGATCTTTTCCGGCATCCTTGCCCCGTCTGCCACAAAGTAGTTCATCTCACCATGAGGATCTGGCTTAATACAACCGACACGACCGATTGTTTTTTGGAGGTTCGTAAATGAAGCATTGGGCAGGTTTCCTTTTCCTTCTTTTCACTGTGTCCGTGATAGGGCCGGTGTATGCAACTGAAGTGCGGGCGCAAATCATCAAAAACATTGAGCAAATCCGGAAAGCTGACTACGAAGGCGATCGCAAAGCTCTGAAGCAGTTCTACGAGCAGTTGTCGCCTTACGCATACGACAAGGATTACGGGTCACGTGTTCGATACTGGCGCGGATTCGCTTTGTGGCGTCGAGCTATCAACGGATTCAACGAGACCTTTGACCGGGTCGAGCTGGAACAAGACCTCATACAGGCGATGGAAGAGTTTCAGAAGGCAGTGGAGCAGGATCCAGGTTTTGTTGACGCAAAAATCGGCAAGATCTCCTGCATGGGTTTTCTGGGGTACCTGAACAGAGAAAATAAGGAGCGTGTGCAGGAAATACTTGTTCGGGCGTCCGAATTCAAGAAGGAAATCATGGCGGAGGCCCCGGACAATCCCAGGTTGATCTGGGTGATGGGTCCATGGCTATGGAACACGCCTGTGGAACGTGGTGGCGGTCAGGCTAATGCAATTGCCGGTTACGAGAAAGCTCTTGAATCGATGAGGAATCGCAGAAGTGTGACAGAGAATCCGCTGGAGGTTTCGTGGGGAGAACCGGAATTGCTGATGAGCCTGGCGTGGTCCCATTTGAACCGAACAGAGCCGGATCTGAACGCTGCGGAGGAGTACGCGCGAACAGCGCTTAAGCTGGTTCCTTACTGGCACTATGTGCGGGACATTCTGATGCCTCAAATTCAAGATGCGAAAGCAAAAGCGAACGCTGCGGCTGCCAGTGATTGAAGTACCACCAAACCTGTGGATCGGAGCGGCAACAAAGCAGATGCCGGCGCCACGCCGCTCCCCGTCGGGGTGGCCCGCAAGGTCGCTGACTTCGCTGCTCGCTCGTTACATACCGCAGTGGGTATGCGCCTCGTCATCGGCTTTGCGGGCCAAGCAGCAAAATGCCAGTTATTTTTGCGCAGACCCTAAAGATGGGCGCCCCTGTCCTCAAGCGCCATGCTTCAACTCTCTGCCCGCTTCGAGTGACTGGATCATCGTTTCTAATCGATGAGCCATGACCTTGAAAATACCGTGACAGATAGAAGGATAGTCTTCAAGAATGTCCCACAGGTTTTCTCTATCCAGCTTAAGGCAATGACATGGATCGAGAGCGACCGCTGAAAACAATCTGCGTTGATCTCCCAGAACGGAAAGTGTTCCGAAGCTCTCCCCTGTTTTGAGTATGGCTGCTTTTCCCGAAGCCCGACGCAATTCAACAGCTCCCCCGAATAAAATATAAATTTCGTTTGCCTCATCTCCTTCATTAAAAATCACTTCGCCGGACTGGAATTGTTGCTCGGTACACTGATTTGCAAGCAATAGTAGTTCATTAGGACCGAGCTCCTGGAAGATATCGACATTGCCAAGTTTCTCCAGCCTTTGAATCGTTGACAGTTTTCTTTGAGCTGACGTATTTTCCAGCATGGTGAGATACCTCCATTTCAAGGTTTCTTCCACAAGAACCTGATTACGAAATACCTTGAGTGTGTCTTCAATGTGGGGTTGTAACTCGGCTAATTCATCCACGCTAAGGTCTGCGATGATAGACGCTGCAGGTAGTTGATCCTGAGCTCCCAGATAACCGAAGAGTACGGCCCGACGAGTTGCCGGATCGCTTTTGGTCCGGAAACGGCTCGTGCCTTCAAGCAAAGCAAGAATGCGTGAGCGATGATCCGGGTCCAGAATATTATCCAGCCATTCCAACGCTGAATCGGCTCTGCGCGCATCACCCTGAGCCAGCGCGCGGTATGCATTATAGATTCCTTTTGCATCATAGAGTAAGGCAAGCGCCCGGAAAATTCGTTCACGCGACCACAATTGCCGTTGAATCAACACCTTCTCCGTGAGTCCTCCACGCCTGGGCGTAAAGAAACGAACGCGCTCAAATTCAATTTCCAGGGCGCTAATTTCCTGCTCCAGAAGATTTTCCAGGAGATCATGAGTCACCGGCAAACTCTGATGCTTTCTGATTCTGTTCATGGCTTTGATGGATACGAATCGAAGAATCAGATTCGATCCGAGCGCGTGATTCATCAGGATCTCCACAGAGGCGGGCGTGCCGAGATCTGAAATAATATTGAGCGCCTGCTTTCGCTTTTCAACCGGCAGGGACGTATCTTGCGCAACGCGTTGTAAATCCGGTAATACAGATAAGCCAAAAGCCGCGAGGGCATGTCGCACCTCCGCCCGCAAATAGCGTATCCCGAGCAGATCAATCGTTGCAGGGATGAGCGCCGGCCTTTGAATGTGAGAAACACTTCTGAGAGCTGTTTTCTGTACACGTGGGTCCGGATCATGAAGCAGACGCCGGCAAAGTTCGTCGGAAACAGTCGAGGGTTTCAGATGTTCCAGAATTCGAGCCACTTCCAGTCGAACTTCCGGACGTGCTCCTTGAGTCGAATCGCTCATAATCTCTTCGAGTTTTTTGAATGCTGCGTCCTTGGCCGGCTCCATGTCGAGATTCAACGAACAGGCGCAGGCAGCCGCCTGAACTGTCGGATCAGGATCGGTAAGCAGATGCGCCAGCTTCGCGAGTGGATCGATCGAAGTCTTGAAACAGAGATAGCGGATGGCTTCCACTCTGACGCGCGCATCTAAGTCGCCGACCATACTTTCTACCTTGTTCGAATGATCTTCATCCTGTTTGAACAGCAACTGCAACGACAACAAACGAATCTCAGCATCGTTGTGCTTTAAAAGCGGCTCCAGATACGGCGTCATTCGGCGATTTCCGGTTGCGGAAAGCAATTGAAGAAGGTCGATCAACGTTTCTTTGTTCGAATTTTTTAGAAGATCCGGCATCAGATTGTAGAAATCCGTGGTGAAAAACTGCGTCTTCACACTGGAAATGCTCAATTCTGTTTGTTGAATCGCACTGGTCAATGCCTTTGGATATTCCCTTCCCAGTAGTACCGTGCAGACAACGGAAATCAGCAACAGCGCTATGCTCAACATTGCGAGAGATGCAATCGAAAAATTGCCGATGGAAAAGAGAAGTATCAATAACAGAGCCCCGACTCCCTCGGAAGTACGAACGCCGACTGTGTCGATCAGTGATTTCATTCGCACTTTCACGTTATCCGGTATGGCCATGTACAGGACCTCAAGAGAGGATCGATCGACGGAATGCTTGAAAAGCTGCTCGGCGCCTTTCAGGAAAACAGCCGAGACAATCGTACCGGCGAAAAAGACCCAACCGCTGCCGAACGCAAGTCCCAAGGGCAGGATGGCAAGGGCTGAGGAGACGCCCACCCGGCTCATTAACGTCGGAGTAATAAAAAACTGAAAGATAAACGTTGCAATCCCTACATAGGCATAAAATGAACCAAAGAATTCGGCCAGACGACCGGCAGTAAGCATCTCCCGTTGGGCGATTACTTTAAATTGAAAATCGGCAAAAGTGGAAACGATCGTCCCGATTCCAACAACAGCAACGACCAGAATCACGAACCGGGGTGAGATTTCGGGCAGATCTCTCTCTCGCTTTGGTGGCGGCGCCGAAGAAGCAAAAAGAGACAACGCCTGAACTGCAAAGAGCGCCATTAGAATCAATATACTTGCTGCGGGAAGTAGCGTGGAAACGTCCGAGGCCTGCACGACCCACTTCGCAAAAAAGCCACCCGCACTGGCGCCAAGAATTCCCCCGGATCCGATGACACCGAGGTCCCGTTTGGCCTGACGTGTCAACAACAATTGAGTGATCACGGACCAGCTCTGAACGGGAGCCAGCGCGCCAAAGATTCCAGTCCAGATGTAAAGTAACTGAGTCGCCGGTCTCCAATCAGCTCTAATACCGACCCAGAGAAACAACGTCCCCGCGAAGAATGCTTTCAAACTCAACTCAACGGCAGGCCCCAGCGATAAGGATTTATAGAGACGAATGTATGTGGTGGCAACCAGAGCCGTTGCCGCCGTCGTAACAGCCATGAACCATGGTAAAGCTGAAGCGGAATAATCACTTAAAAACAAGCCGTCACGAGCAGTTTTTAAAATAATGAATGCTGCCGTAACGGCAAAAAGAAGGCCTGCACAAAGAATCGTCGTTTTTTGGATTCCCTCCGGAATTCCCAGTCTGTCCTTCCAGTTCATCCGCATATCGATTATACAGGAGTAAATTGTTTGCATACTCGCGGCATTGTTGATAAGTTTTCCTGTATGTTGCGATTACCGGCTTGCGCCGTCATTGTGTTCTGCTTTTGCATCTCCTGGTCATCGGCTGAAACCAACCTGTTGCCCGATCAACTAAACAGCATTCGTATTGCGGGAGTGCAAGCGTTGATGAACATGAACTACCAGAATGCAAAAACTTCATTTGAGGTTATGGTCCAAACGGCTCCGGATCATCCTGCCGGTTACATTTATCTTGCGAATACGATCTGGCTTGGTCATCTTGCGGAGTTACGCCGGTTGCAAACAAGTGTTTACAACCGGGGCGACTCTTTTTTTGGCAAGAAAGAAGATGAAGTGGATCCGGATGTCGATAAACAATTTCGCGAAACAATGAATAAGGGAATTGAACTGGCAGAAACGCTCCTGAAGAAGGACAAAAAAAATATTCCGGCTCTTTACTACCTTGGGATCGCAAAGAACATCGTTGCAGGATATGAGGCAACCGTTAAACGAAGTTTTATGGCTGCCCTGCGAAATGGATCGCGAGGAGTTGATTTGCATCGGGACGTGATGAAGCTCTGTTCTGACTGCATTGACGCTCAGCTTTCGGTTGGAATGTACAACTATGTTGTTGGCAGTTTGCCGCTGGCTGTAAAGATTGTCGCGTTCATCGGGGGCGTTCGCGGCTCCAAGAAGGATGGTATTGCCATGCTGGAAAAAGTGGCAACAGAAGGGAATTACGCGAAAGACGAAGGCAAAGTGCTGCTCATAATGTTGTACAACCGGGAAAAGCGGCTGGAAGACGGACTCAAACTTTTAAGTGAGCTTACTGCAGATTTTCCCGGTAATTCCTTATTCAGGCTGGAACACGCCATGACACTTGGTCAGGTTGGCCGCTTCAGGGACAGCGCTAAAGAATTTGACGCAATGCTGCTTGATTCTTCAATCACCGGTTATATTCCTGATCTCCTTCACTACCAGTATGCAACCATGTTGTTTGATGCCCGACAGTGGCAAAAAGCTTACGAACAGTATCTGGCTGCGGCCTCATCTCCCAAAGCGCCGGCCTCACTCGTGACTGTTGCGCGATTGAATTCAGCGAAATGTCTGGATGCGCTCGGTAAAAGGGACCTCGCAACGGAAGAATATACGGCTATCTTGAAACGGTTGGACGTGTTCGATTCCCACGATACCGCCCGCAAATATCTGAAGAAACCCTTTGCTCCTTGAGCCTGTAGAACTAAGTGAGTCCGGTTTTCACTGTTGAGCGTTTGAACAAATCCGTCAGAAGCAGAAAATAGAAGGGAAGGTAAATCAGGAGCTTTAGCCACAGCACAGGCTGCCAGACAGTGTCGGGGTAGAGAAGCCGGATCAGATAGGCAAGGACAATCCAACCGCTGAAAAAGAGCCACGGTTTGTTCGGATGGAAAACGAGAAAGGGGAGTACCCAGCAAATGTACCAGGGATGAACTACGGGAGAAAAAAGTATAACAGTGCCGAAAATCATGAACGCCGATCTATAGAAGGAGAATCGCGCTGCAAAAGCGAGCGCAGCCGCCAGACAGGTGAAAAAGATTCCCCAGATCCGCGCCGGCTCAGCGCCACCGAACCAGCCATACAGAATTCCGAAAAGGGAATCGTTGAATCTCCACTTTTTGTAATAAGCAAGAACTCCATCCAGCATTCGCAAGTCGGATGTGTAAAAGTAAGTCACAAGCAATATTCCGGTTACCACCGAAGATAGTATCAGCCTCCAACTGCCTTTTATCAGGAGCCATGGTAAGGCCAAAAGCGGAAGATACTTGGCGAGCGCGCTAAAGGCAAACGCGATTCCGGCTGAGAGGGTCAGTGAATTTTGAACCAGCAGATAAGTCAGGAGCAGCAGGCTGATGCTCAGAATATCCATGTGGCCACTTCCCGCAAATTCAACAATCGGCAGAGGATTCCATGCGTACAGGATCAGACAGGATACGTGCAACTTCTCTTTTATTAACAGACGCCGAAGAACTTCGATGAGCAGAAGGTCAAAGAACAGAATGAAGCATTTAAAGATGACCGGATTCGTTGAAATTCGCGCGAAAGCATGAAAAAGAATCTCGGCGGCAGGCGGATAAGGAGTCTTGAATTCCTTATGGTTAATCCGTGCGTAGTTCTGATCCCGGAGGTGCTCCAGCTCAGGTGCGCGAGGCGGATAATCGTAGGGCCCGAGTCCGGATTTCTGGACTCGTCCATCCCACATATAGCGGTAAAAATCCTCAGACAGTGACGGTTCGCACCAGAGCACAGTCAATCTGAACAACAATGCGGAAATCAGGATTATCGGTACGGATCGAGAGGCCGAAATGAATCGTCCATTCAGTGTATCTCGAGCAGCAACACCGTACGCCAGAAAACTAAAGAAAAAGGCGCCCAGGAATTCGGGAATCTGAGTATTCCAGTTGCCGATCCGGACAAGGAGTAAATACGATATTTGTAATACTATTGCGCAGCCCAGAAGGCGCTTTGTGCTACTTTGCTGCATGAACGGGGTCCTTGCGGTACCATTCAGCCAGAATCTTTTCTGCAGCCCTGTCGTGCGGGGAGTGCGGATCGGCTGCCTTTCCACGGTCGTACGGATCACTGAACCATTTCCACCAGTACATGCCGAAAAACCAGGGTTCATTCCAGTAGGTTTCCAGGGTGAAGCGGTAGCAGGTTTTCTGAAGGGCTTCGTCGTAATCGGTTCCTTCATACTCGGCAGGACCGGTTCCCGCCCTGCTGTTGGCCATGAAACCCACTTCGGTGAAAAGCAACGGTTTCTTAAAACGATCAACACACGTTTTTATTCGCGCCTTCTGTTTTACAAAGCCTTCCTGAATGTGATTGAGACTATCATTATCAATACTTCTCACGGGGTAGTAATTGTCCAGGCCCATGTAATCGAGCTCATCCCAGAACTGCATTTGTTCGAATTCGCGCCCCCAGTTCGCGGCATACGTCAGCGGTCCATGATAGACATTTCGTATTTTCCTGATCATTTCCCGCCAGCGCTCCGGATTCTTTAAAGTCGCCTGAACGAGCTCCGTTCCGATACACAGAAGATCTGCGCGGGAAAGTTCGGCAATGATCGCGTAATGAATGATCCATTTTTCATAGTTGTCCATCCAGCGATCCCATTTTTCCTGCGAATCAAAATCGATTTTTCCCGGCCAGGAAACATGACCGATCCAGATTTGTGGTTTCAGCATTACCTTCATGTTTCTGTCCCGGGCATCGGACGCCAGGGCCCAGAGACTTTCATCGCTTTCACCGGCCGGGTGATTTCCCGGAAACCGGATTAATTCGGCATGAGACTTACGCATGAATCCATACGGAATTGACGCAAGCCACTGAACACCGATCGATTTTAGTTCATCCTGCGATTTAGCGGAGTTTGTTGTTGCGTATCCGCCTTCATAGCTGTTGGAATATGCATAGGTAATGCCTTTTTGAAATTCTGGAGCAAAACGCGTGGTTTCAATTTTTCGAACCGGGAAACGGCTGAGCCAGTGATTCCAACGCTCAGAATACTCTTCGGGTAAAATCCCGCTCTTGTAAAAGGTTACCAGAGCATCCAAACCGTATTCTTGCAGAATGAAACGTGCCAGCAATGCATTCCATGGATGCGTCAGGAAGCGGCTGTATTGCCTGTCGCGAAACATTTCCGGAAAACTGGGAGCCAGGTCGCGCGATAGCAGAAAGGAGGCCCAATCTTCCAGAGATTTCTGAAACCAGGTTCCTGAAAGCCCCGAGGCGATATACTCGTCAAAGTCGTCATGAAACGGCTTGCCATGCGCCTGTTGCATCAAAATCTTGAACTCCATGCGCTCCGAAACTCCGTCCCAATCAGCATTCATAATGCAGTACACAGCACTCTTTCCAGAGTCCGCGTGCGAAATTCTCATGTCATCCGTGAAATTGCCCTTCTTCTCCCAGTCCGCAAACAGATAGACCTGTAATTTACCGGAAAGCTGATGGCCGACGACCTCCTCTGCTTCGAACAAATTGTTGAGCATCCTTTTGGCAATCAGATCAATATTGTCTTTGAGATACTGATCCTTTGTGTAACGGACGATCATCCGTTCGTACTGCAACTCAGTCAGTTCTGGTTTGAGGGAAGGCGGGGATAAGTGGAAAAAATACAACAGGAAAAAATCTTTTCTCCACCAGAGTGTTCCAAGAAGAGCGACCGTGAGCATCAACAGAAGCGCTTTTTGCTTTTTCATAACTAAAACAAACATTGTACCAATTTTAGAGGACAAAAAGGTTGGGTCTGGTATGATAAACACATGATTCGATTCTTTTTAGTATTCGCGTTTCTTACGGTTCAGGTTCAGGGATTTGATCACGAATACAGGGGATACCGTGAGGTTCTAACCGCATACGCGAAAGAAGGGCTGGTGGACTATGCCGGGCTTCAGAAAAATCGTTCCGGAATCGATCAGTTTGTACAGGAAATCGGATCTGTTAAAGACGCCGAATATCGCGCATGGAAGTCAGAGCAGCAACTGGCTTTCTGGATCAACACATACAATGCCTGGTTTTTACAGATTGTCATTGACCGGTATCCGATACAGAGCAAACGATTATTCGGCGTGTTTTATCCGGAAAACAGCGTGCAGAGAATTTCCGGAATATGGGATGGGATCAAAACTCGCGCAGCAGACCGGGAAGTTTCATTGAATGATATTGAACACAAGATTTTGCGTGTGGTGTTTAAGGAACCACGAATTCACTTCTCCATTGTTTGCGCTTCTATAGGGTGCCCTTTACTTCGGTCGGAGCCATTCCGTCCGGATCAACTTGGGTCGCAACTCGAAGATGCTGTCCGCAGTTTTGTGAACAATCCTGCTAAGGTTCGCTGGAATGAATCGGTCAAAATACTCGAACTTTCAAGGATTTTTGACTGGTTCGCGGACGATTTTGACAGCGCATCAGATGAGACCTGGAGGAAAAACTATTCAAAACACCATGCCGGCCCCGTAGCTTTTGCGGCCCGCTATCTGCCGGCTTCTGTTGCTGCAGTGTTGAAAAACAACCGGATCAAAATTGAGTACCTTGATTACGACTGGACCCTCAACGAACAAAAAACGAGAAAATAGGCCTCTGATCCGCTTCTTATCTCACTATCTCATCAAAATCAGGACAGGGATTTCAATACGTCGATCAGATCTTGATTTGTGCGCTGTTGCGGGATGTCGTACACACTCACGTATCGCACGATTCCTTCTTTGTCTATGATCACCGTGGCACGATTCGTGATGCCTTTTTCTTCCAGATAGAGTCCGTACTTTCTGGCGACATCTCCCTTCGGATGGAAATCGGCAAGCAGCGAATACGAGATTCCAAGTTTCTCAGCGAAGGCCTTGTGTGCCCAGGCACTGTCCACGCTGATTCCCAGGATCTCAGCACTCAGACCTTGAAACTGGCTGAAATCATCGTGGAAACAAGCGTGCTCCTTACTGCAAACAGGGCTGAAGTCGAGTGGATAGAATGCCAGTACAACATTCTTTCCTCGCAAGTCCTGCAGGGAAATCTCTTTTTGCGTTTGATCCTTTAATTTAAAATCGGGCGCTGGTTGCCCTGCTTCAATCGGCATGAATTCCTCCTAACCAATACTCTTTCGGAAAGAGGATAAACTAAACGAGTTAGGACGTCTTGTCAATCCCTGCGCCACTCTCGCACTCTCGCCACTCTCAGGGCAAAAGGGTGCGTTACCTCCATCAGATGCGGATATCGCCCCCAAAACCGTTAAGCACCCCCTCAAAACGCTCTGCGCGTCCCACATTTGGCGTTAGCGTGTGCTAAGCTATTAGTAGCAGGCCAATCAACAATATGAAGAGATCGCTCGCCGACATACTGAAACGACTGGAGGCGCAATACGGCAGCCCCGGAACGCTTCCCGTCAGCGGTCCGTTGGAAATGATTCTTTGGGAAAACGTCGCCTATCTGGTAAATGATTTAAGGAGGAAAGCTGCATTCGAGAGTTTGAAAGAACGCATCGGTCTATCGCCGCAAAATATTCATTCAGCTTCAAAAAAGTCAATTCGCAAGGCCCTGGAGGGTGGCGGAATTATTTTGCCGGAAAGAGTGAAAAAGCTTGCCTCAATCGGAAAGATAGTAATGGATGAGTTTGGCGGCGATCTCAATCAGGTCCTTGATTTTCCAACCGACAAGGCGATGAAAGCTCTGCAACTGTTTCCGGGAGTTGGGAGGCCCGGAGCGGAGAAGATATTGATGTTTTCTCGCCGATTGCCTGTTCTTGCTCTTGAGTCTAACGGGCTCAGGGCACTGATACGATTGGGATACGGCCAACAAAAAAACAGTTACAACGCGACTTATATTTCGACGCAAGCGGCAGTCCGGGGCGAACTGATTGAAGATTACGACTGGCTAATAAGGGCGCATCAATTGTTGCGTATTCACGGTCAGGAACTCTGCAAGCGAACCATTCCGCGCTGCAAGGATTGTCCGCTGTTGATGATGTGCGACTATGCGGCTGAACAGGGAATCGTTGCGCGCCCGGGGGCCAGGCAAAAAGGAAGGATCAGAAAGTGAATACGTGGAAGTTGATTCGCGCCGTATTGCTTCTTCCCGGCATGGTCCCGGCCTGTCAAAAACTGAGATCAGTCAACACTGAACTAAACATTCGTCGTTAACTACCTGGCGAACCAGTATTCAGCAGAATTGCAGGCGCCTTTGAAAACGGATTCGGGCTGATGCGGCTTTCGATTCGAAAGACTTCGCGGAGCAGGGCATCGGTGAGTATTTCAGCGGGACTCCCGATTTCGCGGCATTTGCCGCGGTCGAGAACAATCAGTGTCCGGCAGAACTCTGCAATCAAATTCAGGTTATGAGAGACGGCTAGAATCGTTAGCTGATCCTGTTTGTTGAGCAGTTTCAGAATCTGAAAGATTTCGATTTCGTAATGAAGATCGAGGTGAGCCGTGGGCTCATCCAGAAGAATGATTTGCGGTTCTTGAGCGAGAGCCCGGGCCAGCAAAACACGTTGCCGTTCACCGCTCGAAAGTTCATGGATGTATCGATCACGAAATTCATACGTTTCGGTTTTCTTTAACACAGAATTGACGACGTCGAAATCACGATCTGTGTGGCTCTGGATGCGTCCGGTGTGCGGAAGACGTCCCATTAAAACCACATCCGAAACAAGATAAGGAAACGAAAACTGGGCTTCGCTTCCGACAAAAGCCATTTTTCCGGCGAGTTCCTTCAATCCAAATTGCTTTAACGGGCGGTCCTCCAGTTCAATGATGCCCTGCTGTGGTGCAATGATTTTGCTGAGCAACTTGAGGAGTGTTGATTTTCCTGAACCATTCGGCCCGATGATTCCCCAGAAACCGCCGCGTTCAAGTTGAAAGGAAATATCCTGAAGATGAAAAGCTTCTTCGTAACCGAAGCTGACGTTCTTTGCCGTAATCATCTTAAAACACCAGCTCTTTTTGCTTTCGTTTTAAAAGGAAGATGAAGAATGGCGCGCCGCACAACGAAGTAAAAACACCCACCGGCACTTCAACAGGTGAGAAGAGAGTGCGCGCCAGAAGGTCCATGAGTACCAGAAAGAACGCGCCGCCAACGGCGCTTCCGATGATGAGTTGGCGGTGGGAGGGTCCGATCAGCAAGCGCAGGATATGTGGAATGATCAATCCGACAAATCCAATAGATCCTGCCAGGGCAACACTGGATCCCACAAGGAGTGATGAAGAGAAGAAGAGAATCTGTTTCGTTCTTTCGACGTTGATTCCCAGGTGGATCGCATCTTCTTCACCTCCACTCATTGCATCAAGATCACGGGCATAAATAACAGCTATCAAAACTCCGATCAGGGAAAGAAGTGCTGATACCAGAATGGGCCAACCGGAACCGGCTGTCGACAAAGAGCCAAGCATGAAGAACAACACTGAGAATGATTCGCGGCGAAAAAGTGTGAACAACAATAGAACGAGCGCGCTGAAAAAGGTGCTGCTCACAACGCCGGCCAGGATCAAGGTTTGAATGGGAGTTCGCCCGCGTGTTGTTGCGATTCGATATACGAGAAGAACGCTCAGAAAAGAAGCTCCGATCGAAAAGATGTAAAGCGTGTATGCGAAGTAGTAATTCAAAATGGTTGCCACAAGCGCGCCGAAAGTGCCCGCGCTGGATGTGCCCAGAATATACGGATCCGCAAGTGGATTCCTCAGGAGTCCCTGATACACCGCGCCTGCTGTTGCCAGCGCCGTTCCGACAACAATACCAAGAAGGACACGGGGCAGCCGAATATGAAGGATCACGGCTGTATTCCAGCCTTTGATCTCACCGATCCACAGTGATGCCAGTGAAGTGCCAATCAATAGAAACACAAGAATCAGCAGTCTTCGAATAAATGTGCTCATGATTTTTGCGCGTATAACTGATTCGGAAATTCCATCAAAGCGCGGAGTGTTCCATAGCCATGCCATGCGATGTATGTTCCGTCAAACAACAACAACCGGTCGTTTTGCACTGCGGGCAGATCGGGAAACTCATGTTTGAACTGCTCGACATGTTTTCCACGAAACGGATAGGGCTCATCGGGAAACAAAACCGCTTCGGGCCGGGCATCGAGAATTGCGGACGCGGTTATTTTCGGATATCGTTCGACAGCCGGCGCAAATACATTTTTGAAACCGAACATTTCCATAGCGCTGTTCACATAAGTATCAAAATTCACCGTCATGTACGGACTTCTCCAGATCAACATCAGCGCGCGCGTTGGCTCGACCGCAGGCAGATTGTTTCGTAATTCCGTAATGCGATCGCACATTGCCTGCGCTTTGTGCGAAACCGACAGGAGTGAACCGAGGTCCGTTATCATGCGAATTGAATCATCGATCGTTTTGGGGAAAACAGTAAACGTGCGAATGCCTTTGCGTTCCAGTGCTTCTGCGTCTTCCTTTCGGTTTTCGTCACGGTCCAGAATCACGAGATCCGGCTGGAATTCCAGGATCGCATCCAGTTTCGGATTTTTGGTTCCACCGACTTTTGGTTTAGTCTTTACCTGATCGGCGGGTCTTGAACACCATCGCGTGACGGCAACCAGTTGATCGCCCAGACCCAGATCAAAGAGAGTTTCCGTTACTGAAGGGACGAGACTAATGATCCGCATGAGTGATCCTGTCGATGGTTTTTTCTAAATCTTCGATTCCTGAAATCAGTCGAGAACCCTGATGAGTCAAAGCATTCCAGTCAACGGAAGACTTGTCAATGATTCGGTCATTCTGGACGGCGCGTAAGGTCCTCCAGGCAGGCAGGCTTTTATATTCCTCCCGGGTTCTGCTCAACGAAAGGAGCAGATCCGGATCACGAGCCACAATCGACTCCATCGTCACCGTCAAATATGGCTCGGAGCGCTCGCTGAAGACGTTCCGGGCGCCGGCAATCTGCAGGATTTCATTCAGGTAGGATGATCCGCCAATGGTCCAGTTTCCAGCGTCAATTTCCACATAGACTTTTCGGACCGGCTTTGTTACAGCACGAGCGCGTATCGTTTGAATTTGCGCTTTCATCGAATCTACAGATTCGAGCGCCTCATCTTTCTTGCCGGTCTTCTCACCTATTAGAATGAACCGGTTAAAAATATCCTGAACGGACTCCGCATCCGGAACTTCGACAACTGTGATTCCTGCAGCACGCAACTTATCGGGCACATTCCACTTCCAGTCACCACACAAAACGAGATCGGGTTTTAACGAGATGATCTTTTCCACATTTGGATTCAACACATCTCCGATCTTTTCTGTTTTTGACGCCTCGGGCGGGTAATCGCAGTACAACGTTGTGGCGATCACGCGATTTCCGAGACCAAGGTCATACAGAATTTCCGTAAAACTTGGGGCGACCGAGATAATGCGCTTCGGCTCCGGGGGTGCGCCATAGACCCCCGGAGCAATCAGCAACAGAACGGCGCAAGAGAGCGGTCTGAGGGCAGCAAAATGCCGAGTTATTTTGGCGCAGACCCTTAGAACGTCCATTCCACTCCGCCGTAGAATCCGCGGCTGAGGGCGCGGAAATAAAGCGCTTCTTCATAGTCCTTATCAAGTAGATTCTCGATACGTCCTTTCAAACGCAAGGAGGGAAGTATTTGATAGTGGCCGGCCAGATCGACTTTTCCATAACCGGGATTCAAAACGTTAACTACCGGTGAGGAAAGGAAGTCACTTTCAAAGCGGTCTCCAACACCCACTACAGAAACGTTTGCGCTCCAGTTCGTGTTTTCGTAACCGAACCGGACATTTCCCGAATGTTCCGGACGCCGAAACAATCGCAACCCGGTCGTCTGATCCTCTGTGTCAAGATAGGCATACCCGCCGGATATATTCCATCCTTCGAACGACCATGATGCGGAAATCTCGAGCCCCTGAGCGGTTGCTTCAGCAACATTGCCGGCGATAAAGGTGTTCGGATCAAACGTGATCAAATCATCATAGTCGTTGTGAAACCACACCGCGCTCACGGCAAAATCATTTTCCCAGGTCTTGTCGAAGCCGATTTCCCATGAACGGCTTTTTTCCGGCTTGAGGTCCGGATTTCCATAGAAGGGAAGTCCCAGATCACCTGCTGAAGGCGCACGAAATCCTTCGCCATAACTGCCGCGGATTCTGGCATCAGCCGGCAGCAGATAAGCGACACTGATACGCGGATTGAAGGTGTCCCCAAAGGTGTTGTAATGATCAAAACGGAAACCCATGGTAAGAATCCACCGCGGGTTTTCAAACTTGTTCTGCAAGAAAACCGCGTTGTTGTTCACAGATTCCAGCGGATACGGACCATTCAGGCTATCCTGCGCGTCAATATTTTGATGCTCGTATTCATAGCCGGCGGTAAGTGTATTATTTGTTTTCCAGTAGAGATTATTCTGAAAGGCAACCTGGAAAACATCCGAATCGTTTTCGGATGCGGCAAAAAACGAGCCAGGATCCTCGAATGAAAAGCTTCGCCGGGTATAGGAAAATTGTGTGAACAGGTTGAAGTACTGGCCGGAAATGTGTTTGAGTCCGGCGTTAAATACGGACAGGGTGCTGTCCTGGTTCTGAAGCGGTGACGCCTCAAGCGCCGGCTGAAACGTGACAGGATCAAAAACCGTGTGAAAGGGGATTCCCGTATTTGAATCGAACAAGTGTGCGGCAAACGACAGGCCGGTGGTCTCGTTCACACTGTATCCCGCGCGCGCCGAGATGACGTTTTCTCCGAACTCGTCATTATCGAACTGTCCTTCGGTGTCCTGTCTGGAAAAGGCGAGGGCATAATCAAGTTTCTCTTCCTTTCCGTGAAGAGAAACTTTTTCACGAAAAGTTTCAAACGACCCACCTTCGATAGAAGTGCGAAACGCGGTGTCACTCTCTCCCTTGCGTGTGATGATCTGTATGACACCCCCGATCGAATCGCTGCCGTACAGCGGACTTTGTGGACCTTTCAATACTTCTATTCGTTCTACATTATCCGTAGTGATGTCTTCAAAGTTTACTCCGCCGAAATAAGGATTGTTGATCGGGACGCCATCAAGCAGGACGAGGACCTGGGCGGAGCCTGCGCCACGGACAAAGACAGAAGTGACTTTTCCCGGTGAGCCACTTTGAGTCACACTGACACCGGGAACCGTACGAACCGCATCCAGCACATAGTTCCACTGGTTCGCTTCGATTTCCCTTCGGGTGATCACAGTGATGGAATCGCTCTTCTCGTTGACCGGTTCTTCGAGCCTGTCTCCGGTAACTGTGACTTGATATTCTACAGGATCAGTGTTTTCCGGATCTTCTGAAAAGACCTGGATACTGATTAGCAGGAACAGAAAAAAAAATGGTAGTTGTTTACGCATTGTGCCTCCAAAAAGAAAAACCCGGCCGATCTGCCGGGCTGCTTCGGATGCACAATAGCGCATCTAGGCGTTCATCTTCCCTCCGAAGATCGGTCGCGTATGCGCCTGCCAGGGCCAGGTTTTCTGACTCACGGATCTACCTACTTTCCAGCTCCTTCCCATCCACTATTGGACAGTGGTCTGTGCCGGATTTCGTTCCCGTTTACAGCAGCGGGGGCTGCGGTGGACTTACACCACCTTCCCTTGTTCCCGCAGGCGGGTTTTTGCAACTTTATTTTATTTTCAAAGATCGAACGTTCAGAGAAAGTCTATTCTAATCAATTAAACCTTTGGAATGCAACCAGTCCTTATTCAATTTGGAAAGGTATCGCGTTCCGGTATCCGGTAACAAGACCACAACCAGCTCATCGGGAGACAACTTTTCTGCGGCCTGAATGGCGCCGGCGACTGCAGCGCCGCCGGAAGATCCCACAAAAATACTCTCTTCGTTTGCCAACCGCATGGTCACTTCATACGCAAGCTTGTCCGGAATCTGAATCATTTCATCAATGTATTTGAAATCGTAAACGCCTGGAATGAAATCCTCACCGATGCCGTCAATCAAATAAGAATGCGCTCCTTCTGTGTTTCCCGTTTTAAAGTATGATGTGAGGATCGAGCCGACCGTATCGACACCTACTACCCGGACATCCTTGTTTTGCTCTTTCAAGTATTTGGCCGTTCCTGTGATCGTGCCGCCAGTTCCGCAACCGGTCACGAATGCAGCCAGCTTTCCGTCCGTATCCCGCCAGATTTCCGGTCCCGTTGTTTGATAGTGGGCATCCGGATTCATGGGATTGTAGTATTGCTGAGGCAGAAAAGAATTTGGAATTTCACGATTCAACCGTTTTGATGTTTCGTAGTAGGATCTCGGATCCTCAGGCGCTACGTCCGTAGGACAGATCACGCACTCTACGCCATACGCTTCCAGCAATCGAATCTTTTCCACGGGAACTTTATCCGGCATCACGGCAATCATCTTGAATCCGAAGATGTTGGCTGCCATTGCCAGGCCGAGTCCCGTATTTCCGGAAGTCGGTTCAACGATGGTCCCTCCCAGCTGCAGTACGCCGCGGTCCATAGCGTCGCGAATCATGTGAAGACCGATGCGATCCTTCACGGAGCCGCAGGGATTAAAGAACTCTAATTTGGCCGCAATCCGTGCGCCTTTTCCGGGAACAACTTTGTTCAAGTAGCAGAGCGGTGTATTGCCGATCAATTCCAGTATGTTTGCTGCAATTTTCATGAGACTTTGAACCTCTATGATTTCGTGGATTTTACCTGTGCGCGGACGCGCCTGTGCAAAAGCGCCTCATTCTACAACAATTGTTGTTCCCCTTACAATCCAGCAGTTGGAGCGCAGGTATCCTGCCTTCATTTAGGAGCGCGGACTTCCAGTCCGCTCCTCGGCAGGCTGGAAGCCCACAGTCCGTACTGCAGGCTGGAAACCCGCTACATCTCGACAACCCCAAAACCGTTAAGCACCCTTTCAATACACTATGTGCTAAATGTAACTTTCTGTGCCAGATGCCGCGAATGGTTACACCACAGGACCCTCATCTGAGGAGCTATCTCGAGTACAATGATAAAAGGTATGAGTCTTGCTAAGTGTTTGTACCGAAACGACCTAAAAGTGGAGGAAACAAGAATGAAAAGTTTGTATATGTGTTTCATTGGTCTGTTCCTGTTGAGTTCAATCAGCTATGCGGCGGATAGCTTTGAGGTCCGTGCCGATTTAGATTTTGGTAATGTCAACCAGGGCACGGGGAAAACTTTACCATTGAAAGTCACCAATAACTCGGGTGCGATCATGCAAGTCAACGCGAGTATCGGTCCAGCGGGCGTACCTTTTTCGATCAATCTAACTTCAATGACCATTGGCGATGATGACAGTGCCATTATCGGAGTGAGTCTGCGCAACGACGCACTACCTGGTTCGTTATTAGCCACTATTCGGATTGCAAGCGGTAATGAGATCAAGAAAGTTCAGCTGACGGGCAACGTGGTTCCGCTTCCCGATATCACTTTTGTCGGACTTACACCAGTTGTTCAAGTTCAGGGAACGACTGTGGATGTTCTATTGAAAATCATCAATTCAAGCACTGCTATATCGGGCGCTACTTCGGGAGAACTTCTGCTCGATGGGACAGCGAACCAAAAATTCATCATTCCGCAACTGGCGGCAACATTTCCCAACAATCAGGTTACTTTGAACTTGAGCTTTCCAAAACCAGCCTCCGGCCCACACTCAATTCAAGTCAAGCTGGATAGCGGCAACATCATCGTCGAAGCCCTTGAGAACAACAACGTCAGGAATCAGCCGTTCACGATTCCTTGAAGGTGAAATGAATGACACTTACGTGCGGAACGATGGGTTTGGTCAGCGTTTTTCCGGGTTCAATTTGCGTGTGTCGATAGCAAAGTAATGTTGAGCCTGTCCCTGGAACTCGAAGTGAGACGGGTAGACAGGAAATGAAACGAGTATCTTTCCCGGGTTGCAGGCTGCCTGCAGATGAAATCGATGCCTTGCTGGAGAAAGGTCGAACGGAACCGGATCACGAGACAAGGCATGAAATTTACCGCGAAACTGAAAAGATCATTGCCCAAAAAGCTCTTCTGATTCCTCTCTTTCACCAACAAGCTTACGGTTTTGCGCGACCCGAAGTAGAGGGATTCGAAGTAACTTTCTGCCTTCCTTTCATCGCCTACGAAAAACTCTCTTTTCGAAAAGCGTGAAGCACGCACCCCAACAAGGTTTTACTGGAACTCAGTAAGACTAACTTCGATTCATATACTATCTATGTTTTATTCATATCAAGGAGATGGCCTATGCCAACAACCAGGGTGGATCTTTGACTCCCGCTTGCTGAATGTTCTTTCTGGCAGGAGTTTTCACTTTGCCTGTTCGCAAAACTCTTTTATTAACTCCTCCAGTTCATCCTTGCGAAGCTTTGATTTCATCGGAATGCCGATCTCTTTAGCGAAAGCCTTTATCTCATCCGTATACCAGTATCCAAATATTTATGAAGCTCACTCTTGCGGTCGAAGGATCTGGAGTCTTGCCGGAGGTATAACGCTGTAACTGGAGGCAAAATTGCCGTGGTTGATGGCGACTCCGAGTCTTCCGCGCGAATCAATGTAAAAAAGTGGCTGGTTCACCGGAACGTCGCTAAAAGTTTTCACGAAGGGTATTTGAAATTGCTGTTCTTTGATCCGGGCAGAGACTGTCTGGCCCGGCTTGTAGCCAAGTTGAGCAAACAATTCTGCAGAGACGTTCGTCACAAGATTTCCGTAAGGACCATCGAGTCCGATGATTTCACCGGAGATCCCGTCCTCGTTCATCTGCGGTTGCTTTAACTGAAGTCGGACGTGATTTGACGATAGCGGTCCAACAGTGGTCCAATCTTTACGCGCTGCAATGTGCGCAGCGACAGGGGCAAAGATATCGCGACCGTGAAACGTTGAGGATAACGCCCGGCCGGTCATCCACTCTTCATTTCTAATTTCGCGTACAGATTCGATACCGTCCGCATCTTCAACCATCGTAATCAAGCCGTTATCCGGCAATACAAAGTAGTGGCCCTTTCGGGATTTTGCCACGATCGGTTTTCGCGCGCTACCGACACCGGGATCAACCACCACTACAAAGACGGTGTCCGGACCAAAATAAGAAATAACACCTGCCAGAAATCGAGCTGCATCCGAAACGGAAAAGGGAGTGACTTCGTGGGTAATATCAATGATTCGAAGGTCCGGCTCGATTCCGATCATCACACCTTTGCAGATCGCAACTGAATCATCAATCGTTCCAAAGTCGCTCATGAAAACGATCGTGGGTTGTCCGGCTAAGGCTGAGCCCGCGCATACCAGAAGGCAAATCAATGAAGCAACCAAGACGCCGCGTGTGAAAGCGTCTGGAACCGCCGGTTTGTTCATTTAAACCACCGGAATCCTTTTTTATTTCGCAGATCATCTTCAATAGCGGTAATGCGGTTTGCCAGATCCTGAATTCCTTTGCGAAGAATCAGGTTTTCCTGCGTTAACTCTTCGGTAACTTTGAGAAGCAAATCGATCTCTTCTCGCATTTTCTCAGGCGCTTCATCCGCGGCAAGGCTTCGTTTTACTTCACGAATGGAGAGTCCTTTTTCGTGAATCAAGCGTTTCAAATAGAGAAACCGGTCCACGTTTTCACGTGTATATCGCCTGTGCCCACCGGATGTTTTTCGTATCCGCAGATAAGAAGGGAATTCGTTTTCGTAGTATCGCAGAGTGGATGCAGGGAGTTCTGTAGCCTGTTCGAGCTGCGAAATCGTGAAGAATTCTTCTCGTTCTTCCATTTACCGAATGATCTTAAAAAATCTTTTCCAGCGCGTATCCCGAATAAAGTTGATCACAGTGTGCGCCACGTTTTCCAGGCTTTCCGCCATCGTAGGAGAGAGATTTTGCGGACAGTTACTCAAACCGGCCCGCACATACCTGGCGCACCCATCAAATGACCAGTAGATGATGAACCCACGACCTTTGATGTAATCTCTCGGCACAAATCCCCATGAGCGGCTGTCTTTGCTGTTATCGCGATTGTCTCCAAGAGCAAAGTAGTAACCCTCTGGAACGCTTCTGGGCTCGAAGTTATCGCTCATCAAGCCGGCAAGGTCCGGATCCAGATCGGATTTGTGGATCTTGTACGGTTCCTGAATTGCTTTTCCATTGACGTGGACCTGGCGCTCGCGGATCTCCACCGTTTCGTTCCCCAGTCCAATCACTCGCTTGATAAAGTTTCGACTCGGTTCTTCCGGATATTTGAATACGATAACGTCCGTTCGCTGAACATCACGGACGGGCAGCAGTTTCTTTTCCCACTCAAAAATGGTCGGAGCGTAGGCAAACTTGTTAACGAGAAGGTGATCCCCAACCAGAAGGTTGTCTTCCATGGAGCTGCTTGGAATCTTGAAGGCTTCAATCACAAATGTTCTGAAGAATAAAGCAAGAACCACCGCGAGAACAATTGCTTCAAAATATTCGCGCGCCACTGATTTTTTAAATTCTACAGTTTCCATTATTGCTTCTGGTCCTCCTTCAAAATCGCCAGGAAGGCTTCCTGCGGGATATCGACTTTCCCAACCCGTTTCATTCTTTTTTTGCCTTCTTTTTGTTTTTCCAGCAATTTTCTCTTTCGCGTTATGTCTCCGCCGTAGCACTTGGCAATGACATTTTTCCGCATCGCCGAAACCGTCTCCCGCGCGATTACTTTGTGCCCGATTGCGGCCTGAATAACCACTTCAAAAAGCTGGCGATGAATCAGGGATTTCATCTTTGCCGCGAGAGCGCGACCCCTATAATAAGCCTTTTCCCGGTGGATGATCAATGATAAAGCATCCACAGGTTCACCGTTGACCAGTATATCCAGCTTTACAAGCTCCGCCGGCTGAAATCCAATAAAGTTGTAATCGAACGACGCGTATCCTTTGGATACTGATTTCAGCGCATCATAAAAATCGATGACGATTTCATTCAGCGGCAAGTCGTATCGCACCAGGACCCGGTCTGCTGAAAGATACTCAATTCCTTTCTGTACACCCCTTCGCGCTTCACAGATTTTGAGAATCGGTCCGACGAATTCATCCTTGGTCATAATCATCGCTTCAATCACCGGTTCTTCCATTTGTGTGATGATCTGAGTGGCCGGCATTTTCGAAGGGTTGTCTATCTCAACCACCGATCCGTTTGTCAGGACAACACGGTATCGGACGTTGGGAGCGGTGGTGATCAAAGAAATGTTGAATTCGTTTTCCAGTCGTTGTTGAATGATTTCCATGTGAAGCAAACCGAGGAATCCGCAACGAAAGCCAAATCCGAGCGCTATGGAATTTTCGGGCTCGAAGAAAAAGGACGAGTCGTTTAATTGAAGCTTTTCCAGTGCGTCTCTGAGGGATTCGTATTCCGTGCTGTCGGTTGGAAAGAGTCCGGCAAAAACCATCGGCTTGATTTCACGAAATCCGGGCAGCGGCTTTTCGGTCCGATTGTTATCAAGAGTAACGGTATCACCGATCTTTGTATCGGAGATTCTTTTGATTGCAGCAATAATGCATCCGACTTCTCCCGGACCGAGTTCATCAATGGATTTCATTTTGGGTGTAAATACACCCAGTTCATTCGCATCATATGTTTGATGATTCGACATAAAACGAATGCGGTCCTTGACCCGCAACGTGCCTTCCATGACCCGGACCAGTACAATGACTCCGCGGTAAGAGTCATACCAGGAGTCGAAAATCAAGGCCTTCAACGGCGCATCCGGATCGCCTTTCGGTGGGGGAATGGTGTGGAGTATTCCTTCCAGAAGACCGGGCACGCCCACACCGGTTTTTGCGCTGACGTGATACATTTTTTCGTCAGTGAATCCGATGATGCTTTGAAGCTGTTCCTTCGTGCGTTCGATATCGGCGCTCGGGAGATCAATTTTGTTGATCACGGGCAAAATAATAAGGTTGTTCTCGATCGCAAGATACGCATTCGCAAGCGTTTGGGCTTCCACTCCCTGGGCCGCATCCACAACGAGGACCACTCCTTCGCAGGCGGCCAGGCTCCTGGAAACTTCGTAGGAAAAATCAACGTGCCCCGGTGTATCGATCAGGTTGAAGATGTACGTTTCGCCGTCATTTGCCTTGTAATGAAGTCTCACTGCATGCGCTTTGATCGTGATGCCGCGTTCCCTTTCAATTGTATTCGTATCGAGCACCTGGTCCCCCATCTCACGGGCAGACAAAGCGCCGGTCAACTCCAGCAAACGGTCCGCCAGCGTCGACTTGCCGTGATCGATGTGCGCAATAATACTGAAATTACGTATGAGCTGATTCTTCATTTGATGAGGGTTCTGAAATTACCACAAAAGGTTTAATCAGGAAGTGTAATGATAATACACCCGGCGCAAAATGACCAGAAACCCTGGTTGTCTTTGTCATGGTAGAATCATCCGGTTTAAACACATGCGAATTGTAAGCTTGCTTCCGTCTGCGACCGAAATTCTGTTTCATCTGGGACTGGGCGATCAAGTGGTCGGAGTCACTCATGAATGTGACTATCCGGAGGCGGTACGCTCGCTGCCTGTTTTGACTGCCTGCAATTTTGATTCTGAGCAAATGACGCAGGCACAGATTGATGAACAAGTGCGAGGCCTTGCGACCGAAGAAAAGAGCTTATACCGAATTGATGATGACCTTTTGCGCCTGATTGATCCGGATTTGATCGTGACACAGGATTTATGCCACGTGTGCGCCGTTACACCGAAAGAAGTCGACCGTGCCGTCGCAATACTCAAAAACAAGCCGGGAATCATCAGTCTGAATCCCAAATTTCTGGATGATGTGTTTTCCGATATGCAGATGATTGCAGAAGCAACAGGCGTAGACGCCCGGGAAATCCTGGGCAAGCTTCATGCGCGGGTTCGCAGGATTGCTCCAGCGGCCGTTTTAGCGCAGCGACCGACTGTGGGATGCATAGAGTGGTTGGAGCCGCTGTGGCGCACGGGGCACTGGGTGCCCGGAATGGTGGACCTGGCAGGCGGACGTGAAGTTCTTGCACAGGCCGGAAAGCCTTCACGACCTGTTTCCGGGGAGGAACTGGAGGAAAAGAATCCGGACGTTCTCATCATCATGCCGTGCGGTTATAATCTATCGAGAGCGCGGGAAGAATTCCTGCGCGTTCGTAATGCTTACCCGTGGGACAGCTTGAGTGCCTGTCAAAATCACTCGGTTTACGTCGTGGACGCCAATTCGTACTTCAGCCGTTCGGGACCTCGACTTGTTGACGGACTTGAAATGCTGGCTGAAATGCTTCATCCTGAATACTTCAGTGGTCTGGCGCCATTGCATTCTTACATTCGCATCGATTAGACTGCTAATGAAATTTCAGATTGCAGATTGATCGACTTAGGAATTATCCCCAACTCAAGGAGAAAAAGAAAATGAGAAAGCTATTGTGCTTCTGTCTGCTTTCTTTTGCAGTGTTTGCTTATGCAGAGGATAAGCGGATTGAACAAATCAAGATCTTGATGACGGAAGAGGAGAAAGTTGATTTCAAGAACATGAAATCAGATTCGGAGAAGGAAAGCTTTGTTACTGATTTCTGGTCAAAGAGAGATCCAACACCCGGAACTCCGGAGAACGAATACAAAGACAATTTTGAAACGCACTTAAAACAAGTCAATGAATTGATGAAGGACAAGAAGGCTTACGAATCCGACAGGGGCCAGACATTAATGCTTCTGGGTCCGCCGGCGGAGCAAAAGAAGAGTGAGCCGGGCGAAGCCGGAGATGACGAATCGGGTCCTATGCTCAAAGAAACCTGGATTTATCGTACTCTACCGGCCGAGGTCGCATCGGGAGAAGTGCAGCTTCTGTTTAAAGCTTCCGGCGGCTCCTGGAAATTTGTGGACAAAAAAGAAGCACAGGCTCTTCTCGAAAAAGCCCGCCGGCATGCCATCCAGATAGCTCAAGCTGCTGCACACGGCGCCCAGGAAGTACCGGAGAAACAACCTCAGGCGGCTACAAAAGCTGTGGGCGAGATGATCGCTCCCGTATCTACGCCTGATGTAAAAGCAGCACTTGATGCCGTTGCTGCGGGCAACGCGCCACAAGACATCGCGTTGAAAGCGCTGACGGATTCTTTCATGACAT
>Ga0247727_10005635_pt1 | contig 25221 bp, 22 predicted proteins | sample WisWelCaveWW1625_FD_202498 | JGI IMG/M metagenome (GOLD analysis project Ga0247727, IMG submission 202498) | Biofilm microbial communities from Wishing Well Cave, Virginia, United States - WW16-25 | ecosystem: Environmental > Aquatic > Deep subsurface > Groundwater > Cave microbial mat | place...
GTCAAGGGGTCACATCCATCGGTGGTACAGGCATCGTTGTCGTTACAATCAACGGGCGCAGTGGTGCAGCCGCTTAAAGGGTTGCATCCGTCAGTGGTACAAAGATTTTGGTCGTTGCAAATAATATCTGTAAAGACACATTGACCATTAACACAAGCATCATTGGTGCATAGGCTTTGGTCATTGCAGATGATGGGGCTGAACCTGCATTGACCGTTTACGCAGGTGTCGGTAGTGCAAGGATTTTGGTCATCGCAGATGACAGGATTGAAGAAACATTCACCGCCAATGCAAGTATCGTTTGTGCAGGGATTTTGGTCATTGCAGATGATGTCGGTGAAAATACATTGTCCATCAATACATGTGTCAGTGGTGCACAGACTTTGGTCATTACAAATTATGCGCTGATTAAAGCATTGCCCGTTAATGCAAGTGTCGGTTGTGCAGAGTTCATCATCACTGCAGTCTATCTGCAAATGCTGGCAAACACCGACTGTGCAAGTATCAATCGTGCAGGCGTCCCCATCCTCGCAATCCAGATTAGTCAGGCAGCAAATCGTATCATACGCGCATCCTCCTTCAAAGCAAAAATCGGTTGTGCACAATTCGCCATCATCGCAGCTTTGCGGAGTGATGAGCGTGACAGTAAATGACGCAAAATTGTTTGTCGAGTCGGTATCTGCCTGCTGACCGGAGCATCCAACCTCGTTTGTATAATTCCCGGAGGCATTCATAAGCACGGTTATCTGTAGTGTGTCTGACCCTCCCCCTCCTGCAAGAGTGGAAATATTCCATGTCACTATATTACCCGCAGCAGTGGTTGATGCGCCACCGTCATCGCTCAGATAAGTATATCCGCTGGGAATTGTATCTATGACCACAATATTGGTATCGTTATCTAACCCGGTGTTTGTCAGTGTAATGGTAAACACAACTGTGTCTCCTGCGCAGGCGGATTGCACGGCTGTTTTAGTAATTTCCAAATCAACTTTGCAAACGTTTTCGGCAACTGCCTGCAAGTCATCCGCAAGCGAGGCAGGAGTGGATACGGAATAATCACCTGTTACAAAATTTGGGTCTAAATCATCGTACCTGCCCGGATCTGAAATTTGATGGATATTCGGTTCAAGCACAGAAGGGTTGGGAATCGCAACCACAAACATGTGCGAGCCTTGCATTTTAACCACATTAGCGGATACGCCTGCTTCATTGATCGCCTGTAATATAACAGCAGGGTCAGTGCTGCTTCCGGTGGTGGTGCCTCCTGTGTTGGTGTAGGCTGTGGGATTGCCGTCAGTAAGAAAAATAACCAAATCAGCCGTGTCAGCTGTACTATTGATTGTCTGAACAAGATTTAACGCAGCCTCCCAATTGGTGGTTTGGCTGCCGTCTTCCGGGTCATAGTTATTCGCGTTCTGGGTATTGTTGCCATCGGGACCCATGTAAGTGTTGAAGTTGGTGACATACGTGTTGTTCACCGTTTGATAAGCAGTTGACCCTCCGACATTGCCTCTTGCCGCAGTACCGCCAAATTCAACTATCGCCACGCGCGTGCCGGTGCCATTAAGCGCGCTAATCATATCCTTGGCTGCGTCTCTGATAATTGTGTCAATAACACTGGCGCCACCGCCTCCCTGTCCAACAATGGAGCCTGATTCATCCAACACAAAGATGAAATCATAGGGGCACGAAATGGGAAGGTCGGGGTTGGCAAGCGGTGTAGCAAGCGCAACGACCGACACATTGTCCAAGCCAATGCCTTGTGAGTTGGTACTGCCGGTGTTGGTGAAAACCCACCTGAAATAAACATCCCCGTTATTCGGAATGGTAACGCTGGCTACAGCAGTTTTTGTTACTGACAGCGAACCGATAAAAGTATATGCACTGCTGCCAGTGGGAAAGATCGTTGTTGCAATATCACCGTCAGGCAGCGAAGTCCAGTTGATGCCGTCCGTTGATACAAATAATGACAAGGAAAAGGTGCTGGTATTAATGCGGTATCGCTCGACATTATATCCAACACCGATTTTGGTGAGTGTCGCTCCTGTAGTGTTCCGGTAAAAAGCCATGATGCAATTGGGGCTGGTATAAGTGCCGTCCGTCATGAAGCCGATGGCACGCTCGGTGTTGGAGTTGCTGCCCCAGTTGTATGCGCCCCCGGCAGTGGGAGTGCCTGATTGAGCCGCTTGTGTCGTAGCGGTGATATTCGTTGCATCCGCCCAATTAGCCGTTGCGCCTAATCCTGCTCCCGACATCTTCCAGTTGGCGGGCAACGCTGCGGTAGCGGTATTTCCAATGGCGAAAGTTTGGGTGACGGGGTTGGAATTAGGTATCAGGGTTTGCGCCCATCCGTCTTTTGCAGAAAAGAAAACGCAAGCCGTCAGCAGGGTAATAAGAAATTTTGCACGCATGTCGTGTTTTTAAAGTAAATGCAGAGCAAGCCCTCGCCTCCTTGGAGAGGCGTGAAGGTACAAAAGAGAATTAGGAATAGTGTGAAATTTCGGGCAAAAAAGGATTTTTCTTAACGGAGGGAGATGCTAAGTGCAGAGGGGCTAAGCCAAAAATCGTAGTCCCGCCCAGAATCGAACTGGGATCTGGAGTTTAGGAAACTCTTATTCTATCCATTGAACTACGGGACCATTGAACTACGTGACCCTTGGAACTACCGGAACTGATTTCACCTGATAATCAATTTTTCAATGCCGATTTTTTGCCCGTTCCCTGTTTTCGCAGAAACCAGGTACACTCCTTTGCTCAAATGGCTCAAATCAAGCGTTGTTTCTTTTCTTGCCTGGTTCTCAGAATGAAATACCAGTTTCCCCATCGAATTGTAAACCTCAATCGTAAATGAAGCATCCGGTGTTTCATTAAATCTTAACACACACACACCGGCTGAAGGATTGGGAGAAATGTTCATGCCTATCTTGCTTACCTCTGCCAGGACTGCGCTTGTGGTTTGTTTGCAAACTACATTGTTGTACAAAAACATCATTGTTGAGTTGATGACGGTATCGTAATCAGAGCCGTTGAGGTAGTCCACGTGTCCGCTGCCTGAATAGGTCGTCAACTCATTCACCACCCCTTCGTTTTCCAAACGTGTCTTCATGCTGCCGCTGCCGGATGCGATTAAGCCGGTTGGGATGCCGTTCACACTCACCTCGCGCGTATCATATGGAACGGTTTGGTCACCGCTGTAATGAAAACTGGTGATGGGAATATCTCCTGCATTAATCCATAGAGTGTCTCCGATGGCACCGGCATAGTTCACCACTCCATGAGCTTTCGAGGAATAACCGGGATTGCCGCTCACCCCTTCGATGCCGCCCAGCCCCGCGGTGTCATTCACCAGATAGGCAGGAATTTCCGAATCTTCATCAAGATAGGCAACATGTATGGCAGCGATGGCGCCTGCCGATATGCCTCCGATAATAATCCTGTTGGTGTCCACGCCATAAGCGTTTGCGCTGGCGGCATCTTTTCTGAAGTAGCGTACGGCAGCTCTCATGTCATGCATCGCCCGCAGCACAGCAAGCGTTGTTTTGACTTCGTTGGGAACAAAAATTCCCGTGCGGTAATCAATCGTGACAGCAACATATCCCATTTTCGCAAAAGAGTTACACAAAGACTCACACTCATTTTTGTCGCCTCCTATAAAACTTCCACCATGAGCCAGGATAATAAGCGGACGATTGTGGCGACCCGGCATGGTGTCGGCTGCAGGCTCATATACATCCAGCCGCAAGCTTTGGGCGGTGGGGAAAGTAACCCCTATGTTGGAGCCATACACTATGTTCCTCGTGACCTTGACATTTGAAAAATAGTTGGGGTTAGCGTATTTGTCGCCAGTGCAATCGGTTTGTGCAGACAAGTAATTAACTGTCGCAACGATTGACAGAATCAATGCAATGATTTTGGTGCTGTTCATAAAAAAATTTTAGAGCGCTAAAATTAAAAAATTAACTGCTGAATACTATGGAATAAACTGTTAGGTAGTGACTCAGTTTGATTTTTTTGTTTGCGGTCACCCTGAGTTTATCGAAGGGTGGCGCGAGCCTTCACCATTCTTCCCTGCCTGTCGGCAGACAGGGATAAACTCAGAATGACGCTTGCGCTTCAAAATGAGTCACTATCAACTGTTAGTCTTTCCCGCCTTCTCCTTTAAACTGGTCTTCCTTTCTTTTGAAAAGGACGTTAAAGGTAGTGAGGCTTCCGTAGATTCTTGTGACATACTGCTGCAAATTCACCTTGTCCTCATCGGTCAGCCTGGAATGCGCGTTGATGTGCTGTTCCAAAACACGCAGGCGGTCGCGCAGCATCACAATCTTGTGAAAGAAAACTTCCAGCGGAACTTCCTTTGATTGCAGCTTGGCATCATTGGGTTGTAAAATCATTTTGCCGCCAATCCAGCGGTCGCCAAGCGGGATAATCTCATCAAAATCAATAAAACGCTTCAGCACGTTTTCAAGAGCCGTTTCCACCGCCTCCAGGCTCAGAGAAGTATCTGCCGATGGCGCTGCCGCTTCTACCACTTCGAGACCGGCATAGCTTCGGGAAATCTCCTTGTCGCCATGATTGCGGAAAAAAATGCGGTAGGATTCCAAATCCATCCCGCAGATGACGCCTTCCCCGAAAGCCTCATGATTTACCCGCGAGCCGATGCCCAGATTGCTGTTTGACATAATTTTTTTGTTGAGCCGTAATTAATCAAAAACGGGCGTGAATTTAGATGTTTTCTGCGGGAAGAATAAACGAACTTTACTGGAAAATGATAACGCGGAAAATGGCGAATGAAATGATAGCATCAACCTTCCTTGAATTCTTCCAGCGCGACATCGAAAAGCTGAAGGATGAAATCGCCCAGTTTCCCAACGAGCATCTTTGGAAAACAAAAGGCGATATAAAAAATTCTGCGGGCAATCTTGCCTTGCACCTCACCGGCAATCTCAAGCATTTCATAGGAGCTGTTTTGGGCAACACCGGCTATGCGAGAAAGCGCGATATGGAATTCTCGGATAAAAGCGTTTCAAAAGAAAAACTGCTGCAGGGGTTGATTGAAACCAAAGAAATCGTCACCTCCGTTTTGCCATCATTGCCGGATGAGAAAGTAATGCAACCCTACCCCATCGAAGCTTTCGGAAAGCAGGCGACCACCTTATATGTAATGGTGCAACTGGTCGCCCATCTCAATTATCATCTCGGACAAGTGAATTATCTGAGAAGAATGTTTCAGGAGGTTGCCTAAACCTCGTTCAAAAAACCCTTCACGTCCCGGTACGCCTGCATCGCTTCCTTTGAAACTCCGGGCATGTTAAAAAATCCGTGAATGAGTTGCTTGTATTCCTTGTAAACAACACGATTGCCTGCTTCTTTCAGTTTCGCGTAATAAGCTCTGCCGTCATCGAGCAGCGGGTCAAATTCTGCAGTGAGAATGAAGGCGGGCGCCAACCGTTTAAAATCTGATTCATACAGAGGCGACACCAGCGGGTTGCAGTGGTCTTCCTTGCGGGGAGTGTATTGCTGCTGAAACCAAAAAACGGCTTCCTTAGTAAGCAAATAACCTTCACCATTTTTTTCAATTGTCGGATTGGCGAGCTTCCCGTCTGTCCAGGGATAAATTAATATTTGCGCCATCAGCGAAATATTTTCACGCCTGCATTTGTGCGCCATGCATGCCGAGAGGTTGCCTCCCGCGCTGTCGCCCGCCACGATGAGCTTTGCCGCGTCACCGCCATGCTTTTCAATATTTGCCCGTGTCCATTTAATGACGGTGAAAGCATCATCGTGCGCAGCAGGAAACGGATATTCAGGAGCCAGCCGGTAATCTACCGATACCTTCAACCCTTTCAACCAGCTTTCTTAATCTTCCAACATGCTGTCCTGCAATCTCCAGGACGGACTGTTTACCGCCTTACCGGGTGACAGCCTAACCGAAACAGTTCATCTCTCCCCCGACAATTCTGAACTCCTTGCCGACACACAAGCCTGCGCTTCGTCTTTTTATTTTCTGCCCACGCGCAAAAAAATTGAAGTTTTTATGGCTTGCGCGACATTTTGCATCCCGCATATTTTCGGGACCTTTGCCTGCCATCCCGCAAATCAGAACAGGCAAAGTCAAAAGAGCAAAATCTGCCCGCGCCTCCATTACAGAACTTCATTACTTTTCCCGCACTCTCAGTACGAGCATCCGAAACGGTTCTGTATCGGTGAGAAAAAAATCATGACTGTGCAACGGTTGCTCATTGCCTGCGTAGTCAACATGGCTGATGTGATGCGTTTCATTCATCGCACCAAAAAACAGCCTGCCCCTTTCCTTGTAATGGTCGGGAACGAATTCCATCAGCGTCACGCATTTGTTTTTCAACTTTTTCATTCCCTGCCAAGCGAATTCCTCTGCGCCCTCAATATCCATCTTCACGAAACCGATTTCTTCGCGGATGCTGTCTAATGCAATCGCTTTCACCTCGTAGCTCTGTCGCGTGGGAATGTCTATAATGGTTGAGTTCAGTATGCTCTCTTTCAGGTTCAGCTTTGCTTTCCCGCGTTTAGCGGCAGCCGCAGCATGGATAATCTTCACTTGCTTTTGGCAATTATTCAGTTCAACCGACTTTTCCAAAAACGGGATGATTTCGGGATTAGCTTCAACCGCAATCACTTTGCAGCCGAGCCGCGCAAGCAGGAACGTGAAATAGCCGTAGTTCGCTCCCGCGTCAATGCACACCGTGCCCTCCTTCACGTTGCGGACTATCCACAGCGTTATCCATGATTCCCAAAAGCCGTCACGCATGATATGCTCTGAAATTTCTCTGTCATTCTCCCGTGCCGCAAGCCAAAAAGAGCCGAGCATCCTTCCTGCGATGATGCGCTGCTCGTTCAGGGTATCATAATAAAAATACGACTGCGATTTTCCCGCAGCCTCCACATCCTGCCTGCTTTTGAAATTTTTTATTGCATCTCCGCTTTCGTTGTCTGGAATCAATTCCACGTTCATTTTTTCATGAACCAGCCACTGCCCGCGCCAAATGCGGTCATTATCCAGCTTCAAGCGGCAGGTCTGCGCCTGCTCTGAAAAAATATCCAACCAAATGTTTCCGTCATCTTCGTTCACATCCCACATCTGCTCGCATCCCGCTTTGCCCGCCCCGATTTTTCCGTTGCTCAGAAATGTCATCGGGCGGTGGTCGTAACCCACCCTGTTATATATGTATGTCTGCGAAGTGAGAAGCCGAATCACCGCTTTCAGCTTTTCCGGCTTGCGCGAAAAGTCAATGCCAATCACTCCATCCCACTTTTCCCGCAATTGCCTGATAAGTCCAAAACATTCTTCCTCGAACCTGAAGCCCGGCAGCTTCGGATTATCGTTGTGATAGCTCCATTTCGGTCCATTGCGGTGCTGGAATATCACGTTGCCGTTGAAATCATGCTGGTACATCACACCGGAATGAAGAATCACGCGATGTGGTGGCATCGCATAATCCTTTCCAACTTTTCTGAAGGCGAGGTGAAATGTTTCCTTATCGCCATGAATATGCTGATAATAAAAATCCGAATGTTCATTATACCACATCGCTAATTTCAAAGCCTTCCAACACTTTTCCTTATTGACGAGAATCTGCCCTGACTCAAATTCCGGCTCGTCACGAAATGGAACACCGCACAGCTTCCAAATCATCCTGTCTCTTTGCAGTCTGCCGAGGTCGGGCCAAAACATCGCGCCCGCTTTCGTGTATTGCGGCATACTGAATAAAAATTCAGGATTCACAACCGGAACATTATCCGCATCAAGTAGCAGCACCTCCTTGAACGGACTGTTCAGAATCGCGTAGGGTTTCACTTCCCATCCGTTCAGAATTCTTGCCGGAATTTTTTTCCGCAGTTCAAGCGCATCCACACATTCCACGTTAAGCGGTTTCACAATCCCTTTCATCTGAGCATCCATTTCACGTTCCCCAAGATGCCACAACTGTATCGGCAATTTGCATCCTAACTTCCGCAGCATGTTCACGCACACCCACGCGCTCGTAAACAACCGCACCCCGCCCGCGCAGAGCACAATTCCCCTGCCCTTATATTTCTGCGGGTATCCGGGAATGTTTTGAATGAATTTTTCTGAAGCAGCAAAGGCGGTTTGAGTTGTTAAACCTTTGCTATCCTTGAAAGTGGAATACCGCACAGGTTCCCTCTCCATTCGGAGAACAGCAGGGTGAGGTTTCTCAGCTACGTTAAACGTGCTTTCCCAAGCGGGAAGCCGCAACCCCCGAACTAATTTTTTCAGGCTTTTCATCTTCATTATTTTTAGCGAAAAAAACTTCTCAAAAAAAATTTACCCATTCTATACAATTTTACAAAAGAATTTCTTAGAATTGCGTCAACCGTTCTTTTTCTTTAATCCTAAACTTCTGAGCCATGACGACCAACACTTCAAATTGCTCATGCTGTAGCTTCAATCCCTACCCGCACATAGGCGAGCAGCATAAAGAAGGGCTTGATGCTGTAATTAACGCCATCTTCGGTGGTAGCAGTTCGTCTTCAGCTTTTGGTACTGCCATTACCGAAAATGAATTTATCCAATTAGTTTGCAGCCTCATTGCATCTGAATTTGGAGACGACCCGGATGCTTTCTTTGAGGCAGGTAAGGCAACCAGCCCCATGGGTCAGGTGCTTTGCGGTATTCTGCCGAATACAATTAACTCTTACTGCCACTCCTCCGGCTTGGAGCGTTACAACGGGATGCAGCAGTCCTACATCAACTTGATGCTCGGCAGCATCTACAATGTTCCAATTGATTCAATTAAAAGCAGGCTGATTGACATTGAAAACAAGTTGTCAGAATCTCCTCTTTCAATTGAAGAAAAAACTCCATTATTTCAGGCACTTTCCATCGGAACAAATGACTATGATTACTGGATTGAGAAATTAGAAACCCCGGGACTGTGGACACCGTTTTTGCATAGCAATTATGCGGTGAACTATGACAAAATTCCCTACTGGGTTAGTGCAAGCATGGAAGGCTCTCTTATCTATGCTAATCGTGCCCTTCCAACCCTGCCTCCATTAAATACGGCACTTGACATTATAGCTACATTAATTTCCGGCACAGGGCTGGTGGCAGGAAAAGTGATTTTTAAGTGGATACCGAAACCCAAAAGTGGTTGGTAAGTTTTTTAGGATATTTAAAAATAAATAACATGGTTACAGTTTTTGACAGAGCATCAAGGGGTGATGGAAGGTTTAGGACTTTTATAGTCCCTGTTTTTGATCGGCCATCAGATATGTCGATGCGATATCAATCCAACATGAATAGCCCAACTCCTCCGTTACCTAACTATGACCCAGAAAATGGGCAAAAACAGATCAATCGAATTATGGCAAGTCTTAACTCTTCATTGTCAGCGAATGGAATGAAGAATAATGGCAACCCATTTCCGAACGACATGAATTTTATTAATCCTTTATTTCCGGGGAATAAATAAATGCATCGTGGCATGTGCTTACCTTTTTGAAGACGCTGGCTTTTCAGGTAATTCCAGATATTTTTGCAATAATGATCTTAACGCGAGGTATGCAATAGGAGCTTACAACCCCGTGTTTAAAAACTTTGGTTGGAGACACCGTGACCGTTTCAATGATTATGCTTCATCTGTTATTTTAACAGGAACGGGATATCCAAGTAGAAATACTTTCGTTGCTTTTCAAGATTTGGATTTTTCAGGAATAGGCTGGGCATATGCTTATACAACCGGAAGGGCTGTTTCCTATTTTGGTAACGGTTTTAATTATAATGGTCAATTCTATCGAACCAACGACCAAGCTTCTTCGGCAATTATTATAAAGCATCCTGATACAACGACTAACCGACCATTACTCCCTCTTTCATTACAGGTTCTGACTAATCTGAAAGGCGATCCGAAGAAGAAAATTAATGATCTGATTGCTGCCAAGGCCCCATTTCCTTGGCCAGTATCATCTGTCTACATAAGGGATTTTGATCAGCTTAAATTTCAATTTGTAATAAATAATTACTATGATCCACAACGACCTTATGTCAGGTGGACATGGCCTTTAACCATCAATATGACTGAAATAGGCATAGGTGCACTTTTTCAGTTCCAGCACGTTGATGTTAGTTTTCTTATTAATTTTTATCCTGTTTATTCCGGTGGTTTTGGTAATGTCAATGTATCAGTTGAAGATATTACGATTAGTGGGGCGAGGGGGCTTATTGCCAATCAACTTACATCTGCATTGCAGACTTTATTTAATAATGAACGCCAAACTGTCCAAGATGAATTAAAATCGGGATTAGATGAATTTCTTTCTTTTTATCGAAGGTTCTACCCAGAATTCTATGTACAAAGCGTCTATTTAATGCCCGGAGGAAGCGCTTGGAATGTAAGGGGAAACACGGGTTTTGACCCCTTTCAACTTGATTCCAATAATATTATTCAACCAGCTTTAAATTACTTTATACCTCATACAAATTATGACACCACTTTGGTGTTGGTGCCGGACCAATATTAATTTATTATGAAAAAATATTTTCACTCATTGTTAATAATTTTCGTTTTAGCAGGTTTATCTGATATATCAGCTCAAAGTGGTTTAGACCTGACTTTTGGCGGAGACGGCAAGGTAATTAAATCCATTGGAACAAACTTTAATCAAGCAACTTCAGTAATTGTTCAACCAAATGGGAAAATTATAATTGCGGGAAATGCACAGACGAGTTTAAGTAACGACTTTTCTTTAATACGACTTAATTCGGATGGAAGTCTAGACCATGACTTCGGCATAGGTGGCGTGGTTACAGCGGATTTTAGCGGTCACATAGTCGCAGCATCTGAATTGGCCCTTCAGGGGGATGGGAAAATTGTTGTAACAGGAGGTTCATATAATGGTATTGATGACGATTTTGCCTTGGCTCGCTATAAAATCAATGGAGCTTTAGATAGCAGTTTTGGTGCTTACGGCTTAGTAACTACAGACTTTGGAGGGAATGATATATCCGCTTCAGTAGCTGTTCAGCCGAACCAGAAAATCATAACGGCAGGATACTCGGAACGCGGCACAGATTATGTTTTTGCTTTAGCGCGATATAATATTGACGGCACCTTGGACAGGACTTTCGGTTTGGATGGCAAAGTAATAACCGACTTTGGTGGATACGGGGACCAAGCACGATCCGTAGCTATACAAAGTGATGGGAAAATTATTGCTGCCGGGTATTCAGACAATGGCAGTTTTGATTACTTTTTTGCTTTAGCACGATACAATTCAGATGGCACTTTAGATAATAGCTTCGGAACAAGGGGTAAAGTAATCACTAATATTAGACCGGATATCGAATACGCCTATTCGGTAAATATACAACCGGACGGGAAAATTATAGTGGTAGGAACAGGTGGTGGCATCGTTCTTGTTCGATATAATCAAGATGGCGCTTTAGATAACACCTTCGGAATAGGCGGCAAAGTCATTACTGCCAATTACAACGCGTACTCTTCAGCTTTGCAACCGGATGGTAAAATTATTGTGGTAGGTTATTCAAGTTATTACAATGATAGCTCTGGTTTTAACTATCTTTTTCTTTTAGCTCGATATAATTCAAATGGTAGTTTAGACTCTGACTTCGGTACAGATGGAATTTTAACCACGGACTTTGGCACAAACGATGCCAGAGCATATTCCGTAGCCATTCAACCAGACGGAAAAATAGTTGTCGCGGGAACAGTGCAATTTGATATATACCATACAAGCTTTGCGGTAGCCAGATATCTTTCAGGATTAGCGTCAGACGTTATAGATTTTCCATTTTCAAACAATCTGCTAACGCTTTACCCAAATCCCAACGAAGGTCATTTCTCTATTTATTCAAATCTCCCTTTCGCCAGCAACATCACTTTCCAAATCTTCAATTCCCTCGGCCAAACCAACACCACCGAAACCCATGCCCAACCCATTCACTTTGATTTAAGCAATCAACCCAAAGGAATCTATTTCATCAGCATATCATCAGGCGACATGTTCATTGAAACAAAAAAGTTCATCATCTATTAAGTTGTAGTTGATTTTCCGTTGTTTCATATTCCTCATTTTTAAGGTACTTTTCAATTCTCCCAATCACATCCTCTGCCGTTATCATATCCATGCAATGTGGTAATTCATCTACAACATCCACACACAAATTTTCCGGCTTATCATTTTTACTGCCGTCATGCAACGCTTTCACCCGTGATTTCCAGCACCCGCCCTTTTCACAGCAAGGCAATTTCCCAATCGTGTGCAGAAACTCATGCCCCTCATATTTTTCCCAGTGCACAGGTTCTCTCCCGCCCGCAATCACCACACACGGTTTTGCCCTTACCGCAGCCGCCAGATGCATCAGCAAACTCACAGGCGTCACCACGCCTTGCGAATGATAAACCAACTGAATCAACTGTCGCAAATTCGTTTTACCTCTCAAATCAATCACATTATTTAAGAGCGGATGATGATGTTTGTCCTCACCAACTTGCACAAAACAAATCCGCTCTTTAAAATAATCCACCATCTGCTGATACCGGTTCACCTCCCACCACTTAATCGTAAAATCATATTTACCGCCTGACACAATTAGCCAGTAAGGAACATCCAGAGACGCCATCTCTCCAAGAGATGGCATCTCTTTTTCCTCCTCCGAAAGATAAATATCCCCCTTAATCGCTGTCGGCTCTATTTTCAATTTCAGCCGCTCATTCAAAAACTCGATAAACCCGTAAACAAAATGCTTCTGAACCTCATTACTCCTATGCACAAGCGGATAATGACAATAAATATTCTCTACATTATCTTCTTTGATTTCAAGCGGAGTGATGTACGGATTATTCTCCCACAGCGCAGGGCAGGCCGTTCTCACGTCTGTAACAAATTGCCCCGGATAGCACAAATGCAAATCACGCACTACAGCAGTGAGCATCACGATATCGCCAGGAGCCTGAAAGTTGGAAAGTATCAGTTTTCGCATATCGAATCTACACTAAAAGAAACTTCACTTGAAAAAAAAAATGCGTCAATTATACAATTTTACAAAAAAAAATTTCGTAGAATTGCGTAGCAGTCGTTCTTTTTTTCGTTACCCCCAAAAATTTATAACATGTCTTCCTCCAACTCCAATTGCGCGTGTTGCAGCTTCAACCCCTGGCCTCATATCGGTATGCAGCACAAAGAAGCCCTGGATGGTTTCATCGAACACGTTTTCGGAAGCAGTAGTTCTTCATCTGCCTTAGGCGCTGACATTACCGAAGCAGAATTTATTCAATTGGTTTGTGCGCTCGTTGCTTCTGAATTTGGAGAAGAAGAAGACCCAATCGTTGACGCCAGCTCACCTGACAGCCCATTCGGGCAGATATTATGTTCCATTCTTCCCAACACCATCAATTCATATTGCCACTCCAACGGGCTGGAGCGTTACAACGGGATGCAGCAGTCGTTCATCAACCTCATTCTCGGCAGCATTTATAATGTGCCCATTGATTCCATCAAAAACAGGCTGATTGACATTGAAAACAAGCTCTCTGAATCATCGCTGCCCATAGAGCAAAAAACTCCTTTGTTCCAGGCGCTTTCCATCGGCACCAATGATTACGACTATTGGATTGCAACCGTTGAGAACCCAGGCTTGTGGACTCCTTTCCTGCATAGCAACTATGCGGTAAACTATAACAACATCCCTTATTGGGTTGGCGCGAGTATGGAAGGCTCGCTGATTTACGCCAACCGTGCGCTCCCCACGCTGCCGCCTGTCAATACTGCGCTTGACATAATAGCTACATTGATTTCCAGCAGCGGTCTGGTGGCGGGGAAAGTGATTTTTAAATGGGTGCCGAAGGTGAAGGGGTAATTTATTGAGATTCTAACTTCCGTTTATCCATGGGTTACTACTGTCGAAAAACTACAGCATGAATAGGTTTCAACCATTGGATTCATCTTATATGAAAATACCCTATGTCAAAGATTGGAGTAGCCTCTGTAAAACTAATAGCAATCCGTTAAGTGCTATAAGGTTAAGTAGTGATTGGTTAAGGTTTAAGGATTTCTGTCATTTCGAAGAAACGGTTAACGAATTGGACCAGAAAGGAGATGCTTTTATCAGAGAATTTGAATTCAAAAACAATTTATTTTCAATGAGGCAATTAAATGAAAGCATCGAGGAAATCGAAATTGGTGATGAAGATGAGGATCCTGATGACAGGATTGTTGATTATGAGCCATTAGCTGCTGTTTTAAACTCTAATGGAATCGTTGAGATTGGAAATACAATCTATAAGATAGATATTGGTTTGAATCAACTAATCATGATCCCTTCCAAGGATGCTAACCTCATTTATAACTCCAGAGAATTGACCAACAATGGAAATGCGCTAAGCATAAAACTTGATTCTGCGGATATTGATTTAACTGATAATTGTTTAAAAATTGAAAATGAAGGTTCATTTGACCAGAGAGGATTAAGATGTAATGGTTGTAATGGTGCTAATGTGAAAGGGGATCCGTATCCCGAATACAAAACTAGTGAAGGGGTATATCGTTTTAAAATGAAGGCTTCTTACAGAAACTTTGGAATTTACAAACGCTTACAATTAAAGGTAAAACATCAATTTAAAGCATATAATGGTAGTAGTTACCTCTGGAAATTAAACGAAGCTCCATATCTTTATTTTTTTGCGGAAGCAACTTATACTCGAAGATGTAGAGATTCGTTTTTCAAAAGACCCGATTTATTATTAGCCAACAAGAAAAAACATAAGCATAATATCTACAGCGGAGTTAAGAAACTCAGCGCATTTAATGTAAAATATATATTCTTGGGCGGTTGGGGTAAAGATTCTCAATGGCATCGAGTTCATTTACTTGATCTCACCTGTTAATAATTGAAACCGCTCTTTGTCATATTGTTTATAAATATATTTTTGATTGCTCAATCCCAATCAACTCAATCTCAAATTGATTGCGATTTGCTCTTTTCAAGAAATCACATTGCTCTCAATCTTGGGTTAACATTTAGTCATGCAAATTCTGAGAAATTATCGGGAGAAAGGGGAATTAAAAATCCTATTACCTTGGGTTTCAACCATTTTGGTTTCGGATATATAATTAACTTCCATAAAAACTTTGGATTTGAACTAGGTCTAAATGTAGGCTTTCAAGCATTTGGGTATAAGTACAGTTTTTATGGTACAGATAATGAAATTGCTTGGTACAGAAATGAGGATTATATATTAACTGTCGATTTCCCTTATCATCTGATAACTAGGTTTAATATCCATCCAAACCTATTACTTTTTGTTGAAGCAGGTCTTAATTTCAGATCTCACCAGAAACTCACTTCCGAGGCTATCGCTATATTTTTAGACTCCTTAAATAATCCGAATACAGAATTTTATATGAAAACCGAATATGGAACAGTCAATATTAACCTTACATATTCCATGAATGCTGGGGTTATGATTTGCTTGAAAAGCAAAAATCTTTTCAAGATTTGTTTTACAAGTTCGATTGGACATTATCAAGTCATAGAGGGTAAATATTCTTATTACGACAATGGGGTTGAAGTAAGTTCTGGAAAATATTTTTCTTATGGAACTTATTATGGGATTGAGATCGGGTATATCTTTACTAAGATGAAAAATAAATTATAGCAGCCTTATTTCCCCTTTAGTTCGCGCAAGTCTTCAGCGCAGGCTTTGTGCGATTGCTGACTTGTGCGCTTCGATTGGCAGAAAGACTTTCGTCTTTCCGTGCGATGGCTACTGCTCAAATAAAAAGCCCCCTCCGCTCTCACGGAGAAGGCTTTTTACTTTCAATCAGCCGTTTACCCTTCAGTCCCTCCTGTCCCCAATGCCCTTTTTGTCTTTTTCATCATCACATCCGCTCATCCGCTAATCATCACATCATCATCCCCCCAAATTCTCAAACGTCATCTCCCAATGCCCTTGCACCGCACCGTTGTTCTGCACATTCAGAAAATCCTCCAACTCATTATCAAACCCCACCATCGCAGCAAACTCCTCAACAGGCTTTTGAATAATCTGTCCCGGCACCACCTCTAAGAACTGCGCCCCTATCGGTTCCGTTGGCGAAGTCGCAGCATAAAATTTCAAGGGCGTGCCCGTCACCGTCAGCCGCACCATCGTCTCCTCGATAATATCCAACCCGTTCACCGGGATATTCGCCATGATTCCCGCAGCCACGTCACCCGCAATCTGCTTGCTTCCCCCGCCTTGTTTCATCACGATTTTTCTTTTCAGTTCCTTCCCTGCCGCGATATGAACATTCGTCTCATTCACCGTCATGTAACCCTCTAATTCCCACTTGAAATCAAAGTCCCCCGCGGGCAGTTGCGAAGCATTGAACTTTCCCTCCGCATCCGTTATCACCTGCTTCACCACCGAGTTCGTCCCGGCTTCATAAATCGTAAAACTCACATTCGATAAAAATAGGCCATTCTCCCGCGTCACCTGCCCCCGCACCTTCGCAGTCGTTGAGCCGAGATTAATAATTTCCCGCGCCTGCCGGTAAGCCGACCAGTGCGTGTTATTTGAAATCTTTAATGTATTCACCATCGCGTCCATCTGCCCGGTTAAATAAGTGTCAATCGCTTCGCGCACCAATTGCGTCACCTGCTGGTTCGCCTGGCTGCGGTTCACGATTGCCTGCCGCGTCCCCTGCGATGCCGCGCGGTAAATCGTGATTGCCGATTGCAAATCCGTCACGTCCACCAGTGCAATCCCGAAGTTCGATGCCCCCGCGATGTTCGCATTCGTAGCGTCATGAATCTGCTGGCACACGTCATCAATATCCTCCTTCGCCTCGTCATCCAATGCAGATTTTGTGTAATCCACCTGCGCCTTCAGCGTGTTGTTGCTCACAGAGTTCGCGTACGCTTTCGTGGCGTTCGCGCACTTCAGCGCCATCTCCGTCATCGTGTCCCGCAACACATTCGTATCCGTTGTCACGCCCGTAGTGCTCGCCTTCCCAAGTTGGTTGTAAGAATTTACTAATACCATTTTCGATTTCAGTCCCGTCAGCGCAGGCGCCCAGCCCGGTATGCCTGCCGTAGCCCCCGGATTCGCATCGCTGAATTGAATCACGGTGTTAATCATGTTCGTGCGGTTAATATCATTTTGTTCCATAAAAAAAGTTTTTGAGGTGAAACAATAGCGCCAACTTCATCCATTAAATTCAAAATTTCCATCACCCTTATGCACTTCCCCGTGTGCTTCCCCGCATACATTAATAGATAGCCCCCGCCCAACCCCTTATCCCCACCAGCTTTGCCCATATTTCCTAATTGTCTATTTTAATATCCGATTTGCCGCTTTTTGCGCGTGGCTTCTCCCCTTTTAGGGGAGACACAGAGGGGTATTCTCATTAAAGTATTGAAAACCAACCACTTACAAAACACTCTTGGAAGCCGGAAACGCGCTCCTGGAATCCGGCAGCGCACTCCCGCCATCCGAAATCGCTCTCTTGGAAACAGAAACCATGCCTCTGGAAGCCGGAACCACACTTTTGGAATCCGAAACCCAACTCCCGGAAACAGTTCACGAACTCTTGGAATCCGTCACCACACTCCCGCCATCAGAAACCCAACTCCCGCCATCCGCCACCGCACCTCTGGAATCCGTCACCACACTCCCGCCCCCCGAAATCGCACTCATTGGAAATTTTTGGCGCGTACTCACCCCGTTTCCCCATCCGTGCCTTCCGTAGCGCATTACCTATTGCCTTCGTAATCATCTATCCGCAACCAAACATCATCTCCGTTTCCTCTGTGCAAACCTCTGTGCCCTCTGTGGTTTCTGCATTTTGCATTTCATTTCTTTTTTTGTCCCTTCCGTCCTTCTTGTCCCTTGCCTTTTCAATTGGCACATCAGCATATCAGCACATCGGCACATCAAATAATTGACATACATCATCAACCATCCTACCTTTCCTCCCGACCTTCACCCTATGAAAAACCCGCCCCACCACCTCCGCAACTTCCAGTTGGATTACCACCTCCACAAACACCACCTCCCCCCAGACTTCCGCCACGAAGCAGAACAATTCTTCGACTTCTGCAATTTTTACTATAATGTTTTTCAAGCATGTTCCATCCAACTCATTCCTATGCTAAACAACCTCATGCACCGCCACTACCCCGCAACAACCACCGCAACACATCCCATCCAACTCCAATACATCAAGGAGCTAAATGAAGGACACCTCTTCGGACTATTCCTCCAACTCCGCAACCACCTCCGCGAACAACAAGCAAGAATCAACCTCAACGAAAAATATCCCAAACTCCAATCATGGAAACAATTCTACTGCAAGCCATCCGAGCCTGGCACCCTCGATGACAAACTCCGCAACATCTACTTATTTCCTAATGATGAAGATTGGCGAAAACACCAACAAGAAGAAAACCACAAGCTCAAACAACTCCACCACTGGCAACAAACCCGCCAGCAGGAGTATTACGACTTGGTACAGCCGTACTTATTTGAATACCTCCCGCAACTTAACGACCTCGACCCCGATTACTGGACACTCTATGCAGTCACCATCCGCGACAACTACGAAGAATGGCTCACCTGTGCTGAATATCTCGAAACCGCCATCGAATATCACCTCCCCCCCGACAGTATCACCTGGGAGTATAACGATTTCAAAAAACTTCTTCGCCAGCAACGCCCCCTTTACTCCCAACAAGTGCAAGCCAAAAGACACAAAACGATTTACGGTTAATCGAACAAAACAGAACCCGGTTTTGCCGCCCTTTCAGAATGCTTGCGCATTTCAGCAATGCTTTTACGCGGGTCAATCGGTTTTCTGAGTTTCGCAAATAGCAAAACTGTTTTTACTTTCCAGTTCATCAGGCGTTAAGATAATTAAAGTAAACCTCCTTGCTAATTCAACCATAAATCCTGTGCGTCATCCGCCTTAGGCGGACAGCATTGGGCTTGCGGGTGGAGTTGATTGAAGCAATTCCCACAATCAGGGGATTGCTTCGCTCGTTGCTCGCTCGCAATGACGTTTTCTAATTGAATTATGAAGGGTCTATTCTCTAATCTCCGTGATGGAGCCACCCATCGTATTTGAGCGTTTCACCTCTTTTGGATTGCCTTTGTAGCTGATGTTGCCGCCCATGTTCACGCTGGCATCCAATTTTTCCCAAACATACACTTTCGCATAACCACCCATTGTCACTTTTACTTTGGCGTTTTCGCAGTTAAGAAGATAGCAATTCAGTTGTCCACCGGTGTTTACCGATGCCTCCATGCTTTTTACTTTCCCGGATAAGCTGAGCGTGGCTCCCTGAGTTGATTCAGCCTCCAGCCAGTCTGAAACTACTTCGGCTTTGATTTGCGAGCCGCTGTTAGCTTCCAGATTAATGCTGCTGCCCCCGATGGTGCCTGCGTCAATCACCGCCCCTGCCCCTGCGGTAATATCGTTCAACTGCCTGAAAGTGATTACCACTTTTACTTCGGGGTCCTGGAAATAATTCGTCTTCATCCTCACCTTCAGCTTATTCTCATCCAATTCAGTCAAAACATTTTCGAGTATCGCCCTTTCCGATTCGATGGAGACCGATTCTTCGGTCCCTTTCACCAATATCACATCGAACCTGCCGTAAACTTTTAATTCCGTGAAGGAGCCGGGCTTTCGGATTTCCTTATTGGCGGTTTGAGCAGAAAGTCCTGATGCAATTAAAATCAGAATCAAAACCGTATTCACTTTCATTTTGAAGGAATTTCCTGCAAATATAGAATTGTCATCCGGCACAGTATGGAAACAGAAAACACTAAGAGCGAGGGCTCAGCTTAACGAATTCCTGAGCGGCTTACCCAAAAAATTTCTTCAATTCCATTATCATTTTCTCCGGCTCTTCTTCCTGAACGAAATGACCGGCATTTTCAAATTTCACGACACGCGCGCTGGGCAGCGCATTTTGCCATCGCGCCAATTCTTTAGGCGGAATAAAAATGTCTTTCATTCCCCAGAAAAAAAGAAAAGGCTTGGTTTTTATTGGAGCCAATTGCGACCACAACGAATCCCACCACCCGCTTGCATCGAGCAGTTCTTTCGCGAAAGCATAGGTGGCATTCCGCTCTTTGGATGTCGGCAGCGCCAGCTTGTAATGCTTATGAATGTTCCCGCTCAATTTAGTTTTGTCGCCAAACGCCTGCGGCATAATGACACTCACCGGAAAGTTGAATTGCTTATAGAGAAGCTTTCCTAGCCACGTCCTCATCATCTTTGCCGGTGTCGCGTAATGCTTGTCATCTTTCAACGACCACATCCAGGTGTTGAACAGGCAGATATGGTCAATGTTGTTTGGGTTTTTTATTGCATAACTCAAGGCAATCGAACCGCCAAAATCATTGGCGATGATGTTAAAGTTTTTCAGTCCGAGTTTCGTGATGAATTGCTCCAGACGGGCAGCGTGCGCCTGGCAGGAATAATCTGCATCTTCCGGCTTGTCTGACAAGCCCATGCCGAGCAGGTCGGAGGCGATGCAGCGAAAATTCCCGGAGAGTCCTTTGAGCAAATACCTGTATCCAAAAGACCATTCGGGCGTTCCATGCACCATCAGGATGGGAGTGCCGGAGCCTTCATCCACATAATGAATCTTATTTCCATCAATCGAAATGAAATTCGAACGGAAAGGGTATTCCACTTTGTCGAGCCAATCCATATTTATACGGGTTAGTTCTGTCGTTTTTTTAATGGAAATTTTTATGGCAATCTAATGCGATGCGATTAAGCATCCCCTGAAAGTTACCCACCCGATTTTGTTACTTTTGTTTCTTCATCTATGAAAGCCGCCCTCCTCACCATCGGTGACGAACTGCTCTACGGGCAAACCATCAATACCAATGCCGCATGGATGGGCGAGCAACTCGCGCAAATTGGAATAAAGGCGCATGAGGTGCTGACGGTTTCCGATGAAGAGCAGCACATTCTTAACGGTCTCATCCGGATGAAATATGTTGCTGATTTGGTACTGATTACCGGAGGGTTAGGTCCAACAACCGATGATGTCACGAAAAAAGCCTTGTGCAAATTCTTCAACGTGGAGATGAAAATGAATGACGTGATATTGAACGCGCTGGAAGATTTTTTTTCAAAGCGCGGATTGCCGATGCTGGAAAGTAATCGTCAACAGGCGAATCTGCCGGAGAATTGTCTTGCGTTGAAAAACACAAAAGGCACCGCGTGGGGGATGTGGTTTGAAGAAGGAGGAAAAGTTTTTGTCTCGATGCCGGGTGTGCCTTACGAGATGAAGCAAATCATGCTCGAGGAAGTGCTGCCTAAAATCAGTCAGAAATTTCAGTTGCCAGCCATCATCCATAAAAGTATTCTCACCGCTGCCATTCCCGAATCTTTCCTTTCGGAAAAATTAAAGGAGTTTGAAGAGCAATTGCCGGCTGATATCAAGCTGGCTTACCTTCCTTCAGCAGGAAAAGTGAAGCTGAGATTGACGGCATCGGGAGATGCCGGAACAACGACTGAGATTAGAATCAATGAGCAGGTTGAAAAAATCAGAGCGGTTGCAGGGCGATACATCTATGGATATGATGATGATGTCTTTGAAGCAGCGCTGGGGAAAATTTTATTGAGTCATAAAAAATCCATCAGCACGGCAGAAAGCTGCACAGGCGGATACATCGCGCATTTGATAACGACCGTTCCGGGAAGCTCGGATTATTTCAAGGGAGCGGTGGTGTCGTATGCGGACGAGGTGAAGAAAAATATCTTGGGTGTGCGCGAACAAACCCTTCAGCAGCATGGCGCGGTGAGCGAGCAAACGGTGACGGAAATGCTGCGCGGAGTGACGGTTGAACTGAAGACCGATTACGGAATTGCTGTTTCCGGCATTGCAGGTCCCGGTGGCGGAACGCCTGAAAAGCCGGTGGGGACTATTTGGATTGCAGTAGGAACTTCGGAAACTATAAAAGCCAAACAATTCAATTTTCCCGGCAGCCGCGAGCAGAACATTCAATGGACGGCAGTGGTGGCGCTGGAGATGATGAGGAAGTATTTGGTGGATTTGATGATTCCGGTAATTTAATGATGCGATGATTCGCAGATTCTAAATCCACAGTAAACTGTAAATTTGTGAATATGAAAGCTGTCTATAAAGAAGCCTTGCGTTATCTTCACAATGCCGAAGAACTCTTACGGACAAAAGTCGGCAGGGAGAATGGTTATTATCGCGATAAAAAATACGTTCAGATGGCGGGCAACACCGCGTGGAACGGAGTGCTTCATGCAATTAATTCCTGGCTTTCTGCGAAGGGAATCCAAATACCCAAGCGTCCAAATAAAGAGTGGTATAATTCCACATTGTCGAAACGAAATCGAAAGTTGAATACTGTTTTTGAAAGCGCTTATACCGGTCTTCATCTGGGTATGGATTATGACGGGCAGCTAAAGGCTTCCATTGATCAGGAATCATTAAAAACAGCACGTGAAATTATCGCTTTGTGCGAGCGGGACAATTGAAATAAAAACATGCCCCAAGTCGAAATCCTGATGCCCAAAATGGGCGAAAGCATTATGGAAGCCACCATCCTGAAATGGCTGAAGAAAGAAGGCGACAAAGTCGAGTTGGATGAACCCATCATTGAAATCGCAACCGACAAAGTGGATACGGAAGTCCCGTCAACGGAAGCAGGGGTGGTGGTGAAACTGCTGTATAAGGAAGGCGATGTCGTGCAAATCGGGAAGCCATTTGTGGTGATTGAAAAAGAGGGAGATGCTGTTTCCGAGCCTGTTCGAAAAGTTGCTGAACCCGCTACCGCCACTCTAAGTTCCGTTTCGTCAAAATCATTACACCGCCAACACTCAGCACCCAACACTCAACACCCAACACACAGCACTAACGGTGAAGACCGCTTCTATTCCCCGCTGGTGCTGAACATTGCCCGCAGGGAAGGCATCCTGATGGCAGAGTTGGAAAAGCTTGGCGGCACGGGTAAAGGCAACCGCGTCACCAAAAAAGATATTCTTGCTTACGTTGAATCGAAATCATCGCAGCCAAGAATTGACCGGGTAGCTGCTACAGCAACGGTTCGCACACACGAACAAGCACCGGCTTATCAACCTTCTCCGCTACCCATCCCTGCTGGCGGCAACGTGGAAATCGTGGAGATGGACCGGATGCGCAAGCTGATTGCCGAGCACATGGTGCGCTCGAAGCATACCAGCGCGCACGTCACTTCATTCGTGGAGGCTGATGTAACCAACATGGTTTTGTGGCGGGAGAAAAACAAAGACAAATTCTTTGCCCGCGAAAAAGAGAAAATCACGTTCACGCCATTATTCATTGAAGTCATCATCAAAGCGCTGAAAGATTTCCCGATGGTGAACGCCTCTGTGGATGGCAACAAAATCATCATCAGGCGCGATCTCAATATAGGGATGGCGACTGCGCTGCCTTCCGGGAATCTTATCGTTCCTGTGATTAAAAATGCCGACCATTATAATCTTATCGGTCTTACCAGGCAAGTGAACCGCCTTGCAGGGAATGCACGAAACAATAAGCTGAATCCTGCTGACATTGAAGGCGGCACGTTCACGCTGAGCAACGTTGGTGTGTTCGGAAATCTCATGGGCACACCCATTATTAATCAGCCTCAGCTTGCCATTCTCGCCACGGGCGCTATCAAGAAAAAACCTGTTGTGATTGAAACGCCCAATGGCGACACCATCGGCATCCGTCACATGATGTTCCTCTCGCTTTCTTACGACCACCGCGTGATTGACGGATTCATGGGCGGTTCGTTTTTAAGGCGAGTGGCGGATTATATGGAAGCCTTTGATGCGGGGCGGGAGTTTTGAATCTACGGTCAGTTTGCCTTCCCGAAATTTCCGCGTTTAACCGAACAAATTACCTACTTTCACCCAGCCTAAGAATACTCGATTTTTTCGGTTTCCAGGCAATTAATCCTGAGTCATTGAAAACACCTGCCATAAGCCTGGTTACCTGTATTGCCGTTTGCGCAGCCGGCAATGTGTTTTCTCAAAATACGTTCACCCGGATTTATCACTTGCTGCAATCGAATTGTGGCAATGCTGGTTGTCATGGCGGCTCCGCCACTGATAGGTTCAATGTCAAACCAGTTGAAACGGTTTTATACAACAACTTGGTGAATGCCCCTCCGGTTAATAGCGCTGCTGCTGCAAAAGGTGACAAATTAATTGAGCCGGGTTATCCTGAAAGGAGTTTTCTTTTGCGCAAGATTGCACATGGCATCAGCGACCCGCTGGTGATTGATTCGGCAGAGGGCGACTACATGCCAAGAGGGCTTCCAAAGCTTCCCGTTCATGAGATAGAGTTGGTTCGCCAATGGATTCTGCATGGGGCGCCACTTGCAGGAAATGTAGTGGACACCGTCCTGATTAATACTTATTACCGCGATGGCGGGATTGATGATACGTATCCGCAGCGCCAGCCGCCCGCTTCGGGTGCGGGGTTTCAAATTTATATCGGGAAGATTTTTATTCCGCCAGCAACGGAAGTTGAATACTTCTTCAAGCATGCTCCGCGTCTTTCTGGCGATGTGGAAATACCGCGCATCGAAACCATGATGCCATCCGGTGCTCATCATTTCATGATTTCCGAATTCAGACCCGGGCAGGATACAAGCTACCGGTTAGGGTTGCGTGACACTTCGGAAAATTCCCATCTCAGCATTACTGACGGCATTGGAACGGCTTCGAACTTATGGAGCTATGACCTTCCTGATGGAACGGCCTATTTGTGGAAGCAAGATGTGGTTCTTGATTTTAATGTGCATCTGAGGAATACCAGTCCGAATTCCATCATGGCTGCCGACCTTTATATCAATGTTTATACGCAGCCTCTCGGCACCGCCAGCGAATATATGCGAGTCAGGTATTTTGACCATAAATACATCACTATCCCGCAGAATGAGAACGAATACCTTTTTACGGCAGAAGCCTATGACAGCTCAGAAACACGCTCATGGAAGCTCTGGAAGCTTTTCACCCATACTCACCAATACGGAACTGACTATGATATCTTTCTGCGAAACCCGGATGGTTCAAAAGGAGCGCAGGTTTACGAAGGGTTTTTCAGCTATGAGCAGGGTTTCAACACCGGTTATTACCGCACCGGACCGGATGTCACTATCCGCACTTTTCCCGATAACTCATTGCTGGAAGTAAGTC
>Ga0247727_10005636_pt1 | contig 25218 bp, 30 predicted proteins | sample WisWelCaveWW1625_FD_202498 | JGI IMG/M metagenome (GOLD analysis project Ga0247727, IMG submission 202498) | Biofilm microbial communities from Wishing Well Cave, Virginia, United States - WW16-25 | ecosystem: Environmental > Aquatic > Deep subsurface > Groundwater > Cave microbial mat | place...
ATCGCCATGGCAACCAACACTACATCGCGTTGGCCCGGGACGTAGCGGCGGCAATGCCACTCTGCACAAGAATATATTCCGCCATTCTTTGGCGGGCCAAAATGAGCAACGAAGCGATCACGCTTGACACCATCAGCTGTGAGGTCAACACTTCGAACTGACGCTCGTCGCTGTGGTGAGTTGAGTGCCGGCAGCTAGAGTTCGGCGCCCTCTGCTCCTCCCGCAAGACGCAGCCGTCGCGTCGAACAACCAGCTAACGGAGGAGGCATGACACCACCCCAGAGTCAGACAAGCCCCTGCCGAAGGGCGAGGGCACGGTTCGCCGGTCGAGCTCGAGCTCGTTGATCACGCGGCCGACCAATCGGAACTCTCAAAACATAACATGTGGCTACCAACGAGGTTACTCGCCTCGTGCAATGAGCCCGGCTCTGGCTGGGCAGCAATCGGAAGTGATGATGAGCCCCGCTTCACGCATGCCGTGGCGGGGCTTTTCCGCTTTCATACCCACCTGGCCCCCCGGCCAGAGTTAACCCTGTTCTGATCTTTTGGCGCGCTTGGGATGTTCCAAGCGCTCTCTTGTTTTGCTCGAGCTTAAAAATCAACCGCCTTGCGTCTCCGGAGAGACGCGCATGACAGAACTGGTCCTCGTCCCCGACCACGAACTTGAGAGGCTAGCGGCCGAGCGCGGTCCGACGAGCGTCGAAGCCGGCACGCTCGAAGACCTGCGCGCTGAACGCGCCAAAGACAAACAGGTCTTCGCCTTTCGCCTCGGCCCCTACTATGTCGTTGGGCCCATACCAGATGCAGCGACAGAACGCACGATGACGGAAGCGCACCAACGCTTGGTCGCCGCAAAGCGCTCACGCGGTGATCCAGAAACTGGCTAAATGCAGCTCATTCGGTAGCTGGTCCTGCGCCGCCGCGTCGCCCTGTCAAGGGCGCGCACGCGCAACAGCGATCGAGACCACGAAGCCCGCACGCACGATATTGATCGACACACGAGGCAGGCGCGGCGGCGACGCCGCAGACCCTTGACAGGAGCGCCTGGAGCGGCGGCCATCTTCCGGCTACCGAATGAGGAGCCGCATACTGCAACCAACAGCGCCGCCGTCGCTCAGTGCCTCGCCGCTACTCACGCGCGGCCAACCAAATCCGTGCACCACTTCACTTGCAAGACGCGTGCACTGCACCTGCGAAATTCGTGAGCTCGCAGCGCGCATGATATCGTGGGTTCATCACCCGTATGTCGCCGATGCCTCGCGCGGCGCGAGCGCCGCACTCAGCAAAAATCCCGGAGACATGTCCGCGCTGCGGCAGTCATGTGGTCACGCGCCGCGGCACACGCAAGAAGAAACTCGAGATCGTGCAACTGTGGCGCTGCGCCTCATGCAAGCGCACATTCACGCCCGGACCCGAAGTAATCCGGGGCAAGACCTATCCCCTGCGCACGGTCATCGACGCGCTGTCGACCTACAACCTCGGCTATTCGATGGAGGACGCGGTTGCGCGTGTGAAATCCAAAAGCGGCCGCACGATCGGAGCGTCGACACTTGCGGGTTGGCTCGCGCAGCACAAAACTTTGCTCAGCTATCTTCGGTTGCGTGAGAGCGGTCGCCACATCTTTCCGCCCGCGCAAACCATTCGCTCCATCAAGCTCTACCACCGACAAGTGTACGGCCACACCCGCGATCGCCGCTTCGACCTCTGCTCTGCTGCGATGTTGGCGCAGCGCATTCAGACGCTCGTCGATTTCTGCGAGGTGCTGCTCAGCATCTTTGTAGGTCGCCGCAGTCGCTGCGCGCGTTCCAACCAGCGCCGTGCGATCTTGCGCATACACGCCAATCGCTCCCGCCATTCCCCACACGAGGCAAAGTACCCAGATGGGCATGAGGCTGAGTGCGACGCGTTTTTGCTGTGCGCGCCACAAACCGGCAATGACGATGAGCCCAAGCACTTTCCAGATGTCGGCGGCGACGTTGGCCCAGCCGAAGACATGTGCCCGCTCCGGCGACTGACCGAAGCCATAGCCAAACAGGTAGTTCGCTCGCAGGGACACCGCGACCATGCCGATCGTGGCGACGCCGAGCAGGATGATCACCATCCAGCGCACAAATTGATTGCTTTCCGTTGTCGTCATCTTGACCTCCGCTTCTCAGCGAGGCCGACGAGCTCCCAGCAGGAGCGCGTCTGCACTCCTCGCCTGGCAACGACCACTCGTCGTCTGGTGGGAAGCCTACCGCGCCAAAGGCGCTCGACAACTTGCGCACACGGCAATCTCATTTCGTGACGAGCTTGCCGCGCTCCTTCTCATAGAGCGCCACCATCTCGTCGAGCATCACGAGCAGGGTGACGTTGTCGCGCAGGGCCAGCTGCTTGATGCGCTTCTTGAGCCGGAGCGGGATCTTGAAGTTGAGCTGGCTCAGCTCGTCGTCCCGCGGCAGTCGGGAGCGCTCGGCTCGGTTGAGACTTCCCGTCGTCTCTGTAGGTTGTGGTGGCTCGGCCAACTTCTTGGCCTTGCCGAGCCAGGTTCCCAGCGCCTTTCCGACATCATCATCGCGGCTCATCGGCGCCTCCGTCCTGATGGCTTTTTCACCTTGCGCTCGGCGGCCAGTTGGCTTGCGACGCGCGCATACAGTCCCTCCATCAGCTCATCGACCCGTGCGTTGAGCGCGCTGTGCTTGGCTTCCGTCACCGCCTGCCCGCGATTGTGGGCTTCGCGATAGGCTGTGCGCTCGGGAATGTATCCGGGCAGCACGTCATAGCCCGCCTTCACGACGTAGTTGCGGGCCATCTCCTCCTCCGCATCAGAGAGAATGCGGCACAGCGCGACGACGAGCCGGTCGCGCGGGATGCCCGCCTGCACCAGCTCGTGGAAAAGTAGGACCGCCGGCCGCAGGTCGTCGATGCCCGCGCCGCTCGGTTGCACGATCAGGGTGGCAGCCTCGGCGATCTCGAGGGTGCCGCTGTTGGCTCCGGCAGCGGCATCAATAATGAGCAGCTCGTCGGCTTCCGCGCTCGCGACCGCCTCCGCGGCCGTGCTGAACGCCTCGACGCGGACAGTAGGCGTGGTCGCGTTCTCCTCGCGTATCCGCTCCCACTCCAGCAACGTTCCTTGTTGCGGGTCGAGGTCGGCGATCCGGACCTTGAGGCCGGCTCCGGCCACCACCGCGCCAAGCGCCCGGGCCAGCGTGCTCTTGCCGGTGCCGCCCTTCTGCGACACGAACCCAACGATGACACGCGTATCCGCCATGGCTACTCATCTAATAGAGAGTGCCCAACAGATCAAGAGACGTAGCAAGATACCTTTATACGATATTGCACGAGGCGCAATCGGTTCCTATGTATCGGCTACCATGGGTATGCGCATCCTCTCGAAGAAAGACCTGCGCCAGCTGGTGCTCTACCCGCCGGCCCACATCGACAGGCTTGAGAAAGCCGGCCGCTTCCCTAAGCGTGTCCAGCTCGGACCCTGTCGCGTCGGCTGGGTTGAGAGCGAGGTGTTGGAGTGGGTCAAAGCGCGCATGCAAGAGCGCGACATCCGTCGCTAAGTCGACCGAACTTAGAACTGCTACCAATGCGCTACCACGCGCAAATTCGGCCTCTAGTTGATAACTCCTAAGTGATTGAAATCATTGGTAGCGGAGGAGGGACTTGAACCCCCGACACACGGATTATGATTCCGCTGCTCTAACCAGCTGAGCTACTCCGCCGTTCTTGCAAATCAACTACTTAGACAGCAAGGTCATGCGCTTGGGCACCGTATAGGCTCCGGCAAGTGGGTGCCAGGAAAAGACCGGTCGGTGCCAAGCGGGCGATCAATTACAATGGATCGCCGTGCGCAGCAACCCGGCGCGACCTCGGGCCCAAGCTCTCCTACCAGATCGATCGGGGACACATCCAATGGTCGGCAATCCCTTTGCCATCTCGAGACGTTGCATGGTTGCGATCGCAGCTCTGTCGCTGGCCGGCGCCGCCGTTGCAGGTGCGCCGGCGATTGCCGAAAAACCGCATCAGCCCACGCCGCGGCTCGACGTGTCCTTCGAGGCGACGCCGCTGCCGGCAGTAAGGCTAATGCTCGAGATGGCAAAGGTCGGGCATGACGATTTCGTCGTCGACCTGGGGTGCGGCGATGGCCGTATCCCGATCACCGCGGCAAAGGAGTATGGCGCCAGAGGACTAGGCGTCGATCTCGATCCCCAGCGCATCAGGGAAGCGCGCACGAATGCCGAGCGCAGCGGGGTGGTCGGCAAGGTCGACTTCGTGGAAGGCAACCTCTTCGACGCTGACATCAGCAAGGCGACTGTCGTCACGCTCTTCTTGTGGCCAGACATCAACCTCAAGCTCCGGCCGCGACTGCTTGCCCTGGCTCCGGGGACACGGATCGTGTCGCATGACCACGACATGGGTGATTGGCGCCCCGACAGCAAACGGACATCCAAGACCGACGCATGGCGGGATCTGTATCTATGGATTGTACCAGCCAGGATCGACGGTGCCTGGCAGCTGAGCGTCGACGGCCGCGCCATCGATCTCAAAATCCAACAGAAGTACCAGCGGTTCGACGGGACAACTGTCGACGCTGGGCGCACTCAACGCATACGCAACGGACAAATCAAAGGTGACCAGGTGACCTTTGACCTGGCTATCGCGCCTGGAAAATCCCGTCGCTTCACCGGCCACGTAAGCCCTACCGGCGAAATGGCTGGAGAGGGGTGGTGGGCGAAGCGCAAAGGATAACACAAGACGTGTGGTGCGGGGCTGCGGTAGCCTGCGCCCAGGATCGCGAGCGACAGCAGCGGCACCGCCCTAGCGCCGCGATGGGGTGGGGTCGGTCCCGCAGGGCGCCGACCCCGAAATGTTCAGGCGGCGGCCTTGGCCGCGCTCGCCTTGCGGAAGCACATCATCGTGAAAAGGCCCCACGGGCGCAGCGGCCGCTTCTCGACCAGCTGCAGGTCCTCGCACACGAGCACGCGGTCGACGTCGAACACCGGCCGCCAGCCCAGCATGTCGGCGAACGGCGCCATGCGGCGCTCGACCCAGCCGCGCATGCCTTCCTCGGCGCTGAAGTGGTTGACGATGATCACGTCCCCGCCCGGCCGGCATACGCGGGAGAGCTCGCGCATCACCTTCTCGGGCTCGGGCACCACCGTCATGACGTACATGGCCACGACCGTGTTGAAGGAGGCATCGGGGAACTTGAGGTCGCTCGCGTCCATCTCGTGCAGACCGGTGACGTGGTCGAGCCCCTCGGTCGCTACCCGCTCGCGCGCCTTCTCCAGCATCTCGGGGGAGAGATCGATGCCGACGATCTCGAGTTGGCGGCCGTAGGTCGGCAGCGACAGGCCGGTGCCGACGCCCACCTCGAGCACCCGGCCCTTGCCCTGGTTGATGATCTCCACCGAGTGCTTGCGCCCCTCGGCCGCCACCAGGCCGAAGGTGTGGTCGTAGACCGGCGCCCAGCGGCGATAGGCACTCTTGACGGCGTCCTCGTCCATGCGCGTATCGATCTCGGCAGGATCGTTGACACGCCTGAAGAACTTCGGCGTGCGCGACACCTCGGAACGCGGCGACTGCCTCATGGCTTCTTGCTCTCCCTCACTCGAGTGACAAGGCACTACTGACACGACTGCGCATGTGCGGCGGCCCCCGGAGCCGCCCCGTCCCCAGCAACCGCCTCGCCGGGCTCCTCCGCCCGGCTCGAGGCGCGGCTGATCCATCCTCCCCCGAGCACGCGGGCCTCGAGGCCCGCATGCGCATAGAAGACGCAAGCCTGGCCGGCGGCAACACCGTACTCGCCGTCGTGCAGCAGCACCATGGCGCCGTCCCCCTCGGCAGGGAACAGCGTCGCGGGCTGCGGCGGCGCGGTCGATCGCACGCGCGCAGCGACGCACATGCCCTGCGCGGGTATCGGTGCGTCGCCGAGCCAGTTGACGTTCCTAAGGGTGATCTTGTGCGCATGCAAGCTCTGGCGCGGGCCAACCACGACCCGCCGCGCCGCCGCGTCGAGGCGCACGACGTAGAGCGGGGCCGGGCCCGGGATACCGAGCCCCCGGCGCTGGCCGATGGTGTAGTTGATGATGCCGGCGTGGCGGCCGAGGGTGCGGCCGTCGAGGTGCACGATGTCGCCGGCCTCGGCGGCGCCGGGCTTCAGCCGCTCGATCACTTGGGTGTAGCGGCCTTGCGGCACGAAGCAGATGTCCTGGCTGTCCGACTTGTCGGCGACCGGCAGCGCCAGCCTGCGCGCCAGCGCCCGTACCTCGGCCTTGGGATAGCGCCCGAGCGGGAAGGCCAGCGCGGCAAGCTGCGCACGCGTGGTGGCGAACAGGAAATAGCTCTGGTCGCGCTCGGCGTCGTGGGCGCGGTAGAGCTCCGGCCCGGCCGGACCTTCGCGCAGATCGATGTAGTGGCCGGTGGCGAGCGTCTCGGCCTCGAGCTCACGCGCGGTATCCAAAAGCTCGCGGAACTTGATCTGCTGGTTGCAGGTGACACACGGGATCGGCGTCTCGCCCGCCGTGTAGCTGTCGGCGAAGGACTGCATCACCATCGACTTGAAGCGCTGCTCGTAGTCGAGCACGTAGTGGGCAATGCCGAGCCGGTCGGCGACGCGGCGGGCGTCGTGGATGTCCTGGCCCGCGCAGCAGGCCCCGCGCCGCCCCACGGCCTCGTCGTGATCGTAGAGCTGCAAGGTGATGCCGATGACGTCGTGGCCCTGCTCCTTGAGCAACGCGGCGGCCACCGAGGAGTCGACGCCGCCCGACATGGCGACGACGATGCGTCGCGGGCGGCGCGCGACAGTACGGGTTGCGGAGGGCGATGCGGCGCGCAGGGCCATGGCCAGAGTCAGGTCAGAAGCGAATTAACCAGTGTGCCAGTACTCTGCCCTTCCCCGCCGGCGCCGGCAATATGGCCACCCTGGGCGGCACAATCAAGGCGAAAGCAGGCGCGGACACGAGCGCTTCTGCGGACGCCGGGCCCGGAAGGCGCGGCCGCCGGCACCGTAGCGGCGGCGCCGAGGCGGCACAACGCGGCCTACACAACCAGTGCCGAAACGACCCCAAACCAAGAAGGCGGCCCATTAACCAAATAGAGGCCAGAATTAACCATCGCGGAAGCAAATAACGGGGCATCCCTTCTTGTAGTATTTACCGCGTCACTTAGGTCGATTTTAATGGCGTTGGTCTAGTGTCGTGAGCAGGTCAGTAGAAGAGTACAGCGTATCATGACCGATCAACAGTTCAGGGCGCGGGTGCGCTATGTCATCGGGCCGGACGGCAGTCCGCTCACGGTGGCGGACCTTCCGCCCAAGGATACCAAGCGCTGGGTCATACGGCGCAAGGCGGAGGTGGTAGCAGCCGTGCGTGGCGGCCTTCTCAGCCTCGAGGAGGCGTGCGAGCGCTACAAGCTTACCGTGGACGAGTTTCTGTCCTGGCAGCGCTCGATCGATCGCTATGGGCTGCCGGGTCTGCGTGCAACCCGGATCCAAGACTACCGCGATTGAGATTGGTGCCGAGGGCTGGCCTCTACCCGCCAGCGGCTTGCCGATACACCTGACGACCGATGCCGGCGCAGCGATCAGCGATCGCCGCGCATGGCTTTCGTTGTCTTCGGCGGTGCCGGCGGCGGCGTTGACGCCGGCTGGGTCAGAGGACCCGTCAGGCATCCCGATCCGCCCTTCGCCCAGGTCTCGACGTCGCGCGCCATCAGCTCGGCCTGCGGGCTCGGCATCTTGATGCGGGTGACGACGACGTGCACCCCCGCCGCGGCACTCGAGAAGGCAACGCGGAACGCGCGCACGCCGCGCTGGTCGCGCAAGGTCGGGTCGCGCTCATGCAGGACGATCTCGGCTGTGCCGCCCCGCGACGGCGGGGCCGCATCGGCATTGAAGATGTGCGTCGTCTTGAGCGGGCCGTTGGCCCCAAACCAGCAGCCGAGGATGCCGCGGGCGACGAGCGCGTAGACTTCCGTCGGCGTGCCGGGAGCAATCGTCGCCGTCTCGACCGGCGCAAATGGTGACGGCGCCGCCGCGGCGGGCGCTCCCGTCTCGATCTGGGACGTCCCGGGGTCGGGGAGCGTGGGGAGATTGGCGCTTGAGCATGCGCCGGCGCAGGCCGCGACGAGCGCGGCCAATGCGGTGCAGGTTCGGCGCGACATCGCAACCATGGCCCATTGATGGTTTGCCGGGTCGAGCCGGCGCGCGCCGGCCAACGAACGCCCAGCCTGCCGGCGACTACGCAGACTCAACGATCGCGCGCGACGTTGCCACAGCCACACGAGGCGCGGCAAGACGGGCAGAAGCCGGTTCGGCGGAGGGTGCCACACCAACTCGCGCGCAGCCGCTTTCGATGCGACTGGCACGCGCTGGCGTTGGGAGAATTGTTGGCCAAAGAGTGCTGATGCCCAAAACGATTGCGCATCGAATCCCTTGCGGGATCAGCCGATCATCGCGCCGTTGCTGCGGGGATCGTGCTTGGCATGCTGGCGGTCGAGATCGCGGGTTTCCACAGGCTCGAGCTTGTTGAGCTCAGTGGCCACCTCATCGTGCTCGCGCCGGGCCGCTTCGAGCTTGGCGCGCAGATCGGCAACCGAATTGAGGAGGTTGGAGCGACGCAGGCCTGCTGCCTTGGCGAACGTGGAGTAGGCGAAGTGCTGCGGGTCCTTAACGCCGGTGCGCTCCTCCTCGGCCGCAATCTGCCGCGCCAGGTCGGCCGCCATGTGCTCGAAGTCGAGGATCATGGTCTCCATGGAAGCGATCTTGTGCGCCTTCTCTGCGACCTCGAATTTCTTCAACCGCAGAGCACTGTCTCGTGGCTTCATGTTCGATACCCCCAACACCTTCGAACAGCAGTCGTTCCGATGGATGCGTCTTCGCGTTGATCGATGTGTCGCGACGAATTAAGCAAGCCACGTGCCAGACGCATCGCTCAGCCAACGGTGGTTGTCGGACCGGACGCGGTCCGTCAGGCGAGACAAGGTTGGGCAGTCGCCTCCCCTCGCCCTCGGTAACTTTATATACGAGGCTTTAAGTTGCGGTAAAGCAACGCCTTAGAGAGTTCGTCGGCGGCAAGCCCAACGGGCGCCATCTTTTTGCTCGCACCCCCTAGGGGCTGAGTCGCAAATCAGTTAGATAGGATTGCATCGTGCAGCCTCGTGTGCCGGGAGGCGGGCCGGAGAGGGACGGTCCGAGTCGGGCGGGCGGTGGCGGCCGAATCTGGGTCTCAAGACAAGCGAGTTCGTGCCTTTTTGGGGCGGCGCGCGCTGTATGGCGTTGCCGGCGGCTGGATGCGTGGTGTCGAGTGCCAAGTAGAACGCGCGTTGTGGTTGTCAAAAACGCGCGTGTTGTAATGTAAAATTAGGTTTTGTTAACCTCTGGGGACTAACTTGCTAACAACGGCTTAGCGAGTAGACCAGCGGCAGCTCCTCAAGCATCGGGCAGCGGACCTCTAATACGAGGTCTGGAAGAGAGGAAAAACATGCGAGTCCTTTTGATCGAGGACGACAGCGCGACCGCGCAGAGCATAGAGCTAATGCTCCAGTCCGAGGGTTTCAATGTATACACCACGGATCTTGGAGAAGAGGGCGTAGACCTCGGCAAGCTCTACGACTACGACATCATTCTCTTGGATCTCAACTTGCCCGATATGAGCGGTTACGAGGTCCTCAAGACGTTGCGCGTCAGCAAGGTGCAGACACCGATCCTTATCCTTTCCGGTCTCGCCGGCATTGAGGACAAGGTGCGGGGCCTGGGCTTCGGCGCCGACGACTACATGACGAAGCCCTTCCACAAGGACGAGCTGGTGGCGCGCATCCATGCCATCGTGCGCCGCTCCAAGGGCCACGCCCAGTCCGTGATCGAGACCGGCGAGCTCAAGGTCAACCTCGACACCAAGACGGTGGAGGTCAACAATCAGCGCGTGCACCTGACCAGCAAGGAATACCAGATGCTGGAGCTGCTCTCGCTCAGGAAGGGCACGACGCTCACCAAGGAGATGTTCCTCAACCACCTCTACGGCGGCATGGACGAGCCCGAGCTGAAGATCATCGACGTCTTCATTTGCAAGCTGAGAAAGAAGCTGCAGGCGGCCACCGGCGGCCAGCACTACATCGAGACGGTTTGGGGCCGCGGCTACGTGCTGCGCGATCCTGCCGACGAGCACGTGGCGGCCTGACGCGACGACCAGGCGCGCTAGTGTCCTGATCACGAAATTCGTCTCTGTATGCGTCGGTCTTGGAACGAATTTCGCGATCTGAAGGACACTAGCAATTCAATGATTCTTAGTGTGGTTCGGATCGAGAAGTCCGCTCACAGAGCCAGCCCAGCGCGATGGTGCGGACTTCTCGATCATCACACTAGCCTGGCACAGAACATTTCGCGTGGTCTCTTCGCATGTGATACTTGGGGAGCTCGGTCGAGCTCCCCTTTTTCTTGCGCGCTCGCCGCGCCGCTGCGCGCAGCCGGCCGGCCGGCGTTCGGCTATCGGCCTTGATTGATTGGCCGGCCCCCTCGCCGGCCCGGATCGACGTGGCGTCGTGCCCGCTGGTGCGCTATGACGTGCCCATGATCGCCAAGCAGCTTGACCACGTTCTCGAGAAGATTCGCCGCCTACCCGAAGAGCGGCAGGCCGCCGCCGTGGAGGCCTTGGAGGTCATCGCCTCGCAAGACGACGTCGAGCTGACCGATGCCGAGATCGAGGGCGTGAAGGAGGCACAAAAGGCGGTTCGCGAAGGTAAGTACGCGAGCGAGGAGGCCGTACAGTCGTTCTTCGCCCGCTTCCGTGGATGATCCCCGTCCGTTACTCGGACTAGGCCCTCGCCGATCTCGAAGAGATTGCTGCCTACATTGCGGCGCACAACCCGGTCGCGGCTCGGCGCGTCATCAACCGCATAGAGGATCTATGTTTTCTCCTCGGCGCAATGCCGCGCCTCGGCCCACCCTCGGAAGTAGAAGGCGCGCGCAAGCTTCTCGTGCCCGAGTGGCCCTACACGATCATCTATGAGATCGCCAGCAACCCGGCGCAGATTGTCATCCTGCGCGTGTATCATGGCGCTCGCAATCTTCCCTACTAGCTGACGTCTTGCGGGCGCGGCCGCGCTGGGCCAAACTGACGTTAAGGGCAACCCAGGGGGAGGACGCGGGCAGTGGCCAGCACCGGGACCATGAAAGTGCGTGTCGATCGCGACAAGTGCCAGGGCCACAACCGCTGCAAGGCGCTGGCGCCGGAGCTGTTCGAGCTCGACGAGTACGGCAACGCGCGCGAGAAGGGCGACGGCAGCGTGCCGCCGGGCCTGGAGGACAAGGCCTACCTCGCCAAGTCGAACTGTCCCGAGTTTGCGGTCGAAGTCATCGAAGACTGATTGGGAGAGGGACCATGAGCCAGCGGCCGCCGGTGAAGGACTGGGCAACGGACTGGGACCATCTGCACCCGCAGTGGGTCGAAGACCCGTTCCCGATCTGGGACGAGCTGAGGCAAAGGTGCCCAATCGCCCACACCGACCGCTTCATGGGCGTCTACCTGCCGACCCGCTACGAGGACGTGCGCGCCGTCGCCTACGACACCGACAGCTTCTCCTCGCGTCGCGTCGTGGTGCGCGAGTCGCCGCCGCCGCGCGTGCCGGCGCCACCGATCACCTCCGACCCGCCCGATCATCGCGCCGCGCGCATGGTGCTGCTGCCTCCGTTCACGCCCGATGCGATGAAGAAGATCGAGCCGAGGGCGCGGGCCCTCGCCAACGAGCTGCTCGACAAGTTCATCGAGCGCGGCAGCTGCGATGCGGCGGTGGAGTACGCCCAGGAGATCCCGGTGCGCGTCATCGCCCACATGCTGGGCTTGCCCGAGGGCGACGGCGACCTCTACCGCAAGTGGATCCACCAGATCCTCGAGGTCGGCATCACCGACAACTCGGTGCTGATGCAGGCCGTCGGCGAGATGACGCACTACTTCATGGGCCACGTGCACGAGCGCATGGAGAAGCCAGGCGACGACCTGATCAGCTACCTGCTCAAGGCCGAGTTCAAGGGCCAGCCGATGGGCGAGGAATACGTGGCGGGGGCGTTGCGGCTCCTGCTGATCGCCGGCATCGACACGACCTGGAGCGGCATCGGCTCGTGCATCTGGCATCTGGCGAAGAACCCGCAGGACCGCCGCCGCCTGGTCGCGGAGCCCGCGCTGATGCCGACGGCGATCGAGGAGCTGCTGCGCGCCTACGCGCCCGTCACCATGGCACGCGAGGTGAAGCAGGAGACCGAGATCAACGGCTGCACGTTCAAGCCGGGGCAGATGGTGCTGCTCTCCTTCCCCGCCGCCAACCGCGACCCCGCCATGTTCGAAGACGCCGACAAGGTCGTCATCGACCGCAAGGAGAACCGGCACGCGGCCTTCGGCCTCGGCATCCATCGCTGCGTCGGCTCCAACCTCGCCAGGCTCGAGCTGACGGTGGCGGTGGAAGAGCTCTTGAAGCGCATCCCCGAATTCGGCCTCGACGGCCCGGTGACGTGGTCGGAGGGCACGGTGCGGGGCCCGCGCCGCCTGCCCATCAAGTTCTAGCGGCTGCACCCATGCCGCAATCGCGCCCGCCTGTCACCGACTGGGCCACTGATTGGGATCACCTCGATCCGCTCTGGGTCGAGGACCCGTTTCCGATTTGGGACGAGCTGCGCCGCAGCTGCCCGATCGCGCACACGCCGCGCTTCCACGGCGTCTACCTGCCGACGCGCTACGCGGATGTGCGGGCGATCGCCTACGACACCGACAGCTTCTCCTCGCGTAAGACGGCGGTGCGCGAGGTTCACCCGCCCAGCGGCGGCGGCGCGCCCCCGATCACGTCCGATCCCCCGCGCCACCGGCTTGCGCGCATGGTGCTGCTGCCACCGTTCACGCCCAAGGCCATCGAGGCGCTGACGCCGAAAGCGCGAGTGATCTGCAACGAGCTGATCGATGCCTTCATCGGCAAGGGCCACTGCGATGGCGCCGTCGACTACGCCCAGCACATTCCCGTCCGGGTGATCGCCCACATGCTGGGCGTGCCCGAGACGGACGGCGATCTTTTCCGCGACTGGATCAACGCCATCCTGCAGGAAGGCATCACGGACTACACGGCGCTGATGCGCGGCCTCGAACAGATGACCGAGTACTTTCGCCCGCTTCTCGAGGAGCGCCGCAGGCAGCCCGGCGACGACCTGATCAGCTACCTCGTTAAGCAAACCTACCCGGACGGCGCGCCCTTCAAGGACAATCACGTCCTGGGCTCCCTGCGCCTGCTGCTGGTGGCCGGCATCGATACGACCTGGAGCGGCATCGGCTCGTGCATCTGGCACCTGGCCAAGACGCCGGCCGACCGCCGCCGGCTCGTCGCCGACCCCTCGCTGATGCCGCTGGCGATCGAGGAGTTCCTGCGCGCTTTCTCGCCCGTGACCATGGCGCGCGAGGTGGCCAAAGAGGCGCAGATCAACGGCTGCACGTTCAAGCCGGGCGAGATGGTGATGCTGTCTTTCCCCGCCGCCAACCGCGACCCCGAGATGTTCCCCGACGCCGACAAGGTGATCATCGATCGCAAGGAGAACCGGCACGCGGCCTTCGGCCTCGGCATCCACCGCTGCATCGGCTCCAACCTGGCGCGCATGGAGCTGACGGTGGCGGTGGAGGAGCTGTTGAAGCGCATCCCCGAGTTCAGCCTCGACGGTCCGGTGACGTGGTCGGAGGGCACGGTGCGGGGCCCGCGCCGCCTGCCGCTCCGGTTCGGTTGAAATCGCATTCGACGGTCAGGCCGACGCACCTAACGATTGTTGGGGATATGGCCCGCGAGACGAGGTTCCCTTTCGCCCCCGGGGTAAGCTTGCGTATTCCATCGGATAGCAAGAGGGGTACCCATGCCGAACAAGGCGACACCCACCAAGACGAAGTCCACGCGCAAGCCGGCGGCCAGGGAACGGCGGCGCTGCGGCCTGTGTGGCAAGCAGGGCAAGCTCACCAAGACCGAGTGCTGCGGCCAGTGGATCTGCGACGATGAGGAGAGCTACGTGATGTTCTCCTACGCGCGCAACAGTTGCTCGCGCAACCACCGGCGCTACACGTTGTGCAGCTTCCACTTCAACGAGGGGCACAAGGGCAGCTGGCAGGATTGCAAAAAATGTCGCAAGGATTTCGGGACAGAGATTTACGTCTACCACGGAACCAACGAGTTCAACTTCGAGAAGCTCGCCAACCCACCAGCGTACGAGCCGACGCGCTGCGCCAGGTGCAACAGGGTTATCAACCTGGCGCAAGAGGGACACACGCTGAGCGGCGGCGGTACGTTCTGATTGGCCTGCCCCACGCCGTGAGCCTGCGGCGGGAGGGGGTGAGATGGTCGGAGGGCACGTCGCGCCTGGGCGACCGCGCGCGTGTTCGCCGAGCGGTGCATGGGTCCCTTTTCGCGTTCGCGCCCGCGCGAAATTTTCTTTGCGCGCCTTCGGCACGACGCCGGGATGACGGCCGTTAGGGGATGACAGCGCTCACGGAATGATCGCCAGCTCCTCGGTGATGAAGGTCTTGATGGCGCCGAGATGCAGCGCGCCGTTGGCGCGGACGGCTCGCATCTGGGGCGACGCGGCGGCAGCCTCGAGGGCGGCGATGTCGTCGTACCAGAGCTCGGCGACCGCATCGACGCTCATCGGCTGCATTGGCACATCGGCGCGCGTCGGCTCGTCGAGAATGAAGGACAGGACGTAGCGGCGCACCTGCGGCACGGCATGCACCAGCGGCGCATGCTCCCTGACCCAGATGCGGTGGAACTCTTCCCTGGATAGGGTCGACTTGCGCGTCAGCAGCGACAGGCTCTTGATCACGGGGGCACTCCCTCAGCACCTTCACTCGTAGACGAAGGCCGCGTCGCGAAGGTCGATCGCCGGGAACTGGTCTTTCTCGCTCCAGTAATCCTGGTTGTGCTGCCATTCCGGCTTGTCGCCGCGCCTGGGCAATAGATGCATGGCGCGCATGATGTAGCCGGGATTGAAGTTCTCCGGATCGATCCACGGCAGCACGGGCATGTCCCGGTCCTGCGGCCGCAGGGCCACCGACACCTTCCTGGCGCCCGTCTCGTCCATGTGCTCGAGGAGCCGGCACACGAAGTCGGCGACCATATCGGCGCGCAGCGTCCAACTCGCCCGGAAGTAGCCGAACACCCAGGCGAGGTTGGGCAGGCCCGTGAACATCATGCCGCGGTAGGTGACCGTATCGGCGAAAGCCAGCGGCTTGCCGTCGATCTCGAAATCGATGTCGCCGAGCACGCTGATGTTGAAGCCGGTGGCCGCAACGATGATGTCGGCTTCCAGGTGCTTGCCGGACTTGAGCGCAATGCCGGTCGCATCGAAGGCTTCGATCTCGTCGGTGACCACGGAGGCCTTGCCGGCGGCGATGCTCTTGAACAGGTCGGCATCCGGGATGAAGGCGATGCGCTGCCGCCAGGGTCGGTAGCTGGGCGTGAAGTGCGTCGCCACGTCGTAGTCGGGCCCGATGACGTTGCGCACCACGCCGATCAGCTCCTTGGCGACGACGTCCGGCTCGTTGATGCAGCGGCGCGTGAAGGCCGCCTGATCGTACAGGATCTTGCGACGCACGATCTCGTGGATCCACGTCTCGTCGATCTGCAGCTGGCGCAGGGTCTCGGCCAGGTCGTTGACGTTGCGGCCGGTGATGAAGAACGTCGGCGAGCGCTGCAGCATGGTCACGTGCTCGCAGTCCTCGGCGATGGCGGGGATGATGGTTGCCGCCGTGGCGCCCGAACCGATGACGACGACTTTCTTGCCGTTGTAGTCGAGGTCTTCCGGCCAGGTCTCGGAGTGGACGAGCTTGCCCTTGAAGGCCTCCATCCCCTGCCATTCCGGCATAAAGCCCTGTGAATGCCGGTAGTAGCCCTGGCACATCCAGAGAAAATTGCAGGTGAAGCGGAGCGTCTCGCCGGTGTCGGTGCGCGTGGCCTCGACCGTCCACAGCTTGTCGCGGCTCGACCAGCGGGCGGCCGCGATCCTGTGCCGGTAGCGGATGTGGCGGACCAGATCGTTCTCGGCGACCACCTCGCCCATGTAGGCGAGGATCTCGGCGGCGGTGGCGATCGGCGGGCCGGTCCAGGGTTTGAAGCGATAGCCGAAGGTGTGCAGGTCGCTGTCGGAGCGGATGCCGGGGTAGCGGTGCGTCCACCACGTGCCGCCGAAGCTCTCCTGCATGTCCAGCGCGACAAATGTCTTGCCTGGGCACTGCTTGGTGAGGTGATAGGCGGCACCAATTCCGGAGATGCCGGCACCCGCAATCAGCACGTCGAAGTGCTGGGGCGCCTGCGACGCCGCCGCCTGGGTGCGTGCCTTGCTGCCGGCCATGGCGGCGCTCTCGGCCCGCTCGGCGTCTTGGAGAGAGACACCGCTCACCGCATCTGAGGATTCTGTTTTGCTCACCGGCACGCCCCTCGAGCTTCTTGGATGCAGCGTAGCACACGTCCCCCGCTTGCCCGCAATCTCGGATCGGGCGCGAACAGCGCCGGTGGTAGACCGCGACACACAAGTCCGCTAGGGAGAGCCCGCCACAGCTTGCGGAGCCGCCCAGCATGCCCTTGAAAGCCGCCGTCGTCCCGGTCACGCCGTTCCAGCAGAACTGCACGCTGCTGTGGGACGAGACGACGAAATCGGGTGCCGTGGTCGATCCCGGCGGCGACCTCGACCGCATCGAGGCGGCGATCGCAGAGACCGGCATGACGGTCGAGAAAATCCTCATCACGCACGGTCATGTCGATCATGCTGCCGGCGCTGCCGAGCTCAAGGAGAAGCTGGGCGGCGTGCCCGTAGAGGGTCCGCATCGGGCGGACAAATTCATACTCGACAGCCTCGACAAGGTGGGGCCGTCCTTCGGCATGGTCGGGGCCCGGGCGCTCACACCCGACCGCTGGCTCGCCGAAGGCGACATCGTGACGGCGGCCGGCGCGACCTTCTCGATTCTGCATTGTCCGGGTCATTCGCCGGGGTCGGTCGCCTACGTCAATGCGGCGCAACGCTTCGCCCTCGTCGGCGATGTGCTCTTTCATGGCTCGATCGGTCGCACGGAAGGATTGCCGCAAGCCGATCAGGCCACGCTCCTGCACTCGATCAAGACCAAGCTGCTCCCGCTCGGCGACGACTTCGTCTTCATCTGCGGGCACGGGCCGATGAGCACCATTGGCGTGGAGCGGCAGAGCAACCCATTCATTGCGTGACGGCTCAGTCGCGCCGCAGGCTGATGTTGACGCCCTTGAGCGCCACGCCCTGGGTCGACACCGAGATCACCTGGTTCTGGCCGGTCGTCGTCACCGCCATGGAGCCGGAAAAGCCCCCGCCGGTGATCACCAACTTGATCTGGCTCGGCGAGGCCTGTCCCGTCACCGTGCCCGCGGCGTTGAAGGTGCGCTCCTCCCAGCTGCCCGAGACGCGGCCGCTCTCCGCCGTCAGGTTGGCGCGCAGCTCGATCTTGTTGGACGCGCTGGCGCAGCGCAGCGCCAGACCGATCGCCGCCCCGCCGCTTTTGGGCGTGTAGTAGGCCCGGCATTTGAGCCTCTCCGACTTGCCGTCGTCGAGCTTGATGCTGCCGGAGCCCGACCAGGTGCCGTCGAGCTGGGCGAAGGGGCCGGCGGCGGCGGCCGGCGGGCCGATGAGCACAACGGCGCCGACCAGGGCTGCGGCCACGGCGGCGCGCCGCCCGCGCGAGGCAAAGCTTGTCATCAGCACCCTCCCGGCACCCTTTGCCACTCGGCCGGCATCAGCCCCGGCTTGGCTGTGGCGCCACTCTACTGCGCGGCGAAGCCGGCGCCAGCAGCGCCGAGGCCACGCAATAATAGGATTCGGGCAAGCGTTAAGTTTTTCTCTTTCTGTGCCAGGCATTGCTCCCGCGTCGCAGCAATCGAGGCCGGCTTAACCGATCCGTAGGCCGGGGCGCTCTACCTTGCCGGCACGGCAAGGAGTTCGCGCATGCTGGCGGCGCTCAGGTCGGGAAGCTTCGTGACGGGCGAGCGCCTGCGCGTCTACAGCGCGCTGCTGCTGGCCGGCTATGTGGTGGCCATTGTCTTGCTCGTGGCGGGCTCCGACGGCATCGTCGATGCCGTGGGCCGGCCGCTCGGCACCGACTTTGCCAATGTCTACTCGGCCGGCAAGCTGGCGCTCGGCGGCAAGGCCCCGCTCGCCTACGACTGGCCAGCGCAACACGCGGCGCAGAAGGCCCTCTCGGGCCGGGCCGACATCCCCTTCTTCCCGTGGCACTATCCGCCGACGTTTCTGCTGGTCGCGGCCGCGCTGGCGGCCCTGCCCTACCTCGCCGCGCTCGCCGTCTATCAGGCCGTGACGATGGGCGCTTATCTGGCCGTCGTGCGCCGGATCGCTGGCCGGCCCGAGGCTTGGCTGGCCGCGCTCGCTTTTCCGGCCGCCTTCGTCAACGTAACGCACGGCCACAACGGCTTTCTGTCCGCGGCGCTGATCGGGGGCGCGCTGCTGGTGCTCGACCGGCGGCCGCTGCTGGCCGGCGTGCTGATCGGCTGTTTTGCCTACAAGCCGCAGTTCGGATTGATGATCCCGCTGGTGCTCGCCGCCACCGGCCGCTGGCGCGTCATGGCCGCCGCGGCGGCAACTGTGCTGGCGCTCGCGGGTTTCACCGTGGCCGTGTTCGGCAGCGAGGTGTTCGCCGCCTTCTGGCAGTCGCTGCCGCTGGCGCGTCGGGTGGTCTTGGAGGGTGGGCCCGGCTTCTACAAGGTGCAGAGCATCTATGCGGCGCTGCGGCTCGCCGGTGTGCCGGGGGCTGCGGCCAACGCGATGCAGGTGCTGGCGACGCTCGGCGTCGCGCTGGCGCTGATCGCACTCTGGCGTTCGCGAGCGGCGTTCGAGCTCAAGGCCGCCGGCCTCATCGTCGGCTCGATGCTGGCCACGCCCTATGCCCTCGACTACGACCTCGTCGTGCTGGCGCCGGCAATCGCCTTTCTCGCCGCGCATGGCCTGCGCGAGGGTTTTGCGCCCTACGAGGCGAGCCTGCTTGCCGCGTTGTGGGTGCTGCCGCTGGCGGCGCGCTCGATCGCCCTGGCGACGTCTATCTCGCTGACCCCGATCGCACTCATCGCGGCGCTCGGGCTGATCCTGGGCCGGGCCGGCCTCCTCTCCCTCTCCCCATCGTCCTTGACGATGGGGAGAGGGTCGGGGTGAGGGGCAAAAACTCGCTCCAGCCTGTGTGACGGCCCCTCACCCTGTCCCCTCTCCCCGCGGAAGAGCGGGGAGAGGGGGACAGGCGCTACGTCCCGAGGAAACGCTCGGTAAAGGCGAGGAACTCGTCGAGCCGGTCATGGTGCACCCAATGGCCGGCATTCTCGACGCTCACCACCTGGGCGTTCTTGAAATGGCGGACGCGGCCGTCCTCAGCCGGATTGGAGGCCCAGCTCTCGCGGCCGTAGACGAGCTGCGTCGGGCAGGCGATGCGCCCCCACATCTCCTCCACGTCGGCCTGCGTCATGTCGTAGGGCGGCCAGGAGCGCACGTAGTTGTCGAACTTCCAGCTGTAGGTGCCGTCCTCGTTCTGGTTGACGCCGTGCACGGTCAAGTGGCGGGCTTGGTCGGGTGAGAGGTGCTTGTTCTCGTCCTGCATGCGCTTGAAGGCATCCTCGATCGTCGCATAGCGGCGCGGCAGTCGACCCGAGAGGCCGCGCTGCTCCTCGATCCAGGCGCGCATGCGCTCGGGGAAGCGCTTGGCATTGCGCTGGGCCAGCATCTTGGGCGAGGGACCGAGTCCCTCGATGGCGACCAGCCGTGCGACGTTCTCCGGGTAGAGGCCGGCATAGCGCAAGGCGATGTTGCCGCCGAGCGAGTGGGCGATGATGGTGGCGGGCGCCAGCTTGAGTTGGTGGATGAGCTGGGTCAGGTCGTAGATGTAGCCTGCCATCATGTAGGTGCCGTCCTGCGACCACTGGCTGTCGCCGTGGCCGCGCAGGTCCGGCGCGATGATGTGCCAGCGCCCGCGCAGGCGCTCGGCGACCCAGTCCCAGTTGCGGCAGTGATCACGGCCGCCGTGCACCAGCAGGAGCGGCGGCGCGCCGGCGTTGCCCCAATCGACGTAGTGCAGCCGCAGCCGCTGCGAGAAGTAGACGCGTGAGGTGGGTCCGGGGGTGGCGGCAGATGTGGGCATGGCTGAGACTGCTCGGCTGGAGGCGTTGGGCAGGTGCGGAACCCTAGCGCCGCGGCGACAGATTCGGAAGCTAGGCGAGGGGCTGTCGCCTCGGTGGGTCCAGCGAAGCATAGACGCACCCTCTATACTTCTTCGTCATTCCGGCGCCGTTCGCGCGGGCGCGAACGGGAACAGGCCGGAACCCAGGCCACGCTGCGGCTTGCTCTTGCAAGGAGGGCGAAACGATGCAGCGGCATGCGCCTCTCTGCTCGGTGGCCAGCGGATACGCCGCGTCTCAACGACTGGCAGAAGAGCCTGCGGACAGATGGCTGGGTCCCGTGCCGTCGGCGCAGGGCTCGTCGCCCTGCGCCTGCACGGGATGACGAGTGTGGTGGTCGGCGCACTGCGCAAGCGAGGACTAGTCGCGCCGCATGAGATAGCGCTCGAGCCGGACCTCGCATTCGCCTGGCTGCGATGCTGCCGTCACACCATCTTGGCGAGGATGGCGCCCATCTCCTTGCCCGAGAAGGCGCGCAAGGTCTGCGTCTTGACGTTGCCGAGTTTGGCCACCGACAGCGAGAAGGCGGTCATTGATGCCCTTGATGCCCTGCTCGGTGTAGCTCGCCAAGAGAATGTAGGTTGCCATGGCCTTGTCTCCTCCAGGATGGGGCGCCCCGCCTGCCTGCGGGGCAGCCTAGTCCCGATCGGCGGGGAAGGGAAAGGGCGCCGGCGGTGGCGCTGCGCCGGCCTCGGGTGGGTGGCCGGCGGGATCGCCAGGCTGCCGCGCCCGGCCCTCGACCCGGTCCCACAGCCCGAGCCGCTCGAGCTGAGCTTCGACGGCAAACTCGGTGCGGCTGTGGGCGCGGGCAAGCTCGGCGATCGAGCGGCCACCCTTGAAGGCCGAGGCCAGCTCGCCCGCCTCCCCTTCGTACCAGCGCGCACCCGAACGGGCCGGAAAGCCGCGCTCGGCGCGGGTCCTGGTCTTGCGGGCAGCGGCGAGGGCATCGAGCAAGCCCTCCCACGCCACCATCGGGATGGTGAACGCGGCGCCGCTGGGGGCCGTGAGCTTGCCCAGCAGCCCGCCCTGGGTCACCTCGAAGGTGTAGCGGCCGTCACCCTGGCGCCAGGCCACCCGCTCCCAAACGAGCGGCTCCTGGGATTGGCCCGCTTGCCCTTGGTCCTGCCACCGCGACATTGCGCACCTCCTGCACGGAAGGACTTGCGGCCAAAGTTGCACAGGGCGATGATCCCCTTGACACAAGTACGCCCGATCCCTATATTGCAAGTAGGCAACAGGGATCGGTGTCATGGCCAAGCCGAAGTTCACATTCCAGCAATTCAAGACCGAGTACCCGGATGACGCGGCGTGCTTGGACGCCATCGTGGACATGCGCTACGGCGGCACGGATATCCCGTGTCCGGCCTGCAAGCGGACCTCCAAGTTCTCCAGGATCGCCAAGCGGCGCGCATACGCCTGCCAGTGGTGCGGCGACCATATCTACCCCTGCGTTGGCACCATCTTTGAGAAGTCGCGCACACCGCTGAACAAGTGGTTCTTCGCCATGTACCTGTTCACATCCACTCGGCATGGCGTGGCCGCGCGTGAACTAGAGCGCCAGCTTGGCGTCACCTACAAGTGCGCGTGGCGGATGGCGCATGAACTGCGCAAGCTGATGGCCTCCGCAGACTTCAAAGGCCCGCTCGGTGGCCCCGGCAAGCACATTGAGGCCGACGAAACCCTCATCGGCGGCAAGGCACACGGACAAGGCAAGGGCTATCGGGGAAACAAGACCATGGTCGCAGGCATCGTTGAGCGGGATGGGTATGTGCGTGCCGCTCCGGTGCCAGACGAGAGCGCCGAGACGTTGGAAGGCGGGATCAGCCGCAATGTGAAGCCCGGTTCACTCATTTCCACAGACGAGCACACGTCCTACAAGCGGCTCCGCGAAGCGGGCTTCCTACACCGGACGATCAATCACAGCGCCAAGGAATACGTGCGCGGCGCTGTGCACGTGAACACCATCGAGGGCTATTGGAGCCGCCTCAAGAACAGCATCCGGGGCACGCATGTTCACGTGTCCGACCGGCACATGTGGAAGTATGTCAGCGAGTTCAATTACCGCTACAACATGCGCAAGCAGCCGCAGGAAATGTTCAACCGGATGATTTTGGCCGTTTCACTGCCGCGCCTAGCAGACGATTGAAGTCGGCGCGATGCTCTGGGTTCGGCGCCGGCTTCTTTTTGGCCTTCGGCGTGCTGGCCCTCTCAGGCCTAGGCTTACCCTTGTTGGTTTGGTCTAGCTCTTTGGCCATTCTCTCGCGCTGCTCCACGAATTCAGGCAAACTCAGGACATCAAGTATGCGCCACGCAGGGATGGCGCAAGTCATGCCGCTCAGGCCTGTGATTGGTGTCCCGTCTGAAGCTTCAATCTCCTCTGGGAACTGCGCGTAGTGTAGGCCTAGGAGTTCAAAGATTGCTTCGTGCTCAACTCGGATGTTGATCTCGGGATTGCGGTAGCGCGGGTCCCGGAGACTGCGCCCTACATCAAGGCCACCCCCTTCAAGTTCTAATCGAAAATGCTTTTCTATGGGCACATTTAGGTCCGACCCAAATGTGCGGTACACAAAGACCGGCGATCCTGAGTAGCCCGTGCGGGAGTGAAGATCGAGCACGAACGCCTCCACGGGCGCGAGCTTACCCTGAGGCAATGGCGCTTCTAGGTTCGGCATCATGCTGATGTTGCCGAACCGCGCTGCGGGCACATTCTTCGGCCCACCCTCGTGGTCAATAAAGAGCCCCATCATAAATACGTCGTCCCCAACATTGATGTCTGAGCGGTCTACTTTGCGGGGGCTCAGGATCGTGTTGGTCGAGATGCAAAGGACATCGAGTGCTGAGTAGTCGGCGATTGGCGCGACAGCAATGTCCAGGTTCGGAAGATAGCGCCAATCGCTCGGCTTGAAGGGTAGAACCGCGCACTTGCCGTCCTTTCTGTTGAGTCGGATTACGGGTGCCGCGGGATTGTCTCTGTCGCTCTCATCTGCCGCCATGTGCCAAGCTGTAACCGCGTAGAGAGCCACGTCATCGGAGTATTTCGAGAGTGGCACACCGACAAGGAAGCCGGTGCCTTGAGGGTCATGGCTGGCCTTGGCGTCTTTGCGTGTGTGGTAGAGATAGAAAACACATTTCAGGACATTAGGCGGTATCCGAGGCATCCCAACTCTCACCAGTCTGTGGAACCGAAACCCATCATTGGTCTCGCACTCCAAGGCGGTGTTGGCAAACAACAGGTCTTGGATCGAGAGTGGCCTAATCATGCCACTCTCCCCGTACTTGTTGCAAGGGGATCAACGCGGTTGCACAGGGGAGAGAACGTGCGGCATATTGAACTTGACGGACCCAGTGGAATGATGTACTAGTGGGACCCAGAAACAGGAGGGTTCCATGTCGTCCGCCATGTCCGATGAAGCCCTGCACGACGAGCAGAAGGCCTACGATCTGGTCGAGTCCGTCCTTTGGCCGGATGGCCCTGTGTGCGCCAAGTGCGGCTCGGTCGAGCGCATCTCCAAGATGGAAGGCAAGAGCACGCGGATCGGCACCTACAAGTGCTACGCCTGCCGCAGCAAGTTCACCGTCAAGATCGGGACGATCTTCGAAGACAGCCACATTCCCCTGCGGTTCTGGCTGCAAGCGATCTTCCTGCTGGCATCCAGCAAGAAGGGCATTAGCTCCAATCAGCTTCACCGCACCTTTGGCATCAGCCTGCGCAGCGCATGGTTCATGAGTCACAGGCTCCGCGAGGCGATGCGTGCTGGCCCGCTCTCGCCCATGGGTGGTGGCGGTGGCATCGTGGAAATTGACGAGACGATCTACGGCCGCGCTGCGACCCATCCCAAGGGCCGTGGCCCGTTCGGCGCCAAGCTCAGCAACTCGGCGCACAAGAACGTGGTGCTGTCGCTGGTGGAGCGCGGCGGCGGCGTCCGTAGCTATCACGTTGCGGGCAGCACCGTTGACGAAGTGATCCCCGTCGTGAATGCCAACGTCGCTCGCGAGGCCGCCGTGATGACCGACAAGGCGCAGCTCTACAGGAACCGGCTCCGCGACTTCGCCAGCCATGACCGCGTGGACCACAGCAAGAAGGAATACGTGCGCTATGAACCGGGCCGCCCGGTCATCCACACCAACACCGTCGAGAGCTATTTCAGCGTGTTCAAGCGGGGCATGCGCGGCACTTATCAACACTGCAAGGAAAAACACCTGCACCGCTACCTTGCCGAGTTCGATTTCAGGTACAATGCGCGCGTCGCCCTTGGCGTGAATGACCGGGATCGCGCGGAGAAGCTGTTGCGGGGCGCCAAGGGCAAGCGCCTCACCTACAGATAGATGCTTGGGGCTGGCTCTAAGCATGAGCCGTCACGCAGACGCCCGCGCGTCGAAGCTGAGGCGCAACTGGACTTGTTCCCAGAATTGCTGCCCCAAAAAGGCCGGAAGCGCTGACCGGGGATTCACGCCAGATCAATGGGATGGTATGATTCGCCTTAGTGGGGTCGTGAACTACGCGTTTAATCGCTTCTAAAGGGCGAATCGCGGAGAACGAGGCGAATGAACCAAGATCGACCATCTATGGGCCGGGTCACTGTTCGCTTCAGGCGCCGAGATGACGGTGGCCTACGGGCGTATTGCAGCGAAGTGCCTGGCTTCTTCCTATCGAGCAATGACCGCCGAGCCGTCATGGACGACGTGATCCCGGCTTTAGAGTTGTTGCTGAAATCGAACTTCAACCTCAACGCTCAAGTCTCTCCGCTGGGACGCGGCATCTATGCATTGATTGAGCGGTCGGAGCCAAAGCTGGACGAAGTGACAGCCGTGCTCTCTGAATACGATCAAGAATACGCTGTAAAGCGCGTCGCGGCTTAAGGGCGATGATTGCCGTCCATCTTGTGGCACGGGACGTGTGGGAGTGAACCGCCCCGGGTTTGTCGGAGGCTCCAACTCTTGAGAGACTGGAGCCATGACGAATCACAGGACATCCCCGAAGTTTTCCGCCGAAGTGCGTGAGCGCGCCGTGCGGATGGTGCTGGAGCA
>Ga0247727_10005637_pt1 | contig 25218 bp, 21 predicted proteins | sample WisWelCaveWW1625_FD_202498 | JGI IMG/M metagenome (GOLD analysis project Ga0247727, IMG submission 202498) | Biofilm microbial communities from Wishing Well Cave, Virginia, United States - WW16-25 | ecosystem: Environmental > Aquatic > Deep subsurface > Groundwater > Cave microbial mat | place...
AGAAGTCGAACGGCTGGTGACGTTTCCCATCGAGCAACAAGTCACCGGGGTTCCGCATCTGACGGAACTACGCTCGCTCACCAAAGTAGGATTGTCGCTGATTACGGTGGTGTTCGACGATCAGATGGACATCAACCTTGCCCGCCAACTCGTGCTCGAACGGTTGATCGAAGTGCGGGAGCACTTACCGCCCGGGTCTGAACCGATGATGACGCCGAACAGCACCGGACTGGGAGAGGTGTATCAGTACTATCTGGAAGGCCCTCCGCACGCCGGTCTGGACGCCGCTGCGGTGGAACGCGAATTGATCGAGCAGCGAACTGTGGAGGACTGGGTCATCCGGCCGTTGCTCAAGGGCGTCCCTGGAGTGATCGACGTCAACTCGCAAGGCGGGTATGTCAAACAGTACCAGGTGCTTGTCGAGCCTGAACTGTTGCGCAAGTACGATCTCTCGCTGTCCGAAGTGTTTACCGCTGTGGCGAACAACAACGCGAATGCCGCAGGCAACGTGCTGGAGAAACATGCTGAAAAGTACATTGTCCGCGGCGTGGGGATGATCCGGAGACTGAGCGACATCGAGGGCATCGTCGTCAAGGAAGCAGGCGGCACTCCTGTGCACATCCATGACGTTGCCCAAGTACAGATTGGCCATGCCATTCGCCATGGTGCTATCGTCCTGAACGGTGAGCGCGAGGCGGTGGCAGGGATCGTGCTTATGCTGCGCGGCGGAAACGCCCGCGACGTCGTGGAAGGCATCAAAGGCAAGATCGCCGAGATACAGGACAAGGGGCTGCTGCCGGCAGGATGGCGGATCGTTCCATTTTATGATCGTATCGAATTGATCTCCGCCGCGTTGAGGACTGTCTATAAGGCACTGGGCGAGGGTATTCTTCTGGTGGTGATCGTGCTGTTCGTGTTCCTGGGCGATACCAGGAGCGCCTTGATCGTGGCTGCGACGCTCATCGTGACGCCGCTCGTGACGTTCTTCGTGATGGATCGATTCGATCTCACTGCCAATCTGATGTCCTTGGGCGGCCTGGCCATCGCTATCGGCATGATGGTCGACGCCTCTGTGGTGGTGGTGGAAAACATCCACCGGCATCTGTCGGATCCCCGTCACCAGGGCCTGCCTCGACAGGCCCTCATCCTCAATGCAGCTCGGGAAGTCGCCCGCCCCGTGGTCTTCGGCATTCTGATCATCATCATCGTCTTTATGCCCATCCTGTCTTTCCAAGGCATGGAAGGCAAAATGTTCAAGCCGATGGCCTATACCATCATGATTGCCCTGATGGTGTCGCTCATTCTGTCGGTCACGCTGTCGCCGGTCTTGTGTAATCTGACTCTGCGGGCAGGGCACAATGACCCTGATCCCCTGGTGCTCCGATGGGCCAAGCGCGCCTATCTTCCCGTACTGCGCTGGGCGCTAGGGCATCGGAGCGCGGTATTGACAGCCACCGGGCTTATGCTGGCAGGAAGTATTGCGCTCTTTCCATTTTTGGGGGGGGAGTTTGTCCCCATTCTAAATGAAGGCTCGCTGGCCCCTCTCACGATCCGCTTGCCGAGCATTTCTTTGGAGCAATCGATCAAGATCGAACGCGAGGTGCAGCGGGCGGTGCTGGAGTTTCCCGAAGTGCGGATGATGGTGTCCAAGATCGGACGCACGGAATTGGCGAACGACCCGCAAGAGCCGAACGAAAGCGATTCCGTCGCGGCTTTGCGTCCGATTGAGGAGTGGACGACGGCCTCCACCATGCCGGAGTTGAAAGAGAAAGTCCGCGAGCGGCTGGCACTGGTGCCGGGCGCCAACTTTCTGCTCAGCCAGCCGATCCAGCAACGGGTGGACGAATTGATTTCGGGGGTGCGCACGGAGGCCACCGTCAAGCTCTTCGGGCCAGACCTGGATGTGCTGCGTCACACGGCGGATGAGATCGCCAGCGTCCTCCGCACGATTCGGGGCGTCGCAGACCTAAAAGTAGAGCAACTCTTCGGCCAGCCGTACATCACGATCGAGATCGATCGGAGCAAGATCGCCCGACACGGCCTCAACGTCTCGGATGTGCGCCAGGTCATCGCGATCGCGATCGGAGGAGAAGTTGCGACCCGGGTGTACGAAGAGAATCGACGGTTTCATTTGGTCGTGCGGTTTCCGGAACAGTATCGGAACAGCATCGAGACCATCGGGAACATTCGACTGACGGATAGCGGTGGGGCTTACATTCCACTCAGCGATCTCGGCACTATCCAGATGCACGAGGGACCGGGGCGTATCAACCGCGATCGACTCCAGCGGTATCTGCCGGTCAGCTTCAATACCCACGGACGGGACATCGGGAGTATTGTGGCTGAGGCGCAGCAGCGGATGGCCCGGGAGGTCCGGCTCCCGGACGGGTACACAATCGTCTGGGGCGGATCGTTTGAAAATATGGAGCGGGCGATGGCCCGCATCCGGATCATTGTTCCGATCACCATTGTCGCGATCTTCTTGCTCTTGTTCTCGTCGTTCTCCTCGCTCAAGCAGGCGGCATTGATCATTCTCAATCTCCCGTTTGCGCTCATCGGCGGAATTGTCGCCTTATGGGTGACGGGGGAATACCTGAGCGTGCCGGCCTCGGTCGGATTCATCAATCTCTTCGGCGTGGCCGTGTTGAACGGGATCGTGTTGGTGTCCTATATGAATGCGCTTCGCCAGCAGGAGGGGATGGACGTTCAGCAGGCGGTGATGTCCGGCTGCATGATGCGTCTCCGGCCCGTCTTGATGACCGCGCTGGTCGCGTTACTGGGATTGGTGCCGCTCGCCTTTGCCCATGGGATTGGATCGGAAGTTCAACGGCCTCTGGCCGTCGTTGTGATCGGCGGACTCGTCAGTTCGACGTTTCTGACGCTTGTTGTACTGCCGGTGCTCTACCGGTGGATAGAAGAGCGAGCGACGTCCCGGGCCCTTCACAAAGCGTCACAGACGGTGATTGATCAACGGGACGGAACGGCGCGAACAGTCCCGTCATCGCGCGTATGAAACGCGACATGGAAGCGCAGCGCCGGACGGTCGCCGAGAGGTGAATCCGATGACGCTGCTGGCAGGCTGCGGGAAAACCATCTCAGCACAGCGGAACTTCGATGGCCAGCACGTCTGGGACAAGCCCAGTCTGTCTGGTTAGTCTGGTTTGTTTGGTTCATCTAGTTGGTCTTGTTTAACCAAACGAACGAGACAAACCAAATAAACCAAATAACAGTCTTCTTCTGCTGGCGAACTTTTTCAGCATCCTGCCAAGATACGGTTGACCGTTCCCATGGAGGACCCTGCGGATGTCGGAGCATCAGGTTGAGCCCCACGTTTTTATCATCATCGGTGCGACTGGCGATCTGACGCGTCGGAAGCTCCTGCCCGCGCTGTATCATTTGCGGGACCAGGGAATCCTGGAAACACGCAACACGCTGATCGTCGGCGCTTCCTTGCCTGAGATGGGTGAAGAGGGGTTTCGGCTCTGGGCCTTCGAAGGTCTGCAGAAAGCCGGCAGGCTCAATGCAGCAGAGTTGCGCGTCTGGTGCGATGAATGCCTTCACTACCAGACTTTGCATGAAGGGGGGCCACAAGACTATGAGGCGTTGGCCTTGTACATCCGACGGTTGGAGCGCACGCACAATATGCCGGAGAACCGGGTGTTTTACCTGGCCGTGCCACCGGACACAGCGCCCATCGCGATGGAACGGCTGCACCAGGCGGGACTGCTCAAGAGCCACGGGTGGGTCCGCGTCGTGTTCGAAAAACCATTTGGCCACGACTTTCACTCAGCTCGGCACCTCAACACGACCCTGCATCGCTATATCGAGGAATCCCAGATCTACCGCATCGACCATTACCTCGGCAAAGAGACGGTGCAGAATCTCCTGGCGTTCCGCTTCGCGAACCCGATTTTCGAATCGCTCTGGAAACGCGACACCATCGAGAACATTCAGATTACCGTTGCCGAAGATCTCGGCGTCGAGCATCGCGGGGCCTACTACCAGCAGGCCGGGGCGCTCCGCGATATGGTCCAGAACCATCTGACCCAACTCATGACGGTCGTTGCGATGGAAGTACCGGCGTCCTTCGATGCCGGTGCGATCCAGAATGAAAAACTCAAAGTGCTGCATTCCGTCGCGCCGATCACGCCTCAGGATATTGTCTTTGGCCAGTACACGTCCTGGCAGATCGCTGACCAGACGATTCGAGGCTACCGTGAGGAACATGGGGTCCCGAAAGATTCGACCACGGAGACGTATGTCGCTCTGAAAGCGGAGATTCACAATTGGCGATGGAAGGGTGTGCCCTTCTATCTCAGAACGGGCAAACGCTTCCCGCGAAAACTGACCCAGATTGCGGTGACCTTTCGTGAGGCCCCCACCCAAGTGTTTCGATCCCTCGATCCCGGCAGTGTTCCGCCCAACATGCTGCTGATCACGCTCCAGCCTAGTGAAGGATTCTCGCTCTGTTTTTCCGTGAAGAGTCCGGGAAGGCCGTTCCAACTGAGCGAACACGCGCTGCAGTTCGACTATGAACAAGCCTTTGGCCAGCTCCCCGAAGCCTACGAGACTCTACTCCGCGACGTGATGATCGGTGATCAAACCCTCTTCGTCAGCGCGGAGTTCTCCGAAACGGCTTGGCGCCTCTATGACCCGTTGTTGACCGGCGAAAAATCCGTCCACTTCTACATCGCTGGGAGCTGGGGACCACGCGAAGCGGATGCGCTGCTGGAGAAGAATGGGCACCGGTGGGCGTTGGGCTGGTAAAGAAGGGAGCGGCCAGGTGTGCGAGGGCAGACTAGATGGTCTCCTGTGCTCGTGCAACGCGCGGTCTCCGAAGACCCTCATTGGACACGCGCAGTGGGAGACCATCTAGCCTGCCCTCAAGTGAGAAGATAGAAGAGCGGTGGTCGCTCGATGCGCGCAGTGAAGGACAGTCTGGCTGCTTCCTATTAAAGAGAAACGAGCGAGCTTTGAGGGAGCATTGCTGACGGCAATCATTCAGTGGCTGCTAAGGTGGGCGATGATGAGTCTCGCGTCGGCGACGGGGTCTGTCGTGAAGGGGGCTGCGTGCTGGCGCGTCACCGAGGTGCTCAATCGCTCGGCTGCCTGGCGGATGGGAAGAGGGAAGGACGCGTCCTGCTGAATCTGCCGGAGATTTGCCATCGCATCCCCGCGCCATTGTGGAAGAGGGAGCCGCGCCAACCACGCCTCGGTGGCAAGGGCCACGGCGCGTCGAGCACAGACTCGCGCTTTCCCGTCGTTGCTTTTCTGTTGCGCGACCTGGGCTGCCGCGAGTTCCTGTTCAATCAGCGCTGCTGGTGTCATCAGGCGAAATCCTTCCGATGGATGGATTCCTGCACGGCGAGCCGCTGGCCATTGTGATCAATTGAAGATAAGGTCTGCAAGCTGACGCCTGCAAACTCGGGAGGGTTCGCGAGTGACACAACAGACTAATACTCCAGCAGGATACCCGCATGGGACACGTGAGACTAGCGAGAAAGGCGAGACGGGTGAGGGTTGATCTGGTTCATCTGGTTAGTCTCGTTCAACCAAACAAACCAAACAGACCAAATAAACAAGAGAAACCAGCCAGTTCTCGCGCTTCACACGCCACGGTCTCTAGCGCTGACGGACTTTTGGGGCATCCTGCTGAAGGCGGTCCATGGCGTGGTTACAGGTTTGGCCAGCCAGGATCAGGAGGCGGATAGACCGGATGCCGCGAAGATTTCTGATGTATTGAATGGTAAGAGGAAGCAGGATATCCTCACCTCGGCCAATGTGCCGCGAAGAGCGTGCGCGTCACAGGGTCTAACAGCGATGGTTTATCAGGAGGAAACCGATCTCGTCGAACTCTCCATCTCTGGCGCGAAGTCGCGCGGTGCGCGGAGCGTGCCGCATAGTTGTCGAGCGACCGTCATCCTCAAGGACGGTCGAGTGACAGATGTACGATTTGTGTCGGTGCCCGAATGGTTGGGGGCCGAGAACCATTGCAAGAAGATGTTCGCGCGCTGCTCTCAACACGGGCGGCTATCTGGTCGGAGAATCGGATAACCAAGGAGGATGCAATGAACCGAATACTTGTAGGAGCCGCACTCGTGGTGGCAGCATTCGTACCGCTTGTTGGCTGCTCGTCCTATCATACGGGCAAGCACGAGAAGGCTTTGCATGCGAAGGCGGTCATCGCCGGTCCCGGCATTACAGGAGAGGCGTATCTCTACGAGGAGTATGAAGGGCGCGTCAGGATCAAGTTGAAGCTCGACGGCACGCCGGAAAGCAAGTTGAAGCCGGGACGCCATGCGATCCACATTCACGAGACCGGCAACTGCGAGCCCTTCTCGGCGGCCAAGGGGCACTATGACGGGAATGTGGATGCGGCAATGAATCCGGATGCGAACGTCACGTCCGGGTTAGGGAACCATCCCTACCATCTCGGCGATCTCCAGAATCTCTCCGTGAGCGACGACCGGAAAGGGTCGCTGTATACGATCACGAGTCGGGTGACCCTGTCCGAGGGGCTCAACACCCTGTTCGATAAGGACGGGAGTGCCTTCATCATCCATGAGTTGGACGATAAGTATCTGCCGGACCCGCCGACAAAGGATGCGCCTGGTGGGCCCCGCATCGCGTGCGGCGTGATTGTGAAAGAGTGAAAGCTCGTGCCGAATGACAGGAGCCTCTCCTTCGCCAACGGGAGCGACCTGCAAGATAGCCGCACGAGACACGCGAGACTGGCGGGATGGGAGGGAGGAGGCGGAAATCCAATCTGTCCACGTCGCGCCTTTCGTACATGTCTCGTGCTTCACGCGCCACGGTCCATAGACGCTGGCGGACTTTTCAGCATCCTGCTAGCCCGCATTAATCACGACGGTTCGTCGTCCCCTCCCCATCCCTCCCCCATACTATGGGGGAGGGATGGGGAGGGGGGCCGAGACCGGCGCGCGGAGCCCTGAGGCCCCGATGCGTACTCGTGCAGTATGTTGAGGGTCCGAAGCAAGCCCGCTGGCTGAAGGCTCGTCGTAGCAGCGGATCGGCGATTGCAGCAGAAGCGCTCATGAATAATACGGGCTAGAGCGGTTTGGCGGGATTATTGAGATGGGCAACGGGTGGCCAAGGGTACGACGCACCGAAAGAAGCAGCCGCTTGCAGCGTTCTACTCGAAGCACTCACTAGCCCGGACTATTCATGAACACCTGCTACGTCGTCCGATCCTCTCGCCTGGCGGGGCTTTTCTCGTTCGACCTCCTCGACGGACTGCAAGTACGCCTGCGTCGGCCTTACTTGCGAGAAGCCCCGGCGGGCTTCGGTCTCAAACGCCTCGCGACGGCACTCATGAATAATCCGGGCTAAGCCCGAACTCGGCGTTTCTGATTTCCATATGCCATCCATGCACCGAATATTGCACCCAAGATAATGCTCAGCATGTCCAGAATGTGTCTGTACCAGCCATCCAGACCGATGTTGAGATCAGCACTCCCAGCTTGAAACAATACGAAACCCAAGAAGCCTACGGCGGCGGCGGATACAAGAGAAGCAGCGACGATTGCAACCTGTTTGTGATAGCGCGGTACGATGTAGATTATCGCACCCACAAGAGATGCAGCTGCAATAGTCCTCGTGACAAATATAACGTATGTGCCGATAATCGGTACCCCATCCATATCCGGCGCTTCCCAAAAAGCATCGACACGTTCAAATCCATGGATAATGCCGAATGCCATTCCAATAGAGTGGTTCGCTGCGAACCACAGCATGACACCTGCTGGAACCGCGATGACCCATCGAAGTATATTAATTGCTAGGTTATTGTGCATAAGTTGAGGCGGATATCAGAATTATTCATTGGCCCTCCTCACGGAGGCGACTCCTATTCATATAGCTGGTACAAACCGAGAACGCAATCAGAACCATCTGCCTCGTAGGCGTAACCCGCATAATTCACGAAGGCTTCTACTGCAACCGTCGATACGCCGCTCTTGCGCGTGAATCGTGAGCGAAACAAGCAAGACGTACAAAGAGGACGGCCTTTCTCAACAGTCTGCTCGTTATCGCAGGTGTTCGCGGCCGTGCGGGGTGGTGAGATCTTGGTCGGGACCGAGGGGGACGATACGGGTCGGATTGATGTCGTCGTGGGTGATGTAGTAATGCCGTTTGATGTGGTCGAAGTTCACGGTGTCGGCGATGCCGTAGGTCTGATAGAGGTCTTTGAGGTAGCTGAAGAGGTTCGGGTAGTCGATGATCCGCCGGAGGTTGCACTTGAAATGGCCGTGGTAGACGGCGTCGAAGCGTATGAGGGTGACGAACAAGCGCCAGTCGGTTTCGACGAATTGTGAGCCGAAGAGATAGCGTTGACGCGCCAGCCGGCCTTCGAGTTGCTCGAGGGCGTCGAAGAGGCGCCGCACAGCTCGTTCATAGGCCTGTTGCGATGTGGCGAATCCCGTGCGGTAGACCCCGTCGTTCACGTTCTCGTAGATGAAGGTATTGAGAGCGTCGATCTCATTCCTGATTCCTTCCTGATACAGGTCGATCCTGCTTTCGGTGAAGCGATCGAACTCGCCGTTGAACATGCGCATGAGGTCGTCGTCGGAATTGGTGACGATGCGTTTCGTCACCGTATCCCACAACACAGGGACGGTAAACCGTCCCCGATAATTCGGGTCGGTGGCCTTGTAGGCCTGGCTGAGGAACTGGAATCCGTTGATGGTATCGAGCGAATGGCCCGGCCCTTCGCGGAAGGCCCAGCCCCGCTCGTCGCGGATCGGGTCCACGACCGTCATGCCGATCACGTTTTCGAGCTTCTTGAGTTTCCGCACAATGATCGTCCGATGCGCCCAGGGGCAGGCCCAGGAGACATAGAGATGGTAGCGGCCACTTGCCGCCGGGTAACCGGAATTACCATTCGCGGTCACCCAGTCCCGAAAGGCATCCGGTTGCCTGGTGAAGACGCCTTCGACGCTCTGCTCGTCTGGAAATTGTGCCTGAATAGTCATCGTCGGGCTCCTACTTTCTTCTACCGTAGCATATTGCGGACTAATAGGGGGGAGGGGGAGGCGGGAGTGGCCAGGTGCCCTTTTTGCTCGCAGAGCCCCCACGATAAAACTGTGGTCGCTCGATGCGCGCAGTGAAGGGCAGCCTCGGCCACTCCCTTTAAGAGAGGTGTAGGGAAGTAGAGAAGGCCTCGCTCGACGGCCACACCTAGACCAACATGGGTGTCCTTCCAAGAGAGGGAAAACAAGCGAGCTTGGAAGGATAGGAGGGGAGCCGCCAGACCATCCTTCTTGCTCGCAGAACGCGCACGATGAGACAGTGCTCGTCCGATGCGCGCAGTGAAGGCTAGTCTGGCGACTCCCTTTGGGGAGACACGGAACTGAGAAGACCCTCGCACGAGCTAATGGCACGTCACGGGAAATCGATTGCGAAGCAATCGGAGGGTAGGGCCGGTGAAAAATATCTGCCAGTGGGTGGGCGGGTGAGAAAGCTGCGCGCAGTGGAAGATCAATCAGCCCCCATCCCGAAGAGATAACGAGCAAGCTTGGACCGGCTAAGTTATTGGATCCTCTTCGATGCGCGTATGTGCGGATTGACTGGGACAATTCTGAAAAGTAGAATGTCCCAATATTCTCCACCGGAGAACTGCTGGTAATCAGACGATAAGATATCCGGCAGGGGATGGTAAGCAGCAGTGTCCATTCAGCTGGTTCAAACTAAGGAGGTCGCGATGCATGTAATGGGACGTATCGGGTTCATGGGATTAGGGATCGCGTTAGCGGGCTGTCTCAGTGGAGCACCAGTCTTCGCAGGGGATAAACCAGCTAAACCACCAATAGAGGACGGGTCGAAGGTTATGATTACGTCTCCCAAGGACGGGGACAAGGTCAGCGACAGCTTTGAGCTGAAGTACGAGTTGACCAAAGGCTCCCAAGCTGCGCATGTCCATGCGTACGTGGACGATCAGTATCAGAAGGGTTTTGAAGGGGAGATTAAGGGCCTGAGCAAGGGGACGCACAAGATCACCGTGAAAGGTGCCACGAAGGACCACGATCTTGTCACGGCCACCGATTCCGTCACCGTTGACGTGCAATAGGGCTAGGACCAGCCATCTTCAAAGCCGCCAGGGCCTCTTGTGAAAGAGGCCCTGGTGCGCCGGGTTTCCCAAACCGTTTCCAACTCTTCGCAAATTGGGTGGAGGGAGTAACCAGACCATCCTTCTTGCTCGCCGAAGCCTCACAATCAGAAGGATGGGGAGGGCAGCCTGGTCGTCCTCCTGCTCGCGGAACGCGCACGCTCGGAAGGTGCTCGTTCGCCGCGCGCATTTGAGGATCGACCAGGGCTCCCTCCCAGTGAGGAAGGTATAAGCCGCTGGGAAGGAGCATGTGAAGCCGTGCTTGCTCGACGGCCGCAGTGGGACCAAACGGGTGCCATTCCAGGAAAAGTGAAACGAGCAAGCTTGGAAGCAACATTTATAGTAAAAAGGGGGATCGACCATCGCGCCTATGAGAAAGTAGAATATGCGGTGTTTTCAAGCTCCATGCCTTGATGGGTGCAGCTGGTAGGAGAGAGTTCATTGTTTCGATTTGGAAAAGAATTCCAGGAAATTGGTCACTGCGGTGGACAACTCATCGTCAATCTGAAATCGATAGACGGTGGCCGACGCGGTATCCAATTTGGTATTCGTCACTCTCGTCCGACCCCCGCTTCGATTTTCGGAATCTATGCTCTTCCTCAGGGAATCCCTGTTGGAAACATGGATTTCGGTGGGATGGATGATTCGAGCTCTCTACCAACGCGAGATTGCCTCCCCATTTTCATCGCCTCAGATAGTCTTGGGATGTTTGGCCACCAATGTCCAAGATGCAAACAGTATTGGAGATCGAACGGTGCGCCATCTAAATGGAAAATGACCTGTCCATATTGCGGCCTTCGAAATGAGACTTACTTTTTCAGGACAGATGGGCAACGGCGATACATCGATGCCTTTTGCGAGTTCGTTAAGCAAGCTATGGAGTCGGAAGCGGATGGTGAACACATTGTAGATATGGATAAGGTGGCAGACGCAGTGGGAAAAGAGGGCGAGAAACCAAAATTCTATTATGCCGAGGAAAGCCAACAGAATGAATATAAGTGCGCTTACTGTGATGCTTCCAACGACATTCTAGGACGGTATGGCTACTGTTCGGTCTGTGGGACACACAACGGATTAACTGAGCTCGGAAACGAACTCATAGGTATCCGAAATGGTGCTAATGAAAGCCAGCAACTCGAGACCTGTTTAAAAGATGCGATCTCTTCATTTGATAGCTATGCGCGGCAAATCGCAAAGCAGCTTGTAACCCGTATACCGATGACGCCTGATCGAAAAAAGGAGTGGGGAAAGAAGTTGTTCCATAACTTGAAGCCATGTGCCGAAGCTTTAAGGACTGTCTTTGATATTGATATGCTCAAGCAACTCAACCAGGATGATATCGCTTTCGCAGCCCTCATGTTCTGCAGGCGACATGTGTATGAGCACAATGGAGGCGAAGTAGACGAAAGATACATCCGTGAGAGCGGCGACACTTCCGTTCGCCCAAAACAGATGATTAGGGAATCCCGTGCAACGGTCTTAAGGACAGCAGACCTTGTTATGAAAATGGGCAAGAACATTCATGACGGATTTCATGAGATCTTTGCCGCAGAGAAAATACCACTCAAGATTGTACGAAGGCATTAGAGAAAGGTCGACGAGCATCATGGGGCATGAGACTGCTCGATATTGAACGGAAAGCAGAAACGGGGACATTCTACTTTGCTAGGGGAGAATCTTCGTCCAGACCCCAATTTCGCGTCGCGCGGCGTCGGTCCCTCTGAAAGTTGACACCTGCCTCTCCGAAACGTAGCCTGTCTCTGGTCCCCTTTCATGCCTCGCAAACGGGTCGTCATCATCGGAGGCGGTTTCGGAGGCCTGGCGGCCGCGCAATCGCTGCGTGATGCCGACGTGCTGCTCATCGACCGCACCAATCATCACCTTTTTCAACCGTTGCTTTACCAGGTTGCCACTGCCGCGCTGTCTCCCGGCGATATTGCCTGGCCGTTGCGCACTATCTTTCGGCGGCACCCGCATGTTCGCGTGGTAATGGATGAAGTGTTGTCCATTGATCGTGCGGCGCGGCTCGTGCGGTTGCAGGCCAACGCGCCGATTGCGTTTGACGTCCTCATCGTAGCACCCGGATCGCGGCACTCTTATTTCGGGCACGACGCGTGGGAGCAGTACGCGCCCGGGCTCAAGACCCTAGCCGACGCAGTCTACCTTCGCGAGAAGATGCTGCTGGCATTTGAGGAGGCCGAACGACGACGAATCGCCACCGGCACACGGGATCGCCTCACCTTCGTAATCGTGGGGGGAGGGCCAACCGGCGTGGAGTTGGCCGGCGCGCTGGCGGAGATCGGACGGAAGGCCATGGGGCCGGATTTTCCAAACTTGCGCCTCGATGATCTCGCCATTCTGCTCGTGGAAGGCGGCTCTCGCATTCTCCCCGGGTTCAGCCCCGACCTGTCAGCGGAAGCTGCTACCGCGCTCGAACGCATGGGCGTCACGATCAAGCTCAATAGCCCGGTAAGTGAGATCCGTGCCGATGGCGTGATGATCGGAAGCGAATTCGTTCGATCCACGAGCATCATCTGGGCGGCAGGCAACAAGGCGTCGCCGCTTCTGACCTCGCTCGCAGTTCCTCAGGACGGGTCCGGTCGGATCAACGTTCAACGGGATTTGACGATTCCAGGCGACTCCTGGATCTTTGTCATCGGCGATGCCGCGCATTGTGCCGATCCGGGCGGGAACCCCCTGCCGGGATTAGCTCCCGTCGCCGTACAGCAAGGCCGTTATGTCGCGATGCTCATTCGTGAGGAGACCGCTCCGGAGCAGCGACGGCCGTTTGTCTACGCGGATCGAGGCATGTTGGCTACCATCGGACGCGCACAAGCCGTGGCCCAGTTCGGCCAATTGCGCCTATCCGGATTGGTCGCCTGGCTGCTCTGGTGCGTGGTTCATATCTTCTTACTGATAGAGTTCCGAAGTCGCGTGCGGGTGATGTCGGAATGGATGTGGTACTACCTCACATTCAAGCCGGGTGCGAGAATCATCTATACGCTGTCTCGTCAAACCGGCGAAGAAGAGAGCACGTCACCATCACGCTCCGCGGGATCTGACTCGAAGGAATGAGTCGATCACGCAAGATTGAGTGTCAGGTCTTGCAATCCAACATCACTCGCCGAAGAAATGCCTTAGCCCCGTTTCGTGGCGCGCGGCGTCTCACCTCTTGAGACTACGTTGAAGAATCTACATCTATTTTCCCGCTCACAGACGACTGAGTCTCGCTGACGAGCGTTTGCTCCTCGCCCCGGCACCTTCCCTCTCCTGAAGAGAAAAGGTATTTGCATTGACTCATTTCGGGTTTAGTTTTCAAATACCAGTATTGGGGGCAATCATTTGCTTTTCTCACACAGGCGCAGGCAGGAGGGTGTCATGAACCGCTATCATGTATTCATCATGTTCCTGAGTGTCCTCGCTCTATCCGGCTGTGTCTCTCATCCGCAAACCGCCGAGGACTTTCGCAAGGCCGTTCCCACGGCGTTTTCGGCCAAAGTCGAGACGATCGAGGTCAATCGTCCCTTTAGTCAGGTGGCCAGCACCTTCCAAAAGATGGGGCCGAACTGTTTGTCGAAGACAATCACGACGACGTCTCAAACCAACATGAGCTACCAGGTCATCGTGACCACCTACAAACCCACGGTGGTGGTGACAGGGAAGAAAGCCGAGCTGCACGTGCAAATGCACCATGAGCAGGGTGTGCTCAATGTCAGCAAGGAGCCTGAGGGAGGCTATTATCTTCTGGTCGCCGATGCCCAGCCCGTTACTCAAACGAAAACCCGCATCGATCTCTATCGCCCGTCCATGGGCCACGGTGTCCTGATCCAGGCGGTGAAGAATTGGGCGACCGGCGAGAATATCGGATGTCCTGATCTCACGAAGTGACGCCGATTGCATGAACCGAGCAATGGGGAACCCTCTCGACATCGGCAGGATCGCCTTCATCGTGCTCTTGATCTGTACCGCGAGCCTCCTTGCCGGCTGTTTCGGAAGCAAGACATACCCGAACACGCTCGACAAGAACCTGCACCTTCATACCGTCACTGATTCGGGGTCGTGGTTCTCACAAGTCCGTGCGGCCGTTGACATCCATCGCGTGGGCGGGGATTGTGCCCTCGAGTATGAAGGCACGGTCCAACTGGCTGATCCCAAGATTGATATCGGAATCCCACCTCACCGGTGGAGTTATCTGGTGTTCGTCTTTGGCAGCTCCTCTTTTTTTGCCAACCGGAGCGGCACCATCACGTATGAGACGCTGCTGAAGCCACGACCAAATTATCACTATGAGGTCGCGGTGCGTTACAGGGATGACATGTATCACGTGGGAATACGGGAGACTCTTCCGAATCAATCCACCAGCCGTGAAATTGAACCGCTGAAACTAAGCGCCTGTCGATCATCCACCGGCCAGAAGTAGGCATGTAGTGTCAGCCTCCGTTTCGTGACGTGTGGCATTCCGTGTCTTCCGTTTAACCCCTCACGCCATACGTTCACGGGTCTTAAATTGCATCGCATAGGGGAACCTTGATAAAGAAGAATGGTATCCGTTGTCTGAGAGATTCGTGCTTTATCGCCGTACCAGGAGAACTCGCACCCATGCCTGACATCGTCACACGATTGACTCGAACCGGACTGTCCCTTACCTCATTGCCGGCACGCTGCTGGGTTTGACCCTCATGAGCCTTATCCCAGCCTCGCTCAGTGGGGCACAAGGAGGCAAGACGGAGGTGTTCTCCGTGCAAAAAGCCGCACCGGCGGCGGTCGTTATCGAGACGGCCGGAAGTGAAGTGGAGTTACGGCGTCAATTGCGGGCCAAAACGGAGTGTCTGAACTCAGTTCCTCTACTTCGGTGATCCGCTTCTCGGTCGCGCCAACGGGGAGCTTTGGCTTTATCACCCCAAAGCTCCTGGGAATGGCCTTGATCACGCGGTTCTCCTGTTGTCCTAGACGTGCGGACCATTGAATTTCCACCGTGCCACAATAGTTTTTCCGCAGCCTGCTATGGTTTCAGCCTATCGGGATTTTCCGAATCCGGCAGAGTGTTTCTTGTCTGATTGCACAGCAGCGAGGATGCGCTACCACGTCGCGCGGCGCCCGACCCCATGAGCCTCCGTTCAGGGGTTTTCCGTCTCACGTTCGTGCTTTCGATTACCGATCTCCCTTCACACGCCAACCGCCCGCTCGGAGCCGCTTCTCGACCCCTTGATTCTGTTTCAAGTGGGAGCGATGCTACATGGTATCCCGAAGGTGTGGTATGACACCGGGGTATTCGTTTCCATTACTGTTCGCGCTTCTGTGCCTTTCCCCCTTCATTCCTTTCTTGCGTCTCCGTCGGTCTCACGTCTGCAGGGCGTTGCTGTCTCCCCCTTCTACCAAGGAGGTTGCATCATGAAGACCTCTCTCGTGCTACTCACTGTTTTTATCGTCGTGCTGTTGTCGATTTCTCTGGTCTTGGCTAATCCGACTCTGTTGCCGAAGCACCAGGGGTATCCTATGGGCAAGGCCGTCGATCCCGTCAGCGGGCAATCGCTCGCGAACGATCCTGGTCAGATCAATGCCACAGGAGAGAACTCGTTGGTCCAGGCGTCGGCGTTTGACGACATCCATGTGCAGCAGAATCTGTCGATCAATCAAAACGACCAACGGCTGTTGGAGAAGCCTGGTGCAGGGTTACTGCCAAAAGTTCAGGGACCCAACATCAAGATCGAGCCGCCTGTGAAGGAAGGGGCGAAGGTGAAGGCGTCGCCGCAGTAAGCAAGAATGACGAAGCGATGACCCGCTGGCCGGACCCTGGTTCTTTTGTCATCCAGGGTCCGGCCACCACATCGCGTGGCGGCAGAGGGTACCAGCAACTATTTCTCGGCGCGTATGATCCGATGTTCGCTCCGTTTGGCAGGGGTTTTTCCATCGCGTCACACACATCCTCTCTTCGACGGCCTTTCGCACTCTGGCGCCATGCCGGGCCATTGATCTCTCATCAGAATCCTCTTACTCTATATCGATGCTCAAGGGTGCGATGGTCATTGCCTGTCAGCAAGCGACCGTAGTCGCATCTGTCAAGTCTGGTTGAAGGAGGCCAAAATGATAGTTGACGATTTGGCGAGGAGAGGTCTGCCTCGTCTTGTTCTTGCCATCGCGGCGAGCGCCCTGATTGAGGCAGGAGTGGGAATCGGTGGCATAAGGCCAGCCTCCGCCTATGAAGTGTGGCTGACGGATCAATCCGATACGGCGAAAGAAAGCGGCGGCTTTCTCTATATCTATGACGGCGCGGCACTCGCGGAGAATCCTGCCGCTGCGAAACCGGCCGTCACCATCGATCTTTCCGGGGAGATCAACACATTTTGCGAAGAGGCAACCAAGAAGCCGGTCCGGCGTCCGCATATGCTGTTCTTCAACAAGAACCAGGATCACGCGATCCTCTCCTTCCTGAGCGGCCACGTGCTCTTTATGGATGCCCGGACGCGTAAACCGGAGGCCTGCTTGTCGATGGGGAAGAATGTCCATGCGGCCTGGCCGACACCTGATCAGAAGATGGCGATTGCGGCGAATATTGCCGAGAAGAAGTTCATCCGCATCTGGACCGACTACGCCGCGCATACATTCAACTTCAATCCCGAGAAGGACGTGGTGAATCTCGCCGTGTTGGAGGGCGGGGAGCGTCCGGATACGTCGCCGATTTGTCCGATCACGGAGTCATCTAGTCGCTATGCCTTTGTCACGCTGCGCGGAGGGGGGCTGTTGGTGTTCGATGTCACCAGCACGCCGATGAGCGTCGTGGCCACGCTCGACAATAATCAGATTCACCCCGCCGGCTGTGGCGGTATTCAGGTCGACGGGACGATGTATATCAATTCCGGTGGCGGCTGGCCGGTGGCGCCTCTCTCCTATGATGTGTACGCCCTCGATCTGTCCAACCTTCCGAAATCGGTCTCAGCCAAATTGGTGTCTCAACGGGATGACAGATTTGCCGATTCCCACGGGATGGCCGGGGTTGGACGCTATGTCTGGAATGCAGACCGAGCCGGGAACAATGTCGAAATCATCGATACGCTTTCGAACCTGAGCGTGGGCTCAGTCGAACTGGTGACGGATGCGAACAAGGATCCAGCTCCTGATCTCATGGACAACGCGCCGGACGGCCAGTATGTTTTCGTCGGGCTGCGCGGCCCCAACCCACTCACCGGGAATGACAAAATGGTGCACAATGCCAAAGGGACGATCCCCGGCGTCGGCGTCATTCACGTGGATGACGGAGGGAAGGTCGGTCACTTTAAGGGGCAAGCGGTCATCACGAATATGAAAGACGGAAAAGAAACGGCGGATACCCACGGGATCGCCGTCCGGAAGTAGCGTCGCGATTGGGACACATCGTGTGGCCGCATGCCCTTGACCACCTATAACAATGTGCCGGTTCCTTCGTTCATGTATGGCACGGCTTGGAAGAAAGAGGCCACGACGCAACTGGTGCAATTAGCGGTGACGGCGGGTTTCACAGCCATCGATACGGCCAACCAACTGATCCATTACCAGGAAGCCCTGGTGGGGGAGGCACTGCTGGCCCTCGCGCAGCAAGGGGTCGCGCGAGATCGCCTCTTTCTTCAAACCAAGTTTACGCCGACGAATGGCCAGGACCATCGCACCCCCTACGACGCCTCGGCCAACCTCACCACCCAAGTGACACAGTCCTTCGACAGCTCGTTGGCCCACCTGCACACCGAGTATCTGGACTCCTATGTGTTGCACGGGCCCTATCAGCGGCAGGGATTGGGAGACGCGGACTGGGAGGTGTGGACTGCCATCGAAGGGCTCTATCAATCAGGGAAAACAAAAATGATCGGCATCAGCAATGTCACGGCTCAGCAACTCACCCAACTCTGTGCCCGGTCGGCGGTGAAACCCATGATGGTGCAAAACCGCTGTTATGCCGCGCTCGGATGGGATAAAGAGGTGCGGGAGATCTGCCGGGTCCATGGCATCATCTATCAAGGCTTTTCGCTGTTGACCGCCAATCGAGAAGTCTTTGCTGATCAAGGCATTCGTGCCATCGCCCAACGGTTAGGGACCGGTCTTACACAAGTCGTGTTTCGGTTTGCGATGCAAGTCGGGATGCTCCCGTTGACCGGCACCACGAATCCGCAACATATGAAAGACGATCTCCTGGCTGAACAGCTCACCCTCACCGCTGAAGACATGCAGGTGGTCGAAACGATCGGGATGTAAACTGGCAGGACGCTGAAAAAGACCGCCAGCGGCTTTCTCGCATCGCTCAGAGGCTCAACGTACCGAAAAGAACCTCTCGGATGTCGGAATTACTTGAGGGGCTTTTCCGTTCGCCAAGACCCATATGAAGGGCGAACGGTTCACACGAAGTGTGGTCTGTACCTCCTCGCCTGTTCGCTCGCTGCGGCCTTGCCCGTGGAACGGCGCGTCTTGGCGCGCTGGGGTTGGGCGGGTGAGAACCGTAGCCTTTTTGAGCACCCTGCTGGAGGGCTTATGAGGGGAGTTCGATGAGTCGAAGGGTATAGAGGTACTGGTAGAGCCCTTTACGGTCCATCAGTTCGGCATGGGTACCGGTTTCCACGAGGCGCCCTTTGTTGAGGACGAGGATGCGATCGGCTCGTTGGATGGTCGTCAAGCGGTGGGCGATCACAAAGGTCGTTCGGCCCTTCATGAGTTGTTCCAGCGCCTCCTGGACGAGTCGTTCCGACTCACTGTCGAGGGCAGACGTGGCTTCATCCAACAACAAAATCCGTGGATTTTTCACTATGGCTCTGGCGATGGCGATGCGCTGCCGCTGTCCGCCCGACATATTGATCCCCTTTTCCCCTACGATGGTCTGATACTGGTCCGGGAAGCTCATGATGAAGTCATGGGCATGGGCCGCACGGCTCGCCTCCACCACCTCTTCCTGAGAGGCTTTCTCGTCTCCGTAGCGGATATTGTCGAGAATCGTCCCGCCGAACAAGATCGTCTCTTGCGGGACCAGCGCGATCTGTCGATACCAACTGTTCATGGTAACCTGGCGGAGATCTTGCCCGTCGATGGTGATGTGACCCTCAGTCGGATCGTAGAAGCGGTGGAGCAAGTTCATCACGGTTGTCTTTCCGGCGCCGGTGGGACCGACAATGGCGACTAGTTCGCCTGGTTTGGCTTCGAACGACACATCCGTCAAGACCGATTGGCGTGGATCGTAGGCAAAGCTGACGTGTTCCACCCGGATGTGTCCTGAAACGGTGGACAGCGGTGTGGCCGTGAGGGAGTCACTCACCTCGGAGCGTGTGTCAAGAATTTCGAACACCCGTTGGGTGGCGCCCTGCGCCTCCCTGATCTGCGCGAACACGCGGGCAGCGGAACTGAACGGGCCGATCAGAATTCCGGCAAACAGGACGAACGCAAAGAGATCGCCAGGCGACACGCTCCCGTCGATGACCTGGCGTCCCCCATACCACAACACGGCCGCTGCGGCGGAGAAGGTGAGGAGGCTGATGACGGGAATAAACACCGCCATGGTGCCGGCCCGTCGCATCGCTAATGCCAAGGTCTGTTCGACTTGCGCGGCAAACCTGGTCTCTTCGCGCCGTGATTGGACGAAGGACTTCACGATCCGGATGCCGGAGATCACTTCCTCGATCAGGGTGCTCAATGCAGCGGTTTGATCTTGGATCGAGGTCGAGAGGGATTTCAGCCTTCGCCCGAAGAACTTGGCCACGAGGACGAGCAACGGGAGCAGAACCAGGATCAAGAGGCAGAGACGCCAATTCATCGTCAATAAGAAGGTGATCCCTCCGACGAAGGTCACGAGCTGTTTCGCACTGTCGATCGGCGTTTCGGTGACGACCGACTGGATAACCGTCACGTCGTTCATGAGCCGTGAGAGGAGTTCGCCGGTTCGCCGGCGGGCAAAGAAGCTCACCGACAAAGTATGCAGATGCGCAAAGAGATGTTGGCGAAAGTCGGCGACGATGCGCTGCGAAATCCATGCAGTCAGATAGCTATGGCCCATCGAACAGAGCCCCTGCAGGACGACGAGCCCGAGAAAGACGGTGATCAAGTCCGTCATTCGGGACTGGTCGTGCTGCACGGTTATGATGTCCCACAGAGTGCCGGCCAACCGCAGCAGGGCCAGATTGATGGCGGCGACAACCATGACCAGCAGGCCTGCCAGCACCATGCGGGATAGGTAGGGCTTCAGGAACGGAAGAAATCGTGAGAAGGTGGACATGATGAGGGGCGATCTTAGAGCAGGTGGCTACAGGAAACCAAGAAAGAACAACGGAGGGGGAGACTCAAGCTGGAGACGTTGTGACAGCTATAGCTGTGCGATGGACTCGATCAGGTTCTTGTTGACGGCCACGTAGTCCGAGCGATCCTTATCATTGATCACCACGTCGGTAAGGCTGATAAAGAGACGTTGCTCTTCGTTAATTGCATCGGATACACGATTTCGCATGGGAGGAATGAGAAAGTCGCCAACGTAGACACAGTTCACAGTCCGGACGCGGATGCGAACCTTCTTGCCTTCGGGCACGAACCCCTCCTCCCCCTTCGCGGGTGAGCCTAGCTTTTACGACGCTCAAACTTTTGACGCCGGCGCAGCTTCTTATACTTGTGCTTGCGCATTTTTTTACGGCGTTTTTTCAGCACACTGGACATGCGTTCTCTCTCCTGCAAGGGGCGGAGTGTAGAAGTTTTCGCGTCAAATTGCAAGGTCATCAACGGATCAAATTCATCATGATTGGGTCGGTGCCGAGTGGTTGGGGGACCTGCGATGCGGTGAGGGCCGGCTCATGGGCCGCTTGACCTGCCTGATACCCGTTCCTATACTGCAACCATCATGTCCCCGTACAAATTCCCACTGCTTCCCGTTTTGGTCCTGCTCGGCTCGATATCCTTGATCGGCGTCGGCTGCAGTGGTAAGGCGATTCAATACCCCGAAGATCACGAACGGTACCTCCGTATCGATCGGGCGGTGGAATCGCTTCGCCAAGCGTATGTGAAGAAAGATTCGTCGGATCTGGCCTCGCTCATGATGCCGATTGACCAGCTTGAGCGGCTGCGGGAAGAAGCTCAGGGAGATTTCGAGACATTTAGTGCCATCACGTTGGACTTCGCGGTCGAGCGCATTATGATCGAAGGGGACGACATCGATGTGTTCGTACATTGGCAGGGGCTGTGGAAAAAAGATGCGGACGATCCGGGTCTCCGTCAGCGAGGTCATACACGATTGCAATGGGTCGGAACTCAATCGATTCTTTTGCGCGGGGTTCAAGGCGATGCTCCCTTCGGTATGAAAGCTCGGCAGGCCATGCTCGACCCCACACGTTCTCCCAAGAAGAACTAATCCATGCCATCTCCTCGATCCCGTGCTCCGGTTCAGGCCGATTTCCTGGTCATCGGGAGTGGTGTGGCTGGTCTTCGCGCGGCGTTGGAGTTGAGCCGTGCCGGCCGTGTCATGGTGTTGACGAAAGGGCATCCGCTTCAGAGCAGTTCGATCCATGCACAGGGCGGGGTGGCGGTGGCGATGAGTGAAGAAGACGACGTGGCCATCCATTTAACTGACACGCTCAAAGCGGGGCATGGGCTCTGCCGGAAAGAAGCGGTGCGGGTTCTCGTTGAAGAAGGACCTGACCGGATTCAAGAATTGATCGGGTGGGGGGCTAAGTTCGACAAAGTCGGCGGCAAGTTCGCGTTTGCTCGGGAGGCTGCTCACAGTCGAAGTCGCATTCTGCGCGCGCGGGGGGATGCGACGGGGAACGAGATGGTGCGAGTGTTGATTGCCGAGGTGAATCGGCAAGAGCGTATTCAGCGATTGGATCATCACTTTACCGTGGATCTCGTGGTCGATGCCGGACGTTGCTGTGGGGCCGTTGTGCTGGATGAAGGGTCTGGTCGCCAGTTCGTGTTGCCGACTCGCGCGATCGTGCTGACCACAGGCGGGGCCGGGCAGATCTATGCGCGGACGACCAATCCCCTGAACGCCACCGGTGATGGGATGGCCATGGCACTGCGTGCGGGCGCGGTGCTTCAAGATATGGAGTTCGTGCAATTCCATCCCACTGCACTATATTTGCCATCGAGTCCGCCCTTCTTGCTGTCGGAAGCGATGCGAGGCGAGGGTGCGCACCTGCGCAACAATAAAGGGGCGCTATTCATGCAGCGATACCACCCCATGAGCGCGTTAGCGCCGAGAGACATCGTGTCGCGGGCAATCTTGGCGGAGATGGCGGCGACAAAAGCGCGTCATGTCTATCTTGACGTCACCCATTTGGGAGCAGAGTTCGTGAAGCGGCGTTTCCCGACGATTTATGCGACCTGCCTTCGCTATGACATCGATATCACGGAGGAATGGATCCCTGTGTCTCCCAGCGCGCATTATATGATGGGTGGGGTCTGGACTGATCTGAACGGTGCGACGACGGTTCCAGGGCTCTTTGCCGCCGGGGAGGTGGCCTGTAGCGGTGTGCATGGAGCGAATCGTTTGGCGAGTAATTCCTTGCTCGAAGGATTGGTGTTTGGCGTGCGTGCGGCATTAACAGCCGTGGCTTTTGCCGACAGGCACACGCTCCCCGCACTGTCGTCTCAGGAGACCACGCTCCGAGTGGGCCAATTCGGCACACTGGAGGATACGGAAAAGTTGCGAAGCTCACTCAGACGAACGATGTGGGGGCAGGTCGGTGTCATTCGCTCGGGGGAGTCGCTTATCCGGGCCTGTGCTCAACTGTCAAGGTGGGCCCAGCTCGTGACCCAGCCGTTTGCAAGCCGAGCAGCGCTGGAAGTGAAAAACATGGTGCAGGTGGCGCAATGCGTCGCGGAAGCGGCGCTGTGGCGAGAGAATAGCGTCGGGGCGCATTACCGGTCAGATTTTCCAGAGGCCAAGCGGGCTGGTTGGCAACAACACAGTCGCCTATCGAGCGGGGAAGTCGTCAGCGGGAAGACATCTCGGAAATCGCGGGGGCTGTTGTTGTCTCTGCGGGGGCATATCGGCTGACCGGACGTTTCATGATGACGCCATCGCGGACAAGGAACGTGCGGTAGTATCGGAGAACTCTCCTGACGTATTGCCGGGTTTCATCGAACGGGGGAAGTGCCTGATAGCGGTCGACCGCATTCTCTCCGGCATTGTAGGCTGCCAGGGCCAGCGGTAAGTTCCCATGGAAGCGGTCGAGCAGCTGGCGTAAGTATTTCGCCCCTCCGCCCACATTATCATCCGGATCATACATATCACGCACATCCAGACGCACGGCGGTCTGCGGCATCAATTGCATCAGGCCGATAGCGCCAGAGCGAGAAACCGCCTGTGGATCAAAGTCCGACTCAGCTTTGATGATGGCTCGGATCAACGCGGGATGGAGCTGTTGTTGCGAAGAGTGCCGACGAATGACTGGTTCGAGTTCTCGTTCGGACAAGGTGGCGTGGAGTCGGCTGGATTCGACCTCAATTTTTCGATAGCGCGAGTCTGACGGGACGTTGGTGAGGAAGATCGAGCCATCGCGCCCGACATACTGATAAATTTCTGCCTTGGTTATTGGCACGGAAAAGGCCAGCGAGCTGGTTCCTGCGATCACCGCTATGGTGAGCCCAATGGCCGCGTGTCGCCGGAAGGATGTCATTATTAGAGATAAGGTGTTGTGCATGGTTGCAACGATATCAGCCTGCCACTGGGTGTCAAGAAACTGCAGATCTTGTGCCAGGAGGCTAGTCGTAAATAGTGTAGAAAAACAACGGAGTTTCTGAGGGTATGACACTGCTAGGGTTCTAAAAAACGCGCTCGGTTGGCCACAAAATACATATGTAGCTGCTGGGTGAGAAGTCCCGGTGTCCCATTCCCCACCGGATGTCCGTCCACCATGGTGACCGGCATCACTTCCATACTTGTGTTGGTGAGAAAACACTCGTCTGCCTTATGAATCGCCTCGATTCCGAAATGTCCTTCATCAACCGGGATCTGTGCTTCTTGCGCGAGGCTGAGCACGATGTTGCGCGTGATCCCGTCCAGCAGGCCGCATGCAAGTGCCGGGGTGCAGAGCCGGCCTGCTCGGACGAAAAAGAGATTGCTGACGGTGCACTCCGTCAGATGCGACTCCCAATTGAGCAGGATGCTGTCGAAGGCGCCTGCTGCGATCGCTTCCCGTTTGGCCAGGATGTTATTCAAAAAGTTGGTGGCCTTGATCTGGGGCGAAAGCGCGCTGGGCAGATTCCGTCTCGTTCGGGCGACGATCAAGGTCACGCCGATACGGTATTGTTCAGGTGGGGGAGGGTGAAGGGGTTTGGTCATGATCACCACCGTGGGGGTTGGGCACAGGGCCGGATCGAGACCGATGTCGCCGGCTCCTCGGGAGATGGTGATGCGAAGGTACGCGTCGGTGCGTTCGTGTCCGACGTCATTCCGCTTCATGGCTTCGTGGAGGAGCGCCGGCCACTTCTGCTCGGGAATTGGGATAGTCAGGCCGATCGCGTCCGCAGACCGGCGAAGCCGAGCAAGATGTTGGTCTCGCAAGAAGATCCGGCTCCCGTAGGAGCGAATCGTTTCATAGACGCCATCGCCGTAGAGAAAACCATGATCGAAGACGGAGACGACGGCCTCCTCTTCTTTCACGAACCGATCATTGAGGTAAATCCACATTGTTAGCCCGCAGTATTCATGACAGTTCGTCGCGAAATCGCATAGAAGCCAGGTGTGAGGCAAGTGGCACAAGGCACGAGGAAAGACATTCCTTCAGGTCGCCACTAACCTCTGGCCCCGCGCCTCTCGCCCACACATTGGTGATTGCAGTAGAAGCGCTCATGAATAATGCGGGCTATGTCTGTTGCAGTGCGCAGAAGAAAGCCTGGGCCTTCTGGAGCGTTTCCTCGTATTCCTTGGCCGGATCGGAGTCGGCGACAATCCCCGCACCGACTTGTAAGTAGCCCTTCCCCCCACACCATACCAAAGTTCGAATCACGATATTGAGATCGAGGCCGCCGTTCCAGCCGATGTACCCAAATGATCCGGTGTAGGGGCCACGGCGTACCGGCTCCAGTTCCTCAATAATCTCCATGCAGCGGATCTTTGGCACGCCCGTGATGGTGCCCCCAGGAAATAGCGCCTGAAT
>Ga0247727_10005638_pt1 | contig 25217 bp, 20 predicted proteins | sample WisWelCaveWW1625_FD_202498 | JGI IMG/M metagenome (GOLD analysis project Ga0247727, IMG submission 202498) | Biofilm microbial communities from Wishing Well Cave, Virginia, United States - WW16-25 | ecosystem: Environmental > Aquatic > Deep subsurface > Groundwater > Cave microbial mat | place...
GTGAAAGACCGGCCGGCGAGCCGCATCATTCGCCGCGCCAGGCAAAACGGCGAATTGACGCGCGACCGGATTTTGCTCGACTCGACTTCGGGCAACACCGGCGCGGCATACGCGCTGTTTGGCGCCGCGCTCGGCATGCGGGTGCGCCTCGTCGTGCCGGAAAATGTCAGCCCGTTTCAAAAAAATCTTCTGCGCGCTTATGGCGCGGACGTGATTTGGACGAGCGGCCAGGAAGGCTCCGACGGCGCCATTCGCGTCGCGCGCGCCATGTTTGCCGAAAATCCGCGCCGTTACTATTATGCCGATCAATATAGCAATGCCGAAAATTGGCAAGCGCATTATCACACGACGGCCGTGGAAATCTGGCGGCAGACGCAGGGTAGCCTCACGCATTTCGTTGCCGGCCTTGGCACCAGCGGAACTTTTGTCGGGTCCGCCCGGCGGCTGTTGAAATTCAATCCGGCGATTCAATTGATTTCCTTTCAACCGGATTCGCCATTTCATGGTTTGGAAGGATTGAAACATTTGCCCACCGCCATCGTGCCGGCGATTTACGACGCTGCGCTGGCTCACGACAATTTGGAAATTGCCACGGAAACGGCGCAGCATTGGGTTCGCGAGCTGGCGCGGCGTGAAGGCTTGTTGATCGGCCTTTCCTCCGGCGCTGCGCTCGAAGCCTGCCGCCGTGTGGCGGCTCGACTCGACGCCGGCGTTATCGTGACGATTTTTCCGGATGGCGGTTATCGGTATCTTGAAGACAGTTTTTGGGAGATGAAGTGAGAAAAATAGTTGTTTGACCAACGGATGAAAAGCTGCCAACGGATTTTAAATTTTTTCATGCGCCAACGCAATTGCTTTTATCCGTTGGTCGTTTTTTCATCCGTTGGGAATTGGCGTTTAGTATGTCAATTATATTAAAACACTCGCATCTCATAGAAATCCAACAACACGGCGAAGCAACCTATCCGCACGAGTGTTGCGGTTTTCTGCTCGGACGCATTGAAGAGAATCGCCGCGTCGTGGAGCAAACGCGCCGCGCGCAAAATCAGCGCAGCGATTCGCCGCACAATCGCTATCAAATTTCGCCGCAGGAATACATGCGTGCCGAACGTCTCGCGACCGAGATCGGATTGGAAATTGTTGGATTCTATCATTCACATCCCGATCATCCGGCGCGGCCGTCGCAATTTGATTTGGAAAACGCCTGGCCGGGATTGGTGTACGTGATCGTCGGCGTGAACGACGGTAAAGCCGACAAAATAACGGCGTGGGTTTTAGCCGATGATCGCAGCCAATTTTTATCGGAAGAAATCGTAACGCAGACGGCCTCGTCTGCGATTCAAACTGAATAAAGGAGAAAATCATCATGCCAAAAATCCTCATCCCCTCGGCTCTCCGCGCCTTTGCCAAAGGCCAGAGCGAGGCGCAAATAAACGGAACAACCATCGGTGAAGTTTTGACGAATTTCGCCGAGAAATTTCCGCAAGTGCGTCGCCATCTTTACGACGAAAAAGGGCAACTGCGCAATTTCGTCAACGTTTTTCTCGGCGACCATGATGTGCGCTCCCAGCAAAAGGACGCCACTCGCGTGACCGATACCGACATCATCAGCATCGTTCCGGCGGTCGCCGGAGGAAGCGAGGCCGTTGCCAGCGCGCCGGTTTTGAGCAGGGAAGAAATCGGCCGCTACAGCCGGCATTTGATTCTGCCCGAGGTCGGCATGACTGGGCAGAGAAAGCTGAAAGCCGCGAGCGTGTTGATTATCGGAACCGGCGGGCTGGGCTCGCCGCTCGCGATGTATCTTGCCGCCGCCGGCGTTGGCCGTCTCGGCCTCGTTGATTTCGACGTGGTGGACGCGTCGAATTTGCAACGGCAGATCATTCATTCGACGCGCAACGTCGGGCGCGCCAAATTGGAGAGCGCGAAAGAATATATTCTCGGCCTCAATCCGAATGTGCAGGTCGACACGCATGAAACGCGCTTCACCGCGGAGAATGCCTTCGGCATTGCGCGCGATTACGATCTCATCATCGACGGCACGGACAATTTCCCGACGCGCTATCTCGTCAACGACGTGAGCGTGTTGCTCGGCAAGCCGAACGTATACGGCAGCATCTTTCGTTTTGATGGACAGGCCAGCGTGTTTTGGGCGGAAAAAGGGCCGTGCTATCGTTGCCTCTATCCCGAGCCGCCTCCGCCCGGCCTCGTGCCGAGCTGCGCCGAGGGCGGCGTTTTGGGCGTGTTGCCGGGAATCATCGGTTGCATTCAGGCGAATGAGGCGATCAAAATCATTCTCGGCAAAGGCGATTTGCTGATCGGCCGGCTGCTGTTATTCGATGCGCTCGGCATGAAGTTTCGCGAGTTGAAATTGCGCAAAGACCCTCATTGTCCGATTTGCGGCGAGCATCCCACGATTCACGAGCTGATTGACTACGAACAATTTTGCGGCATCGTGAGCGAGAATGACCAGACGAGTGATGCATTCAACATTTCACCCAAAGCGCTGGCGCGAAAACTCGCCAGCAATCATATTTTCCTGCTGGACGTGCGCGAGCCGGAAGAATATCAAATTTGTGCGATTCCCGGCGCGACGCTGATTCCGCTCAAGCAGTTGCCGGAACGCCTGGCGGAAATCGACGGCACCGGCGAGATTGTGGCGTATTGCCGCACCGGCAAACGCAGCGCGCAGGCCGTCGAGCTTTTGCACCAAGCCGGTTATGTGTCGGCGAAAAATCTGGCGGGCGGCATTCACGCGTGGGCGGATGACGTGGATCCGAGCGTGCCGAAGTATTGACTTTGCCTTGTAACCTCAATATCGTTGGCTTAATAAAAAAACAGCCGGACTTTCGCCAGAGGTGTTGAGAAGCTTTAAGCCATCTCTGCGCGAAAGCCCAGCTACCTGCCAAATAGTAAAACGTAATCCGTAAAACGTGACGAACTTACGCATTACGTTTTACTTTTTACGTCTTACCTCATTTATTTCACAAACGCCATCTTCCGCGTCTGCGCAAACTTCACCTCGCCGGTTTCGCCTCGCGCGGTGAGCCGATAGAAATAGAGGCCGGCGGCAACCCCCGCGCCGGACTCATTGCGGCCATCCCAAAGCAGTTGATGCCAGCCGCCGGCAAAATTGCCGCCGGCCAATTGTTTCACGACTTGGCCGGTGATCGAATAAATCGCCACCGTCACGTGGCCCGCTTCCGGCAGCGCGAAAGCAATCTCGGTTTCGGGATTAAACGGATTCGGATAATTCTGCGCCAACTGATAACTGGTTACTGATAACTGATTACTGGCGCCTTCAGACTCCTTCGCCACCGGCGCATCTGCTGCGACGTAGACCTCGTTGATGCGCTCGACCGTCTCGTTGTGTTTCGTCATCATGATGCGAACATAACGGCCGACGGTGGGCGGGAAAGTGACGTTATCGATGCCGCCATTGCCGGCATTGTCCGTATAAACCGTCTCCCAGGTGCCGGCGGCGGCAGTGTACGACAGTTGAATCTGATACTGCTTGGCGTAAAAGCTGCCCGACCAATCGATCACGACATTGTCAATGGTGTAGAGCGCGCCTAAATCCACGCGCCACCAAACCTTTGTTGTGCCGCCAACGACGTCGCTCCGCCAATGCGTGCCGGTGTTGTCATCCACCGCATTGCCCGGCGGATGCGCAGGCTTTGAGCTCGAAGCCGTCGCCGGTTGGTTGAGCGCGAGGTTGGGAACAACGGTCACCGTCACCTGATCTGTTGCTATGACACTGTACCCATCCGTGATGGTGAGCGTGTAAGTGGTTGTCGTCGCCAGCTGCGCAATGGGATTCGCCGCATTCGGATTATTCAAACCCGTGGTGGGGGACCACTCATAAGTCAAAGGATCGATGCCGCCGGTCGCTGCCGGGCTGCCGCCAAGCGTTGTGGACGCTCCAGCAGGCACCGTGCGATCCGCTCCGGCATTGGCCGTTAAAGCAAACGGGTACGTGACCGTGACACTCTTGAAGGCATAGACGACGTCGCTGGTGACGCCGTCGGTCACGAACACTTCCACGAGCATAGGAAGATGTGATCCGCCAGCCTCGACCTCCACGGAGCTTTGCTCATTGTCGCCGGCAACCGTGCCGTTCGTCACAATCCATAAGTAGCTCGGACTCATGGCATCGGTGGTGACGGTGTAAGTGTGCGTGGTGCCTGGGAGCACAGGATCATCGCCACTGATGCTCGCTGTGGACAAAGCGTTGACCGTAACCGCGACATTGTCCGCAGCCGATGCAGTCATGCCGTCGTGAACCGTAAATCGTAAAACGTAATTGCCTTTTGCTGCGGGTTTGAAAATCGTAGCCGGCGAGGAAGCATTGCTGAATTGCTCGTTGCCGGCGTTCGGGCCGGATTCGACCGCCCAAGCATACGTGTAACCACCGTTGCCGCCGCTGGCTGAACCGTTGAGCTTGGTCGCGCCGCCGCTATGCGGATTATCATTGCCGGCATTTGCGGCGAGGGCAGCCATCGTACAGGAAGTCCAGCTGGTCACGCCGCCCGGTGATACCCAGTTGGAGGTCATGCCAGTGAGAGCAAAATTATTCAGCGTGCCATTATTATCGCCGCCGGCAATATCGGTCAGCATGGTCACGCCGGCGTTGTTGCCGCCGGCAATACCCTGATTGAATTTGTAGTAAGCAACGAGATTGGCTTCCGTGCCGGTCAGCTCGCAATTCATCTTCGTCAGAATTTCCGCCGCGCTGCGCGCCACGTTCCAAAAGCGGACTTCGTCTATTGTGCCATTGAAGTGGTCAGACGGAATTTGAAAGGACGCGCCAATGCCAAACCCCGTTGTAGGCGTGTTGGGTGTGCCGGAAAAGCTGTGTATAAGGACGCCGTCCTTATAAAGATCCCATGACGTCCCGCTGCCGACCATGGCAAGGTGCGTCCAGGTGCCAACTGTAGGGCTAACTCCTGAGACACTAGCGGTAACACCGCCCAACAATCCGGTAAACGTTCCGCCAGTGAGACTGAGATAGAATCCATATCCGGAAGCGCCGGAGCTTCCATTATAGAAAACAATTTGGTCATCTCCCGTTAAACCAGCCCAGTTCACCCATGCTTCCAGCGTAACATTGGTCGTGGCCGTGGACAAAACAGAGGATGACACATAATCATTCACCCCGTCAAACGCCAGCGCCGCGCCCGGCGGAGGGCAAGAAGTCCCGCTGGTCACGCCGCCCGGCGCTGTCCAGTTGGAGCCGGCGCCGTTGAGGGTGAAGTTGTTCAGCGTGCCATTATTGTTGCCGCCGGCGATATCCGTCAGCGTGGTCACACCGGCGTTGTTGCCATCAGCTTCGCCATGATTGAAGTTGTAATAATCGGCCAGACTGGATTCTGTGCCGGTCAGCTCACAATTCATTCGCGCCAGAATTTCCGCCGCGCTAAGCGCCTGGTTCCAGAAACGAACTTCATCCAAAATCCCATTAAAGGGATCTTGTGCCGTTGTATTTCCCCTGGCGCCCAATCGAAATGGCTCGGTACTATTGTGGTCGATGACTCGGGAAGTGGTGTAACTATCTGTCAATACGCCATCGATATATAAATTGTGCGAAGCGCCTTGCCGGGTGACGGCGACATGGTTCCACTGGTTGAGTGAAAGGGTGCCAGTTAGGGCATAGTCCTGAAAACCATTCAGATCCAAAGTCTGGGTGTCAGTCTGGTCACTCATCATAAAATAAAAAATACTTCCGTCAAGGTGATGAAAACCCAGGCGGAACTGGTTCTCGTGTACGCCTGAGACATCCTGGGCTAAAATCAATCCTCCTATACTCGGAGAGCGCGGATACACCCAAACTTCCAAGGTAAAGTCTGCTGTTCCGATAGTCCTGGACGGCGTATTGACAAAATCATTCACCCCGTCAAACGCCAGCGCCGCGCCAGGGGCACCGGCAGGCACCAGCGGCGTTTGCCACAGCCCGCGGCCATAAGTGGCAGCGCGCAGATTGCCGCTGTTCGGATGAACTTCAAGCTCGCGAACCGGGGCATTGGGCAGACCGGTTTGATACAGCTCCCAGTCCGACATGGTGTTGTCGCGGTAGTACACGCCAATATCAGCGCCGGCATAGAGCGCATCATTGCCGCCGTTATTGTGGTGGACGATGGTATTGAACGGCAGATTCGGCAGCGTACCGGAGTAATTCGCCCAGGTCGCGCCGCCATCGGTTGAGGCATAAACCTTATTGCCGCTGAGATAGCCGGACAGCGTGATCCATATTTTTTGGGGATCGTTGCTGGCCACGGCGATTCGCGTATAGGACGCGGTCGGCAGCCCGGCGGTGATGTCGGTCCAGGCGCCGCCGCCATCGGTGGTTTTGTAAACCTTGGTGCGCTTGACGCCGTAGATATAATTAGAATTCGAAGGCGCGACGGCCAGATCGACAAATGTGTCGGTTATGTCGGTCCCCACTGTGCCATTCGTCAGATTCGTCCAACTCGTGCCGCTGTTGAGGGTCCGCCAGACATTGACATAGCCGGCGTACAACGTGGTATTTGTGACCGGATCCATCACATACGGCGTGACCCACGCCCCGTCCTCAGTGATGTTGCTTTTGATGGAAGAGAAATTTGCCCCCGCGTCGGTCGATCTTTTCAAACTGCCTTTTTGGGTACACGTGTAAACGATATTGGAGTTGGTCGGATCAACGATGCATTCGGCGCCATCGCCGCTTAGGAAACTCTCCCATTGTGTCGTGCCGGTGTAACGGCTGTTGGTGTTATCTTGCGCGCCGCCATAGACCAGATTGGCGCTGCCGGCAAAACTGCCGATGCGATAAAACTGCGTGCTGTTCATCCCGGCGCTCAAATCCGCCCAGTTGGTGCCACCATCTGTGGATTTAAAAAAACCGCCATCGGTGCCGGTGAATAAAGTTGAGCCATTGAACTCCAAGTGATGAACGTCGGCATGGACATACGCCGGATCGGCAGCGGGGAAAGTGGCGTTATATTTCCAATGCGTTTTCCTGGTCCAGTTAACGCCGCCATCGGTTGATTTCCAGATGTTGATCCCGCCGGTATAAATCTTGTTGGCATCAGTCGGCGAAACCGCGAAGGCCAGGTCGTAATTGCCCTGGCCGCCCTCGTCGGCCCCGGTTTGTGGCGGAGGAAAAGGAGGGGTGATGACACCGAAGTCATAACCCAGGATATTCGGGGTTGTGGACTGCGTGGCGAATGAAACGCCGCTATCGGTCGAGCGATACATGCCCATAAAACCGGAATTGTCCGAACGGCTGGCGAACAAATAAACATAATTCGCATTATTGGAACTGACGCCAATATTAAATCTATTGGTGCCGGCAGGCACGCCGGTCGTAGTCTGTGTCCAGTTGTCGCCTCTGTTGGTTGTTTTCCAGAATTGTGTGTTGGTAACACCATAAACGGTCGTTGGAACACCCGGCTTGAACTCAATATCTTTCCAGTTGCTGGAAATTCTTTGCGACCAAGTCGTGCCGGCATTCCCGGTTCTATAAATGCCACTGGAGGTGGCCGCGTATAGAGTATCGGGAAAGGTTGGATGGATGAGCAGCTTGCTGATCGTGCGGCTTTGCGTGACCGTCCAGTTGAGTCCGGTCGTGTTCCAGGTCGCGCCGCCGTCCGTTGATTTCAGCACGCCGATGCTATAGGTGTCTTGCGAATCGTAGTCACCGGTAGCGATGTACATGACATTCGTGTTGGTGGGATCGATCACAATAGCCGATATCCCAAGCACCGTGAGATTGTCGGTGTTGGTGCTCCAGGTGGCGCCGGCATCCGTGCTCTTCCACAAGCCTCCGGCCGGCGTGCCGAGAAAGATGATGCTGCTATTGGTCGGATGAAAGGCGATCGCCGAGACGCGGCCGAGACCAGGAGCCACGTTGCTGCCGTTGGCTCTTGTCCACGAATTTGGACCGAGGGACGTCCAATTGGCCGCCGGTATGGCCGTGGCCACGGAGGCAGGAGTGGCAGCGCCTTTCATGAGCGCACCGCGCCTCTGCAAATATTGTTGAAAAGCCCTGGTGTTCATATCCGGTTCCGGCAAGATGCCGCTCGGATAAACGCGCGGCGCGGTCCAATATTCCCAGCGCTTGAACGGCTTCCAGCCCTTGCCCTTTTGAACTTCCCGCCCCTCCCAGTATTGATTGAAGCTGCGCTGAATGTCATAGAAATTCGCGCCTTCTTCCCGCAGCTTGACCCACTCTTGGGCCGAGCTTGTTCCGAAAATTGCAACCAGCCACGCCGTAATGGCAATGGCGGTCACGCGACTTAATACTGCTCTTCGCATACAGCCTCCTTAATTTGTTAAATCGTTGAGTTGTCAAAACCATTCAACCATGAAACCACACCGCCACTTCCCATAAACATTTGATTTTTGCCGTGACTTCACCTCCTTTCGAAGAATGGCAGAATCCCTGGCTTGCGGCAGGGCAGGCATCCTGCAAAAACATTCAGAAGACAGAAAGATGGAGGACAGAAAAATGTTTGCCGTTTGGCCCATCCCGTCATGGTAAACTTCCCCGGCATGATGCCCTACGGGCGCAGCCAAGCTCCATTTTTCTGTCTTTCATTTTTCTGTCATTGGCTTTTAACTTATCATTGTCAAGTCAAATGAAGCCGGACTTGCGCGATCTCGCTCGCGTGACCTCATCAGAATGTTGGTGCGAAAGTCCGGCTGCTTGAATCGTAACACGTGATGCGTAAAACGTAACCTTACGAATTACGCATTACGTTTTATGCCTTGCCTCTCACTTCACAAACGCCATCCGCTTCGTCGCGCTAAACTTCACCTCGCCGTTCTCACTGCGCGCGGTGATTTGATAAAGATACACGCCCGCAGCCACTGCATTGCCCGTCTGGTCGCGGCCATCCCAACGCAGGGTTTGATAGCCCGCCTGGAACGGCGCATTCGCCAGCGTGCGAATTTCCTGGCCGGTGGTATTGAAGATTTTCACCGCCACCTGTCCCGCTTCCGGCAGCGCGAAGCGAATCTCGGTTTCCGGATTGAATGGATTCGGATAATTCTGCTCCAACTGATAACTGTTTACTGACAACTGATCACTGACCACTGATAACTGATTACCGACAACCTCGGACTTCTTCGCCACCGGGCCCGACGCCTCATAGACCTCAACTTCATTGAGGCGCTCGACCTGCTCGTTGTGTTGCGTCATGAGAATACGAACATAACGCGCGTCGGTGGCGGGGAAGGTGACGTCATCCGTGCCGCCATCGCCAGCGTTGTCCGTATAAACCGTGGTAGTGCCGATCTGATCGCCAGCCGCCGGCGTGATCGACGCGCCGTCGCCGTTGCCAATCAGGTTATAGCCCTGCGAGTCGAGGAAGCCACCAACATCAGGGCTCGATACTCCAGAAGTATTCTGAGCAATAATGGTGTTCTTGACATTCGTCACGCCTCCCCCATCGGAGGCAATGCCGCCGCCGGGAAGAACTCGCTGAAGTTGCCGGAGATCGTGCTGTTGGTGACCTGCATTTGGCCAAAAAGACTCGCAATACCGCCGCCGGCGCCAGCTTGGGTTGAGTTGCCGGAGATCGTGCAGTTGGTGATATTCATCGCGCTGAAAGCGCAGAAAATGCCGCCGCCGGCAGGGCCAGAAGCGCCGAATGCAAAGTTGTCGGAGAGCGTGCAGTCGGTGACATTCACCGTGCCTGACTCGCTTTGAATTCCGCCGCCAAGGAAGGCGACGTTGTTGGTGAGCGTGCAGTTGGTGACATTCATCGTGCCGTCGCCGAAGTAGCTAATGCCGCCGCCAACAAAAGCATTCCCATTGGCAATCGTCAGACCGGAGATCGTGACATTATTAGCCGGGACATTAAACACGTTAGATGCAGCATTGCCGTCAACGGTCAACACGTTCGCGCCCGGGCCGGTGATGGTCAGATCGTCGCTGATCTCCAGGAAGCCGCTGGTCAGCGTGATCGTGCCGGTGACGCCAGAATCGAAAACGATGTCATCAGCGCCAGCGTTGGCATTGGCATCTAAAATCGCCTGCCGCAGCGAGCCGGCGCCGGCGTCGTCGGTATTGGTCACGGTGTATATGCTCGCCACCGTCGAGGCGGTTGCCATAGTTTTGCCCAATGGCTTACGGCTTTCTCCGCCCGCCTGGGACTGGGCATGGGGCAAGTTGCGAAGCTTCTGGCCGAAGGCATCGCGAAACCTTTGCATGGCTGCCTTTGCCTCGGCCTCGGTAAACCCTTTGCCGCCTCGAGCTTTAAACTCATCCATCCAGACCTTGAGCTGCTCGATGACTGCCTGCTGGTCGCTATTTTGAAATTGCTTGAGCGCCTCCTGCAGCCTCGCCTCGCGCTGCTTGGCCAAAGATTGCGCCTGCACCGGCAGCGCGGCCAGCAACATGCCGAACAACGCCACCACCAGCCACGCCCACAGGGCTTTTGGCGAGAACAGTTTGGGGGAATGCATGGGTGTACTCCTCCTTGCTTGGTTAAAGGGTTGAAACGTAAATCGTAACTCGTAAAACGTGATGCGTAAATTTGGGGAAGTTTGAAGTTTTGATTATTGCCGTGACTTCACCTTCTTTCGCAAAAACATTCAGAAGACAGAAAGATGGAGGACAGAAAAATGTTTGCCGTTTGGTCCATCTCGTCATGGTCAACTTCCCCGGCATGATGCCAAATCTCATTTTTCTGTCTTACATTTTTCTGTCATTGGCTTTTATCTTTTTATTTCGATCGGCATGGCAGAATCATTCCACAGAAACATTCAAAAGACAGAAAGATGGAGGACAGAAAAATGTTTGCCGTTTGGTCCATCTCGTCATGGTAAACTTCCCCGGCATGACGCCAAATCCCATTTTTCTGTCCTACATTTTTCTGTCATTGACTAGACTACTCTTCAGAACCGCGAGCACCTCTTCAAACTCAGTGGATTTATCAAAAAAATAGTCGGCGCCGCCCTCCAGGCTTTTCCGCCGGTAATGCTCGGAGGCATAATTGGTCAGCATCATGACCACCGGCGGTTTTTCCGCGTTCTTCTTAATCTCCCGCAGCACGTCAAAGCCGGATCCCCCCGGCAGTCTGATGTCCAGGATCACCGCCTCCGGTTTGCTTTCGGCCGCCAACTGAATGGCTTCCCACACGCTTCCCGCCTCGCCAACGATTTTCACGTCAACCAAAGTGTCGAGTAGCCTCGCCAGGCTGCGCCTGAATTCTTGCGAATCGTCAACGATCAGAACTGTCATAGAAAATTCCTCAGGGTTTAACGCCGGTGAAGAAAATAAGCAAAACGGCGGTCAGAGTTTGTCACCCAAAAATGTGATTTTGCTGTCACATTTTTAGTGACAAGCGGCGCAGAAGAAAACTTTAGGCAAGACGATTTTTGTAGCTATTCTGGGAGCACTGTCAAAAATAAAAAACCAGGGCAAAACCATTTTGGGCAAAACTATTAAAAGACCGTTAATTGTTTTGCCCCTGCGGGCGTAGCCTAAATAGTTTTGCCTTTCAATATGTACCTGAATAGTTCCCAATTTTTAAAAGATTGGTGAGAAGACGGACTGCGAAGAGAAGTTGAGGCCGAGAAGAAGTACGTGTGGATAAAAACGGGGCAAACGCGAAAAACTGTAAAAACATTCTGAAGGCAGAAAAATGTTCAGCGTTTGCTATCGCCAACTTCCTGGCATGAAGCCAAGCTCCATTTTTCTGTCATTGGCTTTTTTTCGATCGGCATAGCAGAATCATCGCACCAAAACATTTAAAGACAGAAAAATGGAGGGCAGAAAAATCTTTAGCGTCAGCTATCGTCAATTTCCCGGCATGATGCCCTACGGGCGCAGCCAAACGCCATTTTTCTGTCTTACATTTTTCTGTCATTAGCTTTTGTTCACGCCGCCAAATCATGCTTAATCGCATAGTACATCAGCTCCGCATTGGATTTCATCTTCATCTTTTCCAACAGGCGCCTGCGATAAGTGTTCACCGTATTGATGCTCAACGACAGAATTTCGGAGATTTCGCCGACAGTTTTTCCGGAGCCGATCAATCGCAGGAGCTGAAATTCACGGTCGGACAATCCTTCGTGCGGAAGTTTTTCGGCTTTCTCCAAATCAAACGCCAGGATTTGTGCCAGCTTGCGGCTGACGTACTTGCCGCCGTGATAGATTTCGCGGATGGCTTTGACCAGCACATCGGCGGCGGCATCTTTGGTGATATAGCCGGAAGCGCCGGCCTTCAGCATGCGCCGCGCATATCGTTCTTCCGGATGAAAACTCTGCACGAGAACTTTTGCCGCCGGCGCCAAATTTTGCAAATCCGCCAGCAGCTCCAGGCCGCTCTTTCCGGGCAGGTCGATGTCGAGCACGACGACGTCGCATTCCCGTTCGCGAATAAAGCGCAAGACTTCCGCGGCATTGCCGCACTCGCCGGCAACGCCGATATCGATCTCGGCTTCGATAATCTTCCTGAAGCCGGCGCGCACCAAAGGATGATCATCCACGATCAATGTTCGTATCATATTCTATTCTCCCAATCCGGAATCAAAGAGAAAAACAAAAACATTCAAAAGACAGAAAGATGGAGGACAGAAAATGTTTGCCGTCTGCTATCGTCAACTTCGCTGGCATAATGTCAAACGCCATTTTTCTGTCTTTCATTTTTCTGTCATTGGCTTATTCAATCGGCATAGCAGAATCATCCCGCAAAAATATTCAGAAGACAGAAAGATGGAGGACAGAAAAATGTTATAGCCTACTCGTTGCTCCAATGCGAGCATTGCTTTGACGATACCAAGCTCCATTTTTCTGTCCCACATTTTTCTGTCATTGGCTTTTTTTAAGCCTACTATTTATTGAGCGTCTTCATTGTGACCGTTCGCAGCGTGACATTGATCCAGAGCGAGTGTTTCAGATCAGTATGTTTCAGAAACCGCAAGGCGTGAGACTCGAAATTCTCCAGCGAACCGGAGAGAGCCGTGAACTTAAAGGCCCCGCAGGGCGGGGTTCCCGCAAGCCGAACTTTTTGGTGACTGAGGCAACGTCCTTCGCTCACAATGTCGATCTCCCGCACGACGCGATCCTCGCCGCCAAGAAAATGCGTCAGTGCATCGACGTATAGTTGCAGATCAAGCCCGGTGCCCCAGTCCCGCAGAAATGCCTCGACGAGGCGCCGTATTTCTGAGGCCTGCTCGACAGAGTTATCCCATGCCGAGTCATCGACCTCAAACGCTGTCCGGTCGGCACGAGTGAGCGTTGTGTTCACAAACTCGTGCTCGACACGTTCCGGCCGGAAATTGATCAATTTGCCGTGGCTGCTTCCGGTGAGCAGCAGGTAATTCAGGAGTTGAGCCCGATGCTCGTCCGCCAGATGGCTAACCGTCTTCAGCTCGAAAATGGCTCCCTGATCGACGAGCAAGTCGATGGAGTATGGTTTGCAGAAATCAGCGTGTTTCACCATAATGCCGGCTTCAATGACGGCGCGTGGCTGGAGCACATGAGCCAGTTCCTGCTGATACGCCTCCTCATCAAAAAACCGCCCCAGCCTGTTATGGACATGGAATGCCTGCTCCATCACGTCGTACGCAATCGTTCCGAACGCCTTCTGGTCGAGAGCACGGATATTTTCGCTTAATTCGATCGGCATGGCAAAATCACTCCATAATAAAGATTCAAAGATTCGGAAGACAGAAAGATGGAGGACAGAAAAATGTTTTCTGCTCGCTCAATATCGTCAATTTCCCTGATATGATGCCAAACGCCATTTTTCTGTCCTACATTTTTCTGTCATTGGCTTTTATCTCTTTGTTACGATCGGCATGGCAAATTCACTCCATTAAAATAAAGATTCAAAAGACAGAAAGATGGAGGACGGAAAAATGTTTGCCGTCTGCTATCGTCAACTTCGCTGGCATAATGCCAAACGCCATTTTTCTGTCTTACATTTTTCTGTCATTGGCTTTGTTTTATCGCGCCAGCGGAACTTTGATGATCACGGTCGTTCCTTCGCCCGGGGCGCCGGCGATTTCCACCTCGCCGCCGAACATCAATGCCCGCTCCCGCATGCCCAGCAGGCCGAACGTGCCCGGCGCGGCCAATTTTTCCGCGGGAATGCCGATGCCGTTGTCGATGATCTTGATGAGCGCGTGATCCTGGTTTTGGCTGATTTGCACCACGACCTTGCCGGCGTTGGCGTGCCGGGCGACATTGGTGAGCGCTTCCTGGAAAATGCGAAAAACGGCGATGGCGCAATTCTCCTCGACTTCAAGCGCGGTGGCCGCCGACTTGAACTCATACTCCACACCAATGCGCTTGTGAAATTCCTGCATTTGCCATTCCAGCGCCGCCACCAGGCCAAGGTCATCAAGCACCTCGGGCCGGAGCCGGCGCACGAATTCTCTCATCCTGCCAATCGTGGCGTCGATGGTCTTCTTCATCACGCGGATCTCTTTTAAGCTGGGATCATCCTCCTTTGGCGCCGAGGTTTTTTCAAGGCCGCGCTCCAGAAGCGTCAAATCGATTTTCAAAGCGGTGAGCACGCCGCCCAGCTCGTCATGAATATCCTGAGAAATTGAAACGCGCTCTCCTTCCATGACCTCGTGCAAATGTCCGGTCAACGCGCGCAGTTGGGCGCGGGAATTTTTCAATTCCATCTCCGCCTGCTTGCGCTCGGCAACTTCCTTCTCGAGCGCCCGGTTTCTCGCTTCAATATACGCCGTTCGAAACCGGTGCACTGAAATAATCAAACCCAGTATCGCCAGCACACTGCCCATCCGAAACCACCAGGTTTTCCACCACGGCGGGGTGATGATGATTTTGAGTGACGTGCCTGCTTCATTCCAAACGCCGTCATTGTTCGAGGCTTTCACACGAAAGGTGTATTTTCCCGGAGCCAGATTCGTGTAAACCGCCTCCCGTTTCGCGCCGATCCTTATCCAATCCCGATCGAACCCCTCCATCATGTAAGCATATTGATTCTTCTCGGGCGCGGTATATTCCAGGGCCGCAAATTCGAACGAGAAAACATTGTCTTTGTAGGAAAGGCGAATTTCATCGGTTTCGGCGATCACCTTTTTGAGCGGCGTCTCTTCATTTTTTGCCAGGCCCACCGGCTGGTTGAATAGCTTAAAATCAGTGATCACCACCGGCGGCAGGTGGGGATTATCTTTTATGGCCGCCGGGAAAAACATATTAAGCCCATTGACGCCGCCGAAAAACATTTCACCGTGGCGGCATTGATAATAAGCCGCGCGGTTAAATTCATTGCTTTGCAAACCATCCGAGACGTCAAAATTTCGGAAAACTGCGGTTTCGGGCGAGCCAAAGCACACGCCGGCCCTCATAACGTGATTCGCAAATAGACAAAATAAAGGCCCCCCGCAAGCCGTGCGGATTTTTGGGATCATGATTGTACGGCGTGAATTTCTCCGTTCGATCATCAAAGCGATTCAGTCCCGAATTCGTTCCCACCCAGAGCGTGCCCGCAAGGGCTTCTGAGCCGGAAGAATCGCGATGAATCGACAGGACAAAATTATCATTTAAGCTCTGTGGATTCCCCGGCGCGTTTTGATACCGCGTAAATTTCTCGCGGGCGCGATCAAACCGATAGAGGCCGTTCTCCGTGCCGATCCAAAGAATCCTTCCCGCACTCAAAGGGTCTTCATAAATGGCCCAGACCGTTTCACCGCCATAACCTGTCGCCTGGCGGGGGTAGTGGGTAACTCGCCCGGATTTGCGCTCCAGTTGATCCAGGCTGTTATAACCGCCGATCCACAACGTGCTGTCATCGGCTTCGCAAATGGCTCGAATGCTGTTGCTGCCCAGGTTGTTCGCATGATTGGGGCGGTTCGTCATTCGGCCAAAACGTTGTTGCGCCGAACGCAATTTATAAATGCCGTGCCCATTCGTCCCCAGCCACATCAAACCGGAACGGTCTTTATAGATGGAAATAATCCCAAGATTGGGCACAATGTGAGTTACGCCGCGATTTTCCATGGCAAGCTTTGTAGAGGAAAGTCGAGGGTCGACCTCATAAATGAACAGGCCGTCTGTTGATCCAATCCAGAGACCGCCGGCCTCGTCCTGGCAGAGCGCAAAAACAACCGCTGTGAATGAATCAGCGACCTTGACAAATCCGTCTTGAAAGCCAGGCCGTTCGTACGGTGAGGGATTGCCAACCTGATCACGCAGCCATTGCTCATTGATCCGAAACAGGCCGGCAGCATCGCCGACCCAAAGGTTTCCGCTTTTATCTCGACAAATGGCCCTGATGATTAACGGCATCGTTGGGGCGAAATTCTTCGGGTCAACTTTGAAATGCGCAAAAGTTTCCGTGGTGCGATTGAAGTAAAGCAGGCTGCTGTATTCATACCGCGTTCCGAGCCAGAGATTGCCATCCTCGGCTTCAAGAATGGCAAAGACGAAGTTATACTTCCAGCTCTCCGGATCATCCGGCTTATAAATGAAAGAGGTGAATCTTCCGGTCTGCGGATCAAAGCGTTTCAAGCCATCGGCGGTGCCAAGCCAGAGTCCCGCCTTGCGGGAATCATCTTGAATGGGAAAGGTCAAATTTTGCGTGGGGCCGGAAGGAGCTTCCCGCTCGTAGGAATAACGCACAAAGCGATCCGTCGCGCGATCGTACTTATTCAATCCGCCGAACCAGGTTCCAACCCAAAGATTGCCGTGTTTATCTTCATAGATGGTCTGAATCGCGTTCGCCGAAATCGAAGTGGTATCGTCCGCATCAAATGAGTACACTTTAAATTCATAGCCATCGTACCGGTTCAAACCGTCCCGCGTGCCGAACCACAGGAAGCCCTGGTGATCCTGAAGAATGCACGTCACAAAATTTTGCGACAGGCCGTCGTTCGCCGTGAGCTGCTCAAATTCGAGCTGGCGTTCGCCCGAGGTCTGCGCAATGAGAGCCGGCGTCTGCAAGAGCAGGGCAGTCATTGCCAAAAACAAGAACCGAATAGAAAAGCCAAGCCGTATCGTTCTCATGAACGTGTACCAATGACAAAGTGAGTATGGTTTTGAATCAGGCGAGCTACACTTCCGCGAGAAGCCGAAAAAGATGCTGGAGGAACGTGCGCGCTGTTATCCTTCAAAATGAAAATCTAAAAGAAAAGTGGAGAATGCCAAGAGAAATTTTAAAGCCACTACAATCCCTCAAGATTTGTGCTCAACGGCAAAAGCAAGCGGCGCCAATCCTCAAAACGCGCCACCGCTTCCGGCCCAAATTTACCGAGCTTTTGGTGGATTTTGTGCAGCTTCTTTTCGCGGAAAAGCTTGTGGGGAGTTTTGGAATAAAACTTGTCGGCGAGGCAGATGATTTTCTCTTCGAGGCTCTCGGGCAAGTAATCGCGGACGGGCAAGGGCAACGCCTGCCGGATTACGTCCTCACGGGAGATGCCGGCGCCGGTGTGACGTTCACAAACCAGCGCGTGTCGCGGCAGACCTTCACTTTCGAGAATTTCCCGGCCGATCATGCCGTGGCAGATATACGGCGCGCTGCCGGCGCAAAAAATTTCCGGCGCGGCGCAGCGAAAAATGCCGAGGTCATGCAGCATCGCGGCTTCGTAAATAAAAGTCAAATCAATTTCATGCTGCGGCTGGCGCGCTTGAAAAGCCGCCGCAATATCCAACGCCTTTTTTGTCACCAACACGCTGTGCGTCATCAGAATGCGATAAAGCTCGTCGGCGGGATCGTAATATTTGTGGATAATATCGAAGGGGTTCATACTGGTGCTCGTTTCTGGTTGCTGGTTATTCGTTGCTTGTAATAATAACCAGCTACAAGTTACCAGCAACCAGCTACTTCATTCCTCCCCACACGGCTTCGCGAGTTTCTTTCCAGAAGCAATCAACGGCGCGAAAACCGGCCTGTCGCAGCAGACTTAAATCGATATCAAGTTGCATGGGTTGATCACCATCTTGCTTTTCGAGTTCAACCAGTTCGGCTGCGATTGTTGACAGACTTTTTTCTTCGCCGGTTTGTTCGCGCAGCCGTTGTTGAACGCCGAGCTGCCGCAATGTTTGAAAGCGCGCTTCGATATCAACATGCGAGGCGACGATAATATCAGCGTTCACCAACCAGCCGCCGGCGCGCAATTTCGGCAGCAAAGTTCGATACAACGCCAGCTTTTCATCGGCGGACAAATGATGCAGCGCAAACGAGGAGACGACGGCATTCAACTCCGGCAGATCGCTGTCTCTCGCCAACTCTTGAAAGCTGCAAATTTTCCACGTAAGCTGACGGCTTTTATTTCCGAGGCGGGCCTGCGCCTGTTGCACCATCGCCGCGGCGCCATCAACAGCGATCACCTGCGCGCGCGGAAAGGCTTGCAGCAAATGCGCCGCGAGAAATCCAGTGCCGGCGCCCAGATCGAGCAGGGTGATTTCCGCCTCGCGCTGAAACGGCAATATCGCGCCCACGATTTCCGCCATCTTGCGGCGATTCGGATGCATGATTTCCATTTTCGCATCATAAGCCGCAACCCGAGCGGCGTCATCGTACGCGGTGACGCTTTGTTGGGATTGGGTTAAATCGGCATTGGTTGGCATGGCGTCCCGTAAAAGATATCGATGATTGGAGGCAATTCACTCTATCTCGCCTCTGCGGTCACTGCCACATTTTGTTCGAGATGCGCGTAATATTTTTCCCACACCCATTGCACGATTTCCGCGAACGCGGCGTTTTTCACGCGCGGATCGCAAATGGCCGTGACGCTGTCGCCTTCGTCAACGGAGTGGACAGAAAAACGACCGGCGATCGGCTTTTGTTTGAGGCCGTTGAGAATGCGGTGGTAGACTTCAGGAAAGTCTATACTCATAAAAGCAACGATTTTTCTGCTTTTTCTGTCACGGCCGGCTTCAAGACCGGGTTGGCCGATGTCATCGAATACGATGCGATTGGAAGGACCGAAGATGAATTCGACCACGCCGCCTTCCAATCTTATTTCCATTTTTTCCATTTGAATCCGCCTCGTAAATAAAAAAATTCGCTTGTTAAAAGTTGCTTTTGTTTAAGGCCCTTGATGCATAATGTATCATACATGCTGGCGACAAATCGAACGTCATTTTTTAAATGGACGGGAATAGCCAGAAGTAATTTGCCATAAGACTTGTAAAAAATGTGTGTCTTGGGATTATCAGGATTGGGCGATACTAAATCCGGATTGTTCAAGATATGTGGAATATCACTTTTGTACTTTGAAGCAATCGGATGTTTCTCAATATGCAAGAGCTTTTGTGTCGAGACAAATGCTTCATAACCCAAGGGTGTTAAAACTGCGTAAAGGATATCATTAATCCGGTTTTTATAATCAACAAACGTCTCTCCAGCTCGCGAAAAATCTCTCGCGGCCAACGCCTGCTCGCGATTGAGCGGCTTCCATTGCCCTGCTCCAAATTGTTCGATGACTCTCCCTCCTCTGATTCCAAATTTATGTTGATATGAATTGCCATAAAAAGCAAAAGAGCTTTGATCGGCAAAACAGACTCACCATCTTTCATCTGATCTCTGCGGCCACTGCCACATCTTGGTCAAGATGGACATAGTATTTTTCCCAAACCCATCGGACGATTTCCGCTAACGCGGCGTTTTTCACGCGCGGATCGCAAATGGCCGTGACGCTGTCGCCTTCGTCAACGGAGTGGACTGAAAATCGTCCGGTAATCGGCTTTTGTTTGAGGCCGTTGAGAATGAGTTGGTAGAGATGAGGAAAACTGTAACACATGTAGGCGACAATTTTTCCATTTTTTCGGGTGCGTCCCACTTCGAGGCCGGGCTGTCCCTCGTCGCCAAATAAAATGCGGTCGGAAGATCCGAAAATAAACTCAATAACATCGCCTCCGAGCCTTATCTCCATCTTTTCCATTTGAATCCACCTCGTAAATAGAGAAAATCCGCCGGTGAAATCTTGTTTTCTATCAAACCTTTGATCGTGGGGGTCTCGTGCATCGTTGCAACCCACCGAATGTCTTCTTTGTGATGAACCGCAACGACTAAAAGTGTTTTCGCGACTACTTTGTAATAAAGATGGGCAGTCGGAATCTGATAATTCGTGACGATCAAATCCGGATTATTTTAAATATGCGAAATATCAGTTTGATACTGCGCCGCTATCCGATGTTTTCCTGAATGCCGAAGCGCCTGTGTAGAGACGCAAGCTTGATAACCTAAAGGCGTTGGCATTGAGTACAGAATTTCGTGCAACTGGCCTTTATGATCAAAGAACATCTCTCCAGCGCGTGAAAAATCGCGTGCTGCCAACGCCGGCTCACGATTGAGCGGCTTCCATTGATTTGATTCGACGGCTTCCTCCTCCGGTTTCAAATTTATATTAGCATGAAAGGCCTTCAAAAGCAAGAAAATTTTACGGCATCAAGCAATCCCTCAAGTGACGGGGTGTAGCGCAGACCTCTTGTCTGCAGGCGGGGACGCCCAATGTCACTAACTTTTACTGAATTTCCAGATCACCCAATTTAGGTGTATCAATTAAAACTATTTGCACACGATGAACTCCGTTAGGAGTGGAATGTTTATAGATAAAAGCTAACTCAGCGCTGAAAACTCCAGAGGAGTGACATGTTGACATGCAGCGAATTTTTCAAACAATCAAATATCTTCACATTTCACTCCTAAAGGAGTTAAAAAGCATAAAAATTCTCCGCGACTATAAACATTACACCCCTGACGGGGTTGGGCAACGTGCCTCAGTTCAAAAAGTTAGTAACATTGGGCGGGGACGCCTGCGCTACATTTTCCCCATGTTAGTGAGGAATTACAACTTCCGCTAAATACAATTTGCATTTTGCCCATATTTCTGTTATCTTACTTTGTTATCAAATAAACAGCTCAACTCGACCTGACCAGCCTTGATTTCAACCTAAAGTTTTTTGGAGTTCAGCTTTGCCGTTTTCGATTTTGCACTGCGCCGATTTGCACCTCGACGGCGCGTTCACCGGCAGCCGTTTGCCGGCAACGCTGGCGCGCCAATGCCGCGAACAACTGCGCCAGACGCTGCGCCGAATCGTTGATCTCGCGAAAGAACGGAACGCCGGCGCCGTCACGGTGGCGGGCGATTTATTCGAACGAACGCGGCTTTCGCCGGACACCGTGGCGTTTCTGATCAGCGAATTTGAGCGGCTCGCGCCGATTCCGGTCTTTATCGCGCCGGGCAATCATGATCCCGCCGACGCCGGCTCGCTCTATCAACGCGGACGCTGGCCGGAAAACGTCAATATTTTTGTGAGCAATCGCCTCACCGAGCGGCCGCTGACGAAAGAAATTTCACTGTGGGCAGCGGCGCACCTTTCGCCGAGCGAGCGGCAAAATTTATTGCTCCATTTTCAATTGCCATCCGCCAATCCTTCGCGTTATCCCATTTTACTTTTGCACGCCACGCTGGTGGCGTCGCCGTCGCCGGCCAACAATAATCACGCTCCAATAACGCTGGAAGATATTCGGCAGGCCGGATTTCCATTGGCGCTGCTCGGCCATTACCACACGGCGCAAACGGCGCGCGCCGGCAACGCGGTTGCGATTTATCCCGGCAGCCCGGAGCCGCTGGGTTTCGATGAGCCGGGCCAGCACGGCGTGACGTGGATTCAGGTCGAGCCGGGACAACCGCCGCAGATCGAAACCATCGCGCTGGCCGAATTGCGTTTTGAAACCATCGACGTGAGCGTCGATGATTGCACTCATCGCGAGCAACTGTTTGATAAAATTATGGCGCTGCAAAAAGAGCGCGATTTTGGCAAAGCCTTTGTGCGCCTGCGGCTGATCGGCAACGCGCTGTCCTCGCTTTTTCTCGATCTGCCGGTGTTGACGCATCGCGTACAAAATCATTTTGCGTTCGTGCACCTCGAAAATTTAACGCGCCCCTCGGCCGATTTGCAACAACTGGCGCAGGAGCCGACGGTGCGCGGCGCTTTCGTGCGCGAAGTTTTAGCGGCCACGGAAGCCGAACACGGCCAACAACAACGCCACCTGGACGCGCTGGTTTACGGCTTGCAGGCTTTTACTCAGGAGGATATTGCGCTGCGATGAAGCTGCTTGAAATGACGCTGAAGGGATTCGGACGCCTGCATGAGGCGCAATTCACTTTCCATCCGAAAATCAACATCATCTTCGGGCCGAATGAGGCCGGCAAATCCACCCTGCAACAGGGCATCATCGCTTTGCTGTACGGTTTTTACGACGGCAATCGCGCGCAGTCTCGTGAGCAGGATCAGCACACGCGCTATCGGCCGTGGGGCGCGCGTCACCTCGAAACGGTTTTGCCGCAACCCGCGCCGGTTTTGACGCCGGAGATTGCAGCCTCACGCCCCGCCATTTTATCCGAACCGAAAATCGTCGCGGCGACGGAATATGAAGTGATGACCATCGCCTCGCCCAAAGCCACGGATGAGGCGATCGCCGAATTAACGACCAGCAATCAGTCGAGCGGCAAAAATACGATGGCGGAAAGCGAGTACAGCGGCCGGCTCAAATATTTGCTCGACGCCGGCAACACGTTTCTCATTCATCGCGATTTCAGCCACGCCGACGCACCGGTGCAACTGCTCGATGCGATCACCGGCGAAGATTGGCTGGTGAAATATCGCCGCGGCCCCGCCTTGCGGGGCAAAGTGGATTTCATGGAAAAACAGATCGGCATGTCACGGCAGGTTTTTCTGGCGACCGCCTGTTTACAACAGGGCGCGTTGCGGCCGCTGGCCGAGCGCGACGCCAGCGCGGTTTCCGATGCGATTTTCCGCTTGTTGGATGCCGCCGGCGCCGATCATTCCGCCGAGCAGGCCATCGAGCGTCTCGAAAAGAAATTGCGCGAGCTGGGCAGCGACCGTTCGCAGCGGGCGTTGCTGCCGCAGGCCCGCCTCAAGCTCGAAGGATTGCGCGAGTCGTATGCGTTGCGCCTCGCCACGCAGCGCGAAGCGCAGAGCGATATTGAAAAAACCGAATTTCTAAAAATTGAAACCGAGGAGCTGCGCGCGCAACTCCTCGGCCTCGAGCGTAAAATGCAGCAGGCGCAAATGACGCAGCTTGAAGCGCGGCTGCAGCGCCTGCAGGAAAACGAAAACCAGCGCGAGAAACTCGCCGCGGAAATTGCGGCCTCGACGCCCTTCAAAAATTTTCCGGCCGATGAGAAAGAATTGTTCTTTCAATTGATGCAGGATTATAATCACCACGACAAGCTGCGCTCACTGCAGCAGGATGAGCGCGCCGGGCTGGACGTCAAATTGCTGGCGCTGGCGGAAAAAACCCGCGCCTTGCACGTGCCGGAAAATATCTGGAGCACCATGGCGTTCGAGGATTTTCTGGCGCTGCACACGCGCTGGCAGGCGACGTTTCAGGAAGTCATCGAAAATGAAAACGCGTGCCACGAAGTTGACGACGCGCTGAAAGACGCTGGCGTCAGCGAAACTGACCGCGCCGGCTTTTCCGGATTGGACTGGCGGCAGATCGAGCAGTACAAAGCCGTCGAAGCGAAGGTGAAAGCCACGGAAGCTGAAGTGGAAGACGCGCGCGAAAGGTATGATCGCTATCAAAAAGATCGGGAGCGCTGGCAGGGCTATGCCGCGCTCGGCGCTCTTGCTGCCGCCGTGGCGCTGGTGATCGATCTGGTGACGCGCATGTTTGGCAGCGAAGCGCTCGGCTTTATTCTCCCCGTGTGTCTGGTGGCGTTGATCGGCGTGTTCATTTTGTATGGGCGCTGGGGCGCGCTGAGCCGCGAATTGGGCGCGAAATTGCTGGAAGTGGAAAATCGCTACATGGAAGAGCGGCAGGAACTGCGTGAGGTGCAGGTGCGTTATCAAATCGATTCAATCAAGCAGCTCGAAGCGAACCGGCTGCACTTTGAAAAGCTCGCCAGCGTGATTCAGGCGGAGAAACAGTTGCAGGATAAAATGAACAAGATCGAGCAGCCGCTGATGAACTGGATGACGGCGGTGGGCATCGGGCACATCGCGCCGGAGACGCTGGTGGACGCCGAAAAGCGGCTGCGCGAAAGCCATCAGCTTTGGAGCGAGAAAAACGCGGCGCAGCAGCGCCTCGCGCAAATCGACGAGAAACAAAAGCAGATCGAGCAAATTTTAGCGCGTCTCACCACCGAATTGGAAGAAGTGTTGCACAAAGCCGGGATCGCGGAGCCGGTGGGCGAGAAAGCGTTTCAGAGTTTTTTGAGCGGCTGCCAGAAGCGCGAATATCTCGAATCGCTGCACATGCAATTGCAGCAAACCGAAGCGTGGCGCGACGAAATTCTCTCCGGCGAAACGGCCGGGGCGATTATCGCGGCCATCAAACGCCTGCGCGATGAGCTCGATTGCAGCGCGAAAACTGCCGCGACCACGACGGTTGCGAAAGATCAGGGCAAAACGGTGATGATTCCGGCAAATGAAATTTCGCGCGTGGAATTGCAGCGGCAGCGCGAAACGCTGCAGCAGGAAATTCACGCAAAGGAACAAACGCTGGCGATTTTGCAGGAACGCGTGGCCGCGCGCTTGCAGGGATTGCCGCCGCTGGCGGAGATTGAAGAGGACATCGCGTTGGTGGAGGCGGAAGTCACGGGTCTGGAAAAAGCGCGCGAAGCGCTGGAACTGGCGCGCGATTTTATTGCGCAAGCCGCCCAGAAACTGCACCGTGATTACGCGCCGCGCTTGAACGAATTTTTAGGCCGGCATCTCGGCAAGCTCACCAACGGCCGCTACACCAGCGCGCTGGTCGATCCCTCGGATTTTTCGGTGCGCCTGCAGGGCCCGTCGATTTCCGCGCCGGTGGAATTGACGCGCCTCAGCCTCGGCACTATCGAGCAGGTTTATCTGCTGCTGCGCGCCGCGGTGGTGGAAATCTTCGCGCAAAACGGCGAATCGATTCCGCTGATGCTCGACGATCCGCTGGTCCACGCCGACGCGCGCCGCATGGCCAACGCGCTGCAAATTCTCGACGCGCTCGCCGAATCGCACCAGATTTTTTATTTCACCAAAGACCCGCTGGTGTTCGAGCATTTCCACGGCAAACCGGAACAGTGCGGGATGATCGAGTTGCAGGCGAATTAAAAGAGCACATTTTCGTCAAGCGGCGACGGCAGCCCGGCCATTTTCGACGACGGGCAACACGACCAAGTGATAGCCGTAATCGAGTAGAATATCCATGGTGCGCTCGCTGGCGTATTCAGCAATTTTCATAAACCGATCATCATCATGCGGTTGGGTGAAACGAAGCCACAGCGTATTCACGCTTTCCGGGCTT
>Ga0247727_10005639_pt1 | contig 25216 bp, 26 predicted proteins | sample WisWelCaveWW1625_FD_202498 | JGI IMG/M metagenome (GOLD analysis project Ga0247727, IMG submission 202498) | Biofilm microbial communities from Wishing Well Cave, Virginia, United States - WW16-25 | ecosystem: Environmental > Aquatic > Deep subsurface > Groundwater > Cave microbial mat | place...
GCCGGCCCCAGTCGTGGGGAGAAACCGAGTCTTTCTTCGGTACGGAGAACAGGGCTTCCAGTCGTTGGCGCAGGACCGGGCATCCCTCGATCAGGCCAACCAGTTTCCCGAGCGTCACCCGCGCGGGTGCCTTCTTGCGTAGCGCGGCATCGAGCAGTGCCCGCTTCGCCATCTCCGGCTCCGCGCCGCCGATGAAGGGCGAGCGGATGAGTTTCGAGGCCTGCTCGAACGGAATTTCTCCCGCGGCGAGTTCGAGGAGGGAGAGCGCGGCGCGCACCAGCGGATAGTCGGCGAGCGGCGCGCCGAAGGAGATGTTGAAAGGCAGCGGCTTGCGCTCCACGCCGGGGTGGTTGTGCGCCGGCTGCATGGTGCGCGCGAAGACGCGCGCCACTTCCTTCCGGCGCTTCTCCAGTTCGGGCACCACCACGCCGATGCGCTTCGCGCCGGATTCGAGCCGCGCGCGCGCCCACTGCGCGGCAGCGTCGAGTTCCTCGCGCGCCGAGGGGAACACTCTGCGGCCCGCCATTGCTTTCTTCGGCTCCGGCGCGCAGACGCGCACTTCGATGCCTTCCGTGGCGCAGGCATCGAGAAACTCCTGCTCCTGCGGCGTCACCACGTCGAAGGCGTAGGCGACGAGGAGCTTCGGCTTGCGCAGGGCGGATTCGTTCAGCAGCGGCGCGACGATGTCGGCAAGACGCGCCGCGTCGGTGTTGCCTTCGCGCTCGCAGCGCCTGGCGTAGCCGCGCGACCACTCGATGAAGGCCCTCGCGTCGTCGTTGCCCGGAAAGTTCCCCAGCCCGCCGGCGACGCGCCACTCGTGCGCGAGGCCCCAAGCCTTGACGCAATTCCCCGCCGCCTGCGGCACCGCCAGCAGCGCCTCGCCCCACTCGCTCGCGCGGATCGCGGCTTCCCACAGCGCCTGCGCTTGCGCATCGGTCAGCAGGAGCGGCAGCTTTGCCGCGAGGTCGGAGGTGAGCGCGTCCTCGTAGAGCCGCTCGACGAACGCGCCGAAAAACAGGACGTCCGCCGTCTCCCAGACCGGATGTCCCTTGTCGATCTGGCCCTGGTCGAACTCGCGGGACAGCTCGCGGGCCAGTCGCACGTTGGGGGTGACGACGGTGACGCGCGCCGCATGGCCTTCAGCGAGGCGCGCGAGGAGTTCGGACTTCCGGACCGGCGTAAGCGCCATGCGCCGGAAGTTTAGAGCAAGCGCACCGGTGGCCCGCCACTGCCTATAATTGCGCCCATGGACGCCGGGGACGCCCTCCTCCTCGCCCGCGCGCAGTTCGGGCTGAACATCGCGTTCCACATCCTGTTCCCCACCCTGAGCATCGCGCTCGCCTGGTACCTGGTCTGGTTCCGGGTGAAGTACGCGCGCAGCAGGGACCCGGCATGGCTCGCCACCTACCGCCTGTGGGTGAAGATTTTCGCCCTCACCTTCGCCATGGGCGTGGTCTCGGGCATCACCATGAGCTTCCAGTTCGGCACCAACTGGCCGGGCTACATGGAGAAAGTGGGCAACATCGCCGGGCCGCTCCTCGCCTACGAGGTGCTGACCGCGTTTTTCCTCGAGGCCACCTTCCTCGGCGTGATGCTGTTCGGCATGGAGCGCGTGTCCACCCGCGTGCACATCTTTTCGGCGGCGATGGTGGCGATCGGCACCACGCTGTCGGCGTTCTGGATCCTGGCGCTCAACTCCTGGATGCACACGCCGCAGGGCCAGGTGATGGACGGCGGCGCGTTGATTGCCGGCGACTGGCTGCAGGTGATCTTCAACCCGTCCTTCCCCTACCGCTTCACCCACATGATGCTCGCCTCGGGCCTCAGCGGCTCCTTTCTGGTGGCGGGACTGTCGGCCTGGCGGCTGCTGAAGGCGCCGCAGGACGCGGGCGCCCTGACCACGCTGCGCGCCGGGACGCTGGTGGCGGCGGTGCTCGCGCCGCTGCAGGTGTTGGTCGGCGACCTGCACGGCCTGAACACGCTCGAGCACCAGCCGGCGAAGATCGCCGCCATCGAGGCGATCTGGAAAACCGGAAAAGGCGTGCCGCTCGTCCTGTTCGCCATCCCGGACGAGACGGCGGGACGCAACGACTACGCGATCGAGGTGCCCAAGCTCGCGAGCCTAGTCCTCAAGCACGACGCGAACGCCGAAGTACAGGGGCTGGACGCGTTTGCGCCCGACCATCCGCCGGTGGCGCCGGTGTTCTTCGCCTTCCGCGCGATGGTGGGCATGGGCATGCTGATGCTGGCGCTCGCCTGGGCCGGGAGCTGGATCCTTCGCAAGGGCGCGCCGCGCTGGCTGCTGTGGGCGTTCGCGGGGATGACCTTCTCGGGCTGGATCGCGACGCTCGCCGGCTGGCTGGTGACCGAGATCGGGCGCCAGCCCTGGCTGGTGACGGGAATCCTGCGCACCGCGGACGCTGTGGGACGCGTGCCGGAGGCGGCGCTCGGCGCGAGCCTCGCGGGCTACGCGCTCGTCTACGGCGTGATGCTCCTCGCCTACGTGGTGACGCTCACGCACCTCGCAGGCGAAGGGGCGAAGGCATGACGCTCGACCTGCCCCTCGCCTTCGCGGTCCTGATGGGCGCCGCGATCCTCGCCTACGTGGTGCTGGACGGCTACGACCTCGGCGTGGGCATGCTGATGCCGGCGGCCACCGATGACGAGCAGGACGTGATGGTGGCGTCCATCGGCCCGTTCTGGGACGCCAACGAAACCTGGCTCGTGCTCGGCGTGGGGATCCTGCTCATCGCCTTTCCCGCCGCGCACGGCTACATCCTCGGCGCGCTCTACCTGCCGGTGGCGGCGATGCTGACGGGCCTCATGCTGCGCGGCGTGGCCTTCGAGCTGCGCGTGAAGGCGCAGGGCTGGCACGCCGAGCTGTGGAACTGGCTGTTCTGGTTCGGGTCCTTCCTCGCCTCCTTCGCCCAGGGCTACATGCTTGGGCGCTACGTCACCGCCTTCCAGCCGGGCTGGGGCTACTTCTTCTTCGCGCTACTGGTCGGCGCGGCGCTCTGCGGCGGCTACGTCCTGCTCGGCGCGACCTGGCTCGTCCTGCGCACCGAGGGCGAGCTGCAGCGCAAGGCCGTGGCGTGGACCAGGTGGGGACTGCTGTGGGTCGCGCTCGGCGTGGCGCTGGTGTCGCTCGCCACGCCGCTCGCCAGCGAGATCGTGCGCGACAAGTGGTTCGACTTCCCGCGCACGCTCGGGTTGATGCTGCTGCCGCTCGCCACGCTCGCCGCCTGGCTGTGGGTCTGGGCCACGCTCGGCAAGTCGGAGTGGAAGCCCTTCGCCGGCGCGGTGGCGATCTTCGTGCTCGCCTTCACCGGCCTCGCCTACAGCGTGTTCCCCTACGTGGTGCTGGGCTGGCTCACCATATGGGAGGCGGCGGCGCACCCCTCTGCGCTCAAGGTAGTGCTCGCCGGCGCGCTCGCCGTGCTGCCCTTTCTCGTTGGCTACACCGTCTTCGCCTACCGCGTGTTCCGCGGCAAGGCGCGCGCGGGCCTCTACGGCCATTGAGATTCTGGTAGGCTGATTTCGAGGAGGAAGCATCCATGGACCAGGACAGAAGAGCGCTCACCCGTCGCGATTTCCTGGCCGGCGTGGCGGGCGCCAGCGCGCTCGCCGCGGTGGGCGAGAGCCTCGCGCAGGCCGCCGCCCCGGCGGCGCCCCCCGGCACGATCTCCATTGAGGCGATCAAGGCCGAGAAGGTGCCGGCGATGGAATGGCACTCGGAGCGCCCGCTGACCGGCAGCGTCCCTGCGCACGAGCATGATTTCGACGTCACCCCGAGCGACCGCATGTTCGTACGCAACAACCTGCTCACGCCGCTGATCGACATTAACAGCCACCGCCTGAGCGTGACGGGGCTGGTCGAGCGGGAACTGAGCTACTCGGTGTTCGACCTGGCGAAGAACTTCAGGACGGTGACGCTCCAGGGGATGCTCGAATGTGCCGGCTCCGGCCGCACGGGCTACCAGCCGAGGGCGAGCGGCACGCCGTGGCTGCCGACTGGTGGCATGGGCTGCCCGCTCTGGGGCGGCGTACGGCTCGCCGACGTGCTGAGGGCGGCGGGCGTCAAGCCGAACGCGGCTCACGTCGCCGGCCAGGGCGGCGACCCGGGCGCAGTGGCGAGCGCCGCGCCGGTGATCCGCTCGATCCCGATGCGCAAGGCGCTGGACGAGGACACGCTCATCGCCTGGGCCATGAACGGCAAGCCACTGCCATTCGTGCACGGCTATCCCCTACGCCTGGTGGTGCCGGGCTGGGTCGGCTCCGCGTCCACCAAGTGGCTGCACACGCTCGTGGTGCTCGACGCGCCCTTCAAGGGTACCTATATGGACTCGAGCTATCGCGTGCCGAGGCATGCGGTCGAGCCCGGCCAGAAAATGCCGCCCGACGCCGTGTCTACCGAAGCCTGGCCGGTCAAGTCGATCATCACCTCGCCGGCGCCGAACGCGCGCATGAAGAGCGGCGCGACGATCAGCGTGCGCGGACGCGCATGGGTGGGCGAAGGCACGGTCGACCGGGTGGAGGTTTCGGCCGACGAGGGCAGGACCTGGCGGCGCGCCGAGCTCGCGCGCGCGGGCGGCCGCTACGCCTGGCGCACTTTCACCTACGAGCACCGGCCCGAAGGGCCCGGCTACGTCACGTTCATGGCGCGCGCCTGGGACGACCGCGGCCATGTGCAGCCCGCGCAGTCGCAATGGAATCCGCTCGGCTACTTCTGGAACGCCTGGCACCGAGTCGGGGTGCTGGTTGAGGCGTAGGGGCTGGGCCGCGGTTGCGGCCTTCGCGGCTGCGGCGGGCGCCTGGGCACAGGAGGGGGAACGGCTGATATCCGGGCCGGGCTCCACCCTGACCGAGAACAAATGCAAGATCTGCCACGAATTGCAGCACATCCGGCGCACGCCGCTCTCGCGCGGCGAATGGGCGGACAACCTGCGCAACATGAAAGAGCGCGGCACGCCGATGGACCCGCCCGAGATGGCGGTGATCCTCGATTACCTCGCCACCTATTACAACCGCGAGAAGCCTGCGCCGGCACCTTCGCCCGACACGCTGGCGGGCGGCGGCGACGACCCGGTGCAAAAAGCGCTGAACGCGCACGCGTGCGTCGGATGTCACGCACTGGACACGCGTGTGGTGGGCCCGTCTTTCCGGGAGATCGGTTCCCGCTACGCGGGAGATGCCGGCGCCGCGGCGCGCCTCGCGGCCAAGATCCGCGCCGGCGGCCAGGGCGCCTGGGGCCAGGTGCCGATGCCGCCGAATCCGTCGCTGTCGGACGCCGACCTCGAGACGATCATCGGCTGGCTGCTGCGCCGCTGAAACTTATTCCACGCGGACACCGGCGGCAGCTTGCCTTCGCAGGACATGTCAGGCTAGGTCCTCGTGCAGGCACAGGATGTTGCCCTCCGGATCCTGGAACCAGGCGGCCTTCTCCGAGCCGAGCACGCAGACGTGCTGCACGGTCTTCAGCCCCGGCAGGTCGTAGTCGGCGAACTGCACGCCGCGCGCCTCGAGCTCGCGCACCTCCCGGCCGATGTCAGCCACCTTGAAGCTGAGCGCGGTGTGCTCGGCCTTGGTGCCGCCGGGGCGCGGAAACAGCGCCAGAACGGTGCCGCCGCAGCGGTAGACGAACTTGCCGTCGGGCTTCAGGCCGAGGGGCTGCAAGCCGAGCTGCTCTTCGTAGAAGCGCCGCGCGCGTGCCATGTTCTTGACCGGAAGCATGGTGGTGACCTGGTTGCCGTTCAGCATGGGCTTGCCTCCGTCAGATTAGCCATGGCTATACGTATAAGCGCCGCAGGGCGCGCTGGAAATACGCAGGATTGCGCATGGGTGCGATGCACGAGCTGACGCAGCAGGACTACCGGGATGGCTGGCGCCTGTTGTGCGAGATGACCGAGGCGGCGGGCGACGCCGTGAGCTTCGCGCGCCTGGGCACCGACCGGCTGCCGCGCCTGGTGGCCTCCGAAATCACCACCCTCTCGGTGTGCGACCTGGCGCGCAACACGCGCAGCGTGGTGAGCTCGCCGGGCGCCGCGATCTCGGCGGCCGACCGCGCGGCTTTCGACCGGTATTTCGCCGAGCATCCCCTGGTGCGTTTCCACGCCTCGCATCCGCAAGGCGGCGCGCACCGCATCAGCGATTCGCTGTCGCGCGCCGAGTTCCGCGATACGGCGCTCTACAACGACTACTACCGGCGCATCGGCATCGACCATGTGCTCGCCGTACCGCTGTTCGTCGACCGCAGCCTGCTGGTGAGCTTCGTGCTGAACCGCAATGGCAGGGACTTCAGCGACCGCGAGCGCATGCTGCTCGACCTGGTGCGCGAGCCGCTTGCCGCGCTGTATCGCCACGCGCTAGCGCGCCAGCGCAGCCTGGGCGCGCTGCCCGTCACGGCGCGGGAGCGCGAGGTGCTCGACTGGCTCGCCGCGGGCAAGACCGACCGCGAGATCGCCGCGATCCTCGGCATGAGTCCGCGCACGGTGCAAAAGCACCTGCAGCACATCTACGAGAAGCTCGGGGTGGAAACGCGCACCGCGGCGGTGATGCGGGCGATCGGCAAATAAAGGGGGTCAGAGCAACATTTCCGCAGACTCGAGTCTGCGGAAATGTTGCTCTGACCCCCTTTATTTTTCGAGCAGGTGCTTCTTGTCCTGCACCTTGGCCCACTGGTCGGCGTCGGACGGGGCGGGCTTGCGCTCGATGATCGGCTTCCAGCCGGCTGCGAGCTCCTTGTTGCGCGCGATCCACTCGTGCTGGGCGTCGGGGACGTCATCCTCGGCAAAGATCGCCTCGACCGGGCATTCGGGCACGCACAGGGTGCAATCGATGCACTCGTCGGGGTCGATCACCAGCATGTTCGGCCCCTCGCGGAAACAGTCCACCGGACACACGTCCACGCAGTCGGTGTACTTGCACTTGATGCAGCTCTCGGTGACCACGTAAGGCATCGGGGGCAAAGCCTGCAACGGGAAAAAGGTTAATCGACTCAGTAGTTTAGCACGGCGTCTTGGGTTCCCGGCACGCCGCCCCCATAATAGGGTCTCCCCCGCAAGATCCCCGAGGAACCATGAGCAGCAGTACCCAGATCCAGCATGTGACGGACGATAGTTTCGAACCCGAAGTCCTCAAATCCGAGGTCCCGGTGCTGGTGGACTACTGGGCCGAGTGGTGCGGCCCCTGCAAGTCGATCGCCCCGATCCTCGACCAGGTGGCCAAGGAGTACGACGGGCGCCTGAAGATCGCCAAGCTCAACGTCGACGAGAACCAGCAGGTGCCGGCCAAGTTCGGCATCCGCGGCATCCCCACCCTGATGCTGTTCAAGAACGGCAACCTAGAGGCGACGCGCGTAGGCGCGCTGTCCAAGTCGCAGCTCACCGCGTTTCTTGACAGCAATATCTAAAGCGCCTACGCTTTGATGCGAAGCTGCGCCGGATAGCACTGGCGCGGCGGCAATCCCCGGCGCCCGCTGCAGTTCAATCGCAGGTCCTTGCGAGGCGCATCTCCCCCAAAGAGACCGCAGTACGGCAGGCCGGGCCTCATCCTTTTTCATTGGCCATGCACCTCTCAGAACTGAAAACCCAGCACGTCACGCAGCTCGTGGAAATGGCGGTCGGCAACCAGATCGACAACGCCAGCCGCATGCGCAAGCAGGACCTGATCTTCGCCCTGCTGAAGGGCCAGGCGAAGAAGGGCGAATCGATTTTCGGCGACGGCACGCTGGAGGTGCTGCCCGACGGCTTCGGCTTCCTGCGCTCTCCGGACACGTCCTACCTCGCGAGCACCGACGACATCTACGTCAGCCCCTCGCAGATCCGCCGCTTCAACCTGCACACCGGCGACACCATCGAGGGCGAGATCCGCACGCCAAAGGACGGCGAGCGCTACTTCGCCCTGGTCAAGGTGGACAAGGTCAACGGCGAGGCGCCCGAGGCGTCCAAGAACAAGATCCTGTTCGAGAACCTCACGCCGCTGCACCCGGACGAAGCGTTCAAGCTCGAGCGCGACATCAAGGCGGAGGAAAACACCACCGGGCGCGTGATCGACATCATCGCGCCCATAGGAAAAGGTCAAAGAGGGTTGATCGTCAGCCCGCCCAAGGCCGGCAAAACCGTGATGCTGCAGCACATCGCGCACGCCATCATCGCCAACCATCCCGACGTGTCGCTCATCGTGCTGCTGATCGACGAGCGCCCGGAAGAAGTGACCGAGATGAGCCGCTCGGTGCGCGGTGAAGTGGTCGCCTCGACCTTTGATGAGCCGGCCTCGCGCCACGTGCAGGTCGCCGAGATGGTGATCGAGAAGGCCAAGCGCCTGGTCGAGCACAAGAAGGACGTGGTGATCCTGCTCGACTCGATTACCCGTCTCGCGCGCGCCTACAACACCGTGGTGCCCGCCTCCGGCAAGGTGCTCACCGGCGGCGTGGACGCCAACGCGCTGCAAAAGCCCAAGCGCTTCTTCGGCGCGGCGAGGAACGTCGAGGAAGGCGGCTCGCTCACCATCATCGCCACCGCGCTGATCGACACCGGCAGCCGCATGGACGACGTGATCTACGAGGAATTCAAGGGCACCGGCAACATGGAAATCCATCTCGACCGGCGCATGCACGAGAAGCGCATCTTCCCGTCGATCAACGTCAACCGCTCCGGCACGCGCCGCGAGGAGCTGCTGATCGTGAAGGAACTGCTGCAGAAAATCTGGGTGCTGAGGAAGCTCCTGTTTCCGATGGACGAGCTGGAAGCCGCCGAATTCCTCATCGACAAGTTGAAGGCGACCAAGAACAACGCGGAGTTCTTCGACTCCATGCGCCGCGGATAAATCGGGGTCTGACCCCGATTTTCCGGTACGCTGGCGCCGGATTTCCTCGGGGGGAAGCATGGCGCAGGCGGACGGGGCGAAGGCGCGTGGCCTGCTCGACACCACGCGCCGTGTCGCCACCCCCGAGGGCATCGAGCTCACCCTGCGCCTGGCAGGACCGGTGCCGCGCGCGCTGGCCTGGGCCATCGATCTCGTCCTGCGCGCGGCGGTGGTGCTCGTGGTGCTGATGGCGGCGGGCTATTTCGGCCAGGCCGGCTGGGGCATCGCGCTGCTCGCCATGTTCGTCGTCGAGTGGCTGGCCCCGGCCTGGTTCGAGGTCCTCTGGCACGGGCAGACGCCGGGCAAGCGCGCGCTGGGCGTCGCAGTGGTGCACGACGACGGCACCCCGGTGCGCTGGGGCCCGGCGCTGACGCGCAATCTGCTGCGCGCCGTGGATTTCCTGCCCTTCCTCTACGGCTTCGGCCTGCTCGCGATGCTCGCCAACCGCGACTTCAAGCGCCTGGGGGACCTCGCCGCCGGCACGGTGGTGGTCTATGCGGCGGGCCGCTCGCAGGCGCGCACCCTGCCCCAGGCGCCGGCGCAGCTGCCGCCGTACCCGCTCACGCTCGAGGAGCAGCGCCTGGTGATTGAGCTTGCCGAGCGCTCTTCCAGCCTGACCGAGGAGCGGCTCGAGGAGCTCGCCGAGCTGCCCACGCCCCTGGTCGGCCGCGCCACCGGAGCGGCCGCCGCCGCGCGCCTGCTCGGCATGGCCAACCATATTGCGGGAAGGCGATGAAGCAGGCGCCGTTCGAGGCTGCGCACCGCGACGAGTGGCGGGCGTTCGAGCGCTTCCTCGACGCGCCGCGCGCCGTCGCGCCGCCGTTCGCGCCCGAGGACATGCCGCAGCGCTACCGCCGCCTGTGCCACCACCTGGCGCTGGCCGCCGACCGGCAATACGGCCCGCAACTCGTCGACCGCCTGAACCTGCTCGCCTTGCGCGGGCACCATGCCCTGTATGCCAATCGCCGGCGCCAGTCGCAGCGCATGGTGGATTTCCTGCTGGTCGCATTTCCCGCGCTGGTGCGCGCCGAGTGGCGCGTGGTGGCGGCCGCCGCGCTGCTGTTCTTCGGGCCGCTGCTCGGGCTGATCGCGGCGCTGCAGGCCTTTCCCGAGTTCGTGCATTACCTGCTCCACCCCGCGCAGATCGCGAGCTATCACGACATGTACGACCCGGGCAACAGGCGCCTCGGCATGCGGGAGGCCGACACGCACCTGGCGATGTTCGGCTTCTACATCTGGAACAACGTGCGCATCGGCTTCCAGACCTTCGCCGGCGGGCTGCTCGCCGGGCTGGGAACGGTGTGGTTCCTCGCCGCCAACGGCGTGATCATCGGCGCCGTGGCGGGCTACCTGACCCAGATCGGATTCGGCAGCACCTTCTGGTCCTTCGTCTCCGGCCACTCCGCGCTCGAACTGACCGCCATCGTGCTATCGGGCGCGGCCGGATTGCGCCTCGGCCTGGCGCTGATCGCGCCGGGCAACCGCTCGCGCAAGGCCGCGCTGGTCGCCGCGGCCAGGCCCGCGGTGCGCCTGATGTACGGCGCGGCGCTGATGTTCACCGCCGCGGCATTCGTGGAGGCCTTCTGGTCCCCGCTCACCGAGGTGCCGCACCAGGTGAAGATCTGGGCGGGCATTGCTGCGTGGGCAGTGCTGCTCGCCTATTTCGCATTCTTGGGGCGCGCCGTTGCAGCTCGCTAACGTCGCCGTCGCGCTGCGTCCGCGCTCGGCCTGGGAGTCCGTCGACCTCGGCCTGGGCATGCTGCAGCAATGGTCGCGGCCGCTCTACACGGCGTTCGGCGCGGTGTTCCTGCCGGTCGCGGCCGCGTGCCTGTGCGTCGGCTTGCTCGCCGAGCGGATCTGGCTCGCCATGCTGCTGCTGTGGTGGCTCAAGCCGCTGGTCGACCGCGTCGCGCTGCATGTCGTGTCGCGCGCCGTGTTCGGCGAAGTGTCGGGCCTGCGCAGCACGCTCGCGCAGCCGCGCGCATGGCTCGGCACCCGCCTGCCCGCCGCGCTCAGCCTGGGGCGCCTCGACACGGCGCGATCGTTCCACCTGCCGGTCACGCAGCTCGAAGGCCAGCGCGGCCGCGGCGCGCGCGAGCGTCGTTCGCTGCTCGGCCGCCGCACGCACGGCTACGCAGTGTGGCTGACCATTGTCTGCCTGCACTTCGAGGCGGTGTTCGTCTGGTCGGCCGATACGCTGTCGGATCTTCTCCTGCCGGCGAAGGCGCAGGGCGGGGCGGGCGTCTGGGAGGGGATGTTCGGCGGCGCCGAAGTGGCCGACGTGTTCACCGCCGGCGATTTCCTCGCCTACGCGGCCGCCGTCCTGCTGGTCGAACCCCTGTACGTCTGCGCCGGGTTCGCGCTGTACCTCAACCGGCGCACGCTGCTCGAGGGCTGGGACCTCGAGGTGGGGCTGCGCCGCATCGCGGAGCGGCGCGGCGTGGCCGCCGCTGCCGTCGTGCTGCTGGCGACGGCCCTGCTCGCGCTCGCGCCCGCGCCCTCGCAGGCCGCTGCGCCGGACCCGCGCCAGGAGATCGTGGAGGTGCTCAAAGGCCCCGAGTTCCCGCATGCGCGCGAAACGACGCGCTGGCAGCGGCGCGCGCCGGACTCGATCGATACCGGCAGCGGCAAGGAGTGGGACCTCGATTGGCTGAAGGCGATCGGCTACGCCTTCGCCAAGGTATCCGAGGTCCTGCTGTGGACCGCGGCGGCCGTGCTGGTCGCCTTTGCGCTGTGGTGGGCGTCGCGCATGATGCCGCGCGAGCCGCTCGCCCCGCGCGCCTCCTACCGAGCGCCGCCCTCGCTGTTCGGCATGGAGCTCGCGCCGGAGACGCTGCCCGCGGATCTGCCCGGCGCGGTGCGCGCGGTGCTCGCCGCAGGCCGCCTGCGCGAAGCGCTCGGCCTGCTCTACCGCGCCACGCTCTCGGCGTTGGTGCACGGGCAGGGCATCGAACTGCTGGCGAGCGACACCGAGGGCGAGGCGCTGGAGCGCGTGCGCGCCCGCGGCGAGACCGCGACGGCGCAGTTCTTCGGCCAGCTGGTCCTGCAATGGCAGGGCGCGGCCTATGCGCGCCGGCTACCGGCGGCTGCGGACGTGGAGCGCCTGCTGCAGGCCTACGCGGAACGCTTTCCCGCGGGAGCCGGCGCATGAGCCGGCGGTTGCGTATCGGCATCGGCCTGGTCCTCGTGCTGGGCCTCCTCTGGTACCTCTCGGGCTTCGAGCGTGTGCCCTCGACGGTGGAGGTCGGCATGTCGGGCGATGCGCGGCTGCGGCCGTTCCTCGCCGCGGAACGATTTTCCGAGCGCATGGGATTGCGCTCGCGCGAGCTGCGCGCCCTGCCCGAGCTCGACAAGCTGGGCAAGGACGGCGTGCTGGTCCTGCCGCGCCAGCGGCAGTCGATCGAGTCGAAACGGGCGGCGCAGCTGGCCAACTGGGTGGCACTGGGCGGCCACCTGGTCGTCGAAGCCGAATTCGAAGGCGTCGCCGATCCGCTGCTCGAGCAGCTGCGCATCGTGCGCGCGGCCGGCGATTCCAAGGCGTACAAGCCGCTGCTGGTGGAGCTCCCCGGCAGCGGGCGCAAGCTGACCGTGGCGGGGTTCTCGCCCGGCTGGCTGGATGCGCAGGGTCGCGCGCCGCGCTTCCGGGTCGGCGCGCACGGCGCCGAGCGCATCCTCAGCATCGCCCACGGCAAGGGCCTGGTGACGGCCGCGGTCGACCTGAATTTCGCACGCAACCGATCCATCGGGCAGCACGACCACGCCGAGTTGTGGTGGCACATGCTCACGCTGCAGCCAGCGCAGGAGCTGCTCGTCTTCCACCATCCGCAGCGCCTGTCGCTGTGGGATTTCCTCGTCGAGCACGCCGCCGGCGCGCTGCTTGCCGCGGCCGCGCTGCTCGCGCTGTGGCTGTGGCGCATCGCGCCGCGCTACGGCACCGTGCAGCCGGACCCGGCGCCGGCGCGGCGCCGGCTGCTGGACCACCTGCGCGCCAGCGGTCGCTACTTCTGGTCGCGGGGCCTGCGCGCCCGGCTGGCGGCCGCTGCGCGCGACGCGGCGCTGCGGCGCCTGGCGCGCGTTCATCCGGACTTCGCCGCGGCGGCGCCCGCCGCGCAGGCGGTGCGCCTCGCCGCGCTCGCCGGCCTGTCCGCCGCCGAGGCGGCACAGTTGCTCGACGGCGCCGCCGCAGCGCATGCGCCTAGCGGCGCCGACTTCATTCGACTCGTGTACAGCGCGCAGCGCGTGCATGTTTCACTGGAAGGGGGTAGGAAATGAGCCAGCCGATCGCGCCCAGCGCCGAGCAGTTTGCCCAGGCGGCAAAGATCATCGCTGCCATGCGCGCCGAGGTCGCCAAGGCCGTGGTCGGCCAGGACCAGGTCATCGAGCAGGTGCTGTGCGCGCTGCTCGCCGGCGGCCACGTGCTGGTCGAGGGCGTGCCGGGCCTGGGCAAGACGCTGCTGGTGAAGGCGCTCGCGCAGACCATCACCGGCAAGTTCGGGCGCATCCAGTTTACGCCCGACCTGATGCCGGCCGACGTTACGGGGCACACGCTCTACGACCCGAAAAACCAGGTGTTCACCACGCGGCGCGGCCCGGTGTTCTGCAACCTGCTGCTCGCCGACGAGATCAACCGCGCGCCCGCCAAGACGCAGGCGGCGCTGCTGGAGGTGATGCAGGAGGGGCAGGTGACGATCGAGGGCGAGTCGCTGCCGCTCGAGCCGCCGTTCATGGTGCTCGCGACGCAAAACCCGATCGAGCAGGAAGGCACCTATGCCCTGCCCGAGGCGCAGCTCGACCGCTTCCTGCTGAAGGTGAAAATCGACTACCCCTCGGGCGAGGAGGAAGCGGCGCTGGTGCGCAAGGTGACCGAGGGCAAGGTCGGCGACCGCCTCGACGTCAAGGCGCTGGCGCCGCTGATCAAGTCCGCCACGGTGGTGTCGCTGCAGGCGGTGGTGGCGTCGATTCGCGTCGACGAGCAGGTGCTGGACTATGCGTTGCGGCTGGCCCGCGCCACGCGGCACTGGGCCGGCGTGGCCGCCGGCGCGGGGCCGCGCGGCGGCATCTCCATCGTGCGCGCGGCGCGCGCCGCCGCGACGCTCGGCGGACGCGATTTCGTCACGCCGGACGACGTCAAGCGCATGGCTTTGCCTGCGCTGCGCCACCGCGTGCTGCCCGCCCCGGAGCTCGAGCTCGAGGGCCGCGACGCCGACGCCGTGCTGAAGGACATCCTGGAGAAGACGCAGGCGCCGCGGCAGTGAGCACCGCCCGGCTCGTGCCGCTCGTGCCGGCACCGCGCCTGCTGTGGGCGATGGCGGCGCTGCTTGCGCTGGCACTCGCCGCCGCAATATTGCCCGCCATGGGCGCCGCCTCGGCCCTCGCCGCCGGCGCGTTCATGCTCGTCGCGCTGCTCGACGCGCTCGCCGGGCTGCGGCGCCAGCCGCCCGAGGTGGCGCGCCAGGTGCCCAGTTCGCTTGCGCTCGGCGTGCGCGTCGAGGTCGCGCTGCGCGCCGCCAACCGTTCGCCGCAGCGCATACGCTGCGAGCTGAACGATCACCACCCAGCGAGCTTCGAGAGCGAAGGCCTGCCGCAGAAACTCGATTTGGCGCCGGGCGAGTGGCGCGAGATACGCTACCAGGTGCGGCCGCAGGCGCGCGGCGCGGCGAGCTTCGGCGGCACCGAGCTGCGCCTGGACTCGCCGCTCGGCCTGTGGCAGGTGCCGCGCCGCGCTGGCGAGGCCGCGCAGGCGCGCGTATTCCCCAACTTCCGCGCGCTGGCGCGCTACACGCTGCTCGCCACCGACAACAGGCTGTCGCAGATCGGCGTGCTGCAGGTCCGCCGCCGCGGCGAGGGCATGGAGTTCCACCAGCTGCGCGAATACCGCCAGGGCGACAGCCAGCGTGCCATCGACTGGAAGGCGACGGCGCGCACCGCGCGGCTCATCGCGCGCGAGTACGAGGACGAGAAAGACCAGCGCATCCTGCTGGTCATCGACTGCGGCCGGCGCATGGCGGCCAAGGACGACGCGCTGTCGCACTTCGACCACGCGCTGAACGCGGCGCTGCTGCTCGCACACGTGGCGCTGCGCCAGGGCGACGCCGTCGGCGTGCTCACCATGGGCGCGCACGGGGGGCAGCGCTACATCGCGCCGCGCAAGTCGGTGGCCGCAGTCAACACCATCCTGGAGCGGGTGTACGACCTGGAGCCATCGCTCGCCATGCCAGACTTCCTGCTGGCGGCGCGCGAGGTGATGACGCGCATGCGCCGCCGCGCGCTGGTGGTCGTGCTCACCAACCTGCGCGACGAGGACGACGAAACGCTGTCGCCGGCGCTCGGCCTGCTGCGCAAGCGCCACCTGGTGGTGCTCGCCTCGCTGCGCGAAGCGATCCTGGGGCGCGCCCTGTCGGCGCGCGTGGACAGCTTCGACCGCGCGGTCACCCATGCCGCGGCCGCCGACTACCTCGCGCAGCGCGAGCGCGCCTTCCGTCGCATCGACGCCGCGGGGGCCACTTGCCTCGACCTCGAGCCGGAGCGGCTCGCGATCTCGCTGGTCAACCACTACCTCGAGCTGAAGCGCCACGGCCGCCTGTAAATCGGGCTCCGACCCCGATTTCCGGCATTGCATCCAGTCTTTGTTTTCTGTATAGTTCGCGCCTTTTCCGCAGCCATCTCCGCCATGAAAACCACGGGCCATCCCGAATACCAGCCGGTGATCTTCCTCGACACCAGCTCGAACCACAGCTTTCTGTCCCGCTCGGCCATCGACACCAAGGGCCGCGAGACCATGAAATGGGCCGACGGGCACAGCTACCCGGTGGTCAAGGTCGAGGTGTCCTCGGAGTCGCACTCGTTCTACACCGGCAAGCAGAAGATCGTGGACACCGCCGGCCGGGTGGAGAAGTTCAAGCGCCGCTATACCAAGGCGAAGAAACCCGCCTAAGCCGGGTTTCGCATGTCCGCGAAAAAAGGCAGCTTCGGCTGCCTTTTCGTTTTTGGGCAGCCTGGGCTGCAATTTGCTTTCCGGCCCTAGAATGCGCGCATGATTCCCCGCCTCGCGCTGCCGCCCGCGCCCGCGGTGCTGGCGCTGATTGCGCTGGCCTTCATCGCGCCGGGCCTCGCCGGGCACGATCCCTGGAAGTCCTACGACGCGATCGGCATCGAGATCGCGCACCAGATGCATGTGAACGGCGACTGGATCGTGCCGCGCGTTGCCGGACTGCCCTCGCTGGAGGACGCGCCGCTGTACCACTGGATCGCGCTCGCTTTCGGCAAGCTGCTCGGCTGGGCGATCCCCTTCCACAACGCAGCGCGGCTGGCGAGCGGCCTGTGCATGCTGCTCGCGGTCTATTTCCTGCATCGCGTGACGGGCGCCGCCGCGCCGCTGCTGCTGATCGGCTCGATCGGCCTGATCGTGCACGCGCACGAGGCGATCCCCGACCTCGCCGGGCTGGCCGCGATCTGCGCCGCCTACGCCGTGCTGCCGCGCGCGCACGAGCGGCCGCTGCTCAAGGGCGCCGCCTTCGGCGCCGCGCTCGGCCTCGCCGCGCTGGGCGCGGGCTGGATCGTGCCGGCGGCGCTCGCCGTCGCGGTGCTGCTCGGCCATGCGTTGTGTGCCCCCTGGCGCAGCGCGCGGGCATTGCCGTTCCTCGCCGCCGCGGCGGCAGGCGCGATCCTGGTCGCCGGCAGCTGGCCGCTGGCGCTCGCGCAACGCGCGCCCGAACTCGTCGGCCCCTGGTGGGTCCTCGCCACGCACACGCGCGGCGAACTGTTCGGCAATCTGCGCTACTTCATGGTAGTCAGCAGCTGGTTCGCATGGCCGGCGTGGCCGCTCGCCGCCTGGGCGCTGTGGGCGCTGCGCCAGCACTGGCGCGAGCCGCGCCTGTTCGTGCCGGCGGCGGCGTTCGCGCTGACCTTCGCGGCCATCGTCGTCGCCGGGCCGCCGCAGACCGTCACCGCCATCGCGCTGCTCGCGCCGCTCGCCCTGCTCGGCGCGGAGGGGGTGGCCCTGCTGCGCCGCGGCGCCGCCGCCGCGCTCGACTGGTTCGGCGTGATGACCTTCACCTTCTTCGCCGCGCTGATCTGGCTTGGCTACCTCGCGCTGCAAAGCGGCGTGCCATCCAGGGTCCACGGCATTTTCCTCAATATCGCGCCGGGCTTCGAAGCGCGCTTCGGCGTATCGGGATTGGTCCTCGGCCTGGCGCTGACGCTGGGCTGGCTGTACATCGCGTTCTACACCGCGCCCTCCCCGATGCGCGGCGTGACGCGCTGGGCGGCGGGGGTGGCGCTGCTGTGGGGCACGTTCGCCGCGCTGCTGATGCCCTGGGCGGACTATCAGAAGACCTACCGCGACGTGGCGCTGCAGTTGCGCTCAAAGGTGCCGGTGGATGCGGGCTGCATCGCCGGGCAGAACATTGGCGTGACACAGCGCGCGGCGCTCAGCTACCACACTGGCCTGCGCACGGTGCCGCTGGACCGGGCCCGGCCCGACGCCTGCCGCCTGCTGCTGGTGCAGGGTAACCCGCGCGACGAGCGCGACGGGCCGAGCGCCGCGTGGGCCAAGATCGCCGACATCGGCCGCCCTGGCGACAAATCCGAGCGCTACCGCCTGTACCAGCTGGAGTCGAAATGAGCGGTCCGTCCACCCTGCCGCCCACCCAATGCCCCGCCTGGGCCAAGCTCACCGCGCACGCCGGCATCTGGCGCGAGGCGCGTCTGGCGGAGTTGTTCGCCAGCGACGCGCGCCGCGGCGCGCAGTTCACGGCGCGCGCGCCCGGGCTCGAGCTGGACTTTACGCGCCAGCGGGTCGGCGCGCTCACGCTGCACCTGCTGGCGCAGCTCGCCGCCGAGCGCGGCTTCGCCGACTGGCGGCGCGTGCTGTGCGCCGGGGAAGCGGTCAACAGCAGCGAAGGGCGCGCCGCCTGGCACACGGCGCTGCGCGCGCGGGATGCCGCGCCGCCCGAGGTGAAGCAGGCGCTGGCGCGCATGCGCGCGCTGGCGGCGGATCTCGCCGGCATCCGCCGCATCGTGCATCTGGGCACCGGCGGTTCGGACCTCGGGCCGCGGCTGGTGGTGGACGCCCTCGGCGGCAAGTCGCCGTTCGAAGTGCGGTTTGCGGCCAGTATCGACCCGCTCGACCTCGCGCGCGCTCTCGAGGGCGCCGATCCGGCGTCCACGCTGGTCGTCGCCGTGTCGAAGAGCTTCACCACGCAGGAGACGCTCGCCAATGCGCGCGCGGCAAAGGCCTGGCTCGGCGGGCGGGGGCGCCTCTACGCGGTCAGTGCGAATGCTGCCGCGGCGCGGAACTTCGGCGCGAGCGAGGTGCTGCCGATGTGGGACTGGGTCGGCGGGCGCTTTTCACTATGGTCGGCCGCGGGCTTCAGCGTGCTCGCTGCGCTCGGGCCGCAGGCTTTCGACGATCTGCTCGCCGGCGCCAACGACATGGACCGCCACTTCGTTGATGCGCCGCTGGAGCAGAACCTGCCTGCGCTGCTCGCGCTGCTCGGCGTCTGGAACGTGAATTTTCTCGGCGCGCACAGTCATGTCGTGCTGCCTTACGCGCACGCGCTGCGCCTGCTGCCGGCCTACCTGCAGCAGCTGGAGATGGAATCCAACGGCAAGCGCGTGGACCGCGGGGGACGCGCCGTGGACTACGCCACCGCGCCCGTGGTGTGGGGCACCGAGGGCACGCCGAGCCAGCACTCGTTCCACCAGCTGCTGCACCAGGGCACGCAGGTGGTGCCGGCGGACTTCATCGTCGCGGGCGCGAGCGCGGAGCTCGACGCCAACGCCGAGGCGCAGGCGTGCGCGCTCGCCTTCGGCACTGGCAGTTCGCCGGGGTTACCGGCGCATCGTCAGCTTCCCGGCAACCGGCCCTCGAGCACGCTGCGGCTGGAGAAGCTCGACGCGCGCAACCTCGGGCGGATGCTCGCCGCCTACGAGCACAAGGTGTTCATGCAGGGCGTGATCTGGAACGTGAACAGCTTCGACCAGTGGGGCGTCGAGCTGGGCAAGCAGCTCGCCGACGGCATTCTGAAGAAAAGGAGTTAGCGCATGGACCAGGAAACCTTCAACCTCAGCATCCGCAAGTTCCTCAAAATGGTGGGCGTCAACTCCCAGCGCGAGATCGAGCAGGCGGTGCAGCAGGCGCTCGCCGCGGCGAAGCTCAAGGGCGACGAAACCCTCGCCGTACGCGTCATGCTGGAAATTCCAGCGCTGGGGGTGAAGGTGCCGTTCGAAGGCGAAATAAAGCTAAAATGAGTGCATGAACAAGGCGCGCGAATTCGACCAGAGCGTGGTTACCGAGCTGCGGGCGCTGCTCGGGGAGCGGGTGACCACCTCGGCGGGCATCCGCGAGCACCACGGCAAGGACGAGTCCTACTTTCCCTACGCCCCGCCCGACGCGGTGGCGTTCCCGCATTCCACCGAGGAAGTGCGCGACATCGTCCACATCTGCCGCCGGCACCGCGTGCCGATGATCCCGTACGGCGTGGGCACCTCGCTCGAGGGCCACATCCTCGCCATCCATGGCGGCGTGTGCATCGACATGAGCCAGATGAACCAGGTGCTCGCGGTGCACGAGCAGGATCTGGACGCCGTGGTGCAGGCCGGCGTAACGCGCAAGCAACTCAACGAGCACATCAAGCACACGGGCTTGTTTTTTCCGATCGATCCGGGCGCGGATGCGACGCTGGGCGGCATGGCCGCCACGCGCGCTTCCGGCACCAACGCCGTGCGCTACGGCACCATGCGCGAGAACGTGATGTCGCTGAAGGTGGTGCTGGCGGATGGCCGAATCATCCAGACCTCGCGCCGCGCGAAGAAGTCCTCCGCCGGCTACGACCTCACGCGCGTGTTCGTCGGCTCGGAAGGCACGCTCGGCATCATCACCGAGGTGACGGTGAAGCTGCACCCGGTGCAGGCGGCGATGTCGGCGGCGGTGTGCGCCTTCGCCACCGTGCAAGGCGCGGCGGACACCGTGATTCAGACGCTGCAGTCGGGCATCCCGATCGCAAGGAGCGAGCTGCTGTGCGCGACCACCATGGCCGCGCTCAACCGCCACAACAAGACCGGTCATCGCGAGATGCCGACGCTGCTGCTGGAGTTCCACGGCACCGAGGCCGGCGTGGTGGAACAGGCCGAGATGGTGCAGGAGATCGCGCGCGAGAACGGCGGGCTCGACTTCCAGTGGGCCACGAGACCGGAGGAGCGCAGCAAATTGTGGGAAGCGCGACACAACGCCTATTTCGCCTGCCTGCAGCTCAAGGCCGGCTCGCGCGCCATCTCCACGGATGTCTGCGTGCCGATCTCGCGCCTGGCGGAATGCATAGTCGAAACCACCAAGGACATCGAGCGGGCCTCGATGCCGATCCCGCTCTTCGGCCACGTCGGCGACGGCAACTTCCACCTCGTGATCCTGATCGACCCGGCGAACAAGGCCGACATGGAGGAAGCCAAGGCGATCAACCTGCGCGTGGTGCAGCGCGCGCTCGCCATGGAAGGCACCTGTACCGGCGAGCACGGCATCGGCATCGGCAAGCAGGCCTACCTGGTGGAGGAGCTGGGCGAGGCGGTGGATCTGATGCGCGATTTGAAGCGCACCTTCGACCCCGAGAACCTGCTGAATCCCGGAAAGGTTGTTCCGCTCCAGTGAGCGCGGAGCAGCGCCTCAAGAGACTCGGCATCGACCTGGGCGCCGTTTCGGCGCCGGTGGCGAACTACGTCAACGCGGTGCGCACGGGGAACCTGCTCTACCTCGCCGGCAAGGGCCCGCGGCCGGTGAGCGGCGCACGTCCCAAGGGCAAGCTGGGGCGCGAGGTCACCGTCGAGCAGGGATACGCGCATGCGCGCTCGGTCGGGCTCGACCTCCTTGCCGTGATGCAGTCCGAGCTGGGAAGCCTGGACCGCGTCAAGCGTGTGGTGAAGCTCCTCGGCATGGTCAACGCGGTGCCCGAGTTCGAGGACCACCCGAAGGTGATCAACGGTTGCTCGGACCTCTTTGTCGAGGTGTTCGGCGAGGCCGGCAAGCACGCCCGCTCGGCGGTCGGCATGGGGTCGCTGCCGATGGGCATCCCGGTCGAGATCGAGTGCATCGTCGAGATCGGGCCGGAATAAATCGGGGTCTGACCCCGATTTTCAGATCGTCATCACCGTCTTGCGGTAGTACTTCAATTCCTCGATCGAATCGAGGATGTCGGCCAGCGCTTCGTGCTTGCCCTCCTTCTTCAGGCCCTTCGCCACTTCGGGCTTCCAGCGCTTGACCAGCTCCTTCAGCGTGGAGACGTCCAGGTTGCGGTAGTGGAAGAAAGCCTCCAGCCGCGGCATCCAGCGCGCGAGGAAGCGCCGGTCCTGGCAGATCGAGTTGCCGCACATCGGCGAAACGCCCGATGGCACGTGCAGCGCGAGGAACTCAAGCATCCGCGCCTCTGCCGCCGCCTCGTCGAGGCGCGCAGCTTTCACTTTGTCGATCAGCCCGGTCCTGCCGTGCACGCCCTTGTTCCACGCATCCATCGCCTCGAGCACCTCGTCGGGCTGGTGCAATACCAGCACCGGGCCTTGGGCGAGCACGTCGAGCTGCGGATCGGTGACCAGCAGCGCGACTTCGATGATGCGGTCGGAGTCGGGCGTGAGGCCGGTCATTTCCATGTCGATCCAGATCAGGTTGTTCTGGTCCGCAGGCATGACGTATTCTCTCATGGCGTGATGAATGCCCTGACCTGGCTGTTCCTGGCGGCGCTCGCCGCCGCGACGCTGACGCGGCTCTGGCTCGCGCTGCGCCAGGTGGCGCACGTGCGCGCGCACCGCGACGCGGTGCCGCCAGGCTTCGCCGACGTGATGCCGCTGGCCGCGCACCAGAAAGCAGCCGACTACACGGTGGCCAAGGCGCGCCTCGGCATGGTCGACATGCTCGCCGGCACGCTGGCGCTGCTCGCGCTCACGCTCGGCGGGCTGCTGCACTGGATCTCGCAGCAATGGGGCGCCGTGCTCGAGCCCGAGAGCCTGTGGCACGGCACCGCGCTGGTGGCGAGCGTGGCGCTGCTGCTTGGCGCGATAGAGTTGCCCAGCTCGCTCTACCGCAGCTTCGTGGTCGAAGCGCGCTTCGGCTTCAACCGCATGACCCTCGCCCTGTTCCTCGCCGACCTGGCAAAACACGCGCTGCTCGGCGCCGCGCTCGGCCTGCCGCTGCTGGTGCTGGTGCTGTGGCTGATGCAGCGCATGGGCGTGCACTGGTGGCTCACCGTCTGGGCAGCATGGATTGGATTCAACCTGCTGATCCTGCTCGTCTACCCGACGTTCATCGCGCCGCTATTCAACAAGTTCACCCGGCTCGAGGACCCGGCGCTCGCCGGTCGCATCGAGGCGCTGCTCGCGCGCTGCGGCTTCAGGTCGAAGGGCCTGTACGTGATGGATGGCTCGAAGCGCTCGGCGCATGGCAACGCCTACTTCACCGGCTTCGGGGCCGCCAAGCGCATCGTGTTCTTCGACACCCTGCTCTCGCGACTGGCGCCCGGCGAGGTCGAAGCGGTGCTGGCGCACGAGCTCGGCCACTACCGGCGGCATCATGTATGGAAGCGCATCGCGGTGATGTTCGCGCTGTCGCTCGCTCTGCTCTGGGTGCTGGGCCGCCTGATCGACGAACCCTGGTTCTACGAGGGACTCAACGCCGGCACGCCAGGCGCGGCGATGGGGCTGCTGCTGTTCGTGCTGGTGATGCCGGTATTCACTTTCTTCCTGCAGCCGCTGACCAGCCATTATTCGCGCAAGCACGAATTCGAGGCCGACTCCTATGCCGCATCGCAGGCCAGCGCGGCCGAGCTGGTGCGCGCGCTGGTCAAGCTCTACCAGGACAACGCGGCCACCCTCACGCCCGACCCGCTGCATTCCGCGTTCTACGATTCGCACCCGCCCGCCGCCACGCGCATCGCGCGGCTGCAGGCCGGCACCTAGGAGGCTCCATGGAGACGCTCGCGAAGAAGAAGTGCAAGCCCTGCGAAGGCGGCGTGCCGGCGTATAGCTCGCAACAAGCACGCGAGCTGTTGAAGCAGCTGAAGGGCTGGCTGCTGGAAGACGGCAAGCTGGTCAAGGTTTACCCCTTCGCCAATTACCATCACACCATGGCTTTTGTGAACGCGCTGGCCTGGATCTCGCACCGCGAGGACCATCACCCCGACCTCGCCGTCGGCTACAACCAGTGCCGTGTAACCTACAGCACGCACTCGGTGGGAGGGCTGTCGGAGAACGATTTCATCTGCGCCGCGAAATGCGACGCGCTGTTCGACCTTTGACGCGCGTCTACAGCTCCTTCGACATTGTCGCGGTTCACCACGCGAGGAACCTGCTCGAGGCGGAAGGCATCCGCGCCTTCGTAAGAAACGAAAGGCTGGCCTCTGCCATGGGCGAGCTGCCGCCCGCGGAGTGCCAGGCGGAAGTCTGGGTGATGGATGCGCTCGATGCGCCCCGCGCCGAGCGGCTGCTGCGCGAGGGAGTGAAGGTGTCGGGCGCGCCCTGGACCTGCCCCGCCTGCGGCGAAATGCTCGAGCCGCAGTTCACGCAATGCTGGCGCTGTGCCGCCAGGAAGGGGTAACGGGGGAGCCCGGGTTCCCCTGTTCCTAGAAGGCGCGCGCCAGGCCAAGCACAATCAGCACGAACACCCACACCACCAGCGCGCGCCACACCAGCCCCACCACACTGTCGAGGAAGGGGCTGTCGGCGTTCTCGCCCAGGCCCAGCTCCGGGCGCACCTCGGCGCCTGCGCTGGCGGTGAGCGGCATACCCAGGCGCACCCCCATCGCGCCGGCCCCGGCGGCGAGCACCACGCCGGCGTCCGGGTCGCTCCAGTTGCGCGCCTGCGTGCGCCAGCAGTAAACGGCGTCCTCGAAATCGCCCACCACCGCGAAGCACGCGGCAGTGAGCCGCACGGCAGGCCATTCCAGCGCGCGGTATGCCCGATCGGCAAACGCGCCGAACGCGCCCTGGCCATGCCAGCGCCGCCGCAGATGCTGCGACAGCCGGTAGAGAATCGCCCCGCTCGGCCCGGGCAGCAGCATGAACCAGAACAGCACGCCGAACACGTGCCGGTGCGACGCCACCAGCGCCTCCTCGATGGCGAGCCGGATCACCTCCTCACGGCTGCGGTGCTGCGCCGGCTCGCCGCGCCAGGCGCCGATCAGCTCGCGCGCGCGGTCCACCTCGCCGGCGCGGATCGCCAGCTGCAGGTCGGTGAAGTAGTGGCTGAACTGGCGAAATCCCAGCGTCAGGTAGAGCGCGCCGACGTTGAACAGCAGCGCGAGCAGCGGGTTGGCCCAGAGCAGCGCGAAATGCAGGGCGAGCGCCGCAGCGAGCACCGGCAGCACCGCCACCAGCCAGGCGATGTCGCCGTGGCGCGCCTCGCCGGCGTTGAACGAGCGCTCCAGCCAGTTGGCCCAGCGCGCCAGCAGCGCGAAGTAGGCCTTGCGCTCGCCGAGCGGCCGCCACTGCTCCAGGATCAGCGCCGCGACGATGGCGAGGACGCTCATGCGCTGCCCCGCGGCTGCGCGAGAAAGCGGTACAGGTTCACCAGCATGCCGGCCGTCGCCCCCCAGATGGTGTACTCGCCCCACACCATCACGAAGTAGTGCACGGTACGCCCCTGGAACTCGCGCGAGTGGCGCTGGTGGTTGGCCGGGTCGAGCAGGAACGACAGCGGCAGCTCGAACACCTCGTCCACCTCGCGCGCGTCCAGGCGCAGCTCGAAGGGCACCGTCACCAGGCCCACCACCGGCGTGACGCGGAAGTCGGTGCGCGTGTGGTAGTCGGAGAGCTTGCCCAGTACCTCCACCCGCCGCGGGTCGAGGCCGATCTCCTCCTCGGCCTCGCGCAGCGCGGTGGCCTCGGGCGAGGCGTCGCGCGGCTCGGCGCGCCCGCCCGGGAAACTGATCTGGCCGGAGTGGTCCCTGAGATGGGCGGTGCGGCGCGTGAACAGCACGCACAACTGCTCGGGGCGCCCGACGATCGGCACCAGTACCGCCGCCGGGCGGCGCCCGGCGGCGCGCCCGGCGTCGGTGCCCTGGTCGCCGTACAGGGTCTCCCCGGGCGTGCCGGCGGCGGCGAAGTGCCGGCGCAGCCAGCCGGCGTCCAGCTCCACCGGCCTGTCGTGGATCAGAATTGCGCGCATGCGGAATGTCGTCCCATTGCCGGCTGTTAGCGTTGCAGCCGGGATGATAAGCTTCTCCGGCAACCCAACCACCCGATAGCGGAGGAAACCCATGAAGAGAATCATCCTGCTCGCCGCCCTGACCTTGCTCAGCTCGGCGGTGATGGCCGGCACCTGCCCGAAGCTGTGGAAGGAGATCGACGCCGCCTTGCCTGCGGCCAAGCTGAGCGC
>Ga0247727_10005640_pt1 | contig 25208 bp, 37 predicted proteins | sample WisWelCaveWW1625_FD_202498 | JGI IMG/M metagenome (GOLD analysis project Ga0247727, IMG submission 202498) | Biofilm microbial communities from Wishing Well Cave, Virginia, United States - WW16-25 | ecosystem: Environmental > Aquatic > Deep subsurface > Groundwater > Cave microbial mat | place...
GGCCGGTGCGCGCTGGCGCCTTCTTTCCCAAAACGGCTTTCGTGGTGGACTGGGAGCGGGAGATGCTGCGGTGTCCGCAAGGAGTCGAGATGAGTTGTCAGCTTGGGAAGACCGTGCATTTTCCGGCCGAGACCTGTGCGGCCTGTCCCCAGCGCTCTCGTTGCACCGGCAGCAAAAGTGGCCGCAGCGTCAAGCTGCACGCCGATGAGAAGCTGTTGCAGGAATTGCGCGTCCGTCAGGGCACAAGTGAAGGGCGCGCCACGTTGCGAGAACGAGTCGGAGTCGAGCACGATCTGTCGCACATCGGGCACTGGCAAGGCGACCGCGCCCGCTACTGCGGAGAGCGCAAGAACCTGCTCGACTTGCGACGTTGTGTGCCGTGGTGAACAATCTGCATATCTTTGCGCGGCGGCCGGAGATCATGAGTCAGGCCTCCTGAATACTTGACCGGTGCTCTAGGCGCTTAACGGCCTAATCGTCCGCAAAAGCTGCGAGCGCCTAACCGGCGCCAGCGGAGCCGCCACCGCTCGCATATCACCATCCAGATGGTTCCACAGCAATCGCGTGCTGTTCTCGTCCTGGTCGTGCCGATGATTATTCTCGCACGTCACATAAAGCAGCGCGGACGGCTCTATATGTTCACCGCAAATATAGCACTCTTGCGAGGAAAACGCCGTCTCACCGTCAATGATCTCGCGTCCGCGCTTCTCCATCGCCTCTCTGATCCATCCGCGCCACTGCGCCAGCGAAGCCATCGTCCGCCACTTCTGCGCCTCTTCCAATGCTCTCTCATTGCCTGTTCGTTCATCCCACTCGCCTGTCTCGGCGTGCTTTTGCTTGCGGGCGGCTTTTTTCTTGCCTGGCTCTTTGGCCATATCGCCCAGCCCCAGCGCACCCTCCCAGATGATCACGTCGGCCTGCTCGGCCAACTCCGCCGCCCACTGCCGGGCCAGGGAATCGCGGGTTTCGATCCATCGCTTCTCGACGTGGCGCTGCCGAATCCACGCAGGCCTGTCTTGCTCAAGCCAGGCTTCAATCGGCTCACATATCAGCCCCTCAGCGGCCAGCAGATCACGGAGGCGCAATAGTCCGCCGTCACGCATCTTCGCCAGTCCAGACAGCGACCTGATGGCCGCATCCGGCCAAGCCGAAACGTCCAACCTGCGAATATCGGCCTTGCACGCTTCGAGCCAGGCGGCGCGCTCCCGTTTCATCTCCCAGGTTTCGCGCAGGTCAATGCGCGGCTTATCGGCGTTCTCAGTGCGTCGCTCGCGGGCGTTCGACAGATCGAACGGCACGACGACCTCATAAGCCTGAAATCCGTCGAAGATCGTCAGCGCCCGGATCGAATCTTCCTGCATCGCCCGCTCGCGGTAATGCCGCCAGCCAGCGTCTATCGCCAGCACGCAATTGGTCTTTTTGTGGAGGACTTGCACGGGCGGGACTTCCAATTGGAAGCTCATCCGGTATTCCCAGATACCGGTGCTCCGCTCCTTGTGGCCGATGAGCGAATATCGCTTGACGATGGCGCCAGCCGGGAAGGGGCGCTGCATCACCAGCGTGATCGGGACGCGCTCGCCGTTGATGGCGAACCAGCCGTGAGCATCCCAGCCGTCGTAATTGCCGCCCCGCTCAGTCTCCGGGCGCACTGAGAACGGTCGGCGGCGCTCAAACAATTGCTCCACCGGCCAGCCGCTGCCGCTATCCGTGCGCTGCTCAATGTGGATCGAGTCCAGCCGCGCGCCGCCCCGTTTGTAGCGCGGGGCGAAGCGGATGCGCTTGGCGTAGGCCTGCAGCGCCAGCTTGAACGCATCTCCGGCCTGCCACTTACACCAGACCGGCAACCCCAATTCGCCGCCGCGCTCCTGGACGTGCCGGTTGATCCGCTCTTCCAGCGGGAGGTCGAGACGCGGTAGCTTGAATATCTCCGCCCGAACTTCGGCGGCGTCGGCCAGCAGATGCTTACGCCCTGGATCATCCTGGTCGAGCAACTCTGCGGCGTTCTTCATCCGCTTCACTTCGGCGCGCAGGGCCTTGTACTGTGCCGGAGCGAAGCCCTGATAGCTCCCTTTCCTGACCGTCTGCGCGACAGCCTTAAGCTCTTCGACGCGCGCCAGGTAAGCGGCTTTCTGCGCCTCGTCCTTCGTATTGCCGGCCAGCGCGCCGAAGGTATTGATCACGCGCCGGAAGAGTTGATAGGGGATGCGCTCGTGCATCCAAACCAGCTCGTTCCAGAGGATGGCCATATTTTGCGCAGTCTTCAGCACGATGGCTGGCGGCTCATTCCTGCGCTGAAGCTCGGCGCGGCGGGCTTCCTGTATCGGCGTTGCGCCACGCAGCGTCAACAGGTGTCGCAGTTCGTCGGCCTCGCGCGCCGTCAGGCCCACGACACAGGCGTATTGCCAGTTGCGAGATTGGTTCTCGGGTCTCAGTCTTTCTCCAGGCATAAGTTACCTAAGGAGCCTTCGAAAAATAAATTGAGCAATTTGTAAGTTACCCTTATAATCACTTTTATGGTAAGCCCAGAGACCATTCTCAAAGTCCGCGCCAAATATGAATCTCTCGCTCCGCTGGTGGATGAGAGAGTCAGAAGGTGCTGGGCTGCTGCCGAGGCCAAAGCCATTGGCTGGGGAGGTATCTCGGCGGTGGCGCAAGCTACTGGTTTGTCTCGTAACACCATCCAGGCTGGGATCGAAGAGCTGGGTCGCAAGCCGCTGACCGAAACCGACCGGGGCTTGCGGCGCGACTTGAAGCAGAACAGCCTGTGCCCGGCCGAGCGCCGACAAACTGCCCGCACTTCGGACAGCAGTCCCAACTCCTTCTATTCACCGCATTCCCCTTTCTCTTAGTACGTCGTAAGCCAGGTCGCCCGCCACCATGCACGGATCACATTCGAGCAGCGGTGTCCCGTGCAAGCAAAGCTCTGACTCTGGCATTGTCAGCTCGTAATCAATGACCGGCTCAGGGCAGATGCATTCAGGCGGCAGCGGCGTATCCGGTGAATCACTATTCCACTTACAGCCGGACATTGTGAGACAACTCAAACCGCCGCTGGCAATCTCGCTGAGCCGTTTGCCGCAGCGCGGACACTTGTACTGCTCGACGCAGGTCTCGCACGGGTCGAAATCCCATATCACACCCGACGCCAAGCCGACGCCGTGCGGTGATGGATCGTAACTGCTCGCGGTCCCGCCGTTCCCACCGCAATCCTGGCAATGGCTCGGCCACTGGCTCGCATAGGCTTCGCGCGCAGCATTGATAGCGGCAACATGTTGTTGGCACTGCTCAGTACAGATCATTGCCCTCTCTCCTCTTCATCACCATCCTGCTGGCCGTACCGCTCAGTCAGGATGCGATTTAGCATTAAATTGCGACTGTGGCTACGCCCAAACACCTGCCTGGCCTCAGCTTCCAGTCTCTCCGCAATCCAGGACGGAAGACGGAACGACTGCGCGACCCACTTATCCTCAGCGATCGCGCTCGCTTGCTGTTTCTTCTTCTTCATGTCGCGCAGTATACATGCCGCCTTGATGCGCGTCAACCAAAAAGATATTAAAACGGTTGACACGCGAAAAGAGCGGGAGTATACTCCGTAGTGTTCGGGAGTGAGTCCCTAGACACTGTCTTGAAACGGGAGCGATGTCACGCCACGCGGCACCCTCACTGGGCGTCGCTCCCGCGTAAAGCCGCGACCAAAAGGAGATAGGATGATTACGATTTTGAATACGTCCATACTGACTGAGTATGGGGATTACCGGTACACGCGGCTTACCCTGAGTGAGGCCCGAGCTAAGATTCAGGAAGAGCACCAGGGAAACTACATGTCTGCTGTCGGACACCAGGCTACAGCGGATATCCTGACTGAGCTGCTTGGCGTTCCGGTTCAGTGCAACCGGATTGAGTATCGCCAAGGCCCAGGTGAGGAGGCCATCATTTTCAAGCTCAGGGCCCGCACGCCGGAGGGCACCATCCTCAACCGCGAGGAGGTCGAGAAGATTGGGTATGAGTTCGGCCTCCTACTTCACATCGGCCAGAAGAGCCGATAACGGATACAAAAGAGTGGTTCGCGGCAAACGGGAGTACAGTCCAGCTCCTGAATAAGTGCTCAGAAGTACTCGAAAGAGGGCAGGTAGGGCAGGTTTCCCGAAAGTTCTTGCGCAGCAAGACGCCGGTCAAAAGCTTTTGAGCAATTGAAAACAACGTGCTCGGTAGTGGCTACGTCGGCACGTAAAAAACGCCTGTGGAGCTTATGGCCGCTGTTTTGGGAGTGATTCCATGACAAGTCAGGGCAATGAAGCAGGAACTTTCCGTGCGCACTTTTGCACACCAGAAAGGTAGCAGTTTGCCCACCTGACGGAGCGCGGGTGCGGCAAGCAGGCAGTCCGTGTCATCTGGGGCCGCGATAACGCTGGCGCGCCCCGACCGGCAATAACGACTCAACCGTGAACATAATCACCATCAAAAAGAGCGCACGGGGATACCGCGTCCAGCTTCCCTACGTTCCCTGCGAGTCCGCCCGGCGCGGGTTCCATTCAATCAAGATGGTCTGGGACAAGCAGGTGGGGACTGGGAGAGAAATGGGGCGGGTGACGTGGTTCATCCCAGAGGCGCGGCTCAATGAGGCACAAGACTTCATTGCCGAGTGGTACACTCGGCGTCCAGCGGAAGGGAAGCCGCCCTATCTCGTGGCAGATGAAATCACAGAGGAAGCGGAGCCGGTCGAGCCGGTCGAGCAGGCCGTCACCACTGCTGCGTGATAATTTTCGCGCACGGGTGCAAATCTCCGGCGATGATCCTGTGATCCCGCGCGCCGCACCAGGGGCACTATGACGAGAGACAAAGACATCCTGCGCGCCTTAAACGCAGTGGGCTGGACAGCGCCGGAATTGACGGTGGTCGCACCGGATGCGCTGTCACACTGGGGGTAGCAGCGCGCCCCCGATCAAGCTGCCTTGGAATCGCCTGCCAACGCGCAGGCAACCCCCTGGCCTCACGTGAGGCCAGCCGCCCGGCGAAGTGGAACCCGCCGGGCGATCACAAAAGCGCGGCTCGTGAAGATGCACCACTGAAGTAGCCGCGCGACACGTAGGGCGGGGCAGGGGTACCTCACCCCGCCCTACAAACACACACACGATTATGACGGAAGCAGAGAAACGCGCCGCCGCCGAGCGCGCCAGGAAGCTGATCGAAGCGGCAAAGGCCGAACGCGAACGGGAGCGATTGGCCGCGCTGAAGAAAAACGCGGAAAAGCGAGAGGCGGCGATGGGGCGTGTAACACGAAAATGACATCAGCCCAGATATTGCCAGTCGCAGAATTGCTGGCGCGCGAGGAAAGAATCGCCGCCCTCGCCGCCTACCGCCGCCTGCCCGCCAGTCAACCGGACGCCAACCTGCTAACGCTGATTGAGCGCGGGTTGTGGCGACACCTGACGGCGTGCGCGGCGCTCGGCGTGGAGCCGGAAGCGGCGGAGTGGCAATATGGGGTCTATGTCACGCCGACGACGGTGATGATGTAAGCAGATCAGGCAACCAGCGCCCGGCTCAGACGTTCACTGTCTTCGCTGGTTGAAACGGAAACTGCCACGACGAGGCCGACGATAACAAGCTGCCCGTCGAGCCGCCGCAACGAATCGTCGAGCAGCACGGCGCGCCCATCGAGCGCGATCACAGCCAATTGTTCGACGCCCTGTTCGTCAGTCACGACCACCATATCGCCGTCCTGCAATACCCGCTCATTCAAGGCGAGCAGGTCGAACGAGGCGCGATGGTTCGCGGTTTGCCGATGTTGTACTACTTTCGGCATGAGATGATTCCCAGTAACCACTCGATCACTTGTCGTTATCCAATCCCTGACCGCACTCGACCAGCGACTGGTAAAACGCTACCTGCAAATCCAGGTAGCGTTGAAAACGCGGTGGCAATCCCAGGATCGTATTGGCTTTCGCCCGTGCCGCGCTCTCCGGGTCGTCCTCGACCGGCAGCCCCATCGCCGCACGCGCCACTCTTATCGGGTCGTCCCCCAGGCCGGTGGCGATGCCCAGCAGCGTGCGCCCGCCCGGCTGCGGATCGTGCGTATTGAGCAGCTTCGAGAGCGCCGAGGCGGTCACGAGTCCGCCGGAGTTGCGCGCGATCTGGGCGATGGACAGACCGGTTTCCTTCATCCGCTTTCGGATGTACTTCGTCAGGGTGCAACGGGTGTTCATAGTTGCGCGCACCATAGCAGATTTCGCGGCGAAGATTCTCCGAAAATACAAAGAAAGGAGTTGACGGGCAGGCGGCGATGGGCGTATAAGAAAAACGGTGAAGGTGCCCAGAGGAACGGTCTCCCATCGCTACCCCGCCGGCCTCACGAATCACCGCTTTGCAGAACAACTCAACGCCGGTAGCAACGGCTAAAACCGAAGAGAGAGCCTTTACTTGTGCGCTCAAACTCGCCCTTGTCTCTTTGGTTTGGGTTTGCTACTTGAGCGCGAGCGCACAAGTAAAGGTTTTTGATTTTAAGTTGTGCGCGTATAAGCCCGGTGGCTTAGCTGGTCTCATAAGCCCGCAACGCTCGGTTCGACTCCGAGGCGCGCAATTCGCTTTGTGCCCCGTCCGGTGGGGCGACTGACTCTCTTTTGGCTTTGGGCGCCAGTCGCTCCACCTTGATATCTTGATTTTCGGATCGTCCTGCGAACCCACGCCGGCGCGGATCAGCTCAATAACTCCGCCGGCGAAACCAGACGGGGCGATCCGATTGAGCTTCGGGTTGCGCTGCGCCAGCTAACGGGTGAATTAGTCGAGTCGAGAGAGGCGGCGCAGCGCAATCCGATCCACACCACGCACGTGCGACTTTCGCGTGGAAGGCGCGACCTGAGCCTGTAGGGGCCGGCCATCGCGCCGGGGGCGGCGTAGTTGGGGATCGGTTCGTTGTTTGCCGTGCCGCCCCATTCGATCTTTGCAGCAGCGAGCCGCACTCCGCCGTTGGCCGCGCAATCCCCGCCCGGAGCAATAGCCCGGCGTGGCGCACGACAAAACGCATCGGGGATGCGGAGCGCGGACTCGCTGATTGAGTTGTGGCGAGCCTTGGAGGTCTGGCGCGTTCGTTAGTGATCATCGCGGCGCGCTGGTCGCCGGTAAAAGTCCGGCGCTACGCCGCCAGCTAATGATTTTTTCTCACCACCCTATTGCAAACCCTGATGCAGCTAGGGTATATTCACACCGTCGAATGTATATCACTTGGAACAGTAGGCGACTATGAGAAGTTGCACTCCTAAAAATTCCGCCCTTATTCGAGTTTCCGGTTGTAGTCAGTACGCGCCCGCGCTGATGACTACTGAAGCCCGCAGGCGGTCTCATCCTGTTCCAGCTATACATTCGACAAGTGCATAGCTCGCAGTGAGACGCAGGCGGGCTTCGACATTTCCCGCCTGCATTTCCCACTTAGAGTAATCGAATTTCTGGTTACGGCGGCGCTGAGTGCAAGCGCAACCAAGACCCTCTGCGACTTCGTGCGCGCGCCTTGAAAAACAGGATACGGATTGAAAATTAGGCAAGGGAACGACGCTACCCCGACAAGGTCTAACGCCGTTCCCTTAAGAAACCACTTTAGGTTGTGATTGGAATGTCTCCATCCTACCAGAGATTGCGTCCCACCACAACCTGAAATAAAAGGCAGTTCATGCCTTCAACCAAACAGGAAGCAAAACGCAGGGAGCGTAGGCAATGACAAAGGCTCCGGCATTTCAACTCTACGCAAATGACTGGCTGTCATCAACCAGGATTACCCTCATGACGCCCGCCCAAGAAGGCGCTTATATTCGCCTACTTTGCTATGCCTGGAACGATCCTCACTGCTCCATCCCGGACGACGATCAGCAACTCTCCGTGCTCTCCCGACTCGGTGAAGGGTGGTTCAACGGTGGTTCGCAAGTGGTTCGCGCTTGCTTCAAGCAACATCCAACTATCGCAGGCCGATTGATCAATGAACGGTTATCAGAAGAGCGCGAGAAGCAAGCTATATGGCACGAGAAAAGCAGGCAGGGCGGCTTAAAGTCAGGCGAATCAAGGAGAAAGCGGGATGTCGCCAGCGTGAAGGGTGGTTCGAAGGGTGGTTCAAGGGTGGTTGAACCAAACACGAACTCTTCTTCTTCATCTTCTATTTATATTTATAGTAAAGCAGAGAAGCCCCCACATTCTGAGCAGATCGTCACCGAGATTGAGTTGGCCGCTTTAGCCGGAACTACCAACACGTCACTAACCACTCTCGGCTCCAAGCGTCTTTTCGCTTTCGAGCGCGAGGCGTGCGAGATGAAAACCAACCAGATTAATTTCGGGCTGCTGCCCCGATTCGCCGAGTGGTTCGCTGAGAACGACTGGCGAGGCAAAAAGGGACAGCCTCCGACAACCGCCCTGATCTGTCAATTATGGGAACCGTTCCTTGCTTCACACAATGGTAACGGACGGGTGAGACAGCAGTACTGCGGTCACTGTAATTACGGCTGGCTTCTGGATGAATCCGGCGCGAAACGATGCCCTTGCGTGGAGGCGCAAAGCTGATGCTTTATCCGGTTGATACATTACCAGCGAATATTGCAGCCGAGCGAGCGGTGCTAGGCTGCGTGATCCTGAATAACAGCGTGGCGGCGCAGATGCTCGGTTTGCCGCCAGCGGCGTTTTCGGTTGAAGCCAATCGCTATATCGCTGTCGCAATACGCACCCTGTGCGCCGCCGGACGGGGAATCACTCCGCTTACGCTCCAAGACGAACTCACGAAGATGGAGCAGTTGACGGCGGTTGGCGGGCCGGCCTGCTTAGCAGCCCTCTTTGACGGAATGCCCCGCTTCAGCGACATCAGTGAATACGTCAGGCTGGTCAGGGAAGCATTCGCGCGCCGCAAAGCGATGGCTATCGGCAATTGGCTGTTCAATGAAGCGCAAGCTGATGATGCGCGGATCGAAGACCTGCTCGCCGCCTTGACCGATAAAATCGAAGACCTCCGCGAGGGGCAGCAGGATGACGACCTAGTATCGAGCGAGGTCGCCACGATCCGCGCGATGAGCGAACTGGAAACGCGCTGGACGGGCGGCGACGAGATCATCGGACTGCCAACCGGATTTTCCGACGTGGACAGGATATTGCGCGGTCTGCGCGGCGGGAAGTATTACACCATCGCGGCGGGCACGGGCATCGGCAAGACTACCCTCGCGCTCAATTTCGCGGACCGCATCATCGCCGATTCCAGTCCGGACGACCCGCGCGTCGGGTTGATACTTTCGCTCGAAATATCAGTCGAAGAATTGGTCGTCAAACAAATCTCCATTGCCACGCGGCTCGATTCCGACCGAATTGAGACCGGCGCTCTCAGCGCCGCCGAAAAGCAGGCGGTGCGCACGGCGGCGGAGAGGCTGAAGCGTATTCCGGTCGAATACGTCGAGGGCTTTGCGAAGGTCACAGCGGGCAGTATTGCGGCGCGCGTGGCGAAAGTCAGGCGCAAGCACAAACTTCTCAGTTTTTTGATTGTGGATTACCTGCAATTGCTCGACTCCGATGACAGGCGTGAAAACGAGCATCTGCGCCTAACTGAAATCAGCCGGACGCTCAAACGAATTGCGCGGCAATACGATATTCCGGTCATTGTGTTGAGCCAGCTTAACCGCGATCACGCGAGGCGGTCAGGGCAAAACAGGGATTACCAGCTTTCCGATCTGCGCGGGAGCGGCAGCATCGAGGAGGATTCCGATGTGGTCATGTTCCTGATGCCGCAGGATTGGAATGATGAAGAGAATCCGGGACGGCGTTTATTCATCGCCAAGCATCGCGGCGGTCGAAAGCATGTCACGGTTCCGCTGGTGTTCTTCGGCGAGCAATCGCGGTTTGAGAGTGCGGCAATAAAAGTCGGGGGTGATGGCTTGGGCGGGCTGAATGAGTGGCCACGCCAAAGCCAGCCGCAGGCGGCGAACGGTAAATCGAATGGACATAAACATCACTCAAAGCAGGAGCAGGTGAGGAAGTCTCTGGATGAGTATTACGAGGTAATGTGATGCAGCAAGACGCAATTACTAAGATACATTTACGTTACGCGCTCCGTGATGGTCAACCTGTGCATGTGCGCCAGTTTGAGTATTTAAGGGGAGACACTGAAAGGCCGAAGAATTTACACTGCCCAGAGTGCGAGAAGCAGGTGACGATTAAGCTGCCAAAGGATCGCCAAATCAGGGATCATTTCGCGCACTACCCTGACAGTGACTGTCCGTTGCGCAATGCTGGCGAGTCCGCCTACCATCTCAACGCGAAGATTTACCTGGCTGAGCGGATGCGTGAATTTCATAATGCGGCACTCGTTTTTCAGTGCCGTTTGTGCCGCAATAAATATCCTTATCTCAAGATCAATGATTACGATGAGGTTGTCCCGGAGATGAAGCTTGGGCGTTGCAAACCCGATGTTACCTGCCTGCACGCGCGGCAGGCAGTGGGCGTCGCCGAGATATTCCACACGCACGCGGTTGACGTGCAAAAGCAATACGATTTGAATGCGATGGGCGTTGCGTGGTTTGAGATCCCGGCAGCCAGCGTGCATCCGCGGCACTTCGGGCACACAGAAGCAGCAGACGTGCTGGCGATTGACGCTCAAGGTGCTGGCGTTATCTATCCGAGACCGCCGCCGATTTGCGAGGTCTGCGAAACAGAAAGACAGCGGGCGGCGCAAAAAGTGGCAGAAGACGCGCGATGGGAGGCGGATTGGGCGCGCGTTTGGAACGCAACCCCACTAATTAAGTTACAGCAATGGACGAATGCGCAGCGCCATGAAGCGGTGGAATTATTGCGAGCGGCTGATACGCAAGCAGAGGCTGACTGCCGTGAATGGGAGCAACGTGATGGGGCGGCGAGGTTATCGGAAAACGGTGAACTGATTACCCCAACCAACGCGCTGTATCAGTATCGTTACTGGCAAGGCGGCCAGCCCCTCGTCGCCACGCTCGCCGAACTCTCCGCCCCGCTCGCAACCTGGCGGCGGTATGCGGCGCAGAGCGACGACTTGCTCAGCGGCGAACACGCGAAACGCTGCCGGGGCGAAGTGAGCCAGGCGGCAGGTGTGGTGTATTGCGCAGACTGTGGATATTTTGCGCCGAGGAAAGGAGCAGAAAGATGAACAAACAACCCTGCCCACGCTGCCAGCGTGAATGCGTAGCCAGCGAAGCGGGCAATCAGCAAGCGCGCCCATTGCGCAAGAGCACGAATGGCATGTGCCTCGAATGCGCAGCGACGGCGGCTATCTTGGCGCTGCCATCAGCCGGGACGTTCCCGCCGGAGGCCGTGTTGCTGCCGCATATCCAGGCGCAATTCACCGCCGTGCTCCGGGCCGGCCTGGCTGATGACGAGGCGTTTAACGTGGACTGGCAGCGGGTAGTAGACAATTGGGGTTTGCCGTTTCCGCGCGGTCATCAACCAGAGGCTATATGAGTAAATTTGCCGCCAGCCCCGACGGGGAAACTTTTATCCGCGACTGCATCGCCGCCACGCCCGAAGCCGCCGTCGCGCTGGCCGTCGCCGCCTTCGGGCTGAAAGCAGGCGACGAGGTGTACGTCGGCGAGGTCAAGGACTACGGGATGGGCGAGAGGTTTTATCCTGGCGCGGATGCGCTGATTGACGCGATGAACAAAGCCGTGCGGGACTACGCATTCGACCTTGTCGGCAAAGCCCAAAGCGAAAACTTGAACAACAACGCGGCATATCAGCGCGAGTGGATCGGGGCGGTTTCTATTCCCGCGCAGACCGATCTTGAGGTCGCTGTAGGTAGGGCGATTCAGGGTTGGATCGAAGTGCAGGGATTGAGGCCGGAGTTTTTCGGCGTGGAGAATATTGAGCGGCACAAAGTAGCAGTACGGCAGTAGGAATAAAACAATGGCATACGAAACCGGCATTTCCTGGACTGAAGCGACGTGGAATCCGTTCACGGGTTGCCACAAGATCAGCACGGGTTGCAAAAATTGTTACATGTTCACGGCCAAAGCGCGCTACGGCCAAGACCCGAGTATTGTGGTGAGATCGAAGACCACTTTCGACGCTCCGCTGAAATGGAAAGAGCCGAAATTGATTTTCACCTGCTCGTGGTCTGACTTCTTTATCTCTGACGCTGACAAATGGAGAGATGAAGCTTGGAATGTTATTCGCGCGACACCCCGTCATACCTATCAAGTTTTAACCAAGCGCCCGGAGCGCATCGCCGCGCACTTGCCGGCGGATTGGGGCGAGGGCTGGCCGAATGTCTGGCTCGGCGTGAGCGTGGAGGATCAGGAGCAGACGTGGCGGATTCCATATCTGATAGAAATTCCGGCAAAGGTATTGTTTCTCAGTTGCGAACCGCTCTTGAGCGCAATTGACCTGCACGCCGTAACGATGCGCGATGGAGACGGCCTTGGGGCAGACCTAACCCATATCGGTTTTGGCACCGGCATTGACTGGGTGATCGTGGGCGGCGAGTCCGGCCCCAGTTTCCGCCCGCTCGACCTCGACCACGCGCGGAGCTTGCGCGACCAGTGCGTCGCCGCTGGCATTCCGTTTTTCTATAAACAGGGAGCGGGACTGAAGCCGGGAATGAATACCGCGTTAGACGGTGTGAAATGGCGGCAGATGCCGGGTCTCCGGCAAGGTGACGATGTGCGGGAATTGCGCGCAGTGGGGGCAGAGTAAGGCCGCGCCAAAGCCGAAGCAGGCGGACAAGGCGAATGCAGATGTAGCGCAGGCTTATCGGCGGCTATCGCCAGAGCGAAAGCGACTCGTCTGCGAGATGATGCAAGGGAGGGAGAAGGCCAGTCGGCACGACTACCTGGAAGCATTCCGGGAGTGCGTCCGGCGGGCGCAGGTTGAGCCGATAGCCGCGCTCAGGCCGATTCCGGAGTATGGCAGCAGCGATAATAAATTCCTGCACGAGGCTTCGGCGTCGTCGCTGAGGCGGGCGGCGGTGGGAGTATAAGCGGGTTGATCCTGATGAGCGGCTGGCGGAGACGCTGCGGCGCATTGCATTTGCATAAGAGAAAGCGAAGCTGAATTTGAGTACACTGTATCATATCGGAGTGTCGGGTGGGAAAGACTCCACTGCCTTGTTGCTGTGGATGGTCAAAGAGTCAGGCATCCCACGCGAGCAAATGCTCGCTTCGTTTTGCGACACACAAAACGAAGCGGCTTGCACATATGAGCATATTAAGACGCTGAGCCGGGATGTCTTCCCTGTCATCACGTTGGCAACGGAAGGCTTCTACAACCTTGCAAAACGCAAGAAGAGATTTCCTTCGACCAAGGCTCGGTTCTGTACCCAAGAACTAAAGCTGAAAGTAACACAGCGGTTCCTGGATGAGTTGGCTGAGCGATATGACGAGGTAGTTCCCTGTTCCGGCGTGCGGCGAGGTGAGAGCTCCGCCCGAGCAAAACTCACGGAGTGGGGCGACACGCTGGATAGTTACTTTCACGTTCGTGAATGGCGTCCGTTGATCAGTTGGACGCTGGCGGATGTGCTGGCCATTCACGAAAAATACGGTATCCCGCTGAACCCCCTCTATAGTCAGGGCGCGCGGCGAGTAGGCTGCTTCCCGTGCGTCATGAGCAATAAGGCGGAGATGCGCGCCCTATCGCAGAATTATCCTGAGCGAATTGAGGAGTTGCGGCGGTGGGAAGAAGAGCTCGGCTCCACTTTCTTTCCGCCCAACACAACACCAGACAGGTTTAAGTCCCGTGCGGTCGACACCAAACAAGGTCGACGGGTCAAGGTCTGCTCTATTGACGACGTGATAGCGTGGGCGCGTTCCGGTTGGCGCGCTAAAGGGCCGTCGCCAGACGTCGACGGCTTATTTGACGACCAAGCAAAAGATTTGCCGCCGCAGATTTGTCTCTCGCAGCATTTGGCGTGTGAGTAAAGGCGGGAGCCGGAAGCCGCACGATGGATTGCCGTCTCAGGAGCAGCTATGTTTCCAGGTCAGGGTCGATGGCCAGCCCACCCCGACCAGCCACAGCACGAATGGGAGTATGCGCGGGCAAGCCTGCCTCCGGCTCTACTCGCTATTTGGTCCCGAATGCGGGCGGGCTATCCGCTGACAGCACTGGGCAACGCAGTCGTGCCTGATGTGGTCGCGGTAATCGGGCAGGCGTTGCTGAGGCACTGGGAAACGAACCAATGAAACCAACGCCCGGCAGAATCAGCACCGCTTCCCTCTTCGAGCTTGAGCAGGCCCGGATCGTTTTCCGCATCGGCGTCGGCTACTGGGACGGCGCGGCTGGATTGCCAACCGGCTCGTGCGTTGGAACGGGCGGGATCGCTATTTCGAGGCGTCCGGGGCCTCGCCCTTGGCGGCCATCGCGGAATTGCTGCTGGCGATGGCCGGGGCGCAGGAAGCGGCCATTGCTGGCGCTGGGAAGGCGCTGGCTATGGGGCAATGAGGCGAAGCCGAGCCGGAGCATTGGCGAACAGGAAAACGCAGCAGAGTGGCTGAAAACGTGAAAGGAGCAGCAGAATGGACGACACATTTTTCTACATGAAAGGTAGCAGAGACAACAATGATCGAGTTTTACAAAGACAGTGACGCGATGGCGATCCGCACAGACGCCGTAACCGACACCGAATTTCTTGAAGGCTGCGCGAAGGCGCTATCCGAGATGATTGAGCAACAAGCGCAAGCGGGAGATTGGGAGTTCTCGCTTGGCTTCTGGATTCCGCAGATAGTGGACATTGCCTGCTCGCTGCGCGGCTATAAGTCTGAGGTTGTAACGCGGACGGTTCGTTCAGCCGGGAGTTCGCATTTTGTCGCTTCGTCGGCAGTGGCCGTGCTGAATGATCGAAAGGAAGTGGCGGTTATAACAGGCAAGGGGGCGATTGCGCCGGATGTGGCAAAGGCAAAGGCGGGAAAATAGCGGCCCCTTGCGCCGAGGGGCCGAACTACGAACAGGTGTTACTGTTTGACCGGGCGCCACGCAATATTGACTCAGGCTGGGAAGAGTACGACCCGGCTTTACGCACGGCGATTCAGACCTGCGTTTTGGATTTGCGTCGAGAGACAAAGCCGCGAGCGTTGCGCTTATTCAACGAATATTGGCACTGGTGTAAGCATAACTGGCGCGTGTTTGTTGTCATCGAAAAGGATAACAGCAAAGGGCTGTGTCGGATTTTAGCGGATACTGCCACGATCTTATTACCGGCTTTCTGCTTTCCGGGGTGGGTGTCCGATAAAATTCAGGCCAGATGGCGCGATCAGTCGGCGCCCGCAGGCAGTCACAGTGCTAGCTATCTGAGTAAGAGTCGAGACCGGATTACATTGGAGCACGTGTCAGATAGCGTTGCGGGTGATCTGGCGCAACATCTGCAATGGTTGGCGCACATGTGTCTTGTGGCTTACTGCCAAGCTATGCCGCTCGCGCGCCGCGATGCTTTGGGCGAATCTTATCGCCGGTATTCGCGCATCTGGAATATGGCCACAGTAAACGGCTATCAGGAAGTGCACCTGACCGTTCGGGAAGCGAATAAGATAGCCGAGCAAGTTAAACACGCCTTCACGATTGTGGCAGATGATGACGAGTTTACTTATCGTTTAACGCGATTCCGCCGCAGAAATGGGGCGATTGAAGCGCGCCTAGCGTTCGGTGGTTGGAGTGAGATCGGGTTCAGCCCAGTGTTTTGCGAGGGCTACAAGGGCAACACGTCTGAAAGAGAAAAGTGTCAAGTGTATTTTCGTAACGGATAAATTTTTAGCGTCGCGTGAGCAATAGCGCATCCCTTCCCGCCAATCAACCTGGCAGAGCAAGCCGAGCGCGACCGCATCGCTGATGAGCAGCGCGCGATTGACGAAGCTTGGGTGCGATTTGAGCGCCCCGATGATGGCCACATTGAATATCCCTGCTTCGCGGCTGGCTACCGGGCGGCGCATTGGCGGGTAGACATAAAAAGTCAAGAGGAAAAGCGTTGAAGTGGAGCGAATGACGTTACAACAGTATCGAGCGTCAGATGGCCAGCAACGACGGGCCAGGGGGCGCACCGACCGTTGCGTCGCCGGTGAAATGAACGGAACCGAGCGCAGCTACGCGGCCCTGCTGGAATCGCGCCGGCTGGCCGGAGAGATTGTGGATTATTGGTTTGAGCGGCTCACGTTCAAGCTGGCCGATGATTGCCGTTACACCCCGGACTTCATCGTCATGATGCCGGACGGGGAGCTTCAGGCGCACGAAGTCAAGGGATTTTTCAGGGAGGATGCGCTGATCAAGATCAAGGTCGCCGCGCAACAGTTCCCGTTCACTTTTATCGCTGTCTTCAAGTTATCGAAGAGGGATGGCGGCGGGTGGAAAGAGAGGGTATTTTAGTAATGGTCTGGACAACCGAAAAACCGCATAGCCCCGGCTTTTACTGGTGGGAACCGGAAAACAGCCGTCGCACGCGGGTTATTGAAGCACAATACGACAGCGCAGGCGAACTTTGTGCTTATATGACGTCGGGGCCTTTTCCAGTCGCCGAACTGGAAGGGCGCTTCGGCTCGGAAGCGATAGGGTTGCCGATGGAGCCGAAGCCTTCAGCGCGCATTGTCAAACAGACGGCATTGGACGGCTATTCATTTGCAGGCAGCGCAGCGACCGGCTATGACCGCCACGGCTGAGCGAGGAATGATGGCCTATAGCAATCGTGATCTTTTACGCATCCGCTCCGGCATTTGCCTGAGTTGCAGCCTGGCCAGCGCCGCATCCTTCCGCCGCTGCCTTAATTGCCGGCTGAAGGCAGCGCGACGCGAGCGGGAAGGGCGGGCGGGAGCGAGAAAACAGGAGCGGGTTCGGGCGAGGCTGGCGCGGGGAACGTTGGCGTATTGCACAGTGCGGGCTTGGAATGATCGAAAATAACAGCACAAATGGCACAATCGAATTCTTCGCCACCGTTGGCCAAGTCACCGGCGGCGACGATGAAGTGCGCGCCGTGCTGTCGGTCAAGGATACCCCGGCTGACCACGCCGCCGCTGTCGCAATGTTTGGCCGCTTGAACCGCATCTTACACGTCGCCGCGTATGTGGGCACGGGGACAGAAGCGATTGCAGAGTTCCGCGCGGCAATTCCCCGGCTTCAAACTGCGATTCAGTTTCGTCCCGACCGGCCACCGGTGATTAAGCTGGATATTCCGGCCACCGATGGACTACAGGCGCTGCGACTCATCGGCTACAACGAACAATTGATGCGGTTTGTGATTCAGGATGATGGTCAGCGCGAGCAATCAAGCCGCGCCAGGAAGCCGGAACGCGAGCACGGCGCATTTGGGGACTATTGGGCTATCGTGAAAGGCCAGCGCCAAATCCAGAACTGGCCGGACGTGCTCGAATGGCTCGGCATCGCCACGCCAGCGGAAGCAGAAGTGAAGCTGCGCGAGGTCTTCGGCGTCGAGCACATGGATTTCGTCTCGCCAGAACAGGCCGAGCAGGTGTTTGGTGAGGCAGGATTGGCGAGCGTGATCACGATGCTGCGGCAGGCTGAAACGCAATGGAGGGAGCAACAGGTCAGGAAAGCAGCGGAAATTCACTCAAAGTAAACGACCAAATCCGGCCCCATAGCACGGGATTGGCGATGTCCCACAGCGATCAACAATTGGCCTCTAATCAGGCCGTAGAAAAGGCTTGCAGTTTAACGCGCGATGGCGCTACAATTTCGCTCGATGATTTGCGAATGGCGCTTGAAAATTTGCAAGCGGACGCGGACATCGCGCGGCGCGCCACTGTTGCCGCACTCAAAAAGCACCAGCGCATCCTGGTTTGCTGCAATGAGTTGTTAAATCAACTCAAAGATTTGTCTTTACAATCCTGATTGGCCGACAACGGAGCCGAGCTCTCCGATCAACGCCGCAAACGAGATCAATCACTTGATCTGTCTGCGGCGTTTTTTTTATGGCTGACACCTTCACCAAACAACACGCACTTTCCGTCCTGCGCGCCCGCACCGGCCTGCCGGCGACTGAAGCCGAGGCCGTGCTGGATGCGCTGCTGGGCATCCTGGCCGACGCTTTCGCCGCGCATCCGCGCACCGAGCTTCGCGGCTTCGGCGTATTCACGACCCGCGAGCGGTCGGCCCGGATCACCCGCAATCCCAAGACGGGAGCGCGCGTTGATACGCCCGCCTGCAAGACCGTAGGCTTCAAACCGGGTAAGGAACTGAAAGCGAGACTTAACGGAGTAACACAATGAGCAGAGAACAATTCGTCAGATGGCTGGGCATCGGCACGGTCATCATTACGGCGTTCCTGGCCGAAGCCGCAACGCTCGATAGCAAATGGATCGCCGGCCTGATGCTGGCCGGCGCGGTCATGGCCGCCGTCTCCGGCGCCATCAGCCGGACAATCGCGTTACCCGTCTGGGTAACGGCGCTCGGCGTGATCGGCGCGGGGGCGACCGTGTTTGCGACCGCGCAGGACTGGATCGGCACGCGCTGGGCCTGGGTCGCCGGACTGATTTCCGCCGGGGCTGCGGCTATCGGCAAATCGCTCTGGCCCTCCGTTTTCGGCGGGAGCGAAAGCGTTCCCCCGGAGCTGAAAGTGAGCGATCAATGGAAGCTGTAATCCGCCGATTCACGCTATCGCTGAGCCTGATGTTACTGCCCGCCCTGGCTGCGGCGCAGAGCGTCACCGCCGTCTCCGCCGCCAACTTCCGGCAGATCGCGCCGGATTCGATTGCGACGGTCTTCGCGCCCGCCGGATCGCGTTTCACGACTGTCACCGCAGAAGCCCTCAGTCTCCCTCTGCCAACCGAGATTGGCAGAGTCCGGGTGTTCATAGATGGACTCTCCTGCGGCCTGTTCTATGTGAGCAGCGAACAGGCCAACTTTTATGTCCCTGCCGGCGTGTCCCCTGGCCTGCATTTATTGCAGGTCTTCACGCCGCAGGGACAGACTTTTTCCGGGCAGATTCTGGTGATGCAGCAACAGCCCGGCATCTTCACGCTGGCTGGCAGCGGGCAGGGAATCGCGGCGGCAAGCTTCTACGACTACGGCGCACAGTATTGCATTTCGCTCTACGGCACGGGCTTCGGCGCAAACCAGGGCGCGACGCTCTACCTGGCCGACGGCCGCTCGTTCCAGGCAAGTTACGTCGGGCGAGCGCCCGGCTTCGCGGGGTTACAACAGTTGAATTTCCTGATCAGCGAGCGCGACTTCCCGCACTATCGCAGCGGGGCGTTTGTGCGGGTGTGGACTGAGGGCGGCGGTTTTTATGATACCCAGGGGTTTGAGATTGACTACCGATAGCGATCCGGACAGCGATGACCCATGCGGCATCATTGTCACGCGATAGGACTGGCCTTGCTGCGATGGAATAACCAAATTCCACAAACGAGGAGAACTACAAAATGCGAAACTTTCTTTTTCTCACTTTTCTGCTTTGCCTTCCGGCTGCTGCCCTGGCTCAGAACGATAATGGGCTGACGGCGGCGGGCGGCACGATCATCACTTCCGCCCTCGCGTCGCCGCCCTGCGTGACCTGCGCGGCTGACCCGCCGAAAACGCACATCAGCGCCAGCCTCGGCATTCACGCCGTCGCCAATAATGCGGCCAGCGCGGGCGCGGCGACCAAATCGAACATCGGCGTCAACGTCTCGGTCGGCGTCTCGGTCGGATACTACAGCCTGAACGCCGAAGCATTCAGCGGCGATGCCAATCAGACGCGGGCGAGGTACTCCGCCACTTACGGATTCCATTATGGCCGGTTCCTGCTCAGGCCCGGCGGCGGGGCTTATCGCTTCGGGAACGAGACCGGCGGCTTCGGACATCTGGGCGTGGATTACGGCGAATACAAATTCCTTTTCCGCGCCGGCCACCCGAACTTTTACGAGGCTGAGGTGCTTTATCACTTTGACCTCTCGAAGAGTTTCGGTTTTCAACCGTTCTTCCGCTACACCCGTCACAGCGTCGCCGGCGTGAACACCCGGATGGCGCAGTTCGGGATGCGCGCAACTTTCGGAAACTGACACGCCGATGAGAAAGGCAAAAGTCATGGCAATCCATACACAGGTCACTGCCGCTGTGCCGTCACCGCCGTCCGGTTGGGCAAGCGCGCTGGGCAGCTTCTTTTCGTTCGACATGATCATCGCACTGCTGCCGGGACTCGTGACCAGGCAGCTGCAAAAAACGATCAAGAACCCGAACGAAAAAGAAGCTGCGCGACTGTTCGGCGCGGCAGATTTACTGCGTGCGTCAGCCGATGCGATTGACGAAAAGCTCTTCGGTTTGGGCTTCGCGCGCAGATAACGCCTGGCTCGCCGCCCAATGCCCATGTTTCACGAGACAGTTGGAGTCGTGGCATCCCCAGGGCGGCGGGCCTGCCGATTGCCTGCCTGCTTTCAGGTGAACGAGAGAGGCGGTTTCCGCAAAAACCGAAACAGGGGAGCAGGCAGGCAGTATTGACATTCCGCTACGGCGGGACGGGAAGGCCGTTGCCAGGACTTCAATGGGATGCGGGCGACCTCGCGTGAGGAAGCCAGGGAGCGGCGACGGCCTGCACTTGTTCGCCTGGGGCCGATGGGTATGGGTGAACTCATCGACCGAACACAAAGGGGTAGGCCCTGGGCGAACAGCATTTCCGGCTGACTGCGACTGTGGGGGTTAATGGCGGCCGGGCAACGAGGGCCGCGCCGTCGGGCAACGAGGATAGAGGCGGCGCGGCCCTTCGCGGGTCAATACAGGGATGCGCAAACAATGGTTGATCCACGTGGCGATCTGGCAGCACCTGATTTGGGCCGGATTACTGATCTTTGCGCCGACTGAGGCGTACCGGGTGACCGCGCTCCGGTTGCCGGTTGATTTGCTGGGCGATCCCATCACGACTGCGATCTGCTACGTCTGCGTCTCGATCTTAACGGCTATCTCGGTCTGGGCGGGCGATGCGATGTATCGTCACGAGCGGTTGTGGTATCTGGCGTTATTAGCCTGTGTCGCACAGCAATTCCTGTTGACCATGTCCGCCACCGGCTCGGTTTGGGTGATAGCGCAGGGCCGACTGCTGGGCGGGATGGCGCTGCCGCGCGGACGACTGATCGCCGGGCAGGAGATTTATATTTTACTGGCGTTATTTCACCCGCTGGCAGTGCTGGAGATATTTGCGCCAACGGTGCTGGGGAGAGCATGGGAGCGGATTATATCGTTACTCAAGTGGCGGCCTGGATCGGCGCAATCGGCGCGCTGATCACGATCATCTTGGCCATGCTGCAACACCGACTGTCAGCGAAGAAGACCACGGTCGAGGATTTGAGGATGGAGATGCGAAAGCTCCACGAAGAGAACCTGGCGCTGAAGGCCGACATCGCGCGGCTCGCCGAGGCCGAACGGCGCTGTCAGGAGCGCGTGACGCAGCTTGAACGGCAATACTTGGAACTGCTGGTCGAAAACAAGGGATTGCGCGATGCGTGCGAGTGAGAATCGGGTTTGCCTGCGCCCGCCTTGCTCTTTGGTTAGAACACTCTCTGTCGGGGGCGATAGAGAAACAGATAGCGGGCGTAGGCAAAAATATGTATGAGCAGCTATTCGGCACGGGCAAATCATTGCCGCCGTTGCCTGAAGTCGTTTCTTGAAGATAGGCGTGAAAACAAAAAAGCGGCTCTGGCTCGTGGCCGAATGGATCATCGCCGTGCCGGCGGGGATCGGCTTGGGATTGCTTTGGGGGTAAGTTGTCAACTACCCGCCACTAAACCGCCCAAAGCGGCGGCTATAGTGGGGGCTTGCGAGTGAGTCCGACTCCCCGCGTGTGGCTTGTTGACGATAGCCCGGCCCCGAATATTCAAGGCCGCGTTCACATCGGCATTGCGCGAATGGCCGCATTGCCGACATTGGAAACTTGATTGAGAGCGACGGTTGGATTTATGCACAAAGCCGCACTGAGAACATTCCCGGCTAGTATTTCGCGGGTCAATGGTGATGACCTCGACGCCCGCGAGTTTGGCTTTGTACTCGATCTTCAGGCGAAGGTCGGCGAAACTCCAACTGCCCATCTCTGCTCTTCTGGCCTTTTGAACCCTGACCCTTGCGCGAATGCCCTTCAGGTCTTCCAGGACGATAGCGCAATTCGTGTGTTTGGCCTTCTCTATAATAGCTTTGCTGATTTGGTGATTCAGGTCGGACGCGAAACGGCGCTCCTTGCCGCTCCGCTTCTTGAGCAGTCTCTTCGCGCTCTTTGTGCCCTTCGATTGAAGCTTGGTGCGAAGTTTGCGATGGCGCTTTCTCAGGTTCTTGACGTGCGCGCCGGAGTAACTCTGCCCAGTCGAGTCGGTAGCAATTCGGGCGATGCCAAGATCAACGCCAAGAAAACCGTCCGGCTCATTCGTGGGCGGCTCGATTACGTTCACGGTGGCAAACAAGAACCATTTGCCTTTGCGAAAAACCAAGTCAGATTCGCCTTGCCGACTGGCGAGCAGGACTCTTTCGCGCTCGCCGCAAACGAATGGAATCTTCTGTCTGCCGCTCAATGTCCAGATCGAAACGCCGTCCGGTTTGTAAGCCAGGATGCGGTCGTCAAAAGCAATCGAGCCGTGCTTGTGAAAGACGCGCTGGGTTTTCCTGTCCAGCTTATAGGCATCGGCGACCTTGGCGATGATTCGGACGGCCACTTGCGCCGACAATCCGAACTGCTCGCGGATCGTTTTGTATGCCAACTTGTGAAGCTGAAACTGGCCAAAGACCTGAGCGTCCCACGCGATGCGGGAGCACTCGTTGGCCGCCTGATTCGCCCGTTCAAGAGTTTCCTTCAGCGACGCGGCCTGCTCTGTCGTCGGTTTCAGCTTCAGTCCGATGGTCAATTTCACAGGGCAACTGTATCACAGGGCGCTCTATACTTGAAGCAATCATTGCGCCAAAGCGCGCAATCTCAAAATTCCTCCCCGACCAATTCGCCCAAGATGGCGAATCTGGTCAGGGTATCCTTTTGAGGGAATTTGATTGATGAAACTACCGAATTGGATTGTGACGTTGTGCGGCGCTTTCGCCGTCATCCTGCTTAGTGCGGCGGTCGCCCTGACCAGCGACGCCTGGCTGGGGCCGCCGGACGCCAACGCCGAAGCGCGATGGCGCGACGGTGCGGCCCGGCATCAATCTCCGGCGAGCGTCGGCGGATATGTGCCGCAGGCCGGGCAATCGCTCTCCGGCGTCGTGCCAGCGCAGGCGCACCTCTACCTGCTCGATGACGACAACGGTCTCTGGTTCCGGGCGGGCTGTGGCGGCAGGCTATTCAAATTGGGGCGGGTGCGCGGAGTGGACGGACTGCTCATCGGGATTGATTACCGCCCGGCCAATGGATTGCTCTATGGCCTATCGGAGCGCGGGCAGTTTTACGTTATCTACGGATTGTACGCCTCGCCGGTGATTGACCAGCAGGGCAACAACGCGCCCGCCGTGCCGTTCACCGGCGGCTTGCAATCGCTGATGGATTTTAATCCGGTTCTGGACGCCGTGCGGCTCATCGCCTCCGACGATCAAAATTATGCGGTCGTCAACAACTTCGCCGCGAACGCGCGCCAGACTGATATAACCTATGCCGCGGGCGACGTGAACGCCGGGCGCAATCCCTCGCTGGTCGGCGGAGCCTACACCAACTCTTATCGGATCACGCCCCAGCGTCCAACGCCGGCTGTGACGCTTTTCTTCGGCCTCGACTATTCGACCGACACGCTGATCTACATCGCGCCTGCCGCGCCGGGCGGCAGCTCGGCCACGGGCGGCGGGCGGCTGCAAACCATCGGCGCGCTGCTGGCCCTCAACGGCGCGCGGCGGCTCGACATCACCCCGCTGGCAGACTGCGATATTTACAGCGACGCCGGCGGCAACCACCTCGTCGGCGTGACCGGGCGGGTGCTGTTCGCGCTTGATCTCGACACCCTGACGCTTCCGCCGCTCGGCCAATCGCAGAATGTTGCAGTGCGGTCGGCGATCCTGCCGACGGGCGGATTTATCGATATTGCGGTCAGCCTGTGGCCCGCAGGCTGCGGAAGCTAAACGAGCTTCAGGAATAAATTGGATTGTGGGAGCGGGGATAATGAGCAGGAATGATTGCAGTACCCTACCAAGCCGACGCCCGCGCCCCGCGCCTGACCTTCGGCGGCGTGACGGTTGAGTGCTGTCCCTCGGACGGCGCAGTCCTCATCTTTGTCGATCCCGGTATGTACAACGTCACCTTTCGCGCCGGACGCGCAGGCGGCGATACCGGCAAGCTGCACCACTGTATTATAGTTTCACCTTACCTCTTGCCGTCCCAGACGGAATCAGCGGATGCGCCACCGACCTCTGCTATTATGTCAGCGCCGCCGACCGCGCCGGAGAGCACCCCGTCGAGTCCCACTGTCATGGTCGAGTCAGGGGAAGGGGATTCGCGTGATCCTGACGAGATCGGAGCGGACGTGGATTACGTGTTGCCCTTCGCCCACTGAGTTCCAACTAAGTTTTTCTCGGTCGCCCCCGCCTCGGTCGCTCAATCATCGCCAACGTGACGTTCTCCGGTATCTGCCAATACCCCCCGCGTGGACTGACCTCCCATTCCGCGCCTGGGATGAGACCACGTCTGAGCCACTTCAGGATCGTCGGCTTGGAAATTCCGATGGTGACAGCGAACGCTGTCGCTGTCAGCCGTCGGGGACACGGCTTGTGTGTTTTCTGCATCACTGATAAACCTAACATAGCGGTCAACGATTTGCAAGATTATTCCATAAGCGGGACAAGCGTGCAGGCGAATAAGATGGATTGAGCGGTAAAGATTTTCCTTGACTTTTCGCGGGCACTGGATGTAAGCTTGCATTTGCAATCAGAGGCCGTTCAGGTGGGCGGCGGGTCGAACCTTCACCCTTCTAGGGTTCGGTTCTTCATGGATAACTATACCGACGAACAACGCATCGACGACGCTATAATTGCACAGGCCATGGGTTGGCCAGAGGAAAAAACAATGGATAAGGTATTAATGGCGTTATTGGCTACGCAATTCAGCGGGCTGAGCCGCGAGCAACTCAGTGGGCTGAGCCGCGAGCAACTCAGTGGGCTGAGCCACTGGCAACTCAGTGGGCTGAGCCGCGAGCAACTCAGTGGGCTGAGCCGCGAGCAACTCAGTGGGCTGAGCCGCGAGCAACTCAGCGGGCTGAGCCGCGAGCAACTCAGTTGGCTGAGCCGCGAGCAACTCAGTGGGCTGAGCCACTGGCAACTCAGTTGGCTGAGCCGCGAGCAACTCAGTGGGCTGAGCCGCGAGCAACTCAGTT
>Ga0247727_10005641_pt1 | contig 25206 bp, 22 predicted proteins | sample WisWelCaveWW1625_FD_202498 | JGI IMG/M metagenome (GOLD analysis project Ga0247727, IMG submission 202498) | Biofilm microbial communities from Wishing Well Cave, Virginia, United States - WW16-25 | ecosystem: Environmental > Aquatic > Deep subsurface > Groundwater > Cave microbial mat | place...
CGGCCACCTTCGGTCCCAGATCTGCCCTCCCAGGTCTGGATCAACCAGCCTTCTCAACCATCAACCGAGGAAAAAACTCACTAAACTCCCATGCCGGCTGTCTCAAAATCGTTGACACGCACCGGTGCGCCCGCGCACTCGCGTCGGACAGTATACCAACGAATTCATCGTAGGAACTCAGGATCTTTTTCGCAGTCTCGTCGAGATGCGGGTAGCGCGTCAGGACGCTCGCAACAATTTCTAGCGGCGTCAGGCGAAACATGGCCTCCAAGTGCTCGATCACCTCCTGCCGGCGATTCGAGTCACCAAAAAGTTTTGCGCGCTCGCCGGGCGAGTACTCGAGGTGGCAGCGAAAGCAAGCGAGAAGCCCTGATACGTAAATCAGCTTTCGAGACATGCGCAATTTTATGTTTCGAATCGCCCAGCCCTTCCCGGACCGCGTGCGCGGTTTGTACGCGAAGTCGACGGCCATCGTTCGCCAGTAACGCGCAAAATCGTTTTGTAGAAAGCGTGGCACGCGGTGTCCCGATCCCCGCCAGAACCCTCGGTCTTCGAGAAGGTAGCGATTCAGAATGTTTCGCACGACTCGCCGGTACGCGTCTTCGCGGCCGACAACACGCGATTCGAGCAGCAGCAGCAGACGCCGGGTGGTGTTCTTGTTCGTATCGACGTCACCGCCGATCTGATGAACTAGATCGTGGCTGAAAACCATGGTACTGAAGGTGCCTTCGCGCCCCACCGGCTTGGCCGCGATACCTCGAATGATCTCATCAATCTTGTTTGTCAAGGCGTAATGTCCGGGATCAGAGAGACCATCGATCAGCAGCGTCCAATCGATGTCGCTCCCGTCCGTAAATTCATCGCGCGCAAGGGAGCCCGACACTTGTGTCCTCAGAGTCCAGGTCTGTCAGCGCCTTTTGCAGTTCTTGTCGCTTCGCTTCCGCCAGTTCGCGTGCGCGACGAAGATTGGCCCATTCGAGTCCGAGCCGACGTTCTAGCTCGTTGAGGCTCGTGCTCATTGTTCGCGGTTTCCTACGCTCAGGTTTTGTTCTTGGTTGGCGCGACGCAGTGCGATCATCGACTCAGACCAGTTCGTCATCTCTTCCAAGAATCGTAGCAGAGATGGTTGCGCTCACGTGGTTTGAGGCGCGAGGAAGCGAACGTGGGAGCAGAAAGTCATACCACTTCGACAGTGCCGCTACGGCAAGAAGCGCTGCAAGCCTTCGCCGCCATTGCCGGGAACAGGTGCTCTGGCCGTATCGACGGCGCGCGCGGCTGTCGACGCGCCGCACGGAGTTGATCTGAACAAGAGCAATGCCTCCATCGAAAGGGTGCAGTTCTCTCGCGTCACATCAAACCGGCGCCCAGGAAGCTGGGCATCGGCTGGGTCAACTGGCAGGTGCTGAGGCGCTCGTCTGCGACCTGGTCCAACCGGCCGGCGTCGATAGGAAGGACGCGCAGGGAATCTTGCAGCACAGCCGGGCGTCGCCGTAAGTGATTGAAAATGGTGGCCAGGGACGGAATCGGACCGCCGACGCCAGCCTTTTCAGGGCTGGACTCGCCCGGAACCATCATTATCGGAAGGGCAGATACACGATCTGATTCCGCCACTCTTCCGCTTGCGATGCCGTCCACACGAGAAGTAGCGATTCGATGGTCTCGCCGATGGCGCCCTGCTGCTGGGGAAGGATAAACACGCCTAGGGTTGGCTTCCCGGCAGCGACGCGCTCGCGAAAGTGCCGCGTCATCGTACGCCGGTCATGGGTGATCAGAATTCGGTCCTGCTGGGCCGCGGGTTCAAGGAGCGCCGGATCTCTCGTTCCTCGCAATCCGGCAGTCTTCACATCGAGGATGTCAATGGTCGGCTCGCGAGAGCGCAGACCTTGGATGATGTCGGCGTCGATGTCTTCATCGGCCAGGAACCGGACGGTCACACGCGCTTCGAACCCATCTGTCGGCGGGCCGCTTCAAGGCGGTCAAACAGTTCCGGGTTCGTTTCACTCAGGGGCGGCACGGATCGTGCGAGCTCACGCTCGCCTTCAGCGATGTACTCGTTGAACATCTCTTCGTTCTCGAGGTAATAGGCGATCGCGCCATATACCTGCGAAAGCTTTAGCGTCGGAAACGATTGGACGATCCTTTCCGCAGATGCGCCCTCCTGGAAGCGAATAACAACCGAGTCGAGCGACACACGAGTCCCCGCGATATAAAGCCCCGCGTTGCGCTCTTCGATGTAGGGAGAAGCCGGATACGCCATAACGAATCTCGGCTTCAGTCTACCACTTCAGGGCTCACGGAGCCCACTTGAGACATTTTTCAGCGGGCCAGAATTGGAACCAATTGGAACCAAGGTGTCGTCTCGGAGGCCCGTAAGTCTTTGAAACCATGGAGGTCTTGGGTACTCTCGCATCCGTCCTCCTATTTTCCCGTGCCTCCCTGATCCCGACGCAGCTTCGATGTCACGCCACGGTGTCCAAGTTTCGATTGTCTCAATTGAGGGTGCGGTCCACCAGGAGCTTGCCGGCGGCTGACATGGTGACATGGCCCTGGACGCGGTCGAGATCCACGGTCCTTCGGCGGCCAGGCGGCTTGACGCCGGCCCGCTCGATGTGTGATTATTCAGAGTAGTGAATAAAAATTCACTCGAGCGCTGACCCCGTGGCTTCCCCCGCACCCAGGATCGCCGGCCCCCGTGTCGCCCGCGACGACTTCACCCGCGACACCGATCTCACCACCGCCGAGCTCGAGCGCCTCCTCCGGCTCACCGCCGAGGTCAAGCGCGCTCCGGGACGCTACCGCGTCTCCCTCGCCGGCCAGTATCTCGGCATGCTGTTCGAGAAGCCTTCGCTGCGCACCCGGCTGACGTTCGAGCTGGCGATCAAGCAGCTCGGCGGAGACGCCGTCGTGAACACCGGCCCGATCGGCGAGCGCGAGCCGGTCCGGGACGTCGCCCGGAACATGGACCGCTGGACGGCGGCCATCGTCGCCCGCACCTTCTCCCAGAAGACGGTCGACGAGCTGGCGCACTGGGCCGGCGTCCCGGTCATCAACGCGCTCAGCGACCTCTACCATCCCTGCCAGGCGATCGCCGACCTGTTCACCCTCGGCGAGCGCTTCGGCCGCCTGCGCGGGTTGAAGCTCGCCTTCGTCGGCGACGGAAATAACGTCGCGCACTCGCTGATGCTGAGCGGCGGGCGGCTGGGGGTCGAGGTGATCGTGGCCACCCCCGCCGACTACGAGCCGGACCGATCGATCGTCGACGAGGCGCGGCGGCTGGCTGGCGCGACGCCGATCACCGTGACCCGCGATCCGCTCGAGGCCGTCCAAGGCGCTCACGCCGTCTATACCGACGTGTGGGCCAGCATGGGCCAGGAGCGCGAGACCGGCCGCCGCCGGAAGGATTTTGAGGGGCACCAGGTGCACGAGAGGCTGATGGCCCGCGCCCGCCCCGACGCCGTGTTCATGCATTGCCTGCCGGCCCGGCGCGGCCAGGAGACCACCGACAGCGTGATCGAGTCGCCGCAGTCGGTCGTCTTCGACCAGGCCGGAAACCGGCTGCACATCCAGAAGGCGCTGCTGTTGATGCTGCTGAGCTGAGGCCGCGGGCACACTGTTATGAGCAAACCCAAGAAAGTCGCGCTCGCCTATTCCGGCGGGCTCGACACCTCCATCATTATTCCGTGGCTGAAGGAGAACTACCGCTGCGAAGTCGTCGCCGTTTGCGGCAACATCGGCCAGGGCGACGACGAGCTGGCCGGACTCGAGGACAAGGCGCGAAAGACCGGCGCCTCCCAGGTCCACGTCCGCGACCTGCGTCAGGAATTTGTCGGCGAGTATCTCTGGCGGCTGGTGCGCTCCGGCGGCGTCTACGAGCGCAAGTATCTGCTCGGAACCTCGATTGCGCGCCCGCTGCTGGCCAAGAGCCAGGTCGAGGTGGCGCTCGAGACCGGCTGCGACGCGCTCGCCCATGGCTGCACCGGCAAGGGCAACGATCAGGTGCGCTTCGAGCTGACCTACAAGGCGATGGCGCCCGAGCTTCCCGTGATCGCGCCCTGGCGCGAATGGGACATCGTCTCGCGCGAGGACGCGCTCGCCTACGCCGCCGCGCGCAACGTGCCGGTCGCCGCGTCGGCCGCCAAGATCTACTCGCGCGATCGCAATATCTGGCACATCTCGCACGAAGGCGGCGCGCTCGAGGATCCGGCCAACGCGGCGCCGGATGAGATCTGGATGCTGACCCGCTCGCCGGCCCAGGCGCCCGATACGCCCGCCGAAGTCGTCATCGGGTTCGAGGCCGGCCTGCCGGTTTCGGTGAACGGATCGCGGCTGGACGCGGTCGCCCTGCTCGAGCGGCTGAACGCCATCGGAGGCGAGCACGGCATCGGACGCGTCGACCTGGTCGAGAACCGCTTCGTCGGCATGAAGTCCCGCGGCTGCTACGAGACGCCCGGCGGAACGCTGTTGATGTACGCTTTCGGCGAGATCGAATCGCTGACGCTCGACCGCCAAACGCTCCACTACAAGCAGAAGCTCGCCCTGGACTACGCCGAGCTGGTCTACAACGGCTTCTGGTTCACGCCGCTGCGCGAGGCGCTCGATGCTTTCTTCGAATCCACCAGCCAAACGGCCACCGGCGAGATCGCTTTGCGTCTCTACAAAGGCTCGATCGAGCCGGTCAGCCGGAAGTCTCCGCTCTCGCTCCATTCGCTCGGCATCGCCAGCTTCACCATGGGCTCGGGCTACGATCAGAAAGACGCCCTGGGCTTTATCAATCTGATCGGCCTGCCGATCAGGACACGCGCCGGACTACGGGCGAAGCGATGAAACTCTGGGGCGGGCGGTTCGACCAGGCGCCGTCGGAGGTCTTCGCGCGCTTCTCCGGCTCGCTCGACTTCGATCGCCACTTGCTCGAAGCCGACGTCCGCGGTTCGCAGGCCTTCGCGCGAGCCCTCGAAGGGGTCGGCATCCTGACCGCCGGCGAGCGCACTTCCATCGTCGACGCCTTTGACGGCATTCTCCAGGACGCCGCCCGGCCCGAGTTCTTTGACGGCGCGGTCGACGAGGACATCCACACGCTGGTCATCCGCAAGCTCGAGGAGAGAATCCCAGCGCTGGCCGGCAAGATCCATACCGGGCGCAGCCGCAACGAGCAGGTCTCGCTCGACATGCGATTGTGGCTGCGTGACGCGATCGATCGCATCCGCCGGCTGCTGGCCGACCTGATGGAAGCGCTGGTCGCGCTGGCGCGCCGCCATCCCGACGCCGTCGTCGTCGGCTACACGCACCTGCGCCCCGCCCAGGCCGTGCTGTGGCCCCACTACTTGCTCGCCTGGTTCGAGATGTTCGCCCGCGACGCCGAGCGGTTCGCCCAGGCCCGCCGCCGCGCCAACGTCCTGCCGCTCGGCTCCGGAGCGCTCGCCGGCAGCGGCTTTCCGTTCGACCGCGAGGCGCTGGCGCTCGAGCTCGGTTTCGATTCGGTCAGCCGCAACAGCATGGATGTCTCGGCCGACCGCGATTTCGTCCTCGATTTCCTCTACGCCGCCTCGATGACCATGCTCCACCTGAGCCGGCTGGCCGAAGACTGGATCCTCTATTCGAGCGAGGAGTTCGGCTGGCTGGAGTTGTCCGACACCGTCACCAGCGGCTCCAGCCTCATGCCGCAGAAGAAGAATCCGGACTCGCTCGAGCTCATCCGCGGCAAGTGCGGCCGCGTGTTTGGCGGCCTGAGCTCCGTGTTCCTGACCATGAAAGGCCTGCCGCTCACCTACAATCGCGACATGCAGGAAGATAAGGAGCCTCTGTTTGACGCCGCCGCCCAGTTGGCTGGCTCGCTCGAGATGGCCCGCGTCGTGGTCGAATCGGCGAAACTGAATCCCGCGCGCCCCGCGCGCGCGGCCGAAGAAAGCTGGGTCGTGGCCACCGATCTGGCTGAAGCGCTGGCTCGCGCCGGCGTGCCCTTTCATCGCGCCCATCAGATTGTCGGGCGCCTGGTGCTCGAGAGCGTTCGCGCCGGCCGGAAGCCGGGCGACTGGACCGCCCGGGAGCTGACGGCGTTCGCTCCCGAGTTCACCGCCGGCATGATTTCCTGGCTCCGGCCGGAGGAAGGCATGCGATCGCGCGAGCTGCCCGGCGGCACCGGACCCGGCGCCGTCGCCCTCCGGCTCGAGGAGGCCGGGCGCAGGCTCGAAGCGATTCGCCAGGGGAACGATCATCCATGACGAAGACCTATCGACAGGGACAGATCCTGAAGCTGATCCACAGGCGCCGGATCGACACCCAGGAGGAGCTGGCGGCCGAACTGGCGCGCCTAGGAGTCCCAGCAACGCAGGTGACCTTGTCACGCGATATCCGGGAGCTGGGGCTGGTGAAGACGGGCGCGGGCTACCAGCGGGTGCAGCCCGAATCCGGCGGGCCCGACCTGGCGACCGTGATCGCCGAGTTCCTGCTTGACATTCGCGCCGCCCAGAATCTGGTGATTCTCAAGACCATGCCCGGCAACGCCGGCGCCATGGCGGTGGCGCTCGATCGTGTCAAATGGCCGGAGGTGATCGGCACCATCGCCGGCGACGACACGGTTCTGGTCATCGCCCCGGATCTCAAGACCGCCGCCAGGGTCCGCGACAAACTCCTGCTGTTCGCGCCTTGATGCGTTACCGCCTGAGTCAACGGCGGTTTCACCGTTGATTGGTTCCCGCGACGGGCCCCCGATCCGCCCGAGGGCGGAATGCGGTGCGCCCGTCGGCGCTGGCAGTCGTCCGGAGCCGCTTGCCGATATCCTCCCGGGCGGCGAGCGCCGACCAGGCCCGGGTATACTCGCCGCGCGAGCCGATCGTGTTGAGCGCCGCCAGATACTCCTCGAAGACGGCGTCATCGTCGGGGCAGACGTCGGCTGCCCGCTCCAGCGCCCGGCGCTTCTCGGCGTCGCTTGAAATCGCCCGGACCGAGCGCAACACCTCGATGACCGGCTGCTTCGCCCGGCCGGACTTGGTCTCGAGCACCGCCGTAAGCACTCGGCGATGCTCGCTGTCGCTGCTGATTGTGCCCGCCGCCCGAACAATGGCAACCTGCGGCGGCTCCCCGTCGGCGGCTTGGGCGGCAGCCGTCAGCACGGTCCCTTTCTCGCTGTCGGACGATATCGTGCCCGCCGCCCGCACCAGATGGCGAACGATCTCGCCGGAGGGCCGCATCGGCCGCAACAGGACCGCCAGCACGCGCCGTTTCTCGGAATCCGAGCTGATGCCTTCGACCGCCCGGAAGTATGCCCCGGCGACTGAACCTTCGATGGCTTGCCTCTCGGCGAACTCGATCAACAGCCGCGCGCGCTCGGAGTCTGAGGAGATCTGCCGGGCGTTGCGGCAAACTTCGGCCCGGGCCGAAGCCGGAAGCGGCCTGTCCAGCAGCACGGTGAGCGCGCGGCGATGCTCCGAATCAGAGCTGATTGTCGACGCCGCCGAAAGATAGGGAGCGATGAGCGTCGCGTCCTGAAGATGGCTCTCGGCCACACGCGCCAGCACGCGACCCTTCTCCGCGTCCGAAGAAAGAGCATACGCGACCTGGCGCAGCAATTCGCGCATGTCGCCGGCGCCGAGCGAACCCGCCGTCAGCAGCTCTTCGAAATAAATCCGCTGGACGCCGTCGCCTCGGATGCGGCGAATCTCCTCCAGCACGCCCGCCGCCCCGCGTTTTCCGAGAATCCGCCGCACCCGCCCGGGCGCGCCGGCCCCCGACTCGCGAATCAGGTCCGGCAGAAGGTCCGCCATCATCCGCCGGGCCTGCTCGCCGAACGGCCTCTTTTCACCATTGACGTAAAAGGAGCGCTCGATGCCGCCGTCGGAGGCTCCCTTCACTCTGATAGTGCGGATCACCAGGCCTCGCCGCTCGGAGATTGTGAGCGATGCGCCGGATACCAGTTCTTTCACGTCCCGGTCGTCATCGGTGAACTCCACCTGGCCCGTGATCTCGAACTCCAGGCTGTTCCACAAGCTCGAGTATTTCAGGTGAACGCGATCGCCGCTCCGGTCGTGATGGATCGACCGCCATGGGGAGATCCGCTGGTCGGAATCCCCGGCCGGGAAACGCCGTGCTTCCTCGCGGCGCCGATCCCGCTCCTGTTGGCGCCGCTGGAGCTCCTCCTGGCGAAGCTGCTCCCGCTGTTCACGCTGGCGCGCTCGCGCCTCTTCGCGCTCCCGTCGCTGTTGCTCCAGGCGCTCCCGCCGCTCGTCCGCCTCGGCGCGCCGCTTCTCCTCGTCGCCGGGCGCCTCCGGCGCAGACGGAATGGCGGCCGGGTTCTGTGCGCTCTTCTGGTCGTCTCGCGTCCTCAGCTCCTCCACCTGCTGCTCCCGCTCCTCGGCCAGCCGGCGCTGCTCGTCCAGGCGGTGCTCGTCCTCACGCAATCGCTCCTCGATGTCTTCCTCGGCGCGGCTCGTCTGCTCGATCCGCTCCTGCCACCCCTCATCGTTCAAGCGGGCGAGGTTCTCCCGCTCTTGCGCCAGCTCGATCAGCGGGACCATCGCGGCGCAGGCCGCCACCGCGGCCATCACCACCAGCGTGCCGCGCAGAAAAGCCCGCATCGAAATCCTCGGACCGGGAACCTTGCCGTGGTCCAGGAGCGCCTCGATTCGTTTCGAGATCTGCCACCTCCCTCGCACCGCTCCCGCCGCCAGCACTGGTACGCCTCCTGACCGGCTCAACTCGAGCAGCCGCGTCAGACACGAAGCGTAGGCCTTCGGCTCCACCGGCCGCGAGATCACCCACTCGTCGCAGGCCATCTCGCGCATCAGGCTCAGCTCGCGCCCGGCCCACCACACCGCCGGATGGAAGAACCACACCGCTTCCACCAGTTTCTGCGCCAGGTTCACCCAGTCGTCCCAGCGCCGGATGTGCGCCATCTCGTGCAGGCCCGCGTGATCGATCTCCTCGTCGCTCAAGCGCTGCGCCAGTGCCGCCGGAAACAGAATCATCGGACGAACCAGCCCCGCCACCATCGGTGTCGAGATCCCCTCCGATATCCGTACTTGGGCGTCGCGCCCCGGCCCGGCCAGCCGCAGCCAATGCCGTCGCCGCTCCTCGAGCCGCTCGCCCGGCTCCCCCGATGTCCGCTTCAGCCAGCACAGGTAGACCGCGCTCCCCACGACACGCAAAACGAACAGGAGCGCGAACAGGCCCCAGGCCCCCAGCGCCGCCTCGACCCAGAAACCGTCGGAAAGAACCACCCGGGGCGCCGTCGCGAGCCACCCCGGGATCGATGCCCCCAGCAACGGCTCCAGCGCCGCCAGCGGGTGCGCCGCCCGTTCGCCGGGTTCGGACACGGTCGCGGGAGCCATCACGGCGCGGCGGCTTCCGAGCGCCGTATGAACCAGCGGGGTCGCCAGGATCGCCATCAAACCGAGACACCACACCAGGTGCGCGGTCGCGGCGTTCATCCGCCGCCGGCCGCGGAGAACAAAGGAGATCAGGCCAACGATCGCGAGGCCTTGCCACAGGCTGTTCAGTACCGCTTCCATGATCAGCGTCATGTCAGTGCGCCTCCTCGATCTTGCGTCTCAGCCGCGCCAGCTCGCCCGGATCAATCCGCTCGTTCTCGAGCACATTCAGCACCAGCAGCTCGGCCGACCCCCGAAAGAACTGACGGACCAGGTACTCGACGGCGCTTTCGCCCGCCTCGCGCCGGCCGACCACCGGCCGGTAGACGAACGCGCGTCCCTCCTTGCCGTGCCGGACGTACCCTTTCTCCTCGAGGATGCGCATCGTCGTCAGCACGGTGCTATAGGCGAGCGGCGTCCGGCGCGGCAGCTCCTCGACCAGCTCGCCCACCGTCAGCGGGCTTTTCTCCCAGAGGATGTTCATCAGCCGGAGCTCGGCTTCCGTCAACGTGGGTGATTTTTTCCTGGCCACCGGAGCGCCTCAATTGTTAAGGAATTAATACTTCACCTCCTCTTGTAGCACCAGGCCGCGTCGGTGTCAACGAAAAAATTAATAGTTAGGAACGCACAGGGTGGTGGACGGATGGGGAAGTAGTCGTCAGGGCGTCACGCCCGCCTTCTTGAAGTCGCCGCCTTTCATGATCGTGAACGAGCCGAGGTCGATGTGTCGCCGCAGCGCCTCGACGATCTGGGCCGGGGTCAGCGCCTCGACCTTCAGCTCGAGCTCGGCGTCCCAGGCCATCGTCCGGCCCCAGTACGTCCAGCTCGCCACCTTCGACATCAGCTCCCGGTCCTGCGCCCGGCTGACGCTCTGCGCCTGCAACCAGCCCTTCTTGCCGGCGGCCACCTCTTCGTCGGTGAACCCTTCCTTCAGGATCTTCCCGATTTCGTCCTTGAACGACGCCTCGACTTTCGGAGTATTTTGCGGAGCGGCAATGGCGAAGCCGAAAAACCTCGAATTCTCGTCCTCTGGCGAGCTTTGCAAGAAAGCTCCGACGCCGTAGCTGAGTCCCTCTTTGCCGCGAATTCGGGCGAACAGCCGTGAGTTCATGCCGCCGCCAATCAGGTAGGAGCCGAACGTCAGCGCCGGATAGTCCGGGTGCCGGTCGCTCAGGTTGAGCGTCATGCCGGCGACGAAGGCGGCATTGGCTTTGTCGGGGGTTTCAAGCGACTGGTTGACCGGCGGGATCTTCCGGTAGGGATTCGAAACGCGGACATAGGGCCGCGGGCTCTTCCAGTTCCCGAACAGCTTGTTGGCCAGTTGTTGCGCTTCCTCGGGATCGAAGTCGCCGACGATGGCCAGCTCCGCTTTCGAGGCGCCGTAAAAAGTCGAATGGAACTTCCTGGCATCCTCCAATGTGACCGCCTTCAGGTCGGCGATCTGCTCGTCGAAGGTCGGTGTGTAGCGCACGTCGCCCTTGGGGTGCGGCGACAAGTGGCGCTCGAACGCCTGGAACACCAGGGCCTGCGGCTCGCTCTTCATCGACTCGATCTGGGCGAGCTGTTGTTGCTTGAGCTGGTCGAATTCGTTGGCCGGAAACGAAGGCTCGCGGAGCACCTCGGCGACGATCTCGAGGACCGCCGGCAGGTTCTGGCGCGTCGTCTCGATGGTGGCGGCCGAGCTGGTCGCGCCGCCGCCGACGCTGACGCGGGCCTTCAGCTTGTCGAACGCGTCCTGGATCTGCTGGCGGTTGCGGGTCCTGGCGCCGCGCATCAGCATGGAACCGGCCATGCGGGCGGCCGGGCTCAGGTTCATGAGAGTCTTCTCGTCGCCGAAGTGCAGCCGCAGCGTCGCGTTCACCGAGTCGCCCCGCGTCTCCTTGGAAAGAAAGGCGAGTTTCAGGCCGGCGCCGAGCTCGCCCCGTCGCGTCCGCCGATCGATGTTCGCCGGCGACGGATCGAACGCCTCGCCGGCGGCGACCGCCGCGTCGCCCTTGTAGTCCTTGACCAGCGCCGCGACGTCGGGCGCCGCGGGAATCTCGGCGCGGTCCGGCTCGGGCGTTGGAATGAACAGGCCGATGGTGCGGTTGGCGGGCTTCAGGTACTTGAGGGCCGCGCTCTCGACCTCGCCGACGGTGACCTTGCGGATCCGGTCGCGGTGCAGGAAGAACAGCCGCCAGTCGCCCATGGCGATCCATTCGCTCATTCCCAGCCCGAACCGTTCCGAGTTATTCAGCGCCAGATCGATGTTCTTGAGAATCTGCGTGCGCACCCGCTCGATTTCTTCCGCCGTGAAAGGCTGCTTCGTGAGGCTGTCGATCGTGGCCAGCAGCGCGTCGCGCGCGTCTGCGAGCGACGACTCTTTCCGCACTTCGGCGCCGAGCAGGATCAGCCCCGGCTCCTTGAACTGATACGTAAAGCCGAACGTGCTGGCGGCCTTCTTGGTCTCGACCAGGGCTTTGTAGAGCCGGCCGGCGGGCACCGTCGACAGCGCCTGAGTGGCCAATTGCACGGCGGCAAAGTCGGCATGCGAGCCGGGCGGCACATGATGCGCCGTCAGCACCGCCTGCACGTCGCCAACACGGCGCAGCGTCACCGAGCGCTCGCCATCCTGCACCGGCTCGGCGGTGTAAGTCGGCGCGATCCGGCGCGACGGACGCGGGATCGGCGAGAAGAATTTGTCGACCAGCGCCAGCGTCTTGGCCTCGTCGATCTTGCCGGTCACCAGCAGCACGGCGTTGTCGGGCTGGTAGTAGTTCTTGTAGAACGCCTGGAGCCGGTCGATCGAGACGTTCTCGATGTCGCTGCGAGCCCCGATGGTGGACTTGCCATAGCTATGCCACAGGTAGGCCGTCGAAACGACCCGTTCCTCGAGCACCGCCTGCGGGTTGTTCTCTCCCGACTCGAACTCGTTCCGCACCACCGTCATCTCGCTGTCGAGGTCCTTCCTGGCGATGAAGGAATTGACCATGCGGTCGGCTTCGAGGTCGAGCGCCCACTCCAGGTTTGCGTCGGTCGCCTGGAAGGTCTCGAAATAATTGGTGCGATCCACCCAGGTCGTGCCGTTCGGGCGCGCCCCGTGATCGGTCAGCTCCTTGGGAATATCGGGGTGCCGGGGCGCACCCTTGAACACAAGGTGCTCGAGCAGATGCGCCATCCCGGTCTCGCCGTAGTTCTCATGCCGCGAGCCGACCAGGTAGGTGACGTTCACCGTCATGGTCTGCTTGGACGGATCGGGGAACAGCAGCACGCGGAGGCCGTTGGCGAGCCGGTACTCGGTGACGCCCTCGACGGAGGCGACCCGCTCGACGCCGGAAGGCAGCGCCGCTTGACTGAATACCAGCGCGGCTGCCAGCGCCAGCGCGGCGAGAGCGCGAACGGATACGCGAATGGCCTTCATCTCGGAGAACCTCCCTGGAGGAATGGATCTGAACTGAAACCTTGATTATATATCCGGGCGGCGGGGCGCTCGCGGCAACGACATCAGAGCACGAAGAACGCTTCGCGGTCCCACCGCGCCTCCGCCGCCCATCGAACGCGCCGCGGCGCCATCGATGCGGCCAGTTGCGGAAGATCCGTCACACCCAGAATTCCCGGGACAAAGTTCGCCAGCGGATGCGCGTAGTCCTCCGCCTCGAGGAGGCTCCGGAAACTGGCCAGCCCGCCCGCCAGATACAGCGCCGCGATCGACGGCTCCAGCGCCCCGGCGAACAACGCCGGGACCGTCATCTTCCCCGAGGCCGCCACCACCAGACGCCGGCCCTCGGCCGCCGGATGCGCGCGCATGGCCGCGGCCACCGCCAGCAGGTCCGTCACCCGCTGTCCGACGAGCGACTGGCCCAACATGAGCGACGCCCAGGCGTAGTTCTCCTCCTCCTGATGCGAGCGGCCATGACCGGCCGCGCCTCGCGGGAACTCCGGCGTCAGGTCGCCGGAGCCGCGGACGTCCGGCGCGCAGATGAGGAAGCCTTCGCCGGCGAGCTGCTGCCAGAGCCCATCCTCGAGGGATCGCGGGTTGCGCCCCGCCGGCTCGAGCGCCACGATCAAGGGGCGCGCGCGATCCGGCCGCTTCGGAACGAACAACCAGGCCGGCGCCCAGACCTGCTCCGCCGTGCGCACCTCGATCGCCTCGACGTCGCAATGCCGGGACGGCGAACGGCCGAGGACAGCCGCTCCCAGTCCGGCCGCCGGCCGCACAACGCCGAGCAGCGACTCGATCCCGCCGGGCCGCTGCGGCGTGGCGATGCGCGCCGCCGCCTCGCGCGCAAGCTGGTATGGCGTCAGGCCGCCGAAGGACCGCACCACGTTGCCGGATTCGGCCGCCCACAGCGTCTCGTCGCGCTCGACCTCGACCGGCGGCTCCTCTCCGACCGGTCGCGCGTCGCCCTGGAGCCAGCGCCCGAACCAGCGGTAGATTTCCATCCGCAGCTCGTAAGAAAGCGAGTGACCGAGCGGCGTCTCGCGCCATCCGATGCGGTCCGCCGCTCCGAGAATCTCGTACATCCGGCGCAGCTTGCCGAATTCCTCCTGCCCGTTGGCGATGTAGCGCGGCGAGTAGGTGCCGAAAAAATCCTTCGCGCTGACCAGCACCAGAAGAGGCTTCGGCGTCAGCGGGTACAGCGTATCCCAGCGGTCGAAACCCGCCGGACCGCTGGCAAGAAGGTTCTGCTCGGCGTCATCGGTCGAGCCCGGCGGATTGAAATCGGCGCACGCCAGGTTCTCGGTATTCGCGCAGGAGATCGCCGCCGCCGCGAGCCGGTCGTCGACGGCGGCCAGCAGCATCGTCAGCGTGCCGCCGCCGGACTGGCCGGTCGATGCCAGCCGGCCGGGATCGACCATCGGGTGCGCCGCCAGGTAATCGAGGCTGCGCACCGCGTCCCAGACTTGTACGCGGGTGCTCGTCTCGCCGGCGAGCAGCAGTTGCTTGCCCGGCACGGTGTGCTCATCGTCGGCCGAACCCAGCCGCGTGAGCGTGCCGCCCGGGCGCGGATAGTAGGTTCGCTCGCCCTGTCCCATCGGGTCGAAAGCGAGCACCACGTATCCGAGTCGCGCCAGCCCCTGGCAACACTTCTGGTACGGGGCGGCCGCTTTGCCGTTCAACGAATGGCCCATCTGGAACAGCACGCCGGGGTGCGGCGGCTTCCCGCCCGACGGAATGTAGAGATTGGCCGGGATATGGAATCGCGGCCGGCTTTCATAAACGATTTTCTCGACGCGATAGCCCGGCCGTTTGAAAGCTCCCACCAAGCGCGCGCGCAAGGGCGTCCGCTCGGGCTGGCCGCCGATCAGCCGCCAGAAGGTCTCGCGGGCCCATTGTTGGCGGGCACGGATCGCCTCCGGCGACGTGATCGCCGCCAGGGCGGCGTTGCGCCGCTGGTAGGCGTCTTCGGCCAGCGCGCGGAGGTGGTCCGGGAGGCAGCGGGAATAATCGCGATAGCCGGTGGCGCGCGCCGCCAACGGCGCTCCGGCGGCGATAAGAAACTCGCGTCGGTACATGCTTATGAAATAATACCCGCAATGCGATCCCGGCTACGCAAAGGCGCCGGCGGAGGGCCGGCGCTCCTGCTGATTCTGGCGTGCGGGGTGCCGCTCTCGGCGCAGCCCAAAGACGTCTTCCCCGGCGAACATTGGGAGCGGGTGGCGTTGCCCGAGGCGGCCGGCTACACGACCGCGGGACTGGAGAAGGTTCGCGACTACGTGAAATCCCTCAATACCACCGGGCTCCAGGTGGTCGCCGCCGGGCGAGTCCTGCTCGACCACGGAGACCTGTCGCAGTTGAGTTACCTCGCCTCGGTCCGCAAGAGCATTCTGGCGATGCTCTACGGCAACTACGTCCAGCAAGGCAAAATCGACTTGAAAAAAACGCTGCGCGAGCTGGAAATGACCGACCACGAGGGCCTGCTCGAGATCGAGCGGCTGGCCACCGTCGAGCACCTCATCACCGCGCGTTCGGGCATTTACCACGCCGCTTCCAACGCCGGTGACAACAGCGCGGACGCGCCGCCGCGCGGCTCGCGCAAACCGGGAAGTTATTTCCTGTACAACAACTGGGATTTCAACGCCGCCGGCGGCGCTTTCGAGCGGATCACCGGCGTCGATATTTACGACGCGCTCGACAAGGACTTGGCGCGGCCGATCGGCATGGAGGATTTCGATCTCGCCCGGCAGAAAAAATCGGGCGACATGAAGCGATCCATGTATCCTGCCTATCACATGTGGCTCTCGACTCGCGACATGGCGCGCGCCGGTTATCTCATGCTCCGTGAGGGCAACTGGGCCGGGCGCCAGGTGCTGCCCCGGCAATGGGCGCGGCGGATCGCGAGCGTCGTCACTCCGCTGACCCGGATGAATCCCGCGCCGCTGCGCTCGGAACATTTCGGCTATGGATACATGTGGTGGGTCTGGGACGGGCCGTCGATCCGGCCCGAGTTCCGCCGGGCGTACACCGCCCGCGGCGCCTACGGGCAGTACATCACCGTGCTGCCGGCCCTCGACATGGTCGTCGCCCACAAAACAGCGGTGCCCCCGGAGCGGTTCGTGAGTTGGGAGCAGTATCTCGGCATCCTCGAACGGCTCATCGTGGCACGGTGTGGACCGGTTTGCCTTTAGCTTGGCTAAGTCGACGGTGAAACCGTCGTTGACTCAGGAGCGTCCAGCGCACGGTGTTGACCGCGGGTCGGCAACCGTATTCGCGCGAGCGGGGTATCATGGGCTTCAATGCCGCGACTGCCGCCGCTCCTCTTTGTATGCGTTGTATGCGTTGCCGCCCGGGCGCAGAATGGGGAGGCGGTCGTGATCGCCGGGGCGACCGTGATCGACGGGACCGGCGGGACGCCGCGCACGGCGTCGGTGCTGATTCGCGGGATGAAGATCGAGGCGGTCTCGGCCGATCCAGCCGTCCCGGCCGGAGCGCGAGTGATCCAGGCGGCCGGACACACGCTGATCCCAGGGTTGTTCGATCTCCACACGCACTTGCCTTACTCGGCCGTCGGCGATTTCTCCGGCGACTGGGGTAAGAACCTCAAAGCGTATCTATGGAGCGGCGTGACGTCGGTGGTGGACTTCGGCACCTATCCGGAAACGTTCGAGCCGATGCGACGGCTGATCCATGAAGGCATCCTTCCGGCGCCCCGGCTCCATCTGGCGGCGCGCCTGACGACGCCGGGCGGTCACGGCGCCGAGGGCGGGCGCGGCGATTTCTTTTCGCTCGAGGTGCTCACGCCGCGAGAGGCGCGCGCGGCCGTTGGCCGCCTGCTCCCGTACCGCCCGGACGTGATCAAGGTATTCACCGACGGCTGGCGCTACGGGACGGCTCCGGAGATGACCAGCATGGACGAGGCCACGCTGGCGGCGATTGTCGAGCAAGCACACAAACAAGGAATCGAGGTGCTGACGCACACGGTGACGCTTGCGAGAGCGAAGATCGCCGCACGGGCCGGCGTCGACGTGATTGCGCACGGCATCGGCGATGCGCCCGCCGACGAGGAACTGCTCGGGCTGCTCAAGAAAACAGGCACAACCTACGCTCCGACCCTGGCGGTTTACGAGCCGCGCGGGCGGCGGCCTCCGCCCCGGCATCTGGCCGCATTGCTGGAACCGGCCGCGCTGGGTCTGGTCGAACGAGCCGGGCGCGGCCCGCGTCCGAGTCCCGACCCGGCGCGGACGCGCCGCTGGGAGATCCTGCTCGCCAACACGGCCGCCCTGCGCCGCGCCGGAATCCCGATCGGCACGGGGACCGACGCCGGCGTGACCGGGACGTATCACGGCATCTCGACGTTGCGCGAACTCGAGCTGCTGGTTGAGAGCGGCCTGAGTCCGCTCGAAGCGATCACGGCGGCCACCGGCAATGCCGCCCGGGCGTTGCGGGTCGATTCCGAACGCGGGCTGATCGCGCCGGGCCGTCTGGCCGACCTGGTCCTGATCGAAGGCGCCCCGCACACCAACATCGCCGAGATTTCGCGTATCCGGCGCGTGTTCCTGGCGGGGCGCGAAGTGGACCGGAATGCGTTGGCGCGAGCCATTCGATCGCCCGATTCGACGCCGATGCCGGCCCGCCGCGCCGCCGACCGGATCGACGATATCGAGCAGGAACGCACCAGCCTCGGCACGCTGCGGGTCAATGCCACCGATCCGGGCCACGACCACACGAGGATGACTTTCGGGCGAACGCTGCGGGCAGCAGGCGACCACGCGCTGTCGATCCAGGCTTGGATGGGAGAAAAAAACCGTCCGTTTGCCGCCGTGCTGTTCCCGCTCAGCCCCGGGGCGGTCGAGCCGGTCGACGCCTCCGGATTCACCGGCCTTGAGTTTGAAGCCCGCGGCGACGGCAAGTACGCCGTCCAGTTGCCGGCGCGCGCGGTGCGCGACCACCGGTTTCACCAGGCGGTATTCGAAGCCGGGGCCGCCTGGCGCCGGGTGCGCATTCCGTTCGCGGACCTCAAGCAGGAGGGTCTCGCGGCGCCGGCCGGCTTTACCGGGCGCGATCTGGTGGCGGCCGGTTTCGTGATCGCCCGCCCGCCGGGTTCGTTCGCCTGGCTCGAACTGGACAACCTGCGCTTCTACAAATAGGTGACCTTCGGGATGCGAAAAATGTTTCTTCCGTTGCTGGTTGCGTTGCCGGCGCTGGCGCAAAGGCCGGTCGAATTCGAGAAACGGCCCGGGCTGGCGCTCGAGAACGACAAGCTTTCCCTGACCGTGCTGACCGATGGGGGCGCGTTCGCGAGCCTCTTGCTGCGCGACGATCCCGAACGGATGAATCCGATGTGGGAGCCGATCCGGATGGCGCGCGAAGACGGCGCCGCGCCCGGTTTCGGATTCTCGATGGGCCATTTCGTCTGCGTGGACGGCTTCGGCCCGGTTTCGCCCGAGGAGCAGGCGGCGGGACTGCCAGGCCATGGCGAGGCGCACCGTCAGAAGTACGAGATCCTCTCATCGGGCCGGTCGGGCCCAAGGATACAGGTCGTCATGCGCGCGCAACTCCCGCTGGTCCAGGAAACTTTCACGCGCACGATCGAGCTGGCCGATGGCGAGAATGTCGTGGCGGTGACGAGTGAGCTCGAGAGCCTGCTCGCCTTCGACCGCCCGGTGAACTGGGCCGAACATGCGACCATCGGCTCGCCCTTCCTGGCTCCCGAAGCCACCGTCGTCGATCTCTCGGCGGGGCCGTGCCAGACGCGATTCCACGCCGCCAGACGCAATGCGCCGGTTCCGCACCGGCTGTCCGACTCGAAGCCGTTCTCCTGGCCGATGGCGCCAACGGTCGACGGCGGCACGATCAATCTGCGGACCGCGCCCAAGACGCCGATGATGGATCACACGACCTGCGCGATGGATCCAAACCGGCGGCTGGCGTGGGTGACGGCGCTGCACCTGGAGAAGCGTCTGCTGGTGGGTTACCTGTTCCGGCGGGCGGAGTTCCCCTGGACGCAGAACTGGCTCCACTATCCGCCGAACGGCAAGATGGCGCGGGGACTCGAGTTTTCGACGCAGCCATTCGATGTGCCGCGGCGGCAGGCGGTCGAGACAGCGAGCCTGTTCAGAGTACCGGCCTACCGCTGGCTGCCGGCGAAGTCGAAGATCGGTGGGCGGTTTCTGATGTTCTACACACGGACGCCGGAGGGAATGCGGCGGGTCGACGAGGTGACGCTGGAGGGCTCGCGGCTGGTGATCGAGGACCGGGCGTCGGGCAAGCGTGTCGAGCTGGCGACCACGCAAAGCCTGTAGTTCTCACACCGTTTGCAGCCCGCGGATCACCGTCTCGAGGAACTCGCGCGCTCGGCGGGCCAGCGCGTCCACGCCTTCCGGCGTCGAGGGCCGCGCGGCCAGCGGCTCAAAGATGTTCTCGCAGGCGAGCGGCATGGTCAGTCCCGTCCGCATCACCGGCATCAACAGCTTGTAATGGTCGATCTCGCCGAGGCCGGGGCCGCAGTCTTCGTCTTTCGGCGTGTTGCGATGGTCCTTGATGGCGAACGCGCGGACGTCGCGCCAGCAGGAGCGGATGTCGGGGATGGGATCGTGATTTTCGTAGTCGAGCACATTGCCCGCGTCGTAGCACATTCTGACGCCTTCGTCGCCGACTTCGGCGATGATCCGGCTGCAATCGGCGCCGGTCGCGGTGTTCCCGCCGTGCTGCTTGATGACGACGGTGACGCCGGCTTTTCGCGCCAGCGGGCCGGCGTGCTTCAGGCACCGGATGACGTTCTCATACTCGCCCGGCCGGGTACGGCCGAAAGTGAGCAGGAACGGGATCTTCGCCGCGGCTGCCTGCTCGATGCGGCGCGCGTGCAAATCGGTCGCGTTGGCGTCTTCCAGGTTCACCTGCGAGAACATCATGACCGGCTCGAGACCCTCGGCGCGCGTGCGTTCGCCGAGACGCCGCGCTTCGGCGGGCGGAGCCTCCGGCGCCAGCAGCGGCGCCCGCTTTCCGGAAGCGTCGGCGTGGTTGGTTCCCCAGGCGCAGTACCGATATCCGGCGGACCGGAGGCCGCCGAGCGCGCGCTCGAACGGGTACGGCGAGTAAACGATGGTCATGCAGGCGATCTGGAAACGCGTCGGACTCTGCGCCTGCGCCAGCCGGCCGGCGCCGATTGCCAGAATCTCCCGTCGGGTAAGCGCCATAGTGGAAGACCAGTTCGTCATTGATTATACGCACGGTAAGACCTCCGTGAAAACTACCGGAGGAGTACAATACGGCCATGGCGAGTGAAGCGAACCGAAGAACATTTTTGCTGGGTGCGGCGGCGACGCTGGGCGCGGCGGCCGGCGCCCAGGAACGGCCCCTCCGCGTGGCGACGATTGGCGTGGGCAATCGAGGAACCAGCCTGCTCAAACAGGTGCTTGAGCAGCACAACGTCACCGTGGGAGCCGTATGCGACACCGATCCCCAGGCGCGCGACGTGGCGCAAGGGCTCGCCCGGCGCGACAATCCGAAGTCGTACGCCGAATACCGGGAAGTCCTCGAACTGAACGATGTCGAGGCGGTGGTGGTCGCGACACCGTGCGACCTGCACGCCGAAATGGCGGCCGCGTGCCTGGACGCCGGCAAGTACGTCTATTGCGAGAAACCGCTCGGCATTACGCCGGAGCAGGTCGACCTGGTGTTGCGGTCGGCCCGGCGCTCGAAAGCGTTCCTTCAGATCGGCCAGCAGTTGCGATACTACCCGACGATGCGCGAGGCCATTCGACAGGTTTGCGATGAGAACATCATCGGCCAGGTCCTGGTCGTCAAGGCGCAGCGGCATTCGACGCCGCCGAGACCGGGCGCCGAGCGCGCGCGGCCGGCCTGGTACGACGACGTCCGGCGATCCGGCGACCTGATCGTCGAGAACGCCGTGCACAACCTGGACGTCTGCAACTGGGTGGCGGCGAGCCGCCCGGTGAGCGCCTACGGCCACGGCAAGAAGTACCTGCCCAAACCGATCCCGGCGGGCACGGAAATGATGGACGGTTTCAGCGTCGAGTACATCTATGAGAACGACGTGCACCTCGACTACAGCCAGCTCTACCTGCACCCGCGCGGTCTCAAGGAGCTCGCCAACGGGCAATGGTACATGGTCTTCGGCGAGCGAGGCTCGGTCGAGCTCAACAAAGGCCTGCATTACGAGATGCACGCCGAAGGGCCGGCGAGAGAGTTGTTCACGCCGGAGATCAAGGCGGGCCGCGAGAATGCGATGAGCGAGTTCATAGCCGCGATTCGAGAGAACCGCCAGCCGTTCGCCGACGTGCGGGTGGCCGCGATCGCGGCCTTGACGGCGATCATGGGCCGCGAGGCGATCTACCGCCGGCGCATGGTGACCTGGAAGGAGCTCGGCGTCGAGGTATGAATGTGTCGGCGTCGACGGGGAAAACAGCCTCGGTCGCGGCCGCTGTCAGTTCGCTGGCCACTGTCGTCTGCTGCATGCCCTTCGGAACCGCGGCGGTGTTGGCCGCGGCCGGCCCGAGCCTGGTTCTGGCCACGCTCCAGCCGTGGCTGCTCGGTCTCTCGTTTGCGCTGCTGGCGATCGCTGGTGTGCAGCTTCGGCGCGGGGCGACCGCCTGCCGCCGGCGGAGCGTGGCCAACATCGCCGTGTTCGGGGCGGCCGCCGGGATCGTACTGGCCATCACGCTGTTTCCGCAGTGGGTGGCGGGATGGCTTTCAAACGTGTTGCCGTGAAGAGATCGCGCAAGCTAATCCTGTTTGCGGCCCTGGCGTTGGCCGGCCTGGGCGGCTGGTACCTTTTCGGCAGCCGCACGGTTCCGGCCGGCCAGCCGCCGCTTGCGGATTTGAGCGTCCAGACGATCGGGGCGTTGCAAGCGGACTTCAACCGTTCCGCCGGCAGCGTGCGCGTGATTCTCCTGCTGTCGCCGACCTGACTCGCGTGTCTGCGGGGGGCCTCCGCGGTCGAGGAGATTGTGGCCAAGAGGCCGTCGGACAAGGTCCGTGTGTATGTGATCTGGCAGCCGATGCTGCCGACCGACTGGGTGCGGCCGACCACCGGCGCGCTGGCCCGGCTGTCGGATCCACGAGCGGCCCAATTCTGGGATCGCGACCACGCGTTGGCGAAGCAGATGGGGCGAGACGCGCGGCCGCCGCAGCCGGAGCCGGAGTGCTGTTTGAAGAAAGACATTCTTTGGGACCTGGCGGCGATCTATCCCAAAGGCGTCACCTGGAGCGATCGGCTTCCGACGGCGGCGCTGTTTGACGGCCCGGTGTGGCAGCGCAAAGCGCGGATCGGAGAGATGCTTGGGAAACTGGCGGCGGAGTGAAGCGGTCATTTGACAAGAATGGCCCGGGGAAAGCATAACGGCTCAAACTGGGCTGGCGGTATTTGTTGTAGCCACTCGCGCCGGGCGGGAGCGCGGCCGCGACGCCAACGCCGACGCACCGAGGAAGGGGCATTGCAACGGGGCGCACTTTGTGATACTGATTCCTTGGTCGGGAGGTACTATGTTCCGGGCTGAACGGAAGTTCTTCATTTGCATGGTCCTGCTTGTAGCCGCATCGTGTTCGAGCGGCCCCACGCCGCCGCGGATGGGCACGCCGCCGTTTTACTGGCAAGCGGCCATTGAGACGTTCGCCGCCGGTGATTACCTGAAAGCGGGCGATCACCTCGACGAGTTGCTGAAGGGCAGTCATGAGTTCACACTGCGGGCGCAACCGTGGGCGTTGGTGGTCCATCGCGGTCTGGCGGCGGGTTATCTGGACCTGGCCGACAGTTTCGAAGCGGGCACTCGCAGCAACAAAGCCAATCCGACCGCGTTACGACGCCAGATGAACGACTATCGCGCCCGGGCGGGCCGCCACGGATTGCAGTTTGCCGAGGCGTTCCTGGCTTTCCAGCGGGCCAACAAGGAGCCGAAGGTCGAATTCGCCTTCGGATTTCCCAAAGGCACGGTGACGCCCGCTCCCGAGCTGGCGAAAGTTGGCGGAGGGGCGCTGCTGGCCGCGCCCGAACAGGAAAGGGCCGAGCGGCGGGCGATCGAGCGCGGCGTGCTGCTGGCGGCCTGCGAGGCGGTGGGAGCGCGCGAGGATTCCGCCAAGGCGCAGGAGATTCTCCGCGGCGGCTCGGTTCCGCGGGAGATTTTCCTGGCGGCGATGGCCGAAGCCATCAACGAGGTGGCGGGGATCTACGGCGCGACCAAGCTGAATCAACCGGACAAAGAGAAGCTGTTCCGGGAAATGGCGCTCGAAGCGGCCAAGGCCATGTCCGCCGGCGCCGACAGCAAGAAGCTGATCCAGAAGATTGAGGCGGCGATCAAGAAATCGCGGCGGGGGTGATCCCTACCCGCCCGGTCCCGCTGCCAGCGCCATCGTCGCCCAGGCAGTGGCCGACGCCGAGATCCACTGGTCGTGGCCGTACGGGAAGCCGCTCTCGAAATAGGGCTGGAATTTCGGCGCGCGGCTGCGCACGTACCAGGATCCGTCGGCGTACTGGGTGGTCAGCAGGAACTGGACGCCTCTGAGATGGGCGGGATCGCCGGGCCGCAGGTGGCCGGCCTGGCGCAACGCCCAGAGCGACTCGCCGGTGGCGAAGGCGTCGCTCGACAGGTTGACATTCTGCGACCAGCCTCCGTCGGAACGCTGGGCGGCGAGCAGCCGTCGGGCGGCGTCGCGCGTCCGGGCGGCCGGGGCGCCGGACCAGTGAAGTCCGGCCACGAGCATCGCCAGATCGTCGTTGGTTTTGGCCTCGGCGTTGAGCAGCCACTCGCGAGCTTTGTCGACGCGCCGGTCGAACTCCCCCCGGCGCCCGGCGAGCGGGTAGAGACGGAGCGCGCGGATGCCGAGGGCCGTCCGCTGGATCGCTCCTTCCTCGAGCGGCGCGCGAGAGATGCCGCCCAGCCACCAGCTCCCGTCGGCGCGCTGCTGGCCGGCGATGTAGAACACCATGCTGTCGGTGATCACATCGGACGGGTGTTTCTCGGCCGCCAGGCCGACGAGCGAGAAGACCACGGTGTCGAACGCGCCCGGCGGGTCGATCATCTGGAGCAGGATCTCCTGAGCGGCGTTCCAATTCGACCGGACCACCTTCAGTTGCTCCGCGGCCGTCTGCTCATCCAGGCGAGCGCCATGCGAACGGGCGGCGGCCACCGCCATGGCGGTGAAGTTCTGGTGATGACAACCGACGCAACCGCCTTCCCGGAGGAACTGCGTGCTGGTCTTTTGCAAGAGCGCGACGCTTTTTTCGATCGCGCTCCGGGGATCGCCGGGCGCGGCGCCGGCCCCGCGCGGCGGCCCGGCGTAGGGAACCCCGGTTTTGGCGCCGGCCTGCTCGAGTGTACCGATGACGGCGGAGTTGTTGAACTTCTTCGCCCAATCGAGCGCCGTTTCATCGACGTTGCTCCTGGCATGGACGTCGGCCCCCTTGGCGAGCAGCATCCGGACGACCTCGACGTCCTGCTTTTCGGAAGCTACCGCCAGCATGAGAGGCGTCATGTCGCGGATATCCTTGACATTGACGTTGGCGCCGGCGTCGAGCAGCGTCCGAACCATTTCCGGCGCGCCGTAGGGGACGGCCATCATCAGCGGCGACAGCCGGGAGAGGGCAATGATCCCCTTTGGGACCTTGAAAGCGGCGTTGGAGGAAAAATTCACATCGGCGCCGGCGGCCAGAAGCAATTTTACGGCGGCAAGGTTGTTGGCCGAAACAGCGTTCAGGAGCGGGTTGAACGAGAACTGATCTTTCACGGTATGCTCCGCGCCTTTTTCCAGCAGCAGCCGGAGCGACTCCGGATCGCGCGCGTTGGCGGCTAGCAGCGCGGCCGCCCCGTCGCCGGCGCGCGAATCGGCTCCTTTGGCGAGCAGGAGCCGCACGACCTCGGCCGAGGAATCGTAGGCCGCGGCCGCCGACAGCGGCGTGCGGCGCTGCTTGGTGACCGCGTTAGCGGTGGCGCCGCGATCGAGGAGGAGTCGCACTTTGGCGGGGTCGCCGGCGGCCCACACCAGCGCGGTCGCATCGAACGAGTTACTGGCGTTGACGTCGGCGCCCGCCGCGATCAGCAGCTTCATGGCATCGAGGCTGCCGAAGGCGGCGGCGTGCATCAGCGGGGTGGCGCCGCGACGGTCGCGCGCGTTGAGGTCGGCGCCCTTCTTCAGGCCGGTCTTGAGCACCGCCAGATCGTTCCGGCGGATCGCGTCGAACAGATCGACGCCGGTCGAGTCCGCCGCGGCCGCCGCCAGCGTCATCCAAGCCATCCAGCAAGCTGCTATCCGCATTCTCGTTCTCCTTCCCGGTCTTCCATTATGATCCATCCGGCTACTCACGTCCTCGGAGCGGGACTTCTCCCGGCTTGCCGCCGCAGGGCGGCAGAGCCTTGCCCGCGTAATAGTTGAGTCCATAGAGCGCACTCCGGCCGATCTCCTCGGCGC
>Ga0247727_10005642_pt1 | contig 25201 bp, 27 predicted proteins | sample WisWelCaveWW1625_FD_202498 | JGI IMG/M metagenome (GOLD analysis project Ga0247727, IMG submission 202498) | Biofilm microbial communities from Wishing Well Cave, Virginia, United States - WW16-25 | ecosystem: Environmental > Aquatic > Deep subsurface > Groundwater > Cave microbial mat | place...
CTCGACACCTTCCTCCTCGCCCGCGAGTTCGAGCAGGACGAGGACGAGATGCGGCGTGCCCGGCGCATCGCCGAGACCATCGAGAAGCTGCTCAAGGGCGAGATCAGGCTCGGCCATTTGATGGCAAGGCGGCTCAGCCGGCGCAGCAGCCGCATCGGCGCCTTCACGGTGGCGCCCGAGGTGCTGCTCGACAACACGCTGTCGAACCAGTTCACGGTGGTGCAGGTTTCCGGACTTGACCGGCCCGGCCTGCTCTACGAACTGACCAACACCTTGTCGGATCTCAACCTCGACATCGCCTCGGCACACATCACCACCTTCGGCGAAAAGGCGGTGGACGTATTCTACGTCACCGATCTCACCAACAAGAAGATCGCAAGCCCGCAGCGGCAGAAGACGATCAAGGACCGGCTGCTGGAAGTGCTCTGGGTCGAGCCACCGGCCGCGGGTATCCCTGGTTACGCGCCGCAGTAGTCAGAGCCTTCCAGCGCGCTCGGGTCATTTTCTCGAAATGACAGCCACGGCTTCGCGGCCTCCCGCAAAGCGCCGTGCAACTGCGGAACCAATCGACCGGAGTCGAATGATCTAGGAAAGCTGTGTGCGGCGGCTAGACCAGGCTGGTCGCCGCAATCATCGCTTCCCGCGCCAGATTTCCGCGCCGGGCGTCGCCACGTGCTTCAGCAGTGCCACAGTGAATGGGCCATGGCGTCGCCCCGCCCGCCGCGCCGAAACCCACAAATACAGTGCCAAATTTGCACCCCAAGGCATTGACCCCATTTGAACGAACTATCGAAATCGCGGTAGTTGGGCTAGCAATTGCCGGCAGGCAACCGCAAAGCGCTGGGGCGTCCATGTCCACCTTTTCTCTTCTGCTTCTGCCCGGCGATGGTATCGGGCCGGAGGTAATCGCCGAGGTCGAACGTCTCGTCGCCTTCTTCAACAAGCGGGGCAGGGCGCAATTCAAGTCCGAGACCGGGCTCGTCGGCGGCGCCGCCATCGACAAGATTGGTGTTCCCCTCGACAGCGAGACGCTGGCCAAGGCGGAGGCTGCCGACGCTGTCGTGTTCGGCGCCGTCGGCGGACCGAAGTGGGACAAGGTGCCCTACGAGCGCCGGCCGGAAGCCGGCCTGCTCAGGCTGCGCAAGGACCTCGACTTGTTCGCCAACCTGCGCCCTGCCATCTGCTACCCGGCTCTTGCCGAGGCCTCGCCGCTGCGGCGGGAGAAGGTCGAAGGCCTGGACATTCTGATCCTGCGCGAGCTGACCGGAGGCACCTACTTCGGCGAGCCCAAGGAGATCGTCACCTTGGAGGACGGCCAGAGGCGCGCCGTCGACACCACCGTCTACACCACGCACGAGATCGAGCGCATTGCCCGCGTCGCCTTCGATCTCGCCCGCAAGCGCAACAACAAGGTGCACTCGGCCGAGAAGCGCAACGTCATGAAGACCGGCGTGCTGTGGAACCAGGTGGTCACGGAGGTGCACGCAAAGGAGTTCAAGGACGTGGAGCTGCAGCACATCCTGGCGGATGCCTGCGCCATGCAGCTGGTGCGCGAGCCCAAGCAGTTCGACGTGATCGTGTGCGACAACCTGTTCGGCGACATGCTCTCCGACGAGGCGGCGATGCTGACCGGCTCCATCGGCATGCTGCCGTCGGCCTCGCTCGGCGCGCCCGATGCCAAGACCGGCAAGCGCAAGGCCCTCTACGAGCCGGTGCACGGCTCTGCTCCCGACATCGCCGGCAAAGGCCTCGCTAACCCCATCGCGGCGATCGCCAGCTATGGCATGGCGCTACGCTATTCCTGGGGGCTGGCGAAAGAGGCCGACCTGATCGACAAGGCGATCGCCGGGACGCTGGCCCGTGGCCTGCGCACGGCCGACATCATGCAGCCCAACATGCGCAAGGTCGGCACCACCGAGATGGGTTCCGCAATCATCGAGGAGCTGGGGAAGCTAGCGGCGTGAGGCGGTGGCGGTGCTTCGCGAGCCTGTCTAGCGTGCAAGGCAGGTCGTCGTCACCGCGTCAGCCGATGGATACACGCCATAGGCTGGCCGCACGTGAACGCTCACAATGCGCCAGACAGGTCAGCTCCTTGAGGTATACTTGACCGGCTGATCATCTGCCGAGGGTAGATTGTCATGGCATTGCGTCCAACTCGTGCCCCCACCTACTGGCGCGTTATCATGGCTGTCGCGCTCCTCATGGGTGCCGAGTGTGCCGCGTCGGCCCAATCTCTCGGACCGGTTCAACGCACTCCAGAACAAGAGAAGCAGTTCCAGGAGTGGCAAAGCCGCAGCTACGCTGCTGAGGCGGCCCTTAGGGCGTGCATGCAGAGAGAGGTCGAGCGCGACTACGGCATGACATTCATGAGCGTTCCAACGACGGTCACCCATGCGATCAACACTTGCTCGGCTTTGCTTGAAAGGCATGCCTTCGTCGACTGCGCTATGGGCTACAAGGATGGCGAGAAATACTGTGCCCAATCGGAGATGCGAGCCGCCTCCATCAAAGTTCGGCGCGAACAGCAGATGGAGGCGTGGGTGCCGGTTCTCGTGAAGCGAAGGGTGGAGCTTCAATCCGATGGCCCAAAGTACCTGTACGACTTCGCGTCTCGGTTTGTGTACGTGGTGGTCGCAAAAAACGAGAAGGCCAATACGACCACGCAGGGGATAGCGGTTGCAATCGGTAAGCGGAGCCTCGTCACCAATTGTCGTGCCATTGAAGGCGCAACCGGCCTCGCCAGCATCGCAATCGAAAACGGCACAACAAGTATCCCGGCGCTCGGTTCGGGGGACAAAGGCGGGCCGGACAGGTGCCTGTTGTTGGCGAATCCGTTCAAGATCGGGCTATTAGAGGATTCCCGAGATTTGGCACTTCCGGCGTTCGCCAAGATTCGCAAGTGGGAGGATCTTAGCGTGGGGGAGCGCGTTTTTGCTATAGGTGTCTCACGGGGTCCTAGACTCGACCTGTCATTCACGCTGTCGGATGGCATTCTGTCGGGCAAGCAGACTGACGCAAAACACCGGCTCGTGCTTGCGACCGCACCAATCGCGGGCGGCTCTTTAGGTGGAGCCTTGTTCGACAGTTCCGGGCGGCTGCTGGGCATGACAACATCAACGTTGACAGGTGGGCCAGGTTTCACCATCGCCATCGCGGCCGAGGACTGGCACTATGAACTGTGTCGGAGCGGGCCGTGGTTTGGCCCACAACCTGATTGCGAGCGTCACCGGCCCGTCCCCTGTCAAGGCGGACCTCACTGTTAGGCGTAACGGGGCAAACCGATGCTCGAAACGATCAACTGGCTGGCGCTCACGGTGCCATTCATCGCCGCCGGAGCGGTCTACTCGGCGCTTCAGCAAAAGGCGGCGCCGAAGATCCTCGCGGTTGTTGTCGCGTTCGGCATTCTGTTGGCGATCTTCGTTGGGTACTCTTTTCTATACCGGTCTGTTGGCTTTCCACTATGGATGCGATGGCTCGCGCCCGCTGCCCAAGCAGAACCTCTTCCTGGACGGCCCGAGGTGAACATCAACACGAAGCTGGATGCGGATTGGACCATCGTCGGGATGAACTACAATTGGATGGTGCTGGTCGCCAAAGCCCACCTCCAGATGGGTTTACTTCCCGAGGCGTACATGCGCTGGGAGTTTGCAAGGCCGCAGAAGTCGGACGACGGAAAGCTTTATTTATCTGAGGTCCAGACTATCGAGTTGGACTGCAATGAAAGGCGGTGGAATCCGCTGGTGATGATTGTATATGCCAACAACAACCTGTCGGGTGCAGGGGTGTACGTCGGTCGCGGCGATCGCAAGAACCCGCTTTGGGACACACCCGATCCCACATCCATCTTCGGGGCTGCAGTCACGAAAGCTTGCGAGTTGTTTGGCAAGTAAACTGACGTTCTCAATCTCCAAGTCGCAATGCAAGGCTTCTGCGGAACTCCGGCTGATGCCGTCTCTCGGGGCCTCGCCCCGTGCTGGCGGACCTTAGCAAATCCACTTAGACTGCCGCCCGGTTTTGCGACCATTGGAGCATCCCATGGCAGATGCCGCCGCCAACATCGCCGATAAGCCGAAGCTCTCCGCCAAGGACGAGGTGCGCGCGCTCCTCGACCGCCTGCCCGACGACGTGACGCTGGAGGACATCCAGTATCACCTCGACGTGGTGCTGAAGGTGCTGGAGGCGGAGGCGCAGCTTGATCGCGGGGAGGGGATACCTCACGAGGAAGTCTTCAGAGAGTTCGAGGACAAATGGCGCGAGCGGTGATCTGGTCGCCGGCGGCGCGCGCCGACTTGCGGGAGATCGAGGCATACATTGCCTCCAGATCGCCATTGAACGCGCGTCGCGTCATAGAGCGAATTCGCGAGGCAGCGAACAAGTACCGAAATTTCCCTTATTCGGCCCGCATGGTCCCGGAGTTCCAGGATCCTGATAGGCGCGAGACGTTCGTCTATCAGTATCGCGTGATGTATCGGGTCGAGCCCCACTGCATTCACGTCCTGCGCGTGGTTCACGGCCGGCGCCTCCTCAAGAATGTGCCGGGAAGCTTCGAAGAGTCAGAACAAGAAGCATACAGCGCAGCATGAGCACGAAGATCCACGACTGGTCCGCCGACGTCTTCCGCGCGATGCGGCAGCGGAATATTGCGACCGTGTGCACGGTGCCCGACGGTGGGCTCACCCGGCTCCTCCAGTTGATCGAAGCCGACCGTAGCATGCGGCTCGTCACGCTCTCCGTCGAGCAGGAGGGCATCGGCATCGCCACCGGTTGTTGGCTGGGGGGCGGCAAGGCCATGATCGCCATGCAATCCTCCGGCGTCGGCAACTGCATCAATGCGCTGGGGCTCCCGCTGGCCTATCGCGCCCCCTGCATGATGCTGGTGACGATGCGCGGGCAGTGGGGCGAGTTCAATCCATGGCAGGTGCCGATGGGGCAGGCGACCAGGCCCGCGCTGGAGGCGGTGGGTGTCAAGTGCTTCCCCGTGGACAAGGCGGAAGAGGTGGGCGAGACCTTCGCGGCGGCTGCCGACCTCGCCTTCAACAGCCGGGTGAGCGCGGCCGTGCTGGTGAGTCAGCGCATCATCGGCGCCAAGGGGTTCGGGCAGGAATGAGCACGGCATCCAACCGGATTGCGCGACGTCCGTTCATGGCGCAGCTACTGGCGCACCGGGGCAACTCGCTGATCGTGACCGGCCTCGGCAGCCCCACTTGGGATTGCTTCGCCGCCGGCGACAGTCCTGAATTTCTCTACTCCTGGGGCGGAATGGGACTCGCCGTTCCGACGGCGCTGGGGGTAGCGCTGGCGCAGCCCGGCCGCCGCGTGGTGTGCGTCACGGGCGACGGCGAAATCCTCATGGGTGTCGGCTCGCTCGGGGTGGTTGCCGATCAGGCGCCGGAGAACCTCGCCGTCCTGGTGCTCGACAACGAGAGCTTCGGCGAGACCGGGCGGCAACGCGGCCTCACCGCCGGCCGCACCGACATTGCAGCGGTAGCCGCCGCTTTCGGTGTAGCCAAGACCATGACTGTGACGGAGCAGAGCGCGATCGACGAGCTGGCCGAGCTCCTGTTCAAGGCGCCCGGCCCGGTCGTTGCGGTTGCCAAGATTGCCATCACGGAAGACCCGTGGGCGCTGCCCGAGAAGGACGGTGGCGCCATCGCGCACAGGTTTCGCGCAGCGCTGGCCTCATGAATTTCTGTAGCTGGTGCAGCAAGGCGCGAGCACCAATTGCGAGGACGAATGCGAAAGAACCTCCGCCCGATCGCATCGCTTCTTGTGGGCGTAGCGCTTCTGCTCGCCGGCAACGGCCTGCAATTCACGCTGCTGCCTCTGCGCGGCAGCGTCGAGGGCTTCGGGGCAGTGGCCCTCGGCCTGATAGGCTCGGCCTACTTCGTGGGCTTCGTCAGCGGCTGCCTGCTGGGGCCCTACATCGTCCTGCGCGCGGGGCATATCCGCGCCTTTGCGGCCATGGTAGCCGTCGCGGCCTGTGTTGCTCTTGCCTACGCGCTGGCGCCCCTGCCCCTCGCTTGGGGAGCCTTCCGCGCTGTCACAGGCTTTTGCTTTGCCGTGCTCTATCTCGTGATCGAGAGCTGGCTCAACGATCACGCCACCAACGCCACGCGCGGCCTGGTGATGTCAGCCTACATTGTCGTCAGTTTCGCAGCCCTCGCGCTCGGTCAGATGCTGGTGACCCTCTACCCGGTCCAGCACGCGAGCAGCTTCATGGTGGCCGCCATGCTGCTGTCGCTGGCGAGCGTGCCCGTCGCGCTCACGCGCTCGGCGCAACCGGCACCCATTACGATGGTCAGTTTCCGGCCGTTACAGCTTTTCCTGGCAGCGCCGGTGGCGCTGGTCGCGGCTTTCATGATCGGAGTGGCCAACGGCGCATTCTGGAGCCTGGCACCCGTGTTCGTGACAGGCACCGGCCTCGACGTCGAGCGCGCCGCGCAGTTCATGACGGTGGCGGTGTTGGCCGGGGCCATCGTGCAATGGCCGGTAGGCCGCCTGTCCGATCGCGTCGACCGGCGCCGTGTGCTGCTGGTGCTGCTGGTCGGCGCGACGACGACGAGCCTCGCGCTCTGGCTGATGTCGGCGCCCGGCAGCCTGCTCTTGGGGCTCGGCGCGCTGTTTGGCGCGTTGGCCCTGCCCGGCTATTCGCTGGCTGCCGCCCATGGCTACGACAAGACACCGGCGAGCGAGGTGGTGGCCACCGCAGCCACCATCCTGCTTGCGTCGGGCCTCGGCTCGATCGTCGGCCCGCCGATCGCGGCTTTGCTGATGGCCGAGCAAGGACCGCGCACGCTGTTCCTGTTTACGGCTGTCGTGCAGGCGTTGTTGGCGGCCTACGTTCTCTATCGCATCCGGGTCCAGATCACGTTGGAGCCGCCGCAAAAGACCGGCTTCGATCTGGGGGCAACGGCACCGATTGGCGCCGTCGTCACGCACGCGATACCCAACCCGCAGGACCCCCTGGTCGCGGTCCCGGACGAATACCCACGGAAGGGTCACCCTGGGGGACAGGATGCTGGCAGCCCACGGGTAGGGGGCAACTGATAGCACCGGCTCGGCAACAAGCCGTGCTAGAACCCTGTCCAAAGCGTATAGTTCCCCTGCGCCACGTGCCCGTTAACGGCGAAGGCTCGACAGGGGGCGAACTCGGTCAATTGGCCTTGCAGGACGTGCACGCCATAGCCGTTCAGGACTGCGGATAGCCTTTCCGTCAAGCGGGCGTTGAAGCCCAAACGGTCGGCCTGGACCTCCTCGAGAGTGCTCTCGCTGAGCTCGGCGAAGATCGCCGCCTGAGACCGCTCCATGATGTCAGATGGCAGGTCCGCGACCTTCGCCACCGCCGCCACGACGTCGTCCACGATGTATGTCACCAGGGCGCCGGCGGTGACCGTTCGCAGGTCCCTTGTCATCACGATCTTGGACTGGATCCGCTGCGTTTGCCGCACCGTCATCACGATCTTGTAGGTTGTCACCAGGGGCCAGTACCAGTGTAGCCCCGGCTTCCATTCCTTGATGCGGCGACCATGCACGAACGCTACTCCAGCGCTCGTGGCTGGAACAATGACAAGCCAGGGAAGGAACCGCAGCAGTGTCTGAAAGATCTCGCCGATCCAACCAAATGCCCTGTCCACACTTCACCCCCAATTGACTTTGCGATTGCCTCGGCCGAAGAGAAATGCCTCATGCCGCACCCTCGGGCTGGAAGCCGTCCGGCGGGAGGCCCAAGCACTGCGCATTTCTTCGGCCGCTACCGCGGTCAGTCTACCACGGTCTCTCTCGATGCATTAGACACGACGGCCATACCGTAACCATTCAAGCGAACGGTTCCGTCGAACGGTTCCCGGACCACCTGATCGCCTGTACTGGTGTCGAGCCGTAGTATCTCCCGGCTGCCCAGCAACGCATCGTCCCAGTCGGAGATGGTCAACGCACGCGGCCCGGCCATCGTATTGACAAACACGCCGCCCCGGCGACCCTTGTCGTCCCATGCAACGACGGCATCCACGCCGGGTGCTTCGATGCGGCGAGACGGAAAACGGATCCAGTCGCCGTACCGGACATGCTGGGCGAAGAGCTGCTTGGCCAAGCAAGCGGGAGTCGGCTCGCCGTTCATATTCATCAGGCCATACGAGTCGTCGCGAGACTCCCACCGCTTGGAGGTTGCGGTCCACCGCATCTCCAGGTCCGCGCCGCCGCGTAGCAGATGGATCAGGGCGGAGGCATAGTACGCCGCCCCGAATGTGTTCTGGTTCAGGCCGAGCGTATAGTAGTTTTCGTGGTGCGCCATGGTGTTGAGCTCACCGCAGACATTGAGAATGTCGCGGTCTTTCAGCAGGCGGGCAACCCCACGGGCCCGGGCCTCGTAGTCAGGGATCTGAGCCATTAACAGGTCCTCGAACACCGCGCCGGTCGGCGGGTCCGGTGCTCTCCACATCTCCAACCCGAGAGTTGCGCTTGGAACTGCGGGCCTCCAGTCCCCGTACCGATGCCACGAGGCAAACCCGACCATCCTGTTGTCGACTTCGGTGACGAGGCGGGCAATCCAGTCCATCCAATAGGGCCGGTGAGTGCCGTCGATCGCTGGCCCACCGATCCGGGCCTTCCGGCCGCCGAGGTGCGGCTCCAGCAACTGCAAGACGGCCGCGGCAACCTCCTCGTAGATTCGGCGATATTGTGGGAACGTCAGGTCTCCGCCAATGACAAGATTGTTCGGCTCGTTCCACACGCACCAATACCAATCACTCACCGACTCGCCGCCCCACTGCTCGATGCACCCCCAAACCGCGTCGCTACACCGGGCGACGAAATTCCGTATGCTTGTTGGGTTGTCGTAGGGGGGGGGGAACTTGGCGAACGTCACCATCGGCTTGGCACCTGCGTCGAGGACGGCCTGCACATAGGCGGCGAACATGTCCCACTCCCCGACCGGGTTAGGTACTGTATCGTCGAACACCAAAATCCGGATGATATGCGTGTCCATCAGCTGCAGCCGCCGGCGGATCCGCTCGCGCTGTTCGCCCAGGGAGAAAGTCCGCCAGGCGCTGATCTCGTTGAACCCGTAGCGCAGATGCATGCGCCGTGCCCCTGCAGGGGGAGTCTGCTCCGTCATGATCGGCTAATTCCTTCCCGTCCCCAGTAGGTCACTCGTTAATAATCTCGATCAACTCGCGCAGGCGCGCCTCGGGGGTGTGGCGCCGGCCGAATTCATCCCGAATCCCCTGCACGATTCCCGCGTAGTGCTCGGGCCTGGCCAGCACGTCGAGTACCTTCTCGTGCGGTCTTTCTCCCCCGAGTACCAACTCCGCGGCGGGGTCGCCGTAGATCTCCCGTACATACTCCGGGTCCAGGAGGAACAGGGGGATGGTCCCAGCCGCAGGGGTCTCGAACGTCCTGCAGGTGACCATCCCCAGACACTCGAAGAGCGGCCGATACACCACCGGGTTGAAGACCCCACGGCTCATGGTGGCGGTAACCTGAGGGTAGGGGACCGACGGCAAGGCCTCGATGCTGAGCTTCTTCAGATAATCCATATCGACGTAGTAGTTATCTTTGACTTCCGCCCAGGTGGTCCACTCCGGCGGCAGGTCCCAGCCATCCCCGACAAGGGCAACCCGTCCGACCCGGTCCCGCACCGGCTCTAGAGCCCGCAGCACCCGCGACATGCCGCGCCAGCGGAACTTCGTATGGCCGACGTAGATCATGCCGAACTCCTTGGCGGCAAAGTCCAGCGGCGCCTCCCAGGTCGGATCGTAGATGTGGAACAGGAACTTTCGGACGTTTGCCTGCCGTGGCCTGTGGGTGGGCTGGCAGATTTTGTCGGACAGGCTGTCGCAGATGTCGCGCCACTCGCGGCTCGACGCCTCGGTGCGGTGGTTGTAGTCCCCGCCGAACTCGACCGGTTCGTTGTACGCCCCGTCGCAGTCGATCACGACGCGATGCCGCCGAGGTACCGCCGACACCAGCCGGGCCCAATCCAGCCGGTCGCCGAACTGCAGCCATGTGGTCCACTCGAAGACGAAGACGACGGCGTCGGCCCCGGCGAGGTCCTGAGAATAGTTCAGGGCCAGTTTATGATTTGGCGGCCCGTACACTGTCACTTCGTGGCCCATGGCCCGGGCTGCCCGGGTGTACCCCCGCAGGTCCAGCATGCTCCCGGCGTTCTCGAAACCCCAATAGACGAATACCAGTTTCATCGCACGCCTCACTGCCGATCCATGTGCCGACAGGGTCATTCCCGCATCGCCGCAACCAATTCCTCGACTCGACGGTCGTAGGAGTGGTGCGCCGCCAGGTGGTGGCGGACATCTTCCACCAAGCCCCGGTAATGGTCCGGCCGCCGCAAAGCGTCGAGCAGCTTCTCTGCAACGCGGCCGGCCAAGGTCAGCTCCCGACCAGCAGGTCCATACACCGCTGCCGCGTGATCCCCATCGAACATCAGGAGCGGAATCGTATCAGCGTAGAAGATCTCGAAGTATTTCAGCGTCAGATGCTTCAGGTGTCGAAGGATTGGCCGCTGCGTGAAGATGTTGATCCGCGCGGTGCTCATCGTCCGGATCACATCGGAGTACATGACGGCCGTCGAGGTGTGGATCCGTAGCCGGCGGAACGCCTCGGGGTCCGATTGGAACGCCTCAACTGGAGCGGCTTTGCGGCCCTCCGGTCGAGGTGCGTCCCACCAAAGGCCGAACTGGCGAAACGCCTCGGGGTCTGACTGGAGTGCCTCATCCGGGCCGGCTTTGGGGCCTTCGGGCGGGGGTGCGTCCCACCAAAGGCCGACGAATCCGATCTCGCCCACCTGATCGCGGATCTGCTCGAAGGCAGGTAGCAGCTCCCCGGCCACCTCCTTCCAACGCCACCAGTTGTGTCCCACGTGGAGGATGTCGAATTGCTTTGGCGGGGCGGATGCCGGATCGAGTTGAAGCGCCGGGTCGTAACCGTAGATGATCAGCGAGCTCACCCGGGGATTGTCGGAGGGCGCCAGCGTGGGCTTGATGATACGGTCCGATAGGGTGTCGCAAAACTCGATCCACCGCAGGCTTTCCGCCTCATCCGTGTGGTTGTGGTCGTAGTCGTCGAGCACAAGCGGCGGATTGTACATTCCGTCCATATCGAGGATCAGCCGGTGCCGCTTCGGAAACTTCGCCAGCAGGGCCACCTCCCGCAGACGCTGGACGCGGTACAACTCCGACTCGAACAGATAGACGAGCCGGTCGAAGGCCCATACATTGGTGGAAAATCGGGCATCGGGCACCCACGGATCTTCCGTGCCGTACAGCGCGAACGAGTGCCCGTGCCTCTGTCCGACCCGCATATAATCAACGACGGCGTGTATGTTGCCCGCGTTCGGCCGGTGCTTCATCACAAACAGGATGTTCACCGCGCTACTCCGGAACGCGCCCCACCTTTGACGTGCTCGCCGAGCGTCTGGAACCGCTGCGCATAGGAGTGGTGACGCGCCAAGTGCGACCGGGTCTGCAACACCGCGTCCCAGTACTTCTCCGGTCGGCGCAGGGCGTCCGTCAGGTACGCGGCGACGTCGTCCCCCGGCACCAGCGCGAGGGCCGCCTGGCCGTACACCGCAGTCACGAACTCCCGGGGCAGCATTAGCACAGGGAGACTGTCCGCATAGAAAGTCTCAAATGTCCGGATCGTCACGAGCCCGAGGTGCTGGAACAGCGGCCGGTGAAACACCGGAGCGAACCGAGCCTTTCCGAGCAACCCGATCACCTCATCGAATCGGACGCCGTCGCGGACTTCCACGCCTAGTTCAGCGAGAAAGGCGGGGTCTGTGTCGATCCCAACGATCCCTTTCTGCACGGCCCAGTCCGGCCGTTTGCCCCAGTTCCAGCCAACCAGGCACGCCCGCCCAACCTCGCTGCGGGCAGGACCGTATCGCTCGAGGAAGCGTCGGACCTGATCCCACCGCTGCCAATTGCTCCCGACGTACATCACCCCGTACGGCTTCTCGGCGGGCCCGGCGGCACGCCATACAGCTGCGGCCTCCCGAGCGGTCTCGTATCGTCTGGCAACCGATCCGTGGTCGTAGCCATGAAATAGAAACGATGCAACTTCCGGACGAAGCGGAGAGAGCGTGGGCTGGAGGATTGTGTCCGAGACCGCATGGAAGGTTTCCGCCCACTCCCACCCCAAGTGGCCGTCGAGCTTTTCCAGGTGATTGAAGTCGTGATCTAACCGGATCGTATCGTTGAACCGGCCCCAGAGATCCAACACTACCCGCCGTTCGCGGGGGACGCCGTCGAGCAACCGGGCGAGGTACGGCATGTCCGGAAAGTCCGACGGTACCTGGACGACGAAAAGGGCAAGGTCGACCCCGCTCAAGTCCCTGGTGAACGGGAGCGACGGCAGCTCGGGATGGGGGTCGCCATAGACGGCAACCTCGTGCCCCAGCGCCCGGCTGGCCGCGGCATACCTGTGGACGGTGGACGCACTCCGTACCAATGGATCCACCCAGGTTACGAGCAAGAGTTTCATCGAGCAGTCCTCCGCGAAGCCGCAATTGCCGGGTTGGCGGCGAACTCGCCTCTGGCCCATCGCAAGGTCTCTGCGAGACCGGCCTCGAATGTCGTCCGCGGCTCCCAGCCCAGGATTGCTCTTGCCTGCTGAATGTCCGCCTGCACCGTGCGCTGCTCGCCTGGGCGGGCCGGGGCGCGGATCACCTTGTGGGTGCCGGGAGGGTGGCCGAATGCGGCAATGGCCGCCTCGGCGAGCTGATTGATCGACAGGGACCGCCCGCTGCCAAGATTCAGGACGCGGCCGTTGGTCGCAGGGTTCTGCAGAGCCCGAACCCAGCCGTCGACGATGTCACCGATATAGACGAAGTCGCGGGTCTGCTTGCCGTCGCCGAAGATGGTGATCGGCTCTCCCCGGAGCAGGTTGCCGAGGAAGATGCCCAGGACCCCCTGATATGGATTGTCCAGCGCCTGCCCCGGACCATAGACACTGTACATTCGCAGCGACGTCACTTGGAAGTCGAAACCCAAGTCGGGTCGCTCCGCGGTGGAATGCACGTACCGCTCGGCTGCATGCTTGGTGATGCCGTAATAGGAGTCGGGCCGGCAAGGTTCGGTCTCGGGCGTCGGGACCGTCTGGCAGTCTCCGTACAGCGTCATGGAGCTGGCATAGAGCAGGCGCGGAACTTTGTGCTTCAGGCACAACTGAAGCACGTTGAGCGTGCCTTCGACGTTGGTGCGCAGATCGACGACGGGATCAGTGAAGGAGCGAATGATCGACACTTGCCCAGCAATGTGGCAGACCGCGTCCAGTCCGCGCGCGAATGCCGGCTCAACCTCGCCGACCCTGGCCACATCTCCAGAAGCAAACCATACGTCCGGCGGCAGGTTCGCCCGCCGACCCGTAGACTCGTTGTCCACCACCGAGACGGCGTGTCCGTCCGCGAGCAATCGACGGCACAGGTGGGAGCCTATGAACCCGGCTCCACCGGTTACCAGTACCCTCATTCCACGCTCCATTCTGCGGTGGGCTGACAGTGTACGTGACGTCCATGGCCCGCAGGAAGGTGCGATGGACCGACTTTGGTCCATCCACTGCCACAGGAGGCATGGCATGTCCATGCAGACGTGGAGGGACCAGCGGTCGCGGGCGAACGAGGCCCGTCCCCGGTTTTCCAACTCGATAGATCGTGCTCGCGGTCGATGCCGATCCGTGTCCTTGCTGCCACGCCACTTTCATGTCTCGCCGTAGCTTCCGACGCTAATATCTTGTCAACACTGGCCCCGATGCTATCAATCGCCCAACGCAGCCTGCCGACGGGGCGGCGTCGGTCAGCCTCTACGCTGCCGGCGGGAAAGCGAACGCTATCCGCGACGAAGGGGCCCTGCGGATGCGTAGGTTTCAGCTCTATTGCTGACCCGGTGCGATCGAAATGCGATGCACTTGCGTCGAATACCTGAGCACGCATGTGTAGGCGCTTCCAACGAGCACGTTTCGACTTCTCTTGTCGGGGTCTGTCGCTGCAAGAGAGACGCAGGTTCATCCGCCCGGCAATGGAGTTTTAACCCAGGAACGTGTTCATCGCCGGTTCATAGCGCTTCGGACATCCTTCGAGCATTGGCAACAACTATGATCCAACAGCCGTGAGCAAACGGGGTTATGCCTACAAAACGGATACTGATCACTGGCGGTGCCGGATTCATAGGGTGCAATGCTGCGCGCTTTTTTCGGGCGCGGAACTGGAGCGTTACCGTGCTCGACAATCTGTCCAGGGAGGGCACGGACAAGAATCTCCAGTGGCTGCGCGACAACTCGACCTTCGATTTTGAGCGGGTCGATGTGCGTGATCGCGCGGCGGTAGATCGCGTTCTTGCAGAAGGCCGGTTCGATGCCGTGCTGCATCTGGCCGCACAGGTGGCCGTGACGACATCCGTGGCCGACCCAAGCATGGATTTTGCCGTGAATGCAGTCGGCACCTTCAATGTGCTCGACGCCATCCGGTGCCATTGCCCGGAAGCCGTTTTCATCAACGCTTCGACGAACAAGGTCTACGGCAAGATCGTCAACGCGGAATGCGAGCTGCGAGATGGCCGCTATGCCTACGTAAACCGCCCATTCGGAATCAGCGAGAGCGAACCGCTCGACTTCCTGTCGCCCTACGGCTGTTCGAAGGGGGCTGCCGATCAGTACGCGCTGGATTACGCGAGGATCTACCAGATCCCGGCAACGTCGTTTCGCCAGTCGTGCATCTACGGCCCGCGACAGTTTGGGGTAGAGGATCAGGGCTGGGTCGCCTGGTTTGCGATCGCTTCGATGCTCGGCCGCGACATCACTATCTATGGCGATGGCAAGCAAGTGCGGGACGTTTTGCACGTCGACGATCTTGTACGCGCCTACGAGGCTGCGATCCGCGCGCCGGAAAAGGTCGCTGCAGAAGCGTTCAATGTCGGCGGGGGGGCCGCTCAGGTGCTGTCCCTGCTCGACCTGATCAAAATGCTCGAACAGCGCTTTCGGCGCAGCATTCCGTTGCGATGGGACGAGTGGCGCCCGGGCGATCAGCGAATTTACGTCAGTGACATTCGGAAGCTCGACACCGCTTTGGGCTGGAAGCCCGAAATCGGCGTCACTGCCGGGGTCACGCAACTCATAGACTGGGTGGCGCAGAATCGCGCCGCCTTCTGACAACTGGGGGTGTCGCAAGACCGCCGATGCGGGATTGCGATTTTTATGAGGACTGGTGCCGCATGATTGAGTTCCCGCCATCTTCGCTGAATGGGCATTCCTCTGGGGGCAACATGGTTGATCCAAAACTCATCCTTGTCACCGGAGGTGCCGGTTTTCTCGGCTCGCATCTCTGCGATCGTCTGCTGTCGGCCGGCCACGATGTCATCTGCGTCGACAATTTCTTCACGGGGCGCAAGCAGAACATCGAACACTTGATCGGTCATCCGCGATTTGAGTTGATGCGCCATGACGTGACGCTTCCGCTCTACATCGAAGTGGACGAGATCTACAATCTCGCGTGCCCGGCTTCGCCCGTTCATTACGGGCACGATCCCGTGCAGACAACCAAGACCAGCGTGCTTGGTGCCATCAACATGTTGGGGCTTGCCAAGCGTCTCAAATGCCGGATCTTCCAGGCGTCGACGTCGGAGGTCTATGGCGATCCCACGGTACACCCTCAGACCGAGGACTATTGGGGCAATGTCAACCCGGTCGGTCCGAGGTCTTGCTACGATGAGGGCAAGCGCTGCGCGGAAACGCTGTTCTTCGACTATCATCGCCAGCACAAGCTCGAGATCAAGGTCGCGCGCATCTTCAACACTTACGGTCCGCGCATGGACCCCAACGACGGGCGCGTTGTCTCGAACTTCATCGTGCACGCATTGAAGGGCCAGCCGATCACGATCTATGGCGACGGTAGCCAGACCCGATCGTTCTGTTACGTCGACGATCTGATCGATGGCTTCTTGCTCCTCATGAACAGTCCCTCGGGGGTGATCGGTCCGCTCAATCTCGGCAACCCCGGCGAGTTCAGGATCAAGGAACTCGCAGAACTTGTGATCGAGATGACTGGGTCGAAGTCAAAGCTCGCCTATTTGCCCCTGCCACAGGACGACCCAAGGCAGCGCCGGCCCGACATCACGCTGGCCAAAGAGTGCCTCAAGTGGCAGCCGACCATTTCGCTGCGCGAAGGGCTGCGGCAGACCATCGCGCATTTCGATGAATTGCTGTCGAGTGCCGGCCCTACCGTCCACGCCATCCGAAACTCGGCCAAGGCCCGACGGGCCTCAGTCGCAAACGGCGTCCCCCTCCCCAGAGGCCAGGATTTAGCGCCGTCGGCACCAAGGGTCGAGAAACGCAGATAGCCCGAATGGTTTGACCCCGCACCTTATGGGTCGTCGAGTGCCCGGGCGGGCGCGAAGGTGAACAGGTCTTCTGGATCTGCGTCTTGAGCCGAGCCAAGTGCGCCGATACCGACCCCGATCAGGCGGAAGGTGCGGCCGTCTGCCTCCCTGTCGATGAGGGGTGCGATGCTTTCGAACATTGCAGCCGCGTGCTGGGTGGGGCGGGGGAGGCGTCGGCTGCGCGTGAGGATGCGGAAATCCGACGTTTTGAGCTTCAGGACCACGCTGCGGCCGGCGAGACCCTTACGCTCGAGCTGAGCCGCCACCCGTTCGCACAGCGGGCCGGCCAACTCGCGCAGCTTGGCGCTCGATCCCGTGTCCTGGCGGAACGTCGTCTCGGCGGAGATGGTCTTGGCGGAACGGTGGGGCGTGACCTTCCTGTCGTCGAGGCCGTGGGCAACAGTGCCAGCCGGTACCTGAACCTGCCGAAGCGATGGGCAAGCTCAGGCTCGCCCAGCGCCTGCAGGTCGCCAATGGTCTTGAGGCCGCTCTGCTCCATGCGCCCCGCTGTGACCGCACCGACACCGTGAATCTTACGCACGGAGAGCGGCGCCAGAATGCTCTTGGCCTCGGCCTCTCCGATCACCGAGAAACCGCGCGACTTATCGAGCTCCGAGGCGAGCTTGGCGAGAAACTTGTTGTACGAGAGACCGATCGAGACGGTGATGCCGACCTCCCGCTCCACGCGGGCCGCGATCAGTGCCAGCGCCTCGGCGGCGGGCGGTGCCTCGGTGCGGTAGTCGTCGGTGAGATCCAGGTAGGCCTCGTCGAGCGACAGGGGCTCGGCGATGGAGGTGGCGGCGCCGAAGATGGTGCGGATCTCCTCGCTCACCCGCTTGTACTAGGCCATGTCCGGCGCGATCACCGTGGCGCGCGGGCAGAGTTCCGCAGCCTGGAACATCGGCATGGCCGAGCGGGCGCCGAACTGTCTCGCCACATAGCAGGCCGTGACCACGACCCCGCGTCCTCCAGCGTGGCCGATGATGACCGGCTCGTTCTCGAGCTCCGGCCGGTCTCGCTTCTCGACCGAGGCGTAGAAGGCATCGCAGTCGATGTGGGCGATGCCGAGGCTCTCGATTTCGGCGTGCCTGACAAGCCGGGTGCCGCCGCACCGGCCGCACGCCGACGCCGCGTCCACCATTTCGCAGCAGTCCCGGCACAGGGCTCTAGTCATGGCCCGAAATGCGCCTCCTCGAGGGGAGCCTGCCATGAGGTAGTGGAGGAGGCCAGCTATGGCTCGCGCCTTTTCCCACCAATTGTATGCGCGCCGCGAGGATGGGGCCTACGGCAGACGCAACCGCGCAATGACCGGCAACTGGTCGGATCCGAGATTGGGACTGGTTTTGATCGACAATCGATAGAAGGCACGACGACTATTGGTCTCTTCGGACGAAATCATGTCCCGATTGCGGACCGCGGATTTGCATTCTGCATGCGCCCGCACTTGACCGCCTGGCGGGCCGGAGATGATGTTTGCGCCCACCACAAGCCGTGCAATCGAAGGATCGCACAATGCCTAGCGAGGCAAGGCGCAGCTCGCGCCTCCAAATGCACGCGCTCACGCCCGATCGCTGGGGCGATCTCGTCGACCTTTTCGGGCCGGAGCGCGGCGCCAATTCAGGATGCTGGTGCTTGTGGCCTCGGCTCACCCGCAGGGACTGGAAGGCGATGTCGCGCGATGCGAGGCGCGCTGGCTTGCATGCGATCGTCAGGGCGGGACCGCCGCCCGGCATCCTCGCCTATCGCGACGGCACCGCAGTCGGATGGGTCGCCGTCGGGCCTCGGCCCAGCGTCGCACAGTTCAATGGATCACGTTTGTCGAGGCCACCCGACGGTGACGACGAGAGTGCGCGCATCTTCGCCATCACCTGCTTCTACGTGCGCGCCGGCCACCGCCGTCAAGGACTGACGGGGAGCCTCGCCAGGGCGGCAATCGGCTTTGCCCGCCAGCATGGCGCACGCGCGCTCGACGTTTGCGCCATCGATACGACGCGGCCGCTGGCGTGGGGCGAGGGCTTCGTCGGAATTGCTTCCGCCTTCCTCGAGCTCGGGTTCGTGGAGATTGCCCGCCGCTCGCCCACGCGTCCGTTGCTGCGGCTGGGCCTGTAGCGCTCTCCGGGCACCAAAGCTATTGCTTGTTTGCGGCGAGCGGGGTTCGCGGGGTTTTCTCCATGCACGCGTGCGTCAGCCCGCCGCGGCCGCCTGTGCTGCTGGCGCATGCGCTGTGCCGGTCGCCAGCCGGTGACGCGCTAGCTCGATGTGCTGGCGCAATTCATAGAGCCGGTCGGAGAAGGCGAGCGGAATTGGAATGTTGTCGACCGCAGCTTCGATGCGGTCGAGTTCTCTCAAACCCGCAGCTCGTCCCTCGTGGCTGGGAGAGCGCCGGGCGGCAGCCTCCAACCGCTTGAGCTCGCCATACCAGTAGAGGATGCGCCGGCGGATCCGCCAGTTGTAGATCTGCGGGGCGAAGCGCAGGAGCGGGATCAGGAGCGGCAGCAGTACCACGAGCGACACCATCAGGCGGTCGACCATGGTGGCGACCCAGAACGGCACGTAGCGCTGCAGCAGGGGCGCGCCCGAGCGGAAGACTCGGCGTGCCTCCTCGGACAAGGCGAACTCGGGGTCGTTGGCCAGCGGGAACTCGCCTGCACGCTGGAATAGGTGGGCGTCGTCGCCGGGTTGACCATGGACCTCGTGCAGCGCCTGCGCCAGCAGATTGACGAGCGCGCGGTGCGCATCCTCCCGCACCAACACCGCGGCGGTGGTAGCGAGCAACGTGGTGTCGGCCGGTGGCACATTGGCCGCGAAGTCGACGACGCCCTCGCGCAGCACCAGGCGCGACAAGAATGGGAAGCGCTGAATATAGGCCTCCGCATTGGCAAAGCTCATCAGCCGAACGTTGGGCGCCCTGAGCAGCCGCTGGATGGTACGCGCCTCGGGCGCGAGCACGAGAAAGCCGGCGTCTGCCTCGCCCTTGGCGAGCAGGTCGACATAGTCCGGCAACTCGCGATTGATCAGCGTCGCCATTTCTGCCGTGATGCCGTTGGCGGCGAGCAGCCGCAAGGCGAGGCCGCTAGTGCCGCTGCCGGCGGGTCCGACCAGAATGCGCTTACCTTTGAGGTCCGCAAGACGCTCGAGGCGCGCGTTGCCCGCATAGAAGACCCACAACGGCTCGTGGGCGATACGCCCGACAGACTGCAATCCGGGCGTATCCTTGGTCGAGGCAAGGCCGCCCTGAACGAAGCCCGCGTGCACGCCGGAGGCGGGGTCCGCGAGTGCCTTGAGGTTGGCGATCGATCCTGCCGACTCGCGCACCTCGAGCTTGACGCCGTTGCGCTTGAACGTCGCCTGATAGCGCTCGGCATAGCGATGGTAGGGGCTGCCGGAGCTTGCTGCCGACAGGACGAAGGCGGCCGGCGGCGCCGGGTCGACGAAACGCTGCGCAAACCAGATCGCGCCGCCGATGATCAGCAACACCGGCAGTACGATGAGCAGCAGATCACCCAGCTGAAACAGCACAAATCTTGCTCGCATCTCTTCCCCCAGGTGTTTTACGCGGCCTCCCAGCAGCGAGCCGGGGCAACATCGGCACTCGACACAATGCGCCAAGCGCCAACGGCGATACTACCGCAACCCGCCCGTCTTGTTGCTCCCGGAGACATCAAGTACCGTCGGCGTGAAGCGAAAGTGAGATCAGCATGGCATCCGAGCCTCAGCCCACCACCTCAACGCGCATCGTCCGGCGCGCGGGCCGTAACGCGGCGCGCGAGCTCTCCGTCGACATCTGCGTGGTCGGTGCCGGCATCGCCGGCACGGCGGCGGCGCTGCAGGCCGCGCGGCTCGGCAGGCGGGTGGCGATCGTCGACGGGCTGCCGGCGCTGGGGGGCCAGGCCGTCAACTCCATCATCTCCACCTTCTGCGGTCTGTTCTCGAACGGCACGCACGGCTACCAGTTCACCTACGGCATTGCCGACGAAATCCTGGGCGACCTCGAAAAGCAGGACAAGGCGCTCTACTACCGCAACGGGCCCACTACGACGGTTGTCTACTACGACGAGATCGCGCTCGGGCGCTGGGTGGAGCGCGCCATCGAGAAGGCCGGAGTCGTCCCGCTCGTGGGCGCGGTGCTGCGCGACGTTTCCGTCGAAGGCCGACGCATCTCCAAGCTGCACTTCGCCACCCGCTACGGCGACGTGAACATAAAGGCCACCGGATTCATCGATGCCACCGGCGATGCGGCGCTCGCCTGGAACGCCGGCCTTCCTTGCCGCGAGCCATCCGACGCCAAGGTCTACGGCACGCAGATGGTGGTGCTGGAGGGCATCGACGAGGTGCACGCACCGCAGAAACCCGAGATCTCCGCGCGCATGAAGGAGAAGGCCGGCGAGTATGGACTGCGCCGCCGCGAGGGCCTGGGTTTCATCATTCCGGGCCGCGGCGTGGCCGCCATGAACATGACGCACGTGGAGACGCCGCTCGATCCGCTGGAAGCCTCGCTGAAGGCCCTCGAGGGCAAGGACCAGGCCGACCGCGCCGTCGGCTTTCTCAGAGCCGAGTTCCCCAAGTGCTTCGGCAACGCCAAAATCCGCTCCTACGGCTTTCCCGGCATCCGCCAGACGCGCTGGATCAAGGGCGTGCACCAGCTCACCGCCGACGAGGTGCGCGCCGGGACCCGCTTCGACGACGCCGTCGGCCGCACCGCCTGGCCGATCGAGCTGCATGATCACGCCCAGGGCCACCACTGGCACACGTTCGGCGAGGACCACGTGCACTACATCCCGCTGCGCAGCCTCGTTTGTCCCGATGCCGACAACCTGGTTGCGGCCGGGCGCTGCATGGACGGTGACGCAGCGGCGCTGTCGAGCGTGCGCGTGATGGGCCCATGCATGGCCATGGGCATGGCCGCGGCGCACGCGCTCGATCTGGCCGGCAGCGGCAGCGTGCACCAGATCGACCCCGGCGCGCTCAAGGGGCGCGTGAACGACAACGTCGAGGCAAAGGTGTATCGCTGGGGGCCGCAATGAACCTCACCGATACCGAGAAGGCCATGCTCGACGGGCGCGAGGGGCGCGCCAAGGCCAAGGCCATGGAGTTGCTGGTGCGCTACGGCGAGGCGCTGGGCGCCGGGCGGCTCGTGGAGACGAGGAACGTCGCCGGCACCTGGGCCGTCTCGCCCTTCATGAAGGACTTCGTGGCGCGCGGCATGGATGCGGTCTACTCCGAATTCAATCTCGACAGCGACGAGGTGGTAGAGACGCCGCACACGGTGGTGTCGTCCTGCCAGCTCATTGCCGGCGTCGACCACAGGAACTGGCGCATCCAGGGCGTGCCCGAGGACGCTGCCCGCAACCAGGCCAACGCCGAGGCCTATTTCGGCCGCCGCGGTATCCAGCAGCTCGCCACCTGCACGCCCTACCAGGTCGGCAATGTGCCGGTGCGCGACGAGCACTGCGCCTGGATGGAATCCTCCGCCGTCGTCTACTGCAACGCCGTGCTCGGGGCGCGCACCAATACGGAAGGGCGCGAGAGCACCGGCGCCGCCAGCATCACGGGCCGCATCCCCTACTGGGGTTTCCATATTCCCGAGTTCCGCCATGCCACCCACGAGGTGGAGGTGGAGCTCCCGGTGGACGACATGATGGACTGGGGCCTGCTCGGCTACCACGTGGGCGAGGTGGTGGAGGAGGACATCCCGCTGCTCGCCGGCATCCGCCACACCCCGAGCCTGATCAAGCTCAAGCACTTCGGCGCCGCAGCGGCGTCCTCCGGCGGTGTCGAGATGTACCACATTCCGGGCACCACGCCGGAGGCGCCGACGCGCGAGGCAGCGCTCGGCGGCAGGGCGCCGCGCGAGCGGCTGAAATTCGGCGACGCGGAGCGGCGCCGGGCCTACGAGAACCTCAACACCAGCGCGCGCGATCGCGAGGTCGACTTCATCATGCTGGGATGCCCGCACAACTCGATCGAGCAGATGTGGCTGATAGCCAGCCTGCTCGACGGCAAGAAGATCAGCGCCGGCACGCAGCTCTGGGTGCACACGCCGAGCGCCATCCGCCACGTCGCCGACCGCAGCGGTTACAGCAAGGTGATCGAGGACGCCGGCGGCGTGGTGATGAGCGACACCTGCCCGGCGATCTCGCGCTTCATGCCCAAGGGCACGCGCGTCACCGCCACCGACTCGGCCAAGCAGGCGCACTATCTGCCCGCGCTGACCGGCGTGCAGACCTGGTTCGGTTCGCTCGCCCATTGCATCGATGCCGCCGTCACCGGCCGCTGGAACGGGGGGCTGTAGGGAAAGTGGAAAAGAACGGCCGAACATACGCGACCGAATTCCCCTCCCCCTGATGGGGAGGGGTTAGGGGTGGGGTGAAAATGCGAGGGCGACCCGTGTCGTTTACCCCCACCCCCGACCCCTCCCCGCGTCATGTCGAAGACATGCCTTCGGCATGATGGGGAGGGGAGCCCGCGCTGCTCGCGCACGACTCGATCTTCAGCGAAGGTGGGTGTTGATGAACAGGATCATCCTCAAGGGCCGCAAGGTGGTGGGCGGCGTGGCCGAGGGCGAGGCGTTCGTCACCCGCGACACCATCTCCGGCTGGGGCGGCATCGACCACAAGACCGGCACCATCGTCGAGATGCGCCACGAGAAGCGGGGCCAGAGCTTCAAGGGCAAGATACTGGTGTTCCCGGGCGCCAAGGGCTCGTCGGGCTGGTCGCACTACTTCCATATGGCGCGCCTGTCGGGCGCCGCGCCCAAGGCCATGGTATTCAACATCATGACCACCAAGGTGGCGCTGGGTGCCGTGGTGACAAGGGCGCCTGCCGTTACCGACCTCGACCAGGACCCGCTCGAGGTCATCGACACCGGCGACTGGGTGAAGGTCGACGGCGACAACGGCACCGTCGAGGTGACGAAGAGGACGCGGTAGTCCGTAAAGACATCGTTCACCTCGGCCGCACAAACTCCACATTCAGATCGTTTTCTTGGCCGGTACGGGGTTCCTGCTGCCGGCTGTTTTGCGTCGAGGGAGGGCGGCATGTCATCGGCAAAGCTGTTGCTTTCCGGGTCTCTGGTCGCCTGCGGGCTCATACTCGGGGCCTTCGCGCTGCACGGCTACTTCGACCCACAATGGCAGCAGAAGCAGGTCCAGGCAGCAGGCCGGCACGAGCCGCCGAGCGAACCGAAGGCGGTCAATGCCTTCCAGACCAGAACCCGCTTTGTCTCAGGCGAGAACATCGCGCAAGACGCTGCCCCCCAGATCGTCAAGGCGAGCGTAAAGCCGGGCGCGAAGTCCGCCGATACGAAAGCGGCTGCAGCCACAGCCGCAGTGCGGCGAAGGCTGGCGGAGAGGAAGAAGGCCGACAAGGAGAAGGCTGAGAAGATCGCGAAGGCCAGGCAGCAGCCCCAGCAAGCGACGCTGCAGTGGCCCTGGAGTTGGTTCAGCAACTAAGCGGACCCTTTGGCACCGCTCCGCCACCCGTAAACCGGCGGTCGCTTTGAGGATGCCCTTTCCCGCTGCCTAGCTTGCGCTTCTGGGGCCTTCGCCGCCCGGCAGGTGGTTTGGTAGCCGCCAAATTGGCGGGCCTCCTTGGCTACGCCCGATGGCCTGCACGCGATTTCCTCGAAATGGGAAACAACAACGGCTCCCGCAGAGCGCCACGTGCAACTTTGGATACAGCCGCGCAGCCGATCAAGCGGAGTTCGTGTCGGCCGCTGATTCCAGCAAGAACCAACGATGGCCGCCAGGCCCGGCATGGGCCGTTGCTCCGACGCTAGGCACCTGTCGTCGCTTGGGCTATGCGGGGCCATGACCAAACCGCTGCCCGACTATCTCACCACCCGAGAGGTTGCCGAGCTGATCCGTCTCAAGGAGCGCAAGGTCTACGACCTTGTCGCCACCGGGGCCATTCCCTGCGTGCGCGTGACGGGCAAGCTGCTGTTTCCACGCGCGCTGGTGGATGCGTGGCTGGCGCGCCATGCCGAGTACCGCGAGGGCGTCGAGATGCTGCAACCGCGCCCCGGCATATGCGCAGGCAGCTATGATCCGCTGCTCGACTGGGCGCTGCGCGAGGCCGGCACCGAGCTCGCCGTGAAGTTCGGCGGCAGCCTCGCCGGCCTGCGTGCGCTGGCGGCAGCGCAGGCGCAGATGGCGGGGCTGCATCTTCCGGAGACCGGCGACGGGGCGTGGAACGTCGAACATGTCAAGCGAGCGTTGCCGGGTCAGCCGCTGGTCTTGATCGAGTGGGCCCGGCGCCAGCAAGGCCTGGTCGTCGCACCGAAGAACCCGCTGAAGCTGAAGGGCGTCGCGGACCTCAAGGGCCGCCGCGTCATCGGCCGGCAGCGTGAGGCCGGCGCCTTCGTTCTGCTCGAGAAGTTGCTGGGCGCCGCAGGCATCGACATCGGCGCACTGAGGCTCGACCCGGCGCCGGCGCTGACCGAGGCCGATCTTGCCGCCGCGGTGGCCGAGGGGCGGGCGGACGCGGGCCTCGGCATTGCCACCGTCGCCCACCAGTACCGCTTGGGCTTCGTGCCCCTCGTGGTGGAGCGCTACGACCTTGCGATCTGGCGCGCCGCCTATTTCGACGAGCCGGTGCAGAAGCTGTTGGCCTTTGCCAAGAGCGAGCGCTTCGCCGAACGCGCCAGGATGCTAACAGGCTACGACATCGGCCGCCTGGGCACGGTGCACTACAACGCGCCGTGACGGCTAGCCCGAAGTTCCCCGACTGAGAACGCAAAAAACGCCGCCGCTTCAAACGGTTGATATCAAGAGTCTGGCATGTGCTACTGGGTACAAAAAATGGTTGGTTGTGGCGCTCCA
>Ga0247727_10005643_pt1 | contig 25200 bp, 25 predicted proteins | sample WisWelCaveWW1625_FD_202498 | JGI IMG/M metagenome (GOLD analysis project Ga0247727, IMG submission 202498) | Biofilm microbial communities from Wishing Well Cave, Virginia, United States - WW16-25 | ecosystem: Environmental > Aquatic > Deep subsurface > Groundwater > Cave microbial mat | place...
TTTCGTATTTGCAAAAAACAACAACTGGGATAGATGATACAATCAAATATGTTCCTCCGATATTTCTTGATGGTGTTTCTGCAGAACTAGGAGCTTGGAGTGGATACCATGTGCTGGCTCAGTACCACTTAACATTATTACTACTAGTAGGTGGGCAATTTTCCTGATACAATCGTGCTATGCCCCGCACCATTCGCATCGCACTGATTTTACTTCTCATTGTTGTGAGCCCGTTTTTTTTCTTTCTGACATTTCAATATTTTTCCCGGGCTTCAGCGATAAAGGCTGATATTCGTGTCGACGTCCGCAATACGATTGGTAAAATGCCCGATCGTTGGAAAGCAATCGCACAAGGAGGAGAGGAACGCGGTGTTCGAATGCTTGAAAACGTCGTACCCGATCTTGCCGGCCTCTATCCCCGATCGATTCGCATTGATCATATCTACGACTACTATGACGTGATCGCTCGCGATAACGAAGGCAAACTTACGTTTAACTTCGACAGTCTCGACCAAACGGTCTGTGATATCTATCACACGGGCGCCAAACCATTTTTTGTCTTAGGTTATATGCCAGAGGCGCTTTCCGGAGACACAACTCTCATCTCGGCACCAAAGAACTGGGATGAATGGTCTCTAACCGTGCAAAAAACAATCGAACATTACAGTGGCAAACCGACGCGCCTTTGTGGTCAAATAACTGATTTTTGGACGACCGATCTTTATTATGAGGTGTGGAATGAACCCGATCTTGAAACATTCGGTAAGTGGAGTTTATACGGAGGACAAAAGGACTATAAAACGCTTTATTACTATTCTGTTCTTGGCGCAAACAAGGCGGAAAACGTCAATCGTTTTTTAATCGGTGGACCAGTGACAACGGCCGCATATCAAAGTTGGATACAAAAATTTCTCGATTATGTATCGGAAAAACAGCTTCGAATAGATTTTATTTCCTGGCATCATTATTCAAAAAACCCCAACGACTATGTTGAGGATATGAAAAAAATGAACGACTGGCTTTCTCCCCCTCAATATGAGAAATACCGCAATCTTCCGCGTATCATAAGTGAATGGGGTTTTGATTCCGATCCAAATCCAATCGCAGATACCAATATCGGCGCCGCTTACACCATAAGTGCTATCAGAAACTTCATAAACGAAAAGTATGAGATGGCATTTTTATTTGAAGCAAAAGACGGCGTCGAGCCAAGATGGGGAATTTTGGGAAAATACGCAGAGCGGAAGCCTCGTTACTATGCTCTTAAACTTTTCAATCTCCTCTCCGGCAACCAAATACGAGTTGACGGAGAAGGTACATTTGTCCAGTCCGTTGCTTCACAGGATGGCACTATGACAACCCTTATTCTCGTTAACTATGATCCAGATGAAAGAAACACTGAATCTGTTCCGGTTGAAATTAAAGGACTTGAACAAGCTATATATTCTCTGGAGATACGTTACATCGATGGCAACGTAATAAAACTAGACAATGTCGAGATACCGGCATCAGGAGAACTTAAACGAAATATTCTCATGCAGCCCAACATGGTAGTCGCCTTCTCCCTTAAAAAAGTATAAATCGACATTTTGCTATAATAAGAACCTACTATGAAAAAATTGATACTGACTGTTGTGGCGTTCTTATTTGTTTTTTTCACCCCGTTTTTTAACCCACACACGGTTAATGCCCAAAACACCCAATCCTCTTCCATCATGGAGTCTGTCATAAATGACGTGCAGTCAATAAAGAGATCCGGGCGGACAATAAAGTCAGTGACCGCAACTATCATTTCCGGAAAACTGTTCGGCAGACAGGTGAAAATTGAGGACAACGTTCTTCCGACTTCAAATACCCTAACCTACCAGAAAGGTGACCACGTAATCCTCACCTATTCCAAAAACCCGTCCGGAAAAGAATTTTTCTACATCACAGATTACGACCGGAAACCAGCGCTCATTACCCTTACGATACTCTTTGTTCTCGCGATCCTTCTGGTGGCTCGAAAGCAGGGTGTGGCCGCCATCATCAGCATGATAATTACGTTTTTCTTCATCGTAAAACTGATTATCCCACCAATACTAAACGGCAATAATCCCCTCACGATAACACTTATCATCTCATTTTTTGTTATACCAATTACTTACTACATCACCCATGGATTTCATAAAAAGACAACCGTCGCGATAGCGGCAACCGCCATAACGCTGATCCTCGTCGGAATTCTGTCATATTTTTTTAGTATTTTCGCAAAACTTACCGGTTTTTCGAGCGAAGAAGCGGCATTTCTTCAGAACATGAAATCAAGTATTAATATCCAAAGTATTCTTCTTTCGGGTATCATCATCGGCGGACTTGCAGTCTTAAATGATATAACGATCGGTCAAGCTTCAACGGTCGCAAGCCTTCACGCTTCAAATCCGAGACTGACGAGACACGAACTATATAATCATGCGATGTCTGTCGGACGCGACCACGTTGCATCTCTTGTTGACACACTGGTTCTTGTCTATGCGGGCGCAGCTCTACCATTATTTTTACTTTTTTATCGGTCTCCCGTTGAGCTTTCCCTTATTATAAACCAGGAAGTGATTGCAACCGAAATCGTCAGAACACTCGTCACCAGTATCGGCATTATCGCGGCAGTTCCTGTTACAACATATCTCGCCTGTTTGTTTGAGAAATCCTAAATTATATGTCTCCCGAACTGCCTCAGGAATTTTTAAGTCTTCTAAACCAGAATCGTTTGCCCAGTGGTCTAGAAAAAAAGTAAAAATAGTTGCGAAAACTCAAAAGTGGTTGCTCCGCTCTGCGATAAGCGCCGCAAAAAAAGGAGGCATAATCGTCTACAGCACCTGCACTTATTCAAAAGACGAAAACGAAAAGGTGATTGAATGGATACTAAAAAAAGAACGAGGAAAAATCGAACTTGTTGAATCGAGGCGTATATTTCCTACCAACTACTTTGAAGGATTTTATATTGCCAAACTCAAGAAGATTTCTTCTTCGGTATGATAAATGAAATCGTTTCCAAAACCGCCGCAGTACCGATTATCGAGGCCCAAAGCCATGAGCTCTGAAAAGCTACATGGAGAAACATTAGCCAAGCGATAATATATACAAGACTGTGTATTCGTTTCCACCAGACCCCAAGCTTCTGTACACTCCATCTGTTAGATGTTAAAAATAAGGGAATAAGAAAGATAAACGCCAGACCTCCTACAAGCTGGACTCTATTTAAGGGAAATATTGTTCCCAGATATTTCATACTAGGAAGAAACCATACGGTCGAAAGGTGGAACAATACGAGATAGAAGACCATAAGTCCGAGCTGTCTTCTAAAAAGCATCAAAAACTGAAGAGCTTTTGAACTGACCCCCATTCGCCTTCCGATCCCCGGAGCAATCGTGAGAATAAAGAAAATAATCGCCGTCTTACCGGACAGAATAGCCAACGGCCGAAACACGTTGAACCCAGGATCCGTACCAAATGGTACGGATCCTAAGATTGTTCCGAAAAAAAGCACAAGATAGAAAAAAGTAAACGCAACGATAAACTCGCGTTTAGCTTTTACTCCATAAAGAAAAATTCTATCCATGTTTCTTATTCTTCAACAACTAAGGTACCAAACATTCCGTTCGCTCTGTGTTGGCCAACAGAACAGTAATATTCGAATGAGCCGGCCTGATCTGCTACAAACTCAACGACTTCCTCCTGTCCGCCCTGTATCTGCTTCGTTGCGACATTAAATTCGTCGATGACGAAATCATGAAATCCATCTTGGTTTTTAAAGGTTACTTTCACCGTGTCCCCTTTTTTTACCGTAATGGTTTTCGGATCAAAAGAAAAATTACTGCCTGTTACCGTAAATTCCTTAACTGTTGCCGACGGCGTTCCTTCTTCTGCCGTCATAACTTCACTTGGAGCTACTTTTGTCATTTCGGGGGCAACTGCTTTATTCATGTTCATGACATAGAATCCGATCGCTCCGATAATTATGACGACGATAATTACTGGTAAGTATTTATTCATTATTTTCACCTCCTTTCTTAAATCGATTAAAATGCCGATTCCTTATGAACCTTTCCCTTAAAAATATAGAACGACAAAATATATGAGGGCAATAAGCAGTAAATTTCTATTTTTTGCATCAATAAATTTTAACTGATAGTAGAAGATACATAGTACTATATTTACCAGGGAAATGCTCTGCATAAATAAGCGGTTATCTGTTACAGCGTATAACAGCGGACTATGCGGGACGGCCCAACTATGATACAGATTCAAAAACCCAACTATCGTGACATAAGTAAATCCAAATACCATCATTCGACTGCTGGGGACTAGTAAGGTAAGCGGAATGAGTGACAGCAGAAGGTAGCGCTCATGCATTTTTGTCAAAAACAAAAAACCCGCAAACGAAACAAGAAACAGTGACATAAAAAAGGCGTGCACTCTATCATTTTTAATATGAAATTTTAGCATCACAAATACGCTTAACCCTATCCATAAGATGTAACCCCACAATCTGTAGCTTGCGGATGCAAGAAAGACTGCACTATCTCGTATTCCAGAAACACCCGCAACCAAATTCCAAAAATTATAGGCCCCATTTGTCACGTACTGCAGGCTCTGTGTATCCATGATCTTGGTCGTATACGTTATGAGAGGGTAAAGTAAGAAATTGCCCTTCGAATAAAACGGCAGAAAGGCCGCGTAGTAAAAAACTACCGACAGAAAAAGTGCCTTAACCGCGTTTTGCACACCATACTGTTTCAAAAAAAATAGTGAGTAGACAGGCGCATATAAGAGTATGGTTGGCTTAATAAGGATGCCTATGATGAAAAAAAGCGCACTTAAATAATATTTTTTTGAATATATCAATATATATATTGATAAAACGGCAAAGAAGATCGGGATAATGTCTATCTGTCCCCAATAGGCACTGTTATAAAACACAACCGGATTGAAAAGAACAAGTGTCACAACGATAAATGGTGCACTTTTCTTTTTTGGATAGATTCGTTTTGCAAACATAAATAACAGATATGAGGTTGCGATATCAAAACATATGGCCGGAAGTTTATACATACCGGCAACAAAAATTCGCGTATCAGCAAATGCCATAATTTTGGAAGGGAATAAGGGAACGGCGACATTAATCTGCCAAAGAAATGCGTGCAGGATGTTTGATACATACTGTGTCGCGGAAAAAATGTAAATCGCGATCGGCGGGTAGTTTGGGTATGCGGTACCAAATGCCTGGGAAGAAGGCGTATCGTAAAAACCCTGGAATCCGTGCCTAAATATGTCCTGTCCCCACACGATGTGGTTGTTGACATCAAATGAAAAATCTAGATATAAAAGAAGCAGGCGAAGAAAAAACCCACCCGCGAGTAATAAAAAGAGGCTATGCGGTTTCCAAAATTTCATTCATTCATTATATAGCGAATGGTGTATTCTGTTTCTATGAAATTCGTATCCATCTTGTTGTTTCTCGTCTTCGCGATTCTTCGTCTCGTCGGTCTTATCAACCTGCCGATTTTTAATGATGAAGCGATCTATATAGACTGGGGATGGCGGCAGACACATCTTAAGGATTTCATGTTTTATTCCCTATCTGATGCAAAGCAACCATTAATGTTGTGGCTTTTTAGTTTAGCGCAATTTGTATTTTCCGATTCTTTGTGGGGTGCACGTTTTATATCCTTTTTATTTGGACTCGGAACAATCGTAGGAATTTATTGTATAGGCAAAACTTTCTTTGACCGCCGCGTTGCGCTTATCGCCGGTTTCGTTTATGCATTAACCCCGATTTTCTTTTTCTTTGACCGCCAGGCTTTGGTCGAATCCGGAGTTTCTTTTATCGGCGTCTGGGTATGTTTCTTCCTACTCAAAATACACAAAAAAAATACTATTCCCGACGCTATCATTCTTGGGTTACTGCTTGGGGTGGGTTTTTATATAAAAAGCAGTGCGGCATTATTTTTCTTCCCTCTCTTTATATTTTCACTCATACGAAAAATATCTATTTCACGTTTTCTTACTATCATTGGAGCAAGCCAACTTGTTCTTATTCCCCTGTACTTGCAACCGATCTTTTGGCAATCGTTAGGATTGAACAGTCGTTATCTTGCCCTGCCCTCCGCTTTATTAATTCGGCCGATTGATTTTTTGGAAATTCTTTTTTGGCAGTTGACCCCTCTTGTTTTTACTGGTTCAGTTCTTGGAATATATACTCTTTTGAAAAAACGCTCCTCTTTCACTAATACGTTGTTAATATATGTAGCCGTACCGGTTCTTTTTACAGTTTTTTTTGCGAAAGACCTTATTCCTCGTTATCTCGTTTCTTTCCTGCCGCTTATGTCTCTCGTCTTCGCGGTTGGACTTACTTCAATGATTAAAAAGACACCTATCCTTATCTGCGTTTTGTCGGTAGTTATCATCAGTCTTCTTGCGGTAGACCTTATTCAAATCTATTCTCCCATCGCGTATTTCACGAGCCTTAATAAGGCTACGCGTTTTTCTGGCTATTCAGAATACGTAACCGGATGGACGTCCGGCTATGGAGTAACGGAGGCCATATCGGTGGTTAAAAAAGAAACTGGCAAAAGCCATTCGGTAATCGGGGTTAGTCTTGATGCGGGCAACCCTCAAAACGCCGCTTTTGCTTATTTGAGTGACGATCCACTTATTGAGGTTACCTACTTTGATCGAAAGCTTGCGGACCCAAGCATAGAAACAGCTGACTGCATCGAAAGTTCCGCTCCTTTTTTCTTTATGTCACGAGGATCTGAAACAGGCGGGATGGGTAAATATCTGGTTCTCTATAAACAGTTTAAAAAACCACTTGGCAAAGAATTTGTCGGCCTCTACAAACTAAGAGCAGACTGCATGATACCTGTCTTATGACAAACAAAACACCAAAGAGGATATTCTGGATTGACGTCATGAAAGGTGTGGGTATCTTGACTGTCATCATAACGCACACCGGTTTTTTGCCCTTCTCCAGAATCACATCTGCGCTTGTTGGGGGATGGGTGCTTTTAATTTTCCCTTATCTTGGAGGCTACTTATTCCGACCTCAATCAATTTTTTTATTTTTAAAAAGCAAAATCTATTTGCTCGCTGTATATTTCATCGCGGCTGTTGTAAGTTTTATGGCCTGGCTATTTTTGCGAAACGTTTATCCCCAAAATCTTTTACAGAGTTCAATCACACAGGAAATGTGGCATTTTCTTCTTGGGAAAAGCCTTGTCTTTAATGGACCACTTTGGTTTATACCCGCATACGCACTCTCATCTTTAACGGTTCTTTTCATCTACCCGCTGTGGCAAAAAGGGCGTGAGACGTTGAGGACTTTTATCCTTATTTTTTTTGTGATCAGCGCATTCTTTTTACTTTCGTTAAAAATCGTTTTTCCTTTTTCACTCGACATAGTGCTTTTATTTGTTGTTTTTTTCTTTCTCGGCATACGGATTCGAGAAAAGTCACCCCAAATATCTTTAACACATATTACTGTCTTATCTATCGTATTTTTTGCGTCTTCTTTTTTAAACGGAACAGTGGATTTATACGAACGCAAACTTGGCATATATCCGCTTTTTCTCATTTGCGCTTTCAGCGGCATATTTTTAATCCAACTCTTAGTAATGCGATTGAACGCCAGAAAAAGTGTTTCGCGTTTTTTTGCATACTGCGGCAGACATTCGCTTTTACTTCTTGTTGCCCACTGGCCAGTTATTCAATGGACCAGTTACGCCCTTACGCTTATGGGATGGCCAAAATTAATAGGCGCAAACCCGACGATTACCAGTTTCTGGCTCCCCCATAGTGGCGAACCTGTGATAAGAGCCTACGTTTTCGGATTTCTTTTTCTCTATCTTGCTTCGGTCTTTATTTTTTCATTTTCCTTCCGTTTGACTTATTGCAAATTATTTGCAATAATAAAACCGTGGATATACAAAATAAACTAAAAAAAGAAGGTCGCCGCCTTACCAAACCAAGACAGGAAATAATGAAGATTATGTCAGATTACCCCCTTTCCGCACAGGGAATCCACAATAAACTTAAAAAGAAAAATCAGCACATGAATCTCACATCAGTCTATCGTTCGCTTGAACTCTTTGCCGAAATGGGGCAGATTCGTGTACTGGAACTCGGCGACGGGAAAAAACGTTATGAACGCATTAATGAGTCCAATCACCACCACCACTTTACCTGTCACACCTGCGGATCAATAAAGGATATCTCCTCTTCTGTTGAAGAAGCCATGATCAAAGACATTCAAAAGCGTAGTAATTTTACCGTTACATCACATTCGATAGAGCTGTCTGGCATCTGTAACAACTGTGGGTAATATATGAATACTCTTTATTTTATTGTCATCGCAACTGTTGCCCTAAGCCTCATATCTTTGGTTGGGGGACTACTGCTTTTATGGAAGAGGATTGAATTTGAAAAATGGTCTACTCATTTGGTGGGGTTTGCCGCCGGAGTCATGTTAACAACCGCATTTATCGATCTTATTCCAGAAAGTCTAGAACATAATACCAACGAAAACATATATGTATTTGGCTTACTTGGCGTTGTGTTGTTTTTCTTTCTTGAGAGGTTTGTTGTTTGGTTTCATCATCATCACGGAGTACAAACTAAACCTGCGGCATATCTGATTTTGCTGGGCGACGGCATCCATAATTTTTTTGACGGAATGGCCATTGCCGCAGCATTTCTTATAAACCCATCAGTTGGATTTCTAACAACGATTGCTATCGCGGCCCATGAAGTCCCACAAGAGATTGCCGACTTCAGCATCCTCATATCAGGCGGAATGAGCAGGACAAAAGCGCTTTTCTACAATTTTCTCTCGGCCTTAACTGCTTTGATCGGTGCATTTTTGGGATATTTTTTCCTCAATTTGTTCACTGCAATCACTCCGCTTCTCCTATTTTTTAGCGCCGGCGTATTTATCTATATCGCCTGCTCTGATCTTATCCCGGACCTTCATCAACATTTTAAGACCAAAAGAAAATGGGCTGCGACACTACCATTCGTCATCGGTATCAGCGTGACGTATCTTCTCATTACCCTTCTTGAACACTAACGGTCTTGTATCATATGTGATATGGCGCTTTTCTTTGCGGTTCTTCTTGGCATAGTACTACGCGTTTATAAAATTGGTGAGCTTGCAGTTTTTTTGGCCGATCAGGCGAGTGACTCAACCGCTGTTTTTCAGATACTGCAAGGAAAATTTACGCTTCTTGGCCCCATAACTTCAGTCGGCGGATTTTACAACGGGCCGATCGTCTATTATCTTATGCTTCCTTTTTACTGGTTATTTCGGGGTGATGCGTTGTCTGGAACCATATTCCAAGCATTTCTTTCTGTCGCAACAGTACCTGTCATCTACCTTATTGGCAAGAAAATAAAAAGCGACAGAGTTGGACTTATCGCGGCATTTCTTTTTGCTGTGTCTCCGCTTATGGTAGACTACAGCCGAGCTGCTTTTAACGCTTATCCCGCGATCTTCTTTTCCGCTGTTATTTTATATCTTCTTCTTCGCCTAAGAGAAAAGTTTTCAATAATTATGGCGCTTATTGTGGGTGGACTTATTGGCTGCATCATTCAGATGCATTATTTGGCTATTTCTTTTGTCTTACTTGCCGGACTCTACCCATTTTTCGTCAACAAAAAAAGTCAGAACATACAATATTATCTGTCTCTTGGAACAGGTATCATAGCCGGGCTTTCGCCGTTTCTTCTATTTGAAGTTCGTCATCAATTTCTAAACATAACGCTTTTCCTGCGTTATCTAACTTCAGGACGTGCTGCTGAAAAATCTATTATGCACTCGCTCACCATCTGGCCAGATGTCACCACGCAGATTTTATTTGGCAATGTATATTTACTTGGAACTGTCGGATTTTTGTTGATATTCGCAACCTGTATTTTTCTTTTTTTTAAAAAACGCAAAGAATATTCGTGGCTCTCTCTATTTTTCCTGCTCTTTTTAATTATTGAAATAATCTCACTCGTTTACGGTCGGAAACTACAAACACACTATGTCATTTCATTCCATGTTCCTCTTATATCAATGTCTGCCATAGCGCTCAATCACTGGCTGAAAAATAAATACCTCCTCTTGATAGGTCTGATTGCGATCCTCATTTTGAATGCGACCTCCTGGAATACGCATCTTGATCGCCATCCGGTCCAGGACGGTCTCAACATCGCTGATTTTAAGTATGCCGCAGCGCTTATAAAAGAAAATAAAAATGGTGACTACAATGTCGCGATGGATGCCGAGGGAGATAACCGCGCCATGCCCCTTCGCTATATGTTGAAAATAATGAACGAACATCCGATGACGTATGAAGATTACGGCGGTGTTGATACTCTTTATTTCATTGGTGAAAAAAATAAGCCCTTATCTAAAATGAATATGTGGGAGTACGCGTCGTTCGGTCCGTCAACTGTATCGCAAAAATGGGCTATAAACAATCAATATTATTTGTACAAGCTTACGAAAAATGAAAAAAAATAAAACGAACAAACTAAATATAGTCCTCTTGATCGCAGTATTCGCACTCATTATGTTTCTCCGATTCTGGCGGGTTGCAGATCTTTTCAACTTTACCTTCAGCGAAGAGATGCAGGCTCTTATGGCTTGGGAGCAAATTAAAAATTTTCACCCGATCTGGATCGGGGTTAGCGCAGCAAATATCAACTATTATCTCGGGCCAGGATTTACTTACCTCAATGCTGTCCTTTTTTATTTCTCGAAAGGCAATCCTGCAATTCTTGCCTATTTTTCATCATTTCTCGGCGTTGTCACTGCAGTAAGCATCTATTATGTTGCTTCGCGCCTTTTCTCAAAAAACGTCGCACTGTTCTCAACAATCATTTATGGTTGTTCTACACTTATTAATTTTCATGACCGCCGTTTCTGGAATCCAACCCCTATCCCCTTTATCACCATCTGGCTCGTCTATAGTCTCATAAAAGCAAAAGAAAATACCCGTTGGTATATTGTGACCGCAATCCTTGTCGGCGCCATCTTCCACACCCATTTATCGCTTCTTCTCTTTATGGCGCCAATTCTCTACAGCTTTTTTACAAACTTCAAAAAAATAAAACTGTCAACGTGGATCATGGGTATCGTAGCCTATCTCGCCGTCACCTCGCCGCTACTTATATTCGACATTGTCCATAACTACGACAATCTTCTGATGCCCGTTCGGACAATACTTGGAAAACAGGAGGCGGATCTTAGCACTTTCAGCCTCTCAAATACATTTTCACATATAAAAGAACTCCTGTCGGCACTCGGACGGCTCTGGTTTATCAAATTCTCGACAAACCCGCAGGACCAGATCGTTCTTGAGTCTCACATGGATAAAACACATGGCAATATATCCTTATCCCTTCTTTCGGTCGCAACTCTCGCATGGTTTTATCTCAAAAATAGATCCGAAGGATATAAAATTTTTCTCATCTCTCTCTCGGTTATCATGATCGCCTTCATCCTCTACCCAAGCTATAATCCTGAGTACTACCTAATGAGTTTTCTGACCCTCATGACGATAGTTATCGGATACGCACTTTCATCCATGTCAAAAAAAATATCAATACCCGTCATATCAATTTTTATCGCCGTCAATATTGCCTCAACCATTACTATGTCCGGTAAATATGGATTGTCTGTAAGGCAGCGTCTGGTCGAAAAAACCGTTACGGCCATAGGTGGTAGATCGTTTCATTTGACGACCGAGGGTGAATTGCCCGCAAAAGAGTTTGCGTATGCAGGATGGAGATATTTACTTCGAAACCAGGGCGCTACCCCAGCACAAAGTACTATCGACCACGTATTGGACTGGATTTATCCTGACGAGATACAAAATGAAAAGCCTGAACTTCGGCTCGTCATCTCAGACACGATAAGGCCAACATTTAAAGACAAACCAATTATGGAATTTAAGGAGGAAGACTACTACGGTTATATTTTTGAGAACAAATAAGTTAGCTTAGCTCGTATTTCGCGAGAAGCTTTTTATTTCCGTCGATCTGATACTTCAGAAGTTCTGAGTAGATTCCTTTTTTCTTTGCAAGTTTCTGAGGATTACCGTAGTCGACGATCTCACCGTTATCAATGACGATAATATTGTCTGCGTTCTGGATTGTCGAAAATCTATGTGCAATAATAATGACGAGTCGGTCTTTCATCAGTTCCTCAAGTGCGTCTTGGACTAGTTTTTCACTTTTTGCGTCAAGCGAGCTCGTCGCTTCATCGAGTATGAGAATTGGCGCGTTGGCAAGTATTGCACGAGCAATCTGTACACGTTGTTTCTGTCCTCCAGACAGGCGCACTCCCCGTTCACCTATCTCGGCATTTAGCCCCTTGGGGAATTTCATGACAAAATCATAGGCATTCGCTTTTTTTAGAGCCTCAACAACGTCGCTTTCTTTTGCGTCGGGCAGACCGTAGGCGACATTCTCATAAACCGTCGTTGAGAAGAGTTCGTTTTCCTGAAAGACCAGAGCCACGTGTGCTCTAACTTCGGCGTGTGTCATATCCGTATAGTCTTTTCCGTCCATGAGTATCCGACCTCTTGAAGGATCATAGAACTTGAGAATAAGATTTATGAGCGTGCTCTTTCCAGCACCACTGTGACCGACTAGTGCCACTGTTTCTTTTTTAGAGAGCTCAAAGCTTACATTTTTTAAAACTTTGCCGCTTTCGGGATATTCGAATGTCACTTTATCAAATGTGATTGATGGGTGCATAAACATCGGTTTTACAATTCCTTCCTTAAACTCCTCTGTCGACTTAAGGTCTAATATCTCGAAAAATTCTTTTGATCCGACCTCTGCTCTTTGGGTCTGCTCGAGGATATAACTCATGGCAAAAAGCGGCCAACGGACCTGATTGAGGTACTGTAGGATGAGTACCATCTCGCCGATCGTAAGTAGACCCACGAACGTGTTGTGAAAGACGATTATAGAAATGATAATAAGCCCAATCTCTAGTCCAAAATTTCGAATGAAGTTGAGAATATGATATGTCGTCGACTGTTTATCGTAAATGCGGATACTTTTTTGCGTTGCTTCTGATACCGCCTTCCATTCTTTCATCTGTGTGTTGTAGCTTTTGACCAATCGGATATTGTTGATGACTTCCTGGATGCGGCCACGCATGGAATCATCGATCTGATTTTTCTCCATCTCGCGTTCTCCCCATTTTTTGGTCGAGTAACTGCTGATGAAAATGTAAAAAGGGAATATGGCCGCGACCATAAGAGCAATCGGCCAGTTGTAAAATGCCAAAACGATGATAATAAAAACACTTCGTAAAAAAGCCGGAACAATGAAGTTCGTCGCCTGTCCTAAAAAGTCCTGCAGTGCCAGGATGCCGCGATTGAGCTGACTGAGGATTTTTCCTGATATCTGTGAATCAAAATAGGTTTGGGGTAGGGTAAAGATTTTTCGGTAAAACGTCTCCATGAGAAAGCGCCCGATACGCGCCTGTGTAAAATCTCCGAGACGTTGATTGATCGCCTCAAACACGATCGACAGGAAGCTTGAGAGGAAGAGAACTCCTATGAGGACATACAGTCTCTGGATATTGCCTGTGCCCTTGGTGATCTGGAGTTCGATTTGGTCGACGATGAGTTTGATGACATACGGCGAGAAAAGTTCAAGCGCCGTCGTGACAACAATTCCTAGGGCTATAACAGCCAGAAGGATGTGATAGGGCTTTGCCAACTTTACCACTTTCCAGATATTTTTCATCTTCCCATTGTAACAAAAATTACGCTCGAAAGCCTCCTGATGATATACTAGCTCTCATGACATGGACTCTTTCCAAAATACGAAAGACACTTGGCGGAAAACTAATCGGAAAAAAATCTGTTCAGAATTTTATATGCAAAACGCTAAGTGTTTTGCCCGACGATATTCTCGAGCAGGTTTGCAAAACAGTCTGGTTCATCTCCTCCCCCGACGACGCCTGGGCTTTTGTTTTTAAGGGCAGCGAAATCAGTAAACGATATCTTATTTTCCTGTCCGACAAACTGCTTGCGCAGGATAAAGAATTAATCGCCTATACGATTCTCCATGAAATTGGCTACGTAGCCCTAAATCATAGAAACTCGATAGGTTATGAACAAACGAAAGCAGAAATAAAACGTCAGGAAAAAGAAGCTGACGTGTTTGCCAAGAAATATATTGGCAATGGCGGTTGATTTTTGACTATCAATGATTTACCATGAGGCTGGATTATGAATAAAATCCAAAAAAACCCTTTTCAAAATTTTGCACAGTTACTTGAACATAAACCCTTATGGGAGAAGATTTAAAAGGATTGTATTTTGCTACGGGTGAAAACGTACACAAGAATGGACCGTTTAAGATATATTTTTGAACAAAGTACTTTCCCAAGAAGTCGAGGGAGATTTACAGAAGATAGCTTAGATAAGGTGTTTATTCCGAAATGCGAAGCCGGAAGAGGATTTGAGATACTTTTCAAAATTAATTGCCCTTTTTTCATTCATAAAAGCTGAGTAATAAACCAATCGGACTGGGCGTCTGTTCTTAGTCGCCTCAACACTCCCTAGAAAATGCTCCTTGAATCTTTGTCTCAGATTGGTTGAGAAACCAATGTAATATTCGCCGTCGCTTAAACCCAAAATATATGTGTAGTACACGAAGATACTGTAGGAAAGTTATTGTTGGGATCAATGGACTATAAAGCAAAATACTGCCCCACTTCGTTTCGCTTCGCTCAACTTCGCGGGGCACACTTCACGATGAGATTTTAAAGTAAATAATAAAATAAAGTGTGGTTTACCACGCGTAGCCCCATGTCGCAAATGCTCTACGGGGCGAAGTGTGGACACAGTACATAAAAATTGGAACCGCATTCAAGACTATATCTGGAGGTTTTATCCGATGCTTCATAGCCTAAGCACAACTCCCTCACATGTAAGTATTTAAACTAAATACCATTTTTTGATATTGAGTTGTAGAATGTAGACATAATGACAATAGATCCATGGAAATCAGTTGGTAAACCTTCTGAATATGCTTATTCCGAAAAAAAGCTGGAAGTAAAAAAATGGAGTGGAGGTAGTATTGAAATTCAAATAGGGTATGTAAAAAAACATCCTGATGAAGTTGACATAAGGCTTGTTAAAACCTGGACTGTCAAAGGAGGAGAAATAAAATCTCAATACTTCAACATTAAGCCCGAGGACTGGGCTGATATAAAAGGAAAAATCGAAGAACTTGTCCCAGAATTAGCAAAAACAATTACTAAAAATGACATTGATAACGTGATGTCAAAAATTACGCACGAGACTCAATTACTAGAACTCGTGGCAAGATATCCAGAATTAATGGAGCAAACAGAGAAAGTCGATATATTACTCCTTCCCGAAGATCAAAAAAAAGCCTTAAGCACACTTTTAAGTGTTGGCGGCGCAATAGCCAATTCGATTATTACGCAGTTGTCAAAAGTAGAAGTAAAAGACTTGAAAGGTTTTGTTGATTTATTAAAACAAATGAAATTGTCGACGATTAATTCTTTAGTCACACATATTACCTCAAGACTAAGTTTTATAGCGTTGTTTGAACGCGTGATACATGATGAAAAATCATACGAAATCAGAGGTGAGAACTCAGTGCATAACCTTCTAAAGCAAAATATGTGGATTATCGATAGAAATTATTCAATTTTGTATGAAAATACAACTTTAAAAAAAATACTGATTGAAAAATGGGGAGAAACTTTACTCGGCCGCCAGGGGCAAGAACGACCTGATTTTCTATGTATGACTAATGACGAAGGCTCATCTGGCAGTAATCGAATAATTATTATTGAAATTAAAAAACCTTCAGTAAAATTAACAATGGATCATTTCACGCAATTAATGGAATATCGATCAATTCTCCAAAAATATTCAGGTAAAAAGATCGATGAATACAAGTGCTTTCTCGTTGGAAGAGAACTTAGCGATCTGTTGCAAAGTACCGATTTATCAAACTCAGGATTTGTAACGAAGACATATACAGATTTTATCCAGGAGGCGCGACAATTTTATAAAGAGTATAGAAAAATTGTTGAGAAAGAGAGTCTAGCCTTTTAATGAGCTCACTTAAATAATCCATCAGTTATATAATTCTCCAAAATAAATGCTGCTTCTCGATCGATCCTGGGAGTTAGTGGGTTATTGGGACCACTTTGGAGACTTAGTGGGTGGTGAATTCTGTAGATAATCTTGTCACGCATATTTGTACCCGTAACGTGTTCGTCATATTCTTCAGACCAGTTGAAGTTGACAAATAAATTTGGCCTAAGTTCTTGAAGGATACACCAACGAAATATGGCTATTCGACATTGTGGGACCGTTGTGAATATATTTCTTGTTTCACTTCTAATTTCAGCCAATAATTTATCTATATCGATATAGGAAAGTGCCAATAAAAACTTATGAATAATAATATTTACCAGTCTTCTGTTCGCTCCGCAAAAAAGTTCTAAATAACTACCAATAATTTCAATTTCTTGATCGTCTAATTTATTTTCAGTCATACTCGAAAGGTGCAACTTCACAACTTCAATTGGGTTTTTTGAAGGAAGATTAAATGAAACTGGAATAATTTTGTTTAAGTATTCTTCTCCATACTGCCGGTTCAATGAAGGATATTTTTGGTTTATGTGATCTACTAATACTCGTTTATCTACTCCAATTACAAATAATGTATTTTTTACGGATAGAAAATTCTTCATTATTTCGAGGAGATTTAAAACATTTTCTTGCAAACATCGATCCATATCATCAATAAAAACTACAAGTTTTTCTTTTTTATTATTCCTTAAGGAATCTGATATTTTTGCTTCATATTCAGATTTAAAATCATCAATATTATCGACCCAATTTTCATATTTTGAATATATTATTTTCATACTTTCATCAATATTGTCAGACAATGATTTTAGGTCATTTCCTAGGTATGTAGATGCACCTAATGAGATCAAATTTAACGACAATGCAGAAAAAAACTTGGCATTCTTAACAAAGAATGATTTTAAATTTTTACTTTTTAGCGTCTTTTCTATTTGATGTAACAAGGGATAGGTAATGGGCATGTCTTTTTCATATTCATATTTCCAAACATCAAACCAAACAGTTGAAATTCTTTGGTTATATTGACTGTCCTTGTCTAATTGAATTTTTATGAGATTCATTAATGATGTTTTACCACTTCCCCAAACACCATAGATACCTAGTGTGTTCGGTGTTTCGGTTGAGTCGATCATTTTTGCTAACTTTTTTGATGCATTCTCGTAGCCTAATCTATCCTCATCTGCAGTAGTAATTGGCTCAAACGTGGGTATTTTTACCATATTTATTATTATAGCGTCTAAAGTAGGGCTATTTTCTCAAGATCAGGAACGAACGGATAAGTATGATTATTTAGATTGTTATGAAAACATAATCTAATTAAAGTATCGATTAAAACAAAACAAATCAACAAAAACACAAAAACAAGAAGAACATTTAGAAGATAATCTAATAATTTCTTAGTAATCAAATTACTATAATTAATTTAATTCCCCTTATTCATCATAATTCTTTTTTCTCCATCTCCTAAAGTTAGGATTATTGGCTCCTTCTGAAATGCTTTACAAGTTCCTTCTGTATTAATTGTAGTTCTTTGAGAAACGATAGTTTTAGCTTTTCTGTCAATCCGATAAGTATAATCAACACACCCAAATATAGAAGGAAAAGATACTATTTCTTCATCGTTCCATTTATCAATGTCGATATATTCCACGTGTCCGGATAAATAGGTGTTATTTTGACTTAAAGTAGAATCGACAGAAATACATGTCATTGTTTTTTTCTGACACTCAAAATTAATAGTTTGTAATGGTTCTGCCAAGTCTGTTGTGGAGATCCAAGATCCCTGAGCAAAAATGTAGTTGCCATCATCCGTATAGCTGTAATTAGGCATCATGATTTGCCTATCAAAACTAAAATTGTTTCTAATAGACCAAAGACGGCTAATCACGAAGACAACTATCGACAAAATTACAAGATTCAGAATAAGTTTCATGATGAGTCTAATTTATAACACTATGAGTACGCTATATAAAATACTATGACTACGATAGAAAATCAATGGTATGGATCGTTTGCAGCTCCCGACTAATTTACAAACAGGTGAAAATCGAAAGTTAAGAAGTCGATTTACAAAAAGACTAGCAGAAAAATTACGCGAATTTAGAAAAGCAAAAAAAATGACGCAGCAAGAACTTGCTGAAGCCTCAGGTCTTCATCTTACTTATATCGGTCATCTTGAAGTAGGTAAATATCATCCTACCGTCTATGTTATGTGGAAGATCTCCAAAGCCCTTGGAGTTTCTATGAATGACCTTACTTCTATTTAACAACTTCCTGTAACTGTCTATAGCTATAATATTCATATATTGAACAATTGGCCACGACCTAAATATATGTCCATTAAGTTTGATCTATTTGTTAAATACTATTCTGATCCAAATGAAAAAGGCACGTTTGGAAATGGGACCAAATCGGCCATTAAAGCCTATGGATTGGATCCAGAAACACAATATTCGTCGGCTCGAGTAATTGCTTCAGAGAACTTAACAAAACTTAACTATTTAGCACGAGATTACCTCGATTCGAAAGGCATAAGTTTCTTTAAATTAATTGATGTCGCGGTCGCTAAGATGATCAAATCAGATTCACCCGGATGGTTTGACAGAGTGATGATTCTTTGCGGTTATAAAAATGAACAAGAGAAAACAATTATTCAGCAATTTAATAATTCGAGTATGGAGATTGGCAACGATGAAAAAAATCAATTGAATGAAGATTTTAATAACTTTTTAGTTCTGAAATACGGCACAAAAGAAAATCTTCTTAATGGATTAGAAGTGGCTTGATTTTATCTTTAAATTTGTTAACCTAAGCTTAGGCATCTAAAGTCTTAAAGACTCGCTAACAGGCGGGTCTTTTTTTGTAAAAAATACTTGAGACTCGCTTGGATCATTAATTCAGGCGAGTTTTTATGAACACTTTAGATTTAAAAAAAGCAAGAAGAAAATTAGGGAAAACTGGTGAACAAATGACTGATAGTGAGATAGTTCGGTTGTATGATTCACTTTATGCATTTATCAATCAAATATTAGATAATAATATTGAGCCTATAAAACTATGCAAAAAGCGCTAATATATTGTCGAGTGTCTTCTCAGAGACAAGTTGATGACGGACACGGGAATGATAGTCAAGAAAAACGATGTAGAGACCATTCTGCAAGAAAAGGCTATCCAGTCGAAAAAGTGTTTCCTGACGACGGAGTTTCTGGAAGCCTTTTTGAACGACCGGCAATGAAAGCGCTGCTTCAGCATATTGACAAAAATACAAACAACGATTATGTAGTTATTTTTGATGATCTATCTCGTTTTGCTAGAGATGTTGCCGTGCATATAGGATTAAAAGCTGAATTTAAATCAAGAGGAGTAAGGTTAGAATGCTTAAATTTTAACTTTGAAGATAGCGAAGAAAATGAATACGCTGAAATGATGCTTGCCGCAAGCAATCAATATCAAAGAAAGTCGAATAGAAGACAAGTTATTCAGAAAATGAAGGCCCGTCTAGAAGCGGGATACTGGCCATTTTGTTACCCTCCTGGCTTAATTAATAGAGAAGATGTACTACATGGTAGAATTTTAACTCCGCATGAACCTCGTGCGAGTATCTTTAAGGAAGCTATAGAGGCCTACAGAGATGGCCTGCTAAATACATTCGAACAAGTGGCTGACTTTATTAATAATAAATATAAAAAGCAAAATATAATAGGCAGGATCTCAATAAGCGGATCACAGAGAGTGCTTGAAAATATACTTTATGCCGGATGGATCGAATATAAACCATGGAATATTCCCTTAAAAAAAGCTCACCATGAGGGTTTTATCACTAAGGATACATATGACCTCGTTCAAAATAAAATACATGGGAAAGCCATAAGTCCCGCAAGGAAAGATTACAACGAAGATTTTCCTTTACGCGGGTTTATTTTATGTAGCAAATGCGAAAAGCCAATGACAGCTAGCTGGCATACAGGTAGGAGTGGGAAAAAATACGCACATTATCATTGTAAACAGTTTAGTTGTCCCAAACATGGAAAAGTAATTAGGAAAGATATTATTGAAAGTCAATTTCAAGCATTTTTAACAAAATTAATACCCAATGACGACGTGATATGCTTCGCAAAATCTGTTTTACATGATGTATGGGACAATAAAGATAAGATTGAGAAAGAGAATAATGACATAGTCGCACTGGAAATCGACAGGCTAGAAGCTAAAAAAAAGCAGTTTGTCGATAGAATAACACAAATAAAAAGCGATAATCTGATAAAGGTTTACGAGACAGAAATTGAAAATCTACTCAAACGGAAAAAAGAAATCGAAAGTAATTTAACGGTAAAAATATATTCACAAAATAACTTTGGAACCGCCAGCGAATTAGTGTTTAACTATATAAAAAACCCTGTTACAACGTGGCAAAGTAATAACTATAAAAACAAGCAGCTACTTCTACAAATGTTCTTTGAAGAAAAAATGACCTATGATTTAGAAGAAGGACTTGGAACCGCCACTTTAGCGCCGCTTCCTAAGCTACTTACTATGAAAGCGGCTTCTCAAAATCATCTGGTGGAGATGCCGGGAGTTGAACCCGGGTCCGAGAAAACACCTTTAAAAATTTTTAGCCAGGGATAGAATATTTTTTGCTCTACTCTGTATTGGAAAATAAACAAACCGTTACAAAGTGCCAGTTAAAATTTAGTCGATCTCTGCCTCAACCGGAAACCGGTAAAGACCTAACCTCGATTGTGTTATCTCGCCTCACATTGAACCGAGGAAAATGTAAAACGAGAAGCTTATCTCTTAAGCCGCGAGGGAAAGCCCCTGGTAAGCAAACGCTCCCTGGAGTTTTCTCTGGGCTAATTCAATAAGCTCACGAGCACTATTTCTAGTGTTATCATGTAATATTTTTCCGTTTGTCGCACAGGTGCGCCCTGACGATTTTTAAAAGTGCGAATTTCCCGTCGAATCCTGTCATCCCCATTAGAATCTGTTAGCGATCCACCTTTGGTGGAGAGTTTACAGATTCTTATGTCCTCCAGAAAACGCAGCATGAGCCGCGCTACGAATAGTAGGTAAGGCAAATGCTAAGTTTCGGAGGACTAGTTGTCAATGTTCTACCTATCAATCTTCATATATTCCTTGGCTTCGCGCTTCTGGTCTAGCTTTATGTCTCGAGCCTTGTCTAGTTTCTTTTTTTCTACCTCGCGCCGACCCTTACAAAGAGCTATCTGAAGCTTGATTAGGTTACCCTTATTATAGCACGCAACGGGCGCTATGGTCAATCTGGAGCTTGATGACAGCTTAGTCGCAAGCCTCAAGATCTCCTTCTTGTGGACGAGGAGTTTACGCATGTGGCGACTGTCATAGGTCGCCGGCTTACTGTATTTGTAGATTGAGATATCGGCATTTACGAGGTATAAGCCATCAGACATGATCCGGACAAACGCCTCTTCGAGGTGAAAATTGCCGTTACGTATGGACTTGACCTCAGCTCCGGTGAGTACTATGCCGGCCTCAAACCGTTCAATCTCTTCATACTCACGACTGAATCTGCGGTTTACGATTTTTACGCTCTTCATATTGAACCTATTGTATCAAAAGGAGCGACCACGAGCTTCGGGGAATTACTTGGAGGAGCCACCTACGATGACGAGCCAGTTGGGATTTGCGCGCACACAGGCGTGGGTAAAGTCCGGACTTACGATGATTGAGTTTTGTGGATCGGCAAACTCACCGGTTGTCCAGTCGGCTACGATCGCCTCTGCGTTACTCGTTGAGTCGGGAGCCAACCATTCCGCTTCGTTTACAAATGCATAGTCGGCAAAATATGCCTGCGCCATCTTATCGTCTGCCAAATCCTCGTAAAAACCTTTCCTGTCGTCATAGCGGCCAAGCGTATCAAGCTGTTCCAGGCGTCTCTGGGCATAGGCACACAGTCGCCCATCTTCGACAAGTGGCGACAACTCGTTTGTTTCGCGATATGTATTTGCTCCGTCAAATGTTTGGGCAGCAAGCATACTTGCCGCCGGTTGAGTGAGTTTTGAGCCGGTATTGGTATAGGTTGAAGCTTTCTTGTTGACTGCGTCACGGATACTCTCTTGGACTTTAGGCGAGCTCAAAAGGCTGATGGTTCCAACTATAGCAAAGACCAGTAGGGTCCAGCCGATGACAGATACGATAACCATCCAGACCAAACTCGCTTTTTTGGCTCGGTCTGTATGTGCCTCAGCCTGCTTGTAGAGTGAAACAGAATAGGCCAATCCATACCATCCAAGTAGCGCATTAACAACAAACGATACGGTACCTATTATTGGTGCCACATCCCCGCTGATTTTCCGTAAAACCGCACGAATAATAAAGGCGACCGCAACATAAAAAAGGAAGTAAACCACGGCGCGTACCACAATCTCACCAAAGTTCTGCGACACAATCTGCACGCTACCTTTCAACGCCTCTGTTCCCTTTTTCCCACCCAATATCACTTCATAGGCGACGAACGAAAAGAAAAATGCCAGCAAAAGCGCGGGGAAAAAGAAAACAAAAAAACTTCCAAATACCAAGAGTCCCACTATGAGTTCTGTAGCAAAAAGCGGTCCGACATATGAAAAACTTCGCTTGATGATTGCACCAAACGTTGATGGCCGATCTGCCTCCGCAACAAATAGTACTGTTGCCGCCCGAAGCGCCGTTCCCAACACAGTAAAGATCAGAACAAAAAGAACGATATATATTGCAGCGAAGACAAAAAGCGACGGGGTAAGAAGTGATAACCACGCGTCAGGAGATCCGGATGAAAACGCTTTCATAAATCCCGCCCCTCCAGCAAATACAAAGATCGAGGCAACCGTCACAATTCCAACCAATAGATAAATGGCAACCGAAAAAAGGGTCAGGAAAAAAAGCGAAAGGGCGCTTTTTTTGAAAAGCAGCCATGCATCGGTAAATAACGTTTTTACACTGGGAAACTCTTTCATATCATTTTTTTACCGGAACAACTTTCGTGTCTCCTTCTAAATTTAACACATTTACGAGCTCTCCATTTGTGGGCAGAATAAACTTGGCGTTTGTGCCAAGTACCGCCTGTGCCACTTCAAGCTTTCTCCATGACTGAGCTTTATTATCAAAGTATTTATTTGCGGACTCGGCGACTCTTTTTATCGCCTCGGCCTCTGCTTCTGCGCGAAGTATGGTGGCTTTTGCTTCTCCCTCGGCCTGTAAAATATCAGCCCCCTTTTGTCCTTCCGCCTCAAGAATATTGCTTTGTTTTACACCCTCAGCCTGCAAAATTGACGCTCTCTTTTCCCGCTCTGCACGCATCTGAAGTCCCATCGCCTCAGTTATTTCGGGCGGCGGATCAATTTTTTGTACTTCGACGCGAGTTACTTTTACACCCCATCCGTGCGTCGCTTCGTCCAATACCTCACGAAGAGATGTGTTTATGACGTCACGCGCAGTTAGCGTTTCATCAAGCGTCTTGTCGCCTACCACATTACGAAGATTGGTTTGAGCTAAAGTGGTTGCGGCTGTATCAAAATCCTCAACCTCAAATTCCGCCTTAAACGGATCGACAACTTTGTAGTAAATGACGGCATCGACCGTAACGCTCACATTGTCTTTTGTGATGACTTTTTGCGGCTCGACGTTTATTACCCGTTCGCGCATATCAACCTTCATCAAGGTTTCAATGTAAGGCAAAATAATATTGAGCCCTGGTTCTGCAAGTGATTTGAATTTACCCAAGCGAAGCACGACGCCTTTCTCGTACTGGTTTATGATCTTCACAGAAAAAAGAAGAGTAACAATACCTAAAATCGCAAGAAAGATAAGAATCATGTTTTATGAATTACTTGTAACGTCACACCGCTAACCGATTGTATCATGACCTTTTGCCCTTCGTCAATGTCTTTATCGCTTGCCGCCCCTCCATACCTCTCCCTCTATTTTTATCTGCCCCGCTCGCCCTTTGCGTATCGTCTTCACGACCCGTGCGGACTTTCCAATAAGATTATCGACGCCGGACTTGGTCTGACCTATCGACAGATGATCACGGATTATGCGACGCCCCATAAAAATATAAAAAATGGCGAGAACAAAAATAACAACAAATGCATATGTTTCGTTTTCACTATACCGACCGACCAATCCGCCGGCGATGAAGAAAAGACCGGCTAAGAAAAGATCGAAACCAGTTGCCGCCCCAAGGACAACTTCAATAATGATCGCGCCGATTCCGAGTAAAATGAGAATGGTGTTTATGTCTGTTAGCATATCGCCATATTCTATCATTAAGATCTTTTTGCTACAATAACCTGAATGATCGCTCAGATTCTCACATTTCTTTTTGTCTTGCTTCTTCCGACTCAGTTTGGCAAGCATTTCTTCCTTCCGTTTTCGTATATCTCTGGCGTCCGTGTCGACTACCTTGCGCCGACTCTCTATGCGCTTGACCTTATTGCTATTGTCTTGATCATTCTCAACGCCCATTTTATTTTAAAAACAATCAAAAAACATCTGTATCCGTTTCTCATTCTTCTTTCGTTTTTTCTCGCCAATATATTTTTCTCGGTGTCTCCTTGGATATCGTTATATAAGTCACTGAAAATTCTTGAGATTCTGGGAGTGTACCTCGCATTTCGTCATATGCGTCCACCACATACATCTATTTTTGTAGCGCTCCTTATTGGCGCGATATTCGAACTTTTTCTTGGAATACTGCAGATTACGGGCGGACACTCGATTCAAGGAGTATTTTATTTTTTCGGCGAGCGGTATTTCTCACTTTCAACCCCGGGGATCGCCAAGGCAACACTCTGGGGACGAGAACTACTACGGCCCTATGGCACTTTTTCACATCCGAACTCGATAGCCGGGTTTTATCTTCTAGTATATGTCGCGACACTCACGATTAAAAAAATTCGCATTTCATTTTTGCTTCGTACAGCTATCATTTTTATATCAGCGGCAATTATTTTTATTACCTTTTCCAAACTCGCTTTTGGCGTCCTCACATTATTAACTGCCG
>Ga0247727_10005644_pt1 | contig 25200 bp, 28 predicted proteins | sample WisWelCaveWW1625_FD_202498 | JGI IMG/M metagenome (GOLD analysis project Ga0247727, IMG submission 202498) | Biofilm microbial communities from Wishing Well Cave, Virginia, United States - WW16-25 | ecosystem: Environmental > Aquatic > Deep subsurface > Groundwater > Cave microbial mat | place...
CGGCGCTCCACCCCCCACCTCCCCCATGGAGGCGGGACCGGAGCACCTCAACGGGAGGTGCGCAAAAGTTCGTGTCCTCTTAGCCGCTCGGTATCACGTCCTCCGACACGCGAGAGAGTTCTGGGACACGAAGACGCTCGGTCGCTTCCCGAGGAGCTACACGCGGCTCCACGACGCGTGGACGGAACACGACCTCTGGGGCTCGGTTGAATCGCGCTGGGAGTTGGAGAAGTGCGAGATCGATCTGCCGGTGCGTACGGGATCCCCTTAACGGATTCTTCGCGTTCGGGAGCATCCGGCTCGCGCACGGGAACGAGCGCGCCCGAGCACGGCCGGACGCGCGGGCCCCGCGCTCTCCCGCGCGCCCGGTCGAATCGGGGAGTATGCTGGCGTCATGTCTGTTCTTCCCTGCCCCGTCATCGAGTCGAAGCCTGACGTGCTTGGCGGCACGCCGGTCTTCGCTGGTACGCGCGTCCCGATCCAGACGCTCCTCGACTATCTCGAAGGCGGTCATCCCCTCGACGAGTTCCTCGACGACTTCCCCACCGTGAAGCGCGAGCAAGCGGTGGCCCTGCTCGAGCACGCCAAGGTCCTGTTGGTGGCGAGTGCGAGTCCTTCTCGATGAGTGCCTCCCCAGGCGCCTGCGCAGAGAACTTCCAGGACACGAGGTCCTCACGGTCAGCGAGGCTGGCTGGGCGGGAGTCTCGAACGGCACGTTGCTCCGGCGGGCCGCGGAAGCCTTCGACGTCTTCGTCACGGTCGATCGGAATCTGACCTTTCAGCAGAATCTCTCGGATCTTCGAATCGCCGTGGTGGTCCTCGTGGCGGTTAGCAACGAGTTGGAGGCGCTGAAGCCCTTGATGCCCGAGGTGCTGAGGCTGCTGCCCTCGCTCCGCAGGGGCCGGGTCGTTCGACTGGGCTCATAGTGCAGGGGCCGCAGGCTCTACTCCGAGACCCTCGCCCTCTCCACCACCTTCCCCACATCCACCCCCCGCGGCAACGCCCCGAACTGCAGCCCTGCGACGCCGCCGTCCTCCCCGAGCCGCCCCGCGCAGAACGCATCCGCCACGAACGAAGGAGCAAACCGCACCAGCAAGCTCGCCTGCAGCGCCAACGCGATGCGCTCGACCGTACGCCGCGCACGCAGCTCCGCATCCGCCGGGTCGGCCAGCTCGGCTTCGAGCTTCGCGGTCCACGCGTCGAGCCGGCGGTTGGCGCCGCGTGCGAGGCGGATCTCGTCCAGCAGCGCCGGCACGCACTCCGGCTCGCGCACCAGCGCGCGCAGCACGTCGAGGCACATGATGTTGCCGGAGCCTTCCCAGATGGCGTTGACGGGCGCCTCGCGATAGAGCCTCGGCAGGATCGACTCTTCGACGTAGCCGTTGCCGCCGAGGCACTCCATGGCCTCGCCGATGAGCTGCGGTGTGCGCTTGCACACCCAGTACTTGGCGGCGGCGGTGGCGATGCGCGCGAAGGCGCGCTCGGCGGAACCGGCCGACGCCTCGAAGGCGCGCGCGAGGCGCAGCATCAGGGCGCTGGCAGCCTCGGATTCGAGCGCGAGGTCGGCGAGCACGTTCTGCATGAGCGGCTGCTCGATCAGCTTGCGACCGAACGCGGCACGATGCTGCGCGTGGTGGAGCGCTTGCGCTATGGCCTGGCGCATCAGGCCGGCGCTGCCCGAGACGCAGTCGAGGCGCGTGTGCTGCACCATCTCGAGGATGGTGCGCACGCCGCGGCCGGGCTCGCCGACGAGGCGCGACCAGGTGCCGCGGAATTCGACCTCGCTCGACGCGTTCGAGCGGTTGCCGAGCTTGTCCTTGAGGCGCTGCAAGTGAATCGTGTTGCGCGTACCGTCGGGCCGGAAGCGCGGCACGAAGAAGCACGAGAGGCCGCCCCGGGGCTCGATCTGCGCGAGCACGAGGAAGGCGTCGCTCATCGGCGCCGAGCAGAACCATTTGTGGCCGGTGAGCGCGTACTCGTCGGCGCCCCCGGCCCGCTCCGCGCGCGTGGTGTTGGCGCGCACGTCGCTGCCGCCCTGCTTCTCCGTCATCGCCATGCCGATCAGCACGGCGCTCTTCTCGCCCGCGGGCACGAGGCGCGGCTCGTAGACGCTGCCGCGCAGGCGCGGGCCCCACTCGGCCGCGAGGGCCGCATCGTCGCGCAGCACGGGCCACGCGGCGAAGGTCATCGTGAGCGGACAGCACGAGCCTGCCTCCACCTGCGAGAGCATCGAGAGGAGCGCGGCGCGCGCAACGACTCCGCCTGCCTCGGGGCGGGCCCACGGCAGGTTGTGCACGCGGTGCTCCATCGCGAGCCGCATCACGGCGTGCCAGGCCGGGTGGAACTCGACTTCGTCGATGCGGTGCCCGAAGCGGTCGTGCGTGCGCAGCTCGGGCGGGTAGCGGTTCGCCTGGCGACCGAGCGCGAAGGTGTCCGCGCGGCCCACGAGCGCGCCGAATGCGCGCAGCTGCGCCTCGAACACGTTGCCGCCTTCGCGCGAGACGCCCTCGCGCAACGCGGTGTCGGTCTCGTAGAGCGAGTAGTCTTCGAGCGGCGGCGGCTGGTTCAGGACCTCGTGCGTAGGCGCGTGCTCCATCTCGTCACTCTCCGATCGATCGCGCCCGGCGGGGCGCCCGCCGGCAACGGAGACCAGCGTATCCGACTACCGGCCTCCCGACGTGAAGCATCCTGACTGATTACAGCCCCGAGGAGCCGGGAGAACTCTTCTTCCGGCGCGGGTCATCGAGCGGGTGATCGAGCGGCGGCTGACGCAGCGTGAGGCCGCCAGGCTGCTGGGTTCGACGAGCCGGCAGGTGCGTCGGCTCCGCCGCGCCTACGAGCGAGACGGCCCCGAGGGCCTGGCGTCGAAGCATCGCCTGCGCCCGCCGTGAATCGACACGCGTCCCAGCACCCGGCCGCGGGGCGGCCCCTCTCGCGACGCCCGGCCCACGAACCGCAGCTCCCCGCTATGCGCCCGACCCACGCCGTCGGCGGACCAGGAGCAGCAGGGGCATCAGGAACACGAGCTCCGGTCCGACGCCGCAGCTGGGGGACGGGGGCGGCGGCGGCGGCTCGGGCAGGGCCACGGCGTCGAGGTTCGCGGCGTCCCAGCCGGCGTGCTGTGCCGAGCCGTCGTACGTGATCTCCCAGGCGTGCTCGACCAGGTCGTACTCGAGCACGTCCTCGTCGGCGAAGACCACACCGGGCAGGCTGCCGCCTGCGTCGAACGAGAGCGCGAGCCGGTTACCACCCAGGCGGTGCGCGGCATCGAGGTTCACCCCCGCAGGCACGCCGGCGGCGGAGCCGTCGAAGACGAGCGTGAAGGCGCCCTGGTAGAACTGCACCAGATCCTCCATGCCGACCGACAGGCCCCCGAGCGTGACCGCCCGGTCGAAGGAGAGCAGCAGCCGGCCGGCCGCGACGGTGACCGCGTCCACACCGGCGCCGGCGGGGACGCCCGCGGCGCTGCCGTCGAACGCGAGCGTGTAGGACGCGCCGCCGTAGCGCACCACGTCCTCGGGCCCTACTCCCAGGGACCCACCGACCAGGGCCGGCGCAGCGAGCGAGAAGAGCTGGGCGCCGTCCCAGAACTGGTGGTAGGCGGTCAGGTTCACGCCGCCTGGCAGGTCGCCGAGGGACATCGGCACGACCACGCCCAGCAGGTTGTCCACCGCGACGTCCTCGGGATCCGCAGTCACCCCCGCGAGCTCGACCGTCGCGTCGGCCGAGACCGCCGCCCACGCGAGCTGCGTGCGCGCCATGTTCGGGTTGGCGCCCGAGGCCACCTCGTCGCCGTCGCTGACACCGTCGCCGTCGCTGTCGGGGTCGAGCGGATCCGTGCCCGCCGCCTGCTCGCCGAGGTTGTCGAGGCCGTCCGCGTCGGGGTCGGCGTTCTCGTCGCCCGGGACGAGCGGGTCGAAGCCGTTCGCCACCTCGAAGGCGTCGAGCAGGCCGTCGCCGTCGTCGTCCAGGTCGGCGTTGTTGCCGATGCCGTCGCCGTCCGTGTCCGCGCTCTCGTGGGGATCGTTCGGGAAGGCGTCGCCGTTGTCGCCGACGCCGTCGCCGTCACTGTCCGCCGACTCGGAGGGATCCAGCGGGAAGGCGTCGCCGGCATCGCCGACGCCGTCCCCGTCCGTATCCGGATTCAGCGGATCCGTGCCGTTCCCGGCCTCGTCCACGTCGCTCACGCCGTCGCCGTCGTCGTCGGGGTCCGCGTTGTTCCCGACGCCGTCGCCGTCCGTGTCCGCGCTCTCGTTGGGGTCGGTCGGGAACGCATCCCCGTTGTCGCCGACGCCGTCGCCGTCGGTGTCCGTGGTCTCGTTCGGGTCGTTCGGGAAGGCATCGCCGTTGTCCCCCACCCCGTCCCCGTCGCTGTCGGCCGACTCGTCGGGATCGTTCGGGAAGGCGTCGCCGTTGTCCCCCACCCCGTCCCCGTCGCTGTCGGCCCACTCGTTCGGGTCGAAGGGGAAGGCGTCGGTCGCGTCCGGGAACCCGTCGCCGTCGTCGTCGGCGTCGAGGTAGTTCGGGATGCCGTCTCCGTCCGGATCCCCCACGTAGACGGGATCGTTCGAGAGCAGGACGATCGCCGAATCACTGACGGGGTCCTGCCCGGGGTTCGTCGCGTCCGCGGTCGCCTCGTTCAGCAGGTCGATGTTGCGGCAGGTGTCGATCACCGCATCGACGGGGGCGATGAAGTCCTTCAGGGCGGCCGTGAACGGCGTCGAGGAACGCCCCTTGACGAACGCCTTGACGAACTTCCGGCAGTTGTTGTCGAAGGCCCGCGTCAGGTTGATCACCGCCTCGCCGAAGGTCTGGTCGGGAAGCCGCGCGCCGGTGAAGGTGTTGATCTCTCCGCCGGGCAGCGTGCCGAACCGGGTGGGGTCGTTGATGGCGGCGAAGCCCGTGCCCTCGATGTTCAGCGTTCGCGGCTGCCCCCATTTGCCGGTGCCGGCTTGCCACTCCCGCAGCTTGATGGTCACGATGTTGCCGCTCGACTCGAAGTCGAAGCTGATCAGGGCGTCGCCGTTCGTTCGGACGGGGGTGACGCCGTTCGAGGTCAGCGCACTCGACTGATTCAGCTCGAAGTCGAAGTTCGCCGTGCCGAGCGAGTTGGCGCGGATCCAGCCCAGCGCGAGGAAGCCGTTGCCGTCCACCTCGTCCTGGGCGATCAGGAAGTTCGTGAGATCGCTCTTGTTGGGCGGCACCGAGGCATCCAGCACCACCGGCACCGCATCGTCCTCCTTGGCGCCGTCCGTGAAGGCGTCGTCCGTGAAGTAGTCGGGCGACAGGTCGATCAGCGGCGGATCCAGGACGTTGATCAGGGCCAGGCCCGGCGTGCCCCAGTCGACGGCCGCATTGCCGGCCTTGTCCGCGAGATTGCCGTCGATCTCGAAGTTGCTGCCCAGCGAGCCGCCACCCCCCGGCTGGCCCGGAGCGGACTCGAGGTAGTCGAGGGGGATGGTCGCGGAGAGCTCCACCGTGAAGCTGGCCTCGTCGCCGCTCTCCACCTGGCTCGGTGTCGGATCCTTCGCGAGCGTGCCGATGTTGCAGGTCAGGCTGGTGAAGTTTCCGCTCACCGTGCAGCCGCCCGTGGAGGTCGTCCAGGGCAGCGGCGCGAGCTGTTCCTCCGGGTTGCCCGCCGGCGGCAGCGTGTCCGTGAGCGTCACGCCGAGGGCGTCGCCGCCACCGATGTTGCGGACCGTGACCGAGTACGCGACGACCCCGCCCGGAACGGTGATGGGCCCGACGGCCGACTTCTCGATCGTGAGCTCCGGCGGGATGTCGTCGTTGACCAGCGTGCAGGTCTTGTTGTCGCCGATGGAGAGCTGGACGGTCCCGTTGGCAGCACAAGCCCCGCCCCAGCTGCCCGCTTGGTAGCCGGCCCGCCGGGTCTCCGAGACGACGTACGTGCCGGCGTCGAAGCCGTTCGCCACGCCCGACGACACGGGCGTGCCACTCACGAAGAGCGGGAAGCTGCTCACGCCGAGCAGCCCGCCATTGTCGTTGGTCACCTGCTTCACGACCGTCAGCCTGGGCTGGATGTCGTTGTTCGTGATCGTGCACGTCGCCGACTGCCCGTTACCCAGCGTGATCGAGCTCCCCGCCTGGGTGCCGCCGACACAGGTCCAGGCGGAGGCTTGATAGTGGGCGGGGCCCTCCTCGGAGAGGGCATAGCTACCGGCCGAGAAGGCCGAGCCGCTGCTCGCGACACCGGCGCCGAAGATCGGCGTGGGCCCGGTCGCCCTGAGCGTCCAGGCAGACGCCAACGACGTGCCGCCGTCGTCGTTCACGACCTGCTTGATCAGCGTGAGGGTCGGCGCCACGTCGTTGTTGGTGATCGTGCAGCTCCCGCCGCCCGCGCCGATGGTGATCCGGCTGCCCGAGCGGCTCACGTTCCCCGTGCAGGTCCAGCCGCTCGCGAGATAGCCCGACGCCGGTCCCCCGGTCTCGGAGAGGTCGTACGCGCACTGGCCGGCCGCGTTCGAGACGCTGAGGGAGCCGCTGACGCCGCTGCCCGCGTCGGCCCCGGAGAAGCCGGCCGCCGTGCAGCTGCCGGCCGAGCCGGCCGCAAGGACGGCGTTCAGCGTCCAGGCCGAGCGGGCCGCGCTGCCGCCGTGGTCGTTGATCACCTGCTTGAAGAGCGTGAAGGCGGCCTGCGGCTGGGGCTGCTGCCGGTTCGTGACCGTGCAGACCGCGTGAACGCCGTCCTGGATCACGCCCGCGCAGCTTCCGGAGTAGCTGGCCACGTAGCCCGGCGGCGAGCTGTCCGGGCTCCCGCAGGCGACCTCCGCGACGTTGTACGCGGTGCCGATCACGCGGGTGAAGGGCGTGCCGGCGGCAGCACCGGGGAAGGGCGGCGTGCTTCCGTCCCCGAGCGACAGGCAGAAGTTCGCCGGCACGGCCGCCCCGCCGTAGCCGTTCTCGACGAGCTTCCGCACCGTGATGCTGCCGGTTCGCAGCCGGTTCCGGATCACGCAGTGGGTGTCCTCCGAGAGATCGACGCTGAACCCCGCCGTCCCGTCCGTACCGGGAGCGGGCTTGTCACAGACGACCGACTCGAGCGCGAAGCTGGGCTCGCCGGAGAGATCCTCCGTGAGCTGGTAGTCGGCGCCCGGGAGGACCGCGAGCTGCGCCGTGCCGCCATCGCCGACGAGCGTGCCCGACGCGGAGCTGCGGGGCGTGAAGTCGATGTCGGCGCCGGAGAGGCGCTCCAGCGTATAGGCGAAGCTCCCGGTCTCGCCGGCGGGAACCGTGACCTTGGTGACGTGCACCCGGCCGCAGTTCGAGATGTTGAGCGACTCGCTGATGTCGGCCAGGACGGTGTCCTTGTAGTCCGCCTGGTCCGAGTTTCCCGTGATCGTGCCCGGGATCACGTTGGCGACTTCGAAGCAGAAATCGTTGCCTCCGAAGATGGCGTCCGTCAGGTTGATCGCGCCCTCCCCTCGCAAGCGGTCTGCGTTGAGCGCCGCCACGGCGAAGCCGGAGGCCGAGAGGTTCACGCCCGCGTCGAAGGCCGCGCCGTCGAAGGTGCGCAGCACGATGTCTGTGGCGCCTCCGCCGAAGTCCCAGACGATCATGAAGTCGCCGGCCTGGCGGTTGGACCAGGGATTGCAGCTGTCGATCAGCGCGGTCTCTTCGGCGCTCTCCGGCTCGACCTGGTCGATGCCCGCGTAGTCGCAGTCCGGATCGGGCGCCGCGAACTGGAACTCGTAGGCGACGACGGAGCTGCCCGAGGTCGCGTCGCGCTGCCAGCCGAAGTAGAGCCAGAGGTCCTCGCTCGCGTCGGCTTCGGTGTCGAGCCAGATCGTCCTGAGATCCGTCGCGCCGTTGGGGTTCGTGAACGCGAGCATGGGCGGCGTCGCCGAGCCGATGCCGGCGAGCTTCGTCGACGTGGAGTTGACGGGGCCGAGCTCGCCGACGCTGCCGGCGGGATCGGAGAACTCCGCACAGCAGCCCGCGTCGGGCACCACGCCGTCGATGGCGTAGGGGACCTGCGCAGACGCGGCGATCGGCGTGAAGAAGAGCGTGGCCAAGATCGCCGCGCCGAGGGCGATGCTCCGAGCGCCGCTCGGGCGCTGCCGGCTGATAACGTCCATCTCTGCTCTCCCATTCCCTTGGGCCGACCTTTGGTGCGCCCGCGCGGGCGTCCCGGGATCGGATGCAGAGGCTTAGGCAAACGCCGTGCCATACGCGGTCGGGCCCATCAGCGCGGTGCAGCAAAGCCGCATCGCGGCCGGACACCTGTGCGGATCTGGACGGCAAGGACCCCGAAGCCGCCCCCTATGACGGCTTCTTCACAGCAAGCCGGTTCGGGCGGAAGCCGGTTCCTTCGATGGGAACGAAGGAGAAGTGAATGCGAGCACTACGCAGGGCGCTGCGTGGCGAGGCGGATTCGGGAGCTCACCCACACCCGGGCGATCCTATCATGCGCGTTCGGAGGTACGCCCCATGCAGCTCACGCGTCGAGAATCGTTCGCAGCGATCGTCGGGCTCGGAGTCGCGAGCCTCGCTGCACCCAGAGCGCTCGCAGCCAGGGACGAGGGCAATGTGCCGCTCGCCCCGTACGTCCCGCCCGGGCAACACACGCCCGTGCCACTGCCATTCGACCCGAAGGGGCTGCCCGGCCTCTCCGAGAAGCTGCTCGTCTCCCATCACGACAACAACTACGCCGGAGCGCTCCGGAACCTGAACGCGGTCGAGCTGGAGCTGGCACGCGCGACGAAGGACACGCCCGGCTTCGTCATCGCGGGGCTGCGCGAGCGCGAGCTGAGCTTCACCAACTCCGTGATCCTGCACGAGCGTTACTTCGCGAACCTGGGCGGCGATGGGAAGCCGGCCGGCGCGGTGAAGGATGCGATCACGGCGACCTTCGGCGGCTTGCCACGCTTCGAGGAGCTGTTCCGCACGACGGGGCTCTCGCAGGCGGGCGGCAGCGGCTGGACAGTGCTCGACCTCGACTTCTCGACCGGCGACCTCCGCATCTACGGGGCAGGCAATCACACGCAGTCGGTGGCCTTCGGTGCGCCCGTGTTCGTGCTCGACATGTACGAGCATGCCTACGCGCTGGACTACGGTGCGGCGGCAGCGAAGTACGTCGATGCCTTCATGGCGAACGTCGCCTGGAGCGAGGTGGAGCGCCGGTACGCGTCGGCGAGCGCGGCTTGGCGAACCCTGCAGGTCGCGCGATGAAATGGGTCACGCGCCGCACGATCCGCGTGAACCGCACCGCGACCGCCTGGCTGGTGCGGCGCTTCGTCGATTCGCAGGCGGAGATCGTGTTCGTCGAGCCGGATCGGGTGGCCGCGATCGAGGCGGAGGGCGCGGTGGGCTTCGACGCGCCAGGCGCGCGCTATCCCCACCGGAACGCCGAGGGACGCTGCTCGTTCAAGGCGCTCGTCGCGGAGCACCGGCCTGACGACACCGCCCTGCGCGAGCTCGGCCGCATCGTGCACGGCGCTGACTTCGCCGACGCGGTTGATCTCACACCCGAGTCTGCCGGCCTGCGCGCGATCACCCGGCTTCCCGCTCGTCGCGAAGGACGACCTCGAGATCGTCGAGAAGGCCAGCTTCCTAACGACGCGCTCTATGCGGCGCTGGGGGAGCGCTTGTCCGCGGGTGGTCGGTGACGGTCGAACCCGAACTACCGGCCGGCCGACGCGGGGCGTAGACTGACCCGCATGCCCAGAAGAGCAGAGCAGCTCCTGAGCGACGCCCTCCAGCTTTCCGACGAGGAACGCCTGGAGCTTGCGCTCGAGCTGCTCGGCAGCGTCATGCCCGAGGTCCCTGGCAGCAATCGCCCCGATCACGAGTGGATCGAGGAGCTCGAGCGCCGCGCCCGCGCGGCAGCGAGTGGGAGCCCAGGGCTTTCGTGGCCAGAAGTCAGAACGGAGATCGAGAGCAAGCTCGCGCGGAAGTAAAGCCAGTCCGGCTCCAGCCGGAGGCCGCTGCTGAGCTGGCGGAAGCCGCCGCCTGGTACGAAGCCCAGCAGCCTGGGCTCGGCGCCAGGTTGCTCGACGAGATGGAGCAACTGCTGCCCGCGCTGGGTGCGCGACCGAACTCGTTCGCCAGGCTCATCGACACTGCGCCCGAACTCGGTCTGCGCCGGGCGCTCTTGCCGCACTTCCCCTTCGGCATCGTATTTCTGCAAACCGCTGAGGAGATCCGCATCGTGGCGGTCGCCCACGCGAAGCGGCAGCCCGAATACTGGCTCCACCGGGTTCATTGACCTCAGCCCAGCGCCGCCTTCGCCACCGCATCCCCGAGCCGGTCGTTGCCCCAGTAGAGCTCGTCGCCCACCACGAAGCTCGGCGCGCCGAAGATGCCGAGCGCCTGCGCGCGCTCGGTCTGAGCGCGCAGCGCTGCCTTGTTCGCGTCGGACTCCGCACGTGTGAGCACGGCGCCCGGGGCCTGGCCGAGCGTCTCGAGCAGGCCGCTCAGCACGGCCGTGTCGGCGATGTCGCGGTCGTGCGCGAACTCGGCGGCGAAGACGGCGCGCGTCCAGTCCGGGCACCAGCCCTCGGGCTCGGCGACGAGTGCGATGCGCGCCGCGGAAAGCCCGTTGCGTGGAAACAGCGACGGCTTCTGGAAGGGCAGCCCGTAGCCTGCCGCGAGCCGCGAGAGGTCGCGCCACATGTAGCGGCCCTTTGCCTCGTAAAGATTGAAGGGCGAATCGTTCCAGCCCTGCGCGCGGAAGATCGGGCCCAGCAGGAACGGCCGCCAGACGATCTCGAGCTTCGCGGCCGCAGCCACCGGTTCGATGCGCATCACGCTGAGGTAGGAGTACGTGCTCGCAAACTCGTACCAGAGCTCGAGGCACCGCGTCGCCGGCATCCTACAGGTTGTACGCCAACCGCAGCCCCGGCCGCTCCCAGTCGCACGACACCAGCCGTCCCGTGCTCGAAAGCGTGATGAAGGCGGTGCGCAGATCCTTCTCGCCGAAGCAGATGTTGGTGGTGAGCAGGTCGTCCGTATCGATGCGACGATGCTCGCCCTTCGGCGAGATGATGGTAATGCCGCCCTTCAGGATGGTGGCGACGCAGACGTTGCCGTCGACATCCACGGCCAGCGAATCGAGCGCCTCGCCCTCGTGGAGGTCGGCCAGCAGATGGCCACCGTTCGCCGAGATCGGGTTGCGCCGGATCTCGCCGGGGCCCGTCAGCTCCCAGTACCAGACGCGGCCGGTGTAGGTCTCGGCCACGTAGACGCGGTCGCCTTCCGGCGAGAGGCCGATGCCGTTCGGGCCGCCGTCCAGCGGGAAGGCCATCTCGCGGATGCTCTTGCCGTCGGGGGTGGCGTAGAAGATCCCCGTGCGATCGCGCTCCCGCTTGCGCATCTTGCCGAGATCGCTGAACCAGAAGCCGCCGCTGGCGTCGAAGACGAGGTCGTTCGGGCCGCGCAGCGGAACGTCGCCGCACGAGGTGAACAGCGTGTCGACCTTGCCCGTGCGCAGATCGACCCGCTGGATGCTGCCGCCGCGATAGCTCGCGGGCTGCTCGCCCGGCAGCACCAGCCCGCCGATCTCGTGCCACTCGAAGCCACCGTTGTTGGTGATGTAGATCGCGCCGTCGGGCCCGACCGCCGCACCGTTCGGCCCGCCGCCGCATTCGGCGACGACTTCCTTGCGGCCGTCGGCGTGCACGCGCGTGAGCGTGCCGCGCCGGATCTCGACCAGCAGCACGCTGCCATCGGAGCACCAGATCGGCCCTTCCGGAAACTGGAGCCCCGACGCGATCTCGCGGAACACTCAGACCCCGGGCAGGCTCTGTTGCGGCGGCGCCAGGGCTGCCGGGTTGTAGTAGTAACGCTCGCTCTGGATCTTGCCGTTCTTGTCGTGGACGGCGGTCTCCTGGAGCTTCACGGTACGGCCGTCGCGCGTGGTCACGGTCGAGTCCCACTCGATGCAGATCGTGCTCTTGCTGGTCCACACGTTGCGCGGCTTCGAGACCATGCTCGCCGCCATCTGCTCCCAGCCCTTCATCTTCGCTTCCAGGCCGGCGTAGCCCGTCACCGACTGGCCGTTCCCCTCGGTGGAAACGGCGTCCGGGTTGTAGAGCTCCCGGATCTCGGCCGCGCCGAAGCTCGGCCCCTGGCTCATGCGCACGATCTTCCTGGCCAGCGCCTCGAGGCCAGACGCCGCGGCCTGCTTCGGGGCCGCCTTCTTCTTCGCGGGCGCTCGCCGGGCAGTCTTCTTGGCTCGGACGGGCTTCTTGCTGGAACGCTTCTTTGCCTTCGCCATGATCCCTCCTGTGGCGCGGATGTGACCCTGCGAGTCTACACTGCGCGAGGGAGAGAAAGCATGCCCGAGTTCTGCAAGACCGAACGAGACGGCCACCTGCTCGTCGTGACCCTCCAGCGCCCCGAGCTGCTGAACGCCCTGCACCCACCGGCCAACCGCGAGCTGGCCAAGGCCTTCGACGACTTCGCCGCCGACCCGGAGCTGTGGGTGGCGATCCTCACAGGTGCGGGCCGCGGCTTCTGCGCCGGCAACGACCTCAAGCACCAGGCCAGGGGCGGGGACATGAGCGGCCAGCCGGCCACGGGCTTCGCGGGCCTCACCGGCCGGACGGACCTGCTGAAGCCGGTGATCGCGGCGGTGAACGGCGTCGCCATGGGCGGCGGCTTCGAGATCGCGCTGGCCTGCGACCTGATCGTCGCCAGCGAGGACGCGACCTTTGCGCTGCCCGAGCCGCGCGTGGGCCTCGCAGCCCTCGCCGGCGGCATCCACCGCCTGCCGCGGCAGATCGGGCTCAAGAACGCGATGGGTATGCTGCTCACCGGGCGGCGCGTCTCGGCCGAGGAGGGGCAACGCCTCGGCTTCGTGAACGAGGTGGTGCCGAAGGGCGAGGCGCTCGCCGGCGCCAAGCGCTGGGCCGCGCAGATCCTCGAGTGCGCGCCGCTCTCGGTGCGCGCGAGCAAGCAGGCGGCCTACCAGGGCCTCGAGGTCGGCCTGGCCGAGGCGATGGCCGGCCACTACGACGAGCTGCGGCGGATGCTGAAGAGCGAGGACTTCGTCGAGGGGCCGAAGGCCTTCGCCGAGAAGCGCCCCCCGCGCTGGAAGGGGCGTTGAGCGAGCGGCCTACTCGGCGCTCGCCACCAGGCCCGGCACCTCGGCGAGGTCTCGGATCACGTGGCTTGGTGCCGGCCCGGTGTGCTCGCGCAGCGCGGCCTCCGGATCTTCGATGCGGCGCACGAGCCAGGCGGTGAGCAGGCCGGCCGCTCTGCCGCCCGCCACGTCGAGCCCCAGGTGGTCGCCGACGTGCAGCGTCTCGGCGGGCGCGACGCCGAGTACGGCGCAGGTGGCGTCGAAGATCTCGCGCCGCGGCTTGCGGCAGCCGGTCGCGTCGGAGACCAGCACCGCGTCGAAGTGCCAACGCAGGCCGGCGTCCTCGAGGATGCGCAGCGCCGTCTGCGAGTGCGAGAAGTTCGAGCACACCGCGAGCTTCACGGTGCCGCGCAGCTGCTCGAGCACGCCGACGTGGTGTGGGTGGTGCGTCACCTGCTCTCGCAGGAGGCCCATGTGCGTGTCGGTGAGGCGCTCGGCCAACGCAGCGTCGCGCAGCCCGAGTCGGCGCAGGATCTCCTCCATGCGCTCGAGCGTCGGCAGCTCGCGGCCCTGCTCGGCACGCGGCGCGCGCACCTCGCGCTCGACGGCGTAGAGCGCCCGCGTGAAATCTGCCCACGACACATCGGCGCGCTCGCGCACCAGCGCATGCAGGTGACCGGCCGTGGACGGGTAGCGTTTGCCCTCGACCTCGATCGGCGGCAGCCGGTCCATGTGCAGATCGACGAGCGTGTCGAACAGGTCGAAGACGACGGCGCGAATGGGCATGGATCGCGGCAGTCTAGCTATGCCATGCTGCCCGCCATGAGCGAGCCCGTCACGATCATCGGCAGCTATCTCTCGCCCTATGTCCGCAAGGTGCTGGTGTGTCTGCACGTGAAGGATGTCCCCTACGAGATCGATCCGATCGTGCCCTTCTACGGCAACGAGCGCTTCTCGAAGCTCTCGCCGCTGCGCCGCATCCCGGTGTTGATCGACGGCGACGTCACGCTCTCCGACTCGACCGTGATCTGTGAGTATCTGGAGGAGCGCTTCCCTGCGCCGAGCTTCTACCCGCGCGGCGCGGCGGCGCGTGCCCGTGCGCGCTGGCTCGAGGAGTTCGCCGACTCCCGGATGGGGGACGTCTTCATCTGGCAGCTCTTCGACCAGGTGGCGATCGGTCCGGCCGTCTGGGGCGAGAAGCCCGACCGCGAGAAGCTCGAGCACACGCTCGCGGTGGAGGTGCCGGCGGTGCTCGACTACCTGGAGACCGAGCTGCCCGCCGCGGGCTTCCTGTTCGGCGGCGCGCTCGGCATCGCCGACGCCGCGCTCGCGGCGTTCTTCCGGAACGCCGGCTTCGCGCGCTTCACGCCCGACGCTGCCCGCTGGCCGCGCACGGCGGGCTTCGTCGCGCGCGTGCTCGCGAGCGAGCCCTTCGCACGGCTCGCGCCCTTCGAGGACGCCGCGATCCGCACGCCGATCCCCGAGCAGCGCCGCGTGCTCGGCGCGCGGGGCGCGCCGCTCACGGCCGAGAGCTTCGCGACGCCGACGCCGCGGCGCGGCGTGACGCGCGTCTGACGGCAGGGCGTACGGCCTCTAGACTGCGGGGTCATGTCCGAGGTCCAGCCCAAGCTCGCGCTCTACGGCCACTCGTACACCCCGTTCACGGAGAAGTGCCGGCGCGCGCTGGTCTTCAAGGGCCTCGACTTCGAGCTGCACATCTCGAGCGGCCCGGAGGACGTACGGCGCTGGAGTCCCGTGACCGGCCTGCTGCCGGTGATGACGGTCGAGGGCGAGCTCGTCTCCGATTCCACGAACATCCTGCTGCGGATCGAGGCGATCCGCGCCGAGCCGCCGCTGCTCTCGCCAGACCCGGGCATCGCGGCGCAACAGCGCAACCTCGAGGACTGGGCCGACGAATCCTTCCTCTGGTACTGGATGGAGTGGTTCCGGCTCTCGGCCGAAGCGCCCGGTCCGCCGCCGAGCGTCTGGTCCCGGCTGCGACGGCGCCTCGGCACCCGGCCCGACGAGGCCAGGAGGCGCGCCCAGGCGGAGCTGGTGCGGGGGCTCGAGGATCGCCTGGTCGATCTGGTCAACTTCCTCGGCGCACGCCCCTTCTTCCATGCGGATCGCGTGAGCCTCGCCGACCTCACCGTGCACGCGATGCTGCTCACCATGCGCCTCGACACGATCCCCGGCTCCGCGCGGATGCTGAACGCACGGCCGGCGCTGCTCGAATTCATGCGCCGCGTCGAGGAAGCCACTGGCGGCTCGGCCTAGCGACCCGCCTGAGCCTCACGCGTGAGGCTCAGAATCACGGGGAGCGGCTGGCGAAGGAGTCCGTCGTCTCGTATTACTCACCTGTCTGCGAGGTACGACCCGACATGAAGAATGTCTCCTTCAAGCTTCCCGAGACCCTCGACCACGAACTCAGCGACGCGGCGCGCGCTACCCGCACCACGCGCTCCGCCGTGGTCCGCGAAGCGCTTCGCTCCGAGCTCGCTCGGCGCCGAAGGCCGCGCCGCGGCTCCTGCCTAGCGCTCGCCCGCGACCTCGCCGGTTCCGTCTCGGGGCCGCGTGACCTCGCGGAGAATCCGAGGCGCCTGGCGCGCTACGGGCGATGAGGCGGCAGGTCGTCCTCGACACAGGGCCCCTCGTCGCGTTCCTGAATCGCCGCGACCGCCATCACCGCTGGGCGACCGAGCAGCTTGCAGAGATCGAGGCGCCGCTCCTCACTTGCGAGGCGGTGCTTTCGGAGGCTTGCTTCCTGCTGCGTAGCGCGAGCGGCGGAAGCAGGGCAGTCTTCGACCTGCTCGATCGCGAGGTGGTGACGGTGGCGTTCGCACTCGCGAAGGAGGCGCGCGCCGTCAGCCGTCTGCTCGCGCGCTACGAGAGCGTGCCAATGTCACTCGCCGACGCCTGCCTCGTACGGATGGCGGAGCAGGATGCGCGCCGCTCGATCCTGACGCTCGACAACGGCTTTCGCATCTACCGGAAGCACGCTCGACACGTAGTGCCGACGATCCTGCCTGAACCGGCGTAAGCAGAACCCCTGACCACGTAGACGGCGACGAGCACGTCCCCGCCCCGCGTTGTGCCAGAATGTCGCGCTATGCAGGGGGGCCACCGCATCGAGCTGGCAGAGGCCGAGGACCTGCCGAAGCTCGCGCGGGTGGAGCGCGCGGCGAACCGGCTGTTCGTGGGGCGCGGCGTCTCTGGAGTAGCGGCGGACGACGTGACGACGCCCGCGGAGCTCGCCGAGGCGTGGGAGGAGGGCTTGCTGTGGGTCGCACGCAACGAGGGCGGCGAGCCGATCGGCTTCGCGCTGCTCTGCCTCGTGGACGGGCAGCCGCACGTCGAGGAGATCGACGTCGACCCGGCCTTCGGGCGCCGGGGCATCGGGCGCGCGTTGCTCGAGACGGCGCTCGCCTGGGCGCGCGGGGCCGGCCACCGCGCCGTCACGCTCACGACCTTCCGCGACATCCCGTGGAACGCGCCGTTCTACGAGAGTGCGGGCTTCCGGCCGCTCGGGGCGCCCGAGGTCGGCCCCGGCCTCGCGGCGATCGTGCGGGACGAAACGGCACGCGGCCTCGACCCCGGGCAGCGGCTGGTGATGCGACGCGAGCTTGCCATCGAGCCGAAGCCTCGGTAGAGAATGTTATTCGCCAGAGGGAGAAAGCCACGTGAGACGGAACTGGTCGGCCACCATCGAGCGGCTCAATCGGAGCCGCAGCGGCGAGCTTCGCATCCGGATGGGCTCACCGGGCAGCGCGCAGGTCACGCGCTGCCGGCTGCTCGAGCAGTGGTCGAATCTGCGCGTGCGGACGCGCGGCGCGATGCTCTACATCGCGCTCGGCTGAGGCGCCGCTGAAGCAGCCGCTCCCCGACGGCGGCGGAGCTGTCGCAGGGCGAACTCGCAGCGGGCCGGCGCCGGCTCGAAGTGAAGGTGCGACGGCTGCGGCCGCAGGTGGTCGCGGTGCTCGGCATCGGCGCCTACCGGCAGGGCTTCGCGCGGCCGCGCGCCGCTCTCGGCCGACAGCCCGAGCGGCTCGCGTCCGCAGCGCTCTGGGTGTTGCCGAACCCGAGCGGCCGCAGTGCCCATTACCCGCTTCGCGACCTCGTTGCCCTGTATCGTCAGCTCCGCGACGCCCTCGACTGATTCAGCCCGTTCTGCGCAGCACCGCCACTTCCTTCTTCAGCCGATCTCGCAGCCGCGCGCGCACCACCTCGAGATCGTAGTGTGCCTGGAGGTTCATCCAGAACTCCTCGGACGTGCCGAAGTAACGCGCGAGGCGCAACGCCGTGTCGGCCGAGATGCCGCGCAGCCCGTGCACGATCTCGTTGATACGACGCGGGGGCACGCTGATGTCCGTGGCGACGCGGTACTGGGTAACTGCCAGCGGCTTCAGGAACTCCTCGTCGAGAATCTCACCGGGATGAATCGGTGCATGTGCCCGTTGCACTCGCGAGCGCCTCCTAGTGGTAGTCGCAGATTTCGACTTCCCAGGCATCGCCATCCCTCCAGCGGAAGCAGATCCGCCACTGATCGTTGATGCGAATACTGTATTGGCCGACTCGATCGCCTCGGAGCCGTTCGAGCCGATTCCCGGGCAGCACACCCAGCTCCTCGAGACGCCGTGCCGCGTGGAGCAGCAGCAGTTTCCGATGCGCTCGGCGCTGCACCTCCGGTGGCAGCCGCCGCGCGCGCTCGCGCTCGAAGACCCTCCAGGTCTCGAGGTCCCGGAAGGTGCGAATCACCCGGCCGCAACCTTAACGGAACTCGGTATTAACGGCAACCGTCATGACTCCTAGTCGCGCGCGATCCTGCGGGCGAGGTCGAGGCGCGCGATGTGGCCGCGCAGCGTCGAGCGCGCGAGGCCGAGCCGGCGGGCGGCGCGCGCCACGTTGCCGCCGGTCGCGTCGAGGACGCGGGCGATGCGCTCGGCCTCGCGCAGGGGCGCGGGCCCGGCCGCACCGCCGACGAGCCAGCGCTCGAGTACGTTCTCGAGCTCGCGCACGTTGCCGGGCCAGTCGTGTGCCGCGAGGCGCGCGAAGAAGGCCGCGTCGCAGGCGGTGACCTGGAGCCCGAGGCGCTCCGCCGTCCGGGCCAGCAGCGCGCGGGCCAACTCGGGCACGTCGTGCCTTCGCTCGCGGAGCGGCGGGAGCGTGATGCGCGCTACGTCGAGCCGGTACAGCAGGTCGCGGCGGAAGGCTCCGCACGCTACGGCGGCGTCGAGATCGAGGTTGGTCGCCGCCACGACGCGGGCCCGAAGCAGCCGCGTGCTGCTGCCGCCCACGCGTTCGAAGCGCCGGTCCTGCAGCAGGCGCAGCAGCTTGGCCTGAAGCTGGAGTGTGAGCTCGCCGATCTCGTCGAGGAACAGCGTGCCGTCGGCGGCCGCCTCGGCGCGTCCGACGCGCGCTGCCAGCGCGCCCGTGAAGGCGCCCCGCTCGTGGCCGAGCAGCTCGCTCTCGAACAGCGCCTCGGGCAGGCCCGCGCAGTCCACGTGCACGAAGGGCCGCAGGCGCCGCGCACCCGCCGCGTGCAGCGCCCGCGCCATCACGCCCTTGCCCGTGCCTGTTTCGCCGAGCAGCAGCACCGTGGTGGGCAGGTCGGCGAGCCGCCCGATCTGCCGGCGCAGCTCGCAGATCACCTCGCTTCCCCCGCAGAACAGCTCATCCATGCCCCGAGGCTCACACGCGCGAGAGCGCATACGAAGCACGTTCTTCGTGGAGCTTCGTTCGGGCGGGTCTCGCGGCGGGCGACTACGCTCGCCGCGTGCCGACCTGGCGAGGCAGCTGTCACTGCGGACGCATCCGCTTCGAGGCGGACGGAGAGCTCACGGGCCTCTCCGTCTGCAACTGCTCGATCTGCCAGCGCACGGGCTACCTGCACTGGACGATCCCGCCCGAACGCTTCCGGCTGCTGGCGGGTGCCGACGACATCGCGACCTACGAGTTCGGCACGCGCGTCGCCAAGCACCACTTCTGCCGCGTCTGCGGCATCTCGCCCTTCCGGCGCGCGCGTTCGGACCCGGACCAGGTGGACGTGAACGCGCGCTGCCTCGAGGGCGTGGACGTCCCAACGCTGCCGACCTCGCACTTCGACGGCCAGAACTGGGAGGCCGCCTTCGCGCGGCGCGAGCGCTCGTGAGGCGGACGCTACCGCCCCTCCTCTTCCCACTCGTAGTCAGCGCGATGCTCGCCTACGCGCTGGCGACGCCCGCGCTCGACCTCGCCACTGCGCTCGGCCTCCCCGCCAGCGCCAACGCGGGCCTGCGTCCGGCCTCCGCCATCCTGCTGTTCTATCCGCTGATCGCGCTGCTCGAACGCCTCTTCCCGCACCGCCCGGAGTGGAACCGCTCCCACGGCGACGTCGGCGCCGACGCGCTCCACCTCGCCATCACGGGCCCGCTCGCGCAGACGCTGGTCGGCGCGGTGGTGGTCGGCCCGCTGGTGCTGCTCTCGGTGTGGGTCTCGGGCGTGGCCGGCGGCGCACTCTGGCCGACCCAGCTGCCGATGCTCGCGCAGCTCGCGCTCGCGCTCGTGCTGGGCGAGCTCGGCCACTATGCCTTCCACCGCGTCTCGCACGAGAACCACTGGGTGTGGCGCCTCCACGCCGCGCACCACGGCGCAAAGCGCCTCTACTGGCTCAACGCCACGCGCTTCCACGTGCTCGATCTGTTCCTGCTGATCAGCTGTGAGTCGCTCCCACTCGCGCTGCTCGGCGCGGGCGCCGAGGTGCTGGGGCCCTACTTCGCCTTCCGCGCCATCTATGGGCAGGTACAGCACTGCAACGTGGAGATGCCGACGCCGCGCTGGATCGACTGGCTGTGGAGCTCGCCCAACGTGCACCGCTGGCATCACTCGACCGTCTCCGACGAGGGGAACAACAACTACGGCGCCGTGCTGAACGTGTGGGATCACGTGTTCCGCAGCTTCCTCCGGCCCGACGCCCCCTTCGCGGGCCCGGTGGGCATCGGGCAGATCCCGAACTTCCCCACCAGCTACCTCGGCCAACAGCTCTCGCCGTTTCGCTGGAAGCAGGTGGTCGCGCGCGGCCGCTGATCAGGCCGAGCGCAGCCGCGCGATGCGCTCCTCGAGCGGCGGGTGGCTCAGGAACATGCGCTTCCAGCCCGTGATCTGACCGCTCTGGATGCCGAAGGCCTGCAGCGCGCCGGGTAGCGGCGCGCCCGGCGCTGCCGCCAGGCGCTGGAGCGCGCCGATCATGCTCTCGCGCCCGGCCAGGCGGGCGCCGCCGGCATCGGCGCGGAACTCGCGTTGGCGCGAGAACCACATCACGATCGTCGAGGCCAGGATGCCGAACACGATCTCGAGGGCGATCACCGACACGAAGTAGCCGATGCCGGGGCCGCGATCGTTCTCGGAGCGGAACACGGCCCGATCCACGAAGCCGCCCACCACGCGCGCGGCGAACATCACGAAGGTGTTCACCACGCCCTGGATCAGCGCGAGCGTCACCATGTCGCCGTTCGCGACGTGGCTCACCTCGTGGCCGAGCACGGCCGCGACCTCTTCCTTCTTCATGCGCTGGAGCAGACCGGTGGAGACCGCGACGAGCGCCGAGTTCTTGCGTGCGCCGGTGGCAAAGGCATTGGGTGTGTCGTCGGCGTAGACGGCGACGTCGGGCATGCCGATGCCCGCGGCCTGCGCCTGCTGCCGCACCGTCTCGAGCAGCCACTGCTCCGCCGGCCCGTGCGGCTCCTTGATCACCTGCCCACCCACCATGCGCATCGCCATCCACTTCGAGAGGAGAAGCGAGATCAGCGAGCCGGTCATGCCGAAGACGGCGCAGAAGATCAGCAGCGAGCCCAGGTCGACGTGAGCGCCCCGCTGCGTCAGGTAGCCCTCGACGCCGAGTAGGCGCAGCACGATGCTCGCCACCACGAGTACGGCCAGATTCGTGAGCAGGAAAAGGAAGACCCGCTTCATTCTCGATCCCTCCCGAGGGCGTCGGATGAGGGTAGGGAACGCTCAGCCGCGTGCACGAACCCAGGCGAGGTAGGCGCGGGGCGGGGTGAAGGCCAGCGCCGTGCAGAGCGCAGCGACCAGGCCGCCGAGGCCCACCGCCGCGAGCGCGAAGGGATCCTCCCAGGGCAGCGTGCCGGCGAGGGAGACGGCGCTCATCGTGAAGGAGCCCGTGAAGGCGCCGACCCCGGCGATCGCCCAGAGCAGGAAGCGGTTCACCACCTCGACCTCGGCCAGGCCGAGCGCGAGACGGCGCACCAGGAGCGCGCGATAGCGCAGCGCCTCGGCTGCAGTCCAGGCATAGGAGAAGGCCGTGATCGCTTGCCGCAGCGAGAAGCCGAGATCGGGCACGGCGAACTGCGCGGGGTCGCCCTGGATCGCGCGCGCCACACCGAACGCGGACTGGGCGGCGAGCGCGAGGGCAGCGAGACGAACCAAGGCGTGCGCCCAGCCGGCCTCGGGTCGGAACACGCTGCGCGTGAACACGAACACCGCCGCGGAGCCGACGCCAGTCGCGAGCTGCGAGAGCGCGAACAGGAGCCGCGCGACGAGTTCGGGCATGCCCGGCAGCACCGAGATGAGCCCGATCGGGTAGCCGATCGCTCCGACCCCGAGGAAGGCCACGCCGAGCGCCAGCTCCGGCACGGCACCACTGCGCCGCGCCAGCCGCAGAAGGCGTCTGCCGACTCCCAGCGAGACCAGGACGAAGGCGAGCGTTGCGGCGCCCGCAAGCGCTTGCATCACACCGCCGCCTCGGGCACCGGGCTCGGCGCCCGGCCCCGCACGAAGCGGATGTACGTCACCGGCGGCAGGAATGCCACGTAGAGCGCGGCGCTACTCAGCAGCCCGCACACGGCGACTACGAGGTGGCTCGCGAGCGAGTTGGGATCCCCGCCGCTCAGCTGGGCGAGCACCGCGGGCGCGATGCTCCCGAAGCCGAACACCCCCGTGAAGCCCCAGAGCCCGAACCGATCCGCGACGAGCGGGTCGGCGAGACCGAGCGGGATGCGCCGCCGCAGCAGTGCGCGGTAGCGAAACGATTCGAGGGCGGTCCAGAGGTAGACGGCCTGCGCACCGAGCAGGAGCACGAGGCCGGATGCCGAGGCGACGCGCAGCTCGAGCGGATCGACGAGCAGGGCCGCGCGCACGACACCCGCCAGGCCCGCCGCCAGCTCGATCGAGATGCCGAGCCCCGCGAGCCAGCGCCCCCAGCCCGGGCCGGGTCGGAAGACACGCCAGGTGAACAGGAAGACGCCCGACCAGCCGAGCGCCATCGCGAGTGAGGCGCCGGCCCAGCCGATGCGCAGCACGAGGCCGGGCGGTGGCTCTGGTGCGCTCACGATCAGCAGCAGCGGCCACGCGACCGCCGAGAGCAGGAACAACGAGGCGCCGACCAGGGTCTCGGGCAGCGCGCGCGTGCGTCGCGCGAGCCAGAGCAGCTTCGCGCCCACCGTGGCTCCCACCAACACGAAGGCAGCGGCCGAACCGAGTACCAATAGCTCGATCGTCTGCACGAGCTACCTGCCTCTAGGCTCCACCGAGGCGCCTGAAGACGGCATCCGGCGTCTCCGAGACCGGGCCTGACGCCACGCTGCGCAATCCGGCCAGAATCGATTGGCAGATCTCTTCGCCAGAGTCGATGCCGCGACTGATGAGCTCAGCGGGCAGGATCCTCTGCACCACCACCGCCATCTGTTCGGGCGTGATGCTGCGCGCCTCGAGGCCGGACTGCTTGAGGGCGATGCGGACGGTACCGCGCGCGGCCAGGCGCTCGAGTGACGTATGCGTCTCGAGCTGGCTGCAAGCGAACTCGAATGCCGCAGACTCCGGCATGCCCCCTCCGCTCGCAGCGGATCGGATGGCCGCAAGCCCGACTTGAGCCGGCAGCGCGGGCCGCAGTTATGCTGCCGCGATCGGAGGAGGCAGCATGCGGCTTCGCCAGGTGGCTCTCGCAGCGCACGCGCTCGAACCGGCGCTCGCCGTGCTCCAGCAGGTGCTCGGGCTCGGCGAGCCATTCCGCGACCCGGGCGTCGCCGAGTTCGGGCTCCAGAATGGGGTGCTCCCGATCGGCGACAGTTTCCTGGAGGTGGTCTCGCCCCTTTCGCCGGGCACGACCGCCGGACGCTGGCTCGAGCGGCGGGGAGGCGACGCCGGCTACATGGCGATCTTCCAGACCGATGATCTCGGCGCGGCGAGAGCGCGCATGGAGCGCCTCGGCGTGCGCGTGGTCTGGGAGACCACGCTCGAGGACGCGGCGACACTGCACCTGCATCCCCGCGACGTCGGCGGCGCCATCGTCTCGATCGACGCGATGCAGCCGCCCGAGTCGTGGCGCTGGGCTGGGCCGGGTTGGCGCGAACGCAGCCGGACCGAAGTAGTGACGGGCCTGGTGGGTGTCGTGATCGAGGCGCCCGACCCTGGGAAGCTGGCGGTGCGCTGGGGCGAGGTGCTGGACGCGAGGCCCGACCCCGACGCGGCGGGCTGCGTCACGCTCGTGCTCGAGCGGGGTACGCGCGTCCGGCTGGTGCCGGCGCCGCCCGGACACGAGGCGGCCCTCGTCGCCGCCGAGATCGCAGTGCGCGACCGCGCGCGCTTCGCTGCGCAGGCCGCGGCCGCGGGCGTGCTGGAAGCGGACGGCGCCGCGCGCATCGCCGGCACGCGCATCGTCCCGGTGTGAGCGCCGCCCCTGTCCGTTAGGTTTCGCCCTCCATGAGCGTGCTCTCCTCCGACGACGTGCGCGTGGTGCAGCTCGGCGAGCGCGAGATCGTCGTGCTCGGTACGGCGCACGTCTCGCGCGAATCGGTGGACCTCGTGCGCAGCGCCGTCAGCGAGCTGCGCCCGGACGTGGTGTGCGTCGAGCTCGATGCGAAGCGTTTCGAGGCCCTGGCACGGCCGGATCGCTTCGAAGGGCTCGACCTGCGCGAGGTGATCCGCACGCGCCAGCTGGCGACGCTCGGCCTCAACCTGACGCTCGCCTCCTATCAGCGCTCGCTCGGCGTGGCTCTCGGTGTGAAGCCGGGCGCCGAGCTGCTCGAGGCAGCGCGCTGCGCGGAGGCCGAGGGCATCCCGGTCGCGCTCTGCGACCGCGACGTGCGCATCACGCTGCGCCGGGCCTGGCGCGCGCTCTCGCTCTGGAAGCGCATGCTGCTGATCTCCACCTTCACGGCCGCGCTCTTCGAGCGTGCGGAGCTGTCGGAGGAAGACCTGCGCGAGCTGCGCCGCACCGACGTGCTGTCGCGCCTCTTGAGCGAGCTGGGCGCGGCCTTCCCCGGCCTCAAGCAGGTGCTGATCGACGAACGCGACGCCTATCTCGCCGAGCGCATCCGCGAGACGCCGGGCCGGCGTCTGCTCGCAGTGGTCGGCGCCGGCCACGTGGCGGGCCTGGTGCGGACGCTCGAGCGCGGCGAGCGCGTGGACCTCGCCGCGCTCAGTGCGACACCGGCCACGTCTCGCCTCACCCACCTGCTCGGCTGGGGCATCCCGGCAGTGGTGGTGCTCTCGCTCGTCGCGATCGGCCTGCGCGACGGCAGCGCCGTCGCGGGCGAGAACGTGGCCTTCTTCGCGCTCGCGACCGGCCTGCCGAGCGCCGCCGGCACGCTGCTCGCGCTCGGCCATCCGGCCACCGTGCTCTCCGCGTTGCTGCTGGCGCCGCTCACCGCGCTCTCGCCGCTGATCGGCATCGGCCACGTGACCGCACTGGTGCAGTCGTGGGTGCGCCCGCCCTTCGTGCGCGAGCTGTCGAGCGCGCTCGAAGACCTCGGCACGGCAAAGGGACTCTGGGGCAACCGCCTGCTGCGCGTGCTGCTGGTCTTCACGCTCTCGACGCTCGGCGGCATGATCGGCACCTGGGTGGGCGGCGCGCGCCTGCTGTCGAGCCTGATGGGCGGCGGCTGAACGCGGGAGCCCTGCACTGCGTACCACCATTCGTTCGCGCCCGGAGGGTCCAGTCCCGATGCCTGTGAAGAAGCCCGGTCTGCAGCGCTCGCGCGACGAGCGCATCATCGCGGGGGTGTGCGGCGGCATCGCCGAGTGGCTCGGCTGGAGCCCGAGCACGGTGCGTCTGCTCTACGTTGCGGTCTCGGTGCTCTCGGTCGCGTTCCCGGGGATCCTCGCCTACCTCGTGCTCTGGGTGCTGATGCCGGAGCGCGAGGACTGACGCCGAGCCCGCGGCTGTG